>Ga0256871_1000305_pt1 | contig 19030 bp, 15 predicted proteins | sample RumenRJG_07RNA_FD_185439 | JGI IMG/M metagenome (GOLD analysis project Ga0256871, IMG submission 185439) | Metatranscriptome of bovine rumen microbial communities from Lethbridge, Alberta, Canada - Rumen RJG_07 (Metagenome Metatranscriptome) | ecosystem: Host-associated > Mammals > Digestive...
CAAAAATTGGTAGGCATAATGCAGAAAGGGAATCATGGATAATACATCTGCTACATCATTCGATTATGTAAATGAGATTTGGAACATTGCAGACTTCATCAGGGATATAATTCCCCGTGCGGAATACAATCGTGTGGTGCTGCCATTCTCTCTGCTCCGCAGACTGGAATGTGCTCTTGAACCCACTAGGGAAGCTGTATGTGAGGCTCTTGAGGAGCATGAAGTCGACTGGGGACGTGAGAATGACAACTACTGCAATTATTCCAAAAAGGCATTTTATAATTTAACGAGTTTCCGACTGAATAATCTCGGGGCAACAGATACTCTCGAAGCACTGATGGAATATATCAACGGCTTCAGCCAGAACGCCAGAGACATCTTCATTCAGTTCAAAATGGAAGAGACCTGTAAGACTCTTCAGGAACATGGGATGCTCTTCGACACCTGTACTAAATTCAGCAAGTTTGATCTGTCCCCTGAAAATGTATCTGACAGGGAAATGTCTAACATATATGAGCATCTGATACAGAGATATGGCGAATCGATAGCTGAAGATGCCGAGGATTTCATGACTCCTAAAGATGTTGTGCGCCTTGCTACAAGCATGATTTTTGCGAATGATGATGAGCTGATGAATTCAGATCAGGGAATCGTGCGTACACTTTATGACCCTACGATGGGAACGGGCGGTTTCATTACGGATGCTCTTGACCTTCTCGATGAGTGGCACAAAGATAAAAAGATGACTGCTCCTGCTATCATTGTACCATATGGTCAGGAGATGGCAGATGTATCATGGGCTGTAGGAAAAGCTAATCTGCTGCTCCGTAACGTAGATAATGGCGATAAAGATGAATTTGACGCCACGAAAGATCTATCGGCTCATGTAATGCATGGTGATACATTATCTGATGATATGTTCCCAGATGACACTTTTGACTATCAGCTCTCAAATCCGCCATACGGCAAAAAATGGGAAAAAGAAAAAGATGATGTGACAACAGAGGCAAGTAAAGGCTTCAAAGGCAGGTTTGGAGCGGGGCTTCCATCTATTAACGACGGCTCTATGCTCTTTCTTCAGCATGTAGTTAGCAAGATGAAGCCTGCGTCTCAGGGCGGAGGCAAGGCTGGCATAGTCCTGTCTGCTTCTCCTCTCTTTACCGGAGACCCGGGGCAGGGACCGTCAAATATCAGAAGATGGCTTTTTGAAACAGATGTCATCGACTGTATCGTGAAACTTCCGGCAGAGATATTCTTCCGCACAGGAATAAATACATATCTGTGGATCTTAAACAATAATAAGCCCGACGGCAGAAAAGGCATGATACAGCTTATCGATGCGTCTGACATGCGCCAGCAGTTAAAAAAATCCCTCGGAAACAAGCGCTATGAGATATCAGAGGAACAGCGCAGATGGATTGTGGAAACATATATTGACGGTCATGATCACGGCAAGAGCGTTATAGTGCCATATACAGACTTCATGTTCAGACAGGTGACAACACAGAGACCGTTACACATGAAGGTTATTCTCGACTCTTCTAAGATGAGTACCCTGCTTGAAACCTTATCAAAACTGTCTGATGGCAATAAGCAGGTATTAAAAGATGCAGTCATCACTGCTATGCAGGAAGGCACAGAGAAGGATTACTACTGGGCGGATGCGTTCGCAAAAGATATAAGAAAGACGATGGAGAAGCCAAATATCGGTGCTCCTGCCATTGCCAATGCTATAAGGTCTGCATTCGGTATGAAAGATCCGTCATTTCCTATCGTAAAAGATAAGCACGGGAATGTAATGCCTGATCCTGACCTGAAAGATACAGAAAACATCCCATGGGAACAACCTTTTGATGAATATATGGAGAAAGAGGTTCTTCCGTATGCTCCCGAGACATGGATAGATGAGTCTGTTGTAGATAAAGGACCGTTACAGGATGGCAAGGTCGGTGTTGTAGGCACAGGTATATCCTTTAACACTTACTTCTACCACTATGAAGCATCAAGGGATCCGAAAGACATCGCTAAAGAGATAATCGAACTTGAAGGGCAGCTCGGTTCGTTTGAAGAGGAGATGCTGAAATGAGCAGAAAAATGAAGGACTGTGGTTTGCAGTGGATTGATAAAATTCCTGAAGATTGGTCAATAAAGCCTTTAAAAACCATTTTTGCATTTGGGAAGGGTCTTCCTATCACAAAAGCCGACTTAAAAGAATTTGGACTGAAAGTTATAAGTTATGGACAGATTCATGCAAAATGGAATACTGGAACTTACTGTGATTCTCGTCTATACAGGTATGTAGATGAAAATTATGCAAACACAAATCCTGCTTCTTCTGTTCCAGAATACGGATTTATATTCGCTGATACATCTGAAGACCTCGAAGGATGCGGTAACTGTGCATATATCGATAAAGAAGATGTAGTATTTGCGGGATATCATACAATAATACTAAAGCCGTATAATTTGTTTGATAATAAATACCTTGCATATCTGTTTCAAACCGATGCATGGCGATATCAGATACGTAAAGAATTAACGGAGGTTAAAGTTTATACTATATCACAAAAAGTATTAAAGAAGACATCCATAATCCTTCCTCAATATGAAGAGCAACAGGTTATCTCTGCCTTTCTCGACTTGAAATGCTCTGCTATCGATGACAGCATCACAAAGCACAAAGCTATCATAGATAAACTGGAAGAATATCGAAAAGCTCTGATAACACAGACAGTAACAAAGGGGTTTGATTCGAATGCAGAGATGAAAGATAGCGGGGATAATATAATAGGCGCAATTCCTTCTTCATGGGAATGCATTCGACTTAAATTTTTACTTAGTAACGAAAAAAATAATCTTCGTGTAGGTCCGTTTGGCTCTTCTCTCCCTCGTAAGTCATATACTGACAAAGGACCTTGGGTTTATAATCAAAGGTGTGTATTAGATAACAATTTTGTTACCAATGATACACATATTAGTGAAAATAAATTTGAAGAATTATCCGGATTCCAAGTGTATGATGGAGATATTTTAATTACAACCCGTGGAACTATAGGCAGGACTGCCATAGTGCCTTATGGTTCTCCAAAAGGCATATTACATCCTTGTTTAATAAGATTCCGATTAGATAATAATATTATCAGCAATAAGTTTATTATGTTCTTATTTAACTATACAGATTTGCCAATGGGGCAAATAAAAAGAAATAGCGGAAGTACAACAATAGAAGCGTTATACTCCGGACCATTAAAAGACGTTTTTATACCATTGCCAAATAAAGAAGAGCAAGAACTAATTATAAAAACAATAGAGACCTTTAATCAAAAAATTGATAATGCTCTGTCCCAGCATAACATGCTTATTGCTAAACTGAAAGAATATAAGCAGTCTCTTATCTATAACGCAGTTACAGGTAAGATTGACTGCAGGAAGGACGTCTGAAATGGGTACTGTAGAAGAACAACTCGATAAACTCGTTCAGTCCTATAAAGACGGTGATAATGTATGGCTAAACGATGCCTATACGTTCGCTACGAAGTATCTGAAAGGTCATAGTCTGTATCAGACGATAAATACGGCTCATTTTCAAAAGAATTATGTCGAGCTGTATTCCTGTCTTCAGAGTGTGCAGCATGATGCAGACTTCACCGCGGAAGCTGGCGGTGTAAAGACCGTTTCTGTACCATCATACAAAGCCAGAGAATTACCGGAATACGATGTATTCATCTCTCATGCAGATAAAGACAAACCCGCCATCGTTGATGATCTGGTAAAGTCCATAAATTTGCTCGGGTTAAACGTCTTTTACGATAAGGAAACCCTCGAATGGGGCGATAAATGGAAGGACAAAATCCTTGACGGTGTTAAGAAATCAGAGTTTGCCATCATAGTAATCTCAAAGAACTTCTTCGGTAGGGAATGGACGGAAAAAGAACTGAACAGTTTTCTGAACAGGCAGAATTCTGACGGGCAGAAGATCGTGCTTCCGGTTCTTTATAACATCAGCCTACAACAACTCCGGAACAGATATCCTGCCGTAGCGGAGATACAGGCCCTCGATGCAGGCTGCTACAGTACGGATCAGATAGCTCTGATGTTTGCAAAGCAGTATATAAAGAGGCTCAAAAGCCTTATGTGAGGATATGTCTGTGGAGAGTAAAGAATTGATAAAACAGGAAGATATGACATACGAAAAGCTGTGCCAATATCTTCAGGGTAAGTATGGGCTCCCGACAGCCCCGTATTTTACCTCTGAGAAGTGCAGTTATACTAACAGCAGGGTAAATTCACGAACATCTGAAGGTCTGATGATACATCATGTAAGGGAAGATATTGCGGATGATCTTTGTAAACAGGACATGGCACTCGGGTATCCTTTCGAATATCAGATGCCTGATAATCTCGTGTACTGCAATTTTCTTGAGCATTTTCTCCTGCATATAAAGATAGTAGAGGAACGCTGGTATCCAAAGTACAGGGAAAGACGTAAAGGACAGACGCTGAATGCAGACAAAAACCCGCACCTGCTCATATCAGAACTTTATCGTCCGGGGATCATGTTTATATCTTCAGATCTGAACGGACTATATGCAAGAGGCGGTTCAACGCTTAATTGGGAGAATAACTGTTATAAAGCCGTTGCAGACAATTTTGTGGACTATATCAGAATGGCTGTACCGCTTATAGCTACTGCTCTTGCTATGTACAAAGACGTGGATTCTGATACAATAGATAAAGTGTTAAGGGCATTTTCGTGTGACCATGAAGGCAGTGTAATGAAGAACACTTATAATGCCCTTATCTTAGAAATAAAGACAGGGAAACAGAAAGATAGCATAACGGCTGATAAGGAGGCCTGAAATGGCAGAGATACATAAAGAGATAAACTTTGAAGATTATATCACAGAAAAGATAACGGGGTTGTCATCGGACGGCTGGCGTGAAAGCAAGACAGATGAAGGGTTTGACCCGAACACTGCATTGTACATGCCGGATTTTATCGAGTATTTTGAGGCTACAGAGCCTGAAAAGGTTGCGAAGATGAAATCTTCCTTCGGTGGGAACTGGAAATCAAATCTTACTCATAGCCTTGTTCACTCTCTCGAAGTGGACGGTACAATACTTACTCTCCGCAACGGCTTCTCTATGGCAGGCTATCAGACCATAACCTGTTCGGGACATTACCCGGATGATCCGAGACTCAAAAAGCAGAAAAAGTATTACGATAACAATATCCTTCGTGTTATGCATCAGGTGCACTATCAGACTGCCGGAAACAAGTCTCTTGACCTTGTATTTTTCATCAACGGTATTCCTGTAGCTACAGCGGAGATAAAGACAGAGCTTACACAGACGGTACAGGATGCCGTGCGTGAGTATCAGACAGAACGCAAACCTATAGAACCCGGTACAAAGCGCAAGAACTATCTTTTAATGTTTAAGAGGGGTGCTGTGGTTCATTTTGCCATTTCAGAGGATGAAATCTGGATGTGTACCAATCTCGAACATGAAAAGCCTAAATTCCTACCATTCAACAAAGGAAATCATGGCCATGCAGGCAATGTGCCTATGAAGGATGGCGATACAGACTATCCCACTGGCTATTTCTGGAATGATATATGTCAGAGAGATAACTGGCTTCGTATATTTCATAACTTCGTGTTTGAGGAAGTAGAGAAGAAAGAAGATGTCACCGGACGTTTGAGAGAAGTAAAGACGCAGATATTCCCGCGTTTTCATCAGTGGGACTGTGTTACGAAATGCATAGATGACGTAAAGAAAAACGGTGTCGGGCAGAGATACCTTATTGAACATTCTGCTGGATCTGGTAAAACAGAAACTATCACATGGATAGCTCATGAACTTATCCGCCTTATGACTGATAAAGGTGAAAGAGAATTTTCTTCTGTCATCGTAGTGACTGACCGTGTCGGACTTGATACGAATATTAAGAAAACCATAAAACAGCTGAAGAGGACCGTAGGACTCATAGAAATGATCGGCGGTGATGATATTAAAAAGACTACAGGGGCTAAATCAAAACAGCTCTCGGAGGCCCTGCATGACAAGAGAGAGATTATTGTAGTGACACTTCAAACGTTTCCGTTTGCAATGGAAGCTATAGCTGAAGATAAGGCTCTTGAAGGTGCAAATTTTGCTGTTCTTATAGATGAGGCACATTCTTCCCAAACAGGCACTTTCTCTGGTAAGATGAAAGCCGCTCTTAAGATGGCTGCCGAAGAAAAGAAACAGTATATCATCACAAAGAAGGTAAAGACAGATCATATGGAAGGCGAAGAACCGACCGATGAAGATGTCGTAGACACTTACTTCAGACAGATGCAGGAAAACCATGTGATGCCTGATAATGTATCATTCTTTGCCTTTACTGCCACACCTAAGACAGAGACCAAGGTCATCTTCGGAAGACCCGGCTTAAAAATTGATGAGAAGACAGGAGAACCCATCCCGGAATCATTCCATTTGTATCCTATGAGACAGGCTATCGAAGAAGGATATATTCTCGATGTGTTGAAGGGATATATGCCATATAAGACTGCATATAAGCTGAAAGAAGACGTTGTAAAGGATAAGCTGGTAGACGAACGTACTGCTGTAAAGACTATCGCCAAGTGGGAATCATTACACCCTACAAACGTAATGTCAAAAGCTGAGTTTATCATAGAGCATTTTGTCAAGAATGTTGCATCCATGCTTAATGGACAGGCCAAGGCAATGATCGTGACATCATCCCGCGCTTCTGTTGTACGGTATAAGTATGCGATAGACGGTTATCTTCATGCACACCCAGAATATGACCGTGAAAAACTTGAAGCAAGTCTCCAGTTTAAGGTTCCGGGAGAACCGCTCGTGGCTTTTTCAGGCAAAGTAAAGGGTTCTATGGCTGTAATGGACGAGGATAAATACCTTGAATCAAATCCGTTTGCTGCGATAAAAAAAGATTACGATTACACCGAAACAAATATGAACAATCTCGGGTATAAATCCGTAGAAAATGCCTTTGATGAACCGCAGAACAGGCTCCTTATCGTTGCGAACAAGTTTCAGACAGGGTTCAATCAGCCGAAACTCTGTGCTATGTACATCGATAAGAAGATCTCAAACGATATAGAGATCGTGCAGACATACTCTCGTCTTAACCGTACTCATTCGGGGAAAGACAGAGTTTATATCATCGACTTTGTAAATGAGCCTGATATGGTGTTCAGGGCATTTAAAAAGTATGATAATGGAGCAGAGATGGAGTCAGCACAGAATCTTGACATCATATACGACATCAAGAAGGAACTGGATGAAGCTGATATCTATACACATGATGAATTTGAGAATTATAAGACCGTCCGTTATCAGTCAGTAAAGGATGTTGAAACTAAAGATTCCACCCGAATTAAACTCTATAAGACTGTTGCAGACCCTGCATCACGATGGAATGAAGCAGTAAGAGCCACACAGACAGCCTATCTTACATGGAAGAATGTACAGATGACTGCTGAACGGGATGATGATAAGGAGACAGAGAAGCAGACAGACCAGAAGCTGAAAGAAATAAGTGAAGAACTCGATACACTTATGGATTTCAGGAAAAAGCTGAAAAAATATGTGTCAGCTTACAACTATATCTCACAGATAATCGACCTCGGCGACCCCGATCTCGAAATCTTTGCCGGATTTGCAAAACTGCTGTCCCACCGCATAGCAGGGACTTCTCTTGAAGACATCGATGTATCAAACCTTGTTCTCTCCGACTACCGTATAAATGCCGTAGATATTGGAGACAAAGGAAAGGATGACGTCGAAGATTCAAAACTTAAGCCGATGAGAGCTGGCGGTAAGGGAAAAAGTTCAAAGAAAGAATCTCTTAAAGTCATCATATCCAGGATAAATGAGATATGGGGGAGCGATGTGTCGCCTACTACAGGAGCAAGGACGATCAATGCCATCGCCGATTATGTGGCATCAGACGATGTAAGTCGTACGCAGATAAGAAATTCGACCAATTCAAAGCAGTCTATTATTGCAGACGGACGCCTTGAAAATATCATCAGAATGGCTGCTGCTGCCCTTAAGAGCAATGAATTTGCTGACCTTGCTGATAAGATACTTAATGATCCACAGGCATGGAAGCCGCTCGCCGATGTTATATATGATCTTGTAAATGATAATAAACGTGTTGATATGCAGGAACTTATCAGCTATATGAATCAGGATAAGAAATAATCATATGGTACTGAACAGAATAAACATATACAGATAATAAGGAGTCAGACTATGGAAATGACAGAAGCTCTGTTCGGTATTTCTGATTGTACTTTGGAAAATGTCAGTGAAGAAACGGACAAAAAGACCGGACGACGTTACCGAAAAATAGCATTCAAATATAACGGTGAAAAGCCATCAATCTGCCCGAAATGTGGAGGCAAGATGTACGGGCATGGGAGCCGAATCATTAAGATTGTTGATGTTCCACAGGAGATCCCTGTACGATGGGAAGTCGATGTTCCAAGGTCTCAATGTACAGAGTGTAATGCCATGTGGAGACCTATTATCGGAGGTATTGATGAAACACGGAACATGTCTTCAAGAGCATTTGTTGATATAACGCAGAGATCTTTAAGGGATGCATTTCAGTATGTCGGAGATGATTATATGCTCTCTGCGAATACTGTAAAGAATATGTTTGTGGATTTCTTGAAGGTCAACGAGCAGATGCTTAAATTCAAGACTCCTGCATTTATCGGTATTGATGAGATAAAAGTAAAGAAATTGGGAGAACTCACAGTTATCACAGATCTTGAACATAGAACGCTCTTTGATATTTTGCAAGGACGCAATCAGATAACCCTTACAGAGTATTTTATGAACCTGAAGGGACGGGAAGATGTTCTGTGGGTTTGTTCCGATATGTACAGACCATTCCAGAAAACGATAGGAAGTGCTATGCCTAATGCAAAATGGGCAATAGACCACTTCCATGTCGTTATGAAAGCAAACGAAGCTGTAGATGCTGTAAGACGGACAATGCAGGATTCAATGACAAAGAAGGACAGGATCAAGACAAAACGCGGACTTGCTTATACATTAAAGACCCGAGCAAAGGATCTTGATGTGGAAGAAGCTTCAAAGATTCGTGCCGCCAGAGTAAATGAAAAATTAAAACCACTAGCAACCGCCTACGATCTTAAAGAAGACTTCTTTAATATTTATGATGATAACAAGGAGTCCAAAGAAAACGCTCAGAAAGCATTTGCCGAATGGGAAAAATCCATTCCAAAAGATGAGATATACGATAAATTCAGGGAACTGGCAGGTACAGTTCATAATTTCTATGAGCAGATATTTGCTGCATGGGACTGCCCAATAGCAATCTCCAACGGATTCACAGAATGTACGAATCGTATAATAAGAGAAAACAATACCCGTGGAAGAGGTTATTCATTTGACGTTCTGCGTGGACGTACCTTGTACAGAAAATCCAATCTTACTTCTATTATTACAAGCGGAATGGCTAAACTAGGTCCACCGATCCCTGAAGAAGGTCCGACCTTCCACTTTGAGGGAAGTAACGAGGATGATGAAGATTCCGATGAAGACGAATATGAACCATTTCCTGCAGTTGATCCAGATACAGGCGAACCTTTCACATAACAATCAATAAAAGGAGTCGTGACTATGTTGCACGGCTCCTTTTCCTACCAATTTCTGCGATTAGGATTATCCACATCTTTATGTATTCCTACCAGATTTTGCGAAGACTACCTTTGACTAGCTTGCATCAGTATAAGTATTCCTACCAAAATTTGCGGTCTACACCTCATATCTTTCTACGCTTTATTGCGGTAATTCTACCTAAAAATTCGGATACCCTAAAAAAGCAGCAAACAGTCCAATTGGTATAGACATGAACCTGTCAAACTTCTGCACGATGTCTGACGGAACAGTGATACCCAATCCTAAGTACAGGAAGTCCCTTCAGCCGAAGATCGCCAAAGCGCAGCGGAAGGCATCCCGGCGCATGGAGCGTGCAAAAGCTGACGGGAAAGCACTAAAAGACGCAAAGAATTATCAGAAAGCCCGCAGACAGCTAGCGCTTCTGCACAGACATTATACCAGACAGAGAGATGACTTTATAGGATGTACCTCTAACGATGCAGTCAAAAACCACGACTTCATCGCAGTGGAACATCTTAACATAAAGGGTCTTCTCAAGAACCACAAACTGGCAATGGCGATATCCGATGCGGGATGGTATAAGTTTCAGACGGCAGTATCGCAGAAAGCTGCGACTGAAGGGATACCATTCATCCGTGTCCCGGCAAAGAACACTACTCAGAAGTGCAGTCACTGCGGTCATATCTGTCACGGCGATGAAAAGATCGTTCTCGGTCAGGATGAATGGACCTGTCCTGAATGTGGCACCCATAATCTGCGAGACGTAAACGCAGCGATAAACATACTCAGACTCGGACTTCAGATACTGTCGGAAACCTGAAACAGTTATATCAGCTGGTTTGGCAACTCACCAGCTTAACCGTCCTTTAACTGGCGGATCAACACTTTATATCCTGCGGGGTATTTAGCGAGTCTGCTGTATCTGGATAAGTTGTGGTATGTAATCATGTATCTTAAGCACTTGAGTCACACCCCACAAGCCCCCGACTTTAGTCGGGGTGTAGTTGACATACTACTATGAGAAAAAAAGGGGTAAATAAGAAAAGGTTTTGCCCTAATTATGGTGTGAGGATAGGTGAGGTAGCAGAATGAGCCAGAGATTAATTGATGCAGAGCATCTGAGAGTGAGCATTTACAAGAAATTCAAGGAGAGCGGAGAGCCGTTTTTTCCAAAGTGCAGGCAGGAAGATGTAAGGCTAGTCGATTTAGAGCCTACGATCGACCCTGTGAAGCACGGACATTGGGCGGAATACAGCAATGGCGTGTATTACTGTAGCGAGTGTCATGAAGAAGCGTACTGGGATACAGACTACGGTCAGCAGCTTTTTGAATACTGTCCTTACTGCGGAGCAAAGATGGACGAGGCGACAGATTCAACGACCCCTATGCTAAAGCATAGGGGATTATGAGAAGGCTTTGCCAACTCATAATCCCACATTGAATAGCCTAAGCTCTTAAAGAACTACGTTACGGAAGAATATACAGGCACTTCAGGGTGTAGTACCAAGCTCTGAACACTGCGGTCAGTGGTTAAACAGCTCTGTGAGGTAGGAACAGTGCTGCTGACATATAAACCTTCCGATAACATTGGCGATGGTACGATGACCACTCTTAGGAGTGAGAAGCTAGAACCTTAGTGCTCTAATACTAGGAAAGGAGGATGCAGACTAATGGTCTACGTTTTGAGTAAAGATAACAAGCCTCTGATGCCTACACAAAACCATGCAAAAGTCCGTATCCTGTTAAAGACTAAAAAGGCAGAGACAGTCAGGAGGTATCCATTCACGATAAGACTTCTGTATGACAGTACGGAATATACGCAGGATATAAGTCTTGGGGTAGACGCAGGAAGCAGACACATAGGCTTGTCGGCAACTACGGAGACAAAAGTCCTGTTTGAAGCTGATATACAGCTGCGAAATGATATAGTGGATGAACTTTCCACAAGGCGCGAGTACCGACGGAGCAGAAGGAGCCGCAAAACAAGATACAGAAAACCACGCTTCGATAACCGCAGGCGTGGGGACGGATGGCTTGCTCCATCAGTAAGAGAAAAAGTCGAGACACATCTTACGGCAGTGCAAAAAGTACATGAGATACTGCCAATAACAAAAATAACAGTTGAAGTTGCGTCTTTTGACATCCAGAAGATAAAGAACCCGGATATTCAGGGCACCGAGTATCAGAAAGGTGAACAGCTCGACTTCTGGAACGTAAGAGAATATGTACTCTTCAGGGATGGTCATCAGTGTCAGTGCTGTCACGGTAAGTCAGGCGATAAGATACTTAACGTCCATCATATCGAAAGCCGAAAGACCGGCGGTAATGCACCGAACAACCTGATAACCTTGTGCGAAACGTGTCACAGAGGATACCATATGGGAGTTGTGAAGCTGCCAAAAGCGATACACCGTAGCATGAGCTTTAAGGATGCCACATTCATGGGTATCATGCGTTGGGCGCTCAATGACAGGCTGAAAGGATTGTATCCTGATGTACATCTGACATACGGATACATCACCAAGAATACAAGGATAGAACATAATCTGCCAAAAGACCATTACATAGATGCCAGATGCATAAGTGGTCATCCAGATGCCAAGAGCACCTGTAAAGATGGTGACGTAGTGTATGCATATAGAAAGATACGATGCCACAACAGGCAGATACACAAAGCTAAAATACTTAAGGACGGTATCAGAAAACGTAATCAGGCTGAATATGAGATAAAAGGCTTCAGGCTCTTTGACCATGTATCATACAAAGGCTGGAGCCATTACTTCATTTTTGGCAGACGTAAAACAGGATATTTTGACATAAGGCTCTTTAATGGTACAGGTAAAGTAAACAACGGTTCCGTCAGCTGCAAAAAAATACATATGATACAGCCTTGTAGCGGATATATGGTGGACAGATATATCGTACCAGAGAACAACACTTAACAAAAGAAAGGATAAAGACGGCTCCACCCCGATGCTAAAGCATCGGAGTTTCCGCCGTCAGAATAATTATGAAAAGAATGGTTAAATGTTACAGATGCAAAAAGCATTTTCCGATTGATGAAACAAGCATACTCCACCACAGGTTAGATTCAAGAGACCTCCACCTGATATGTTGGTATATATGCAAGGATTGCAAGGCAAAGGAGCAAAGCGGGCGACAAATCAACTGAAAGTGAGTGATAGGATACCTACCTATGTACACATCAAAACCTATGTCTACAGAAAAACCACCTGTCCGTAAGAAAGGAAATGTAGGCAAGAAACCCGAATGGCTTAACAGGGAGACTTATGACGTGACGATTGCTAAGATACGGTCATGACCTGTCTGGAAGCAGAAACTGTATGAGCGTCTTATCAACGAATGAAATGTATGAAAGTTGGAAGTATTTGTTCAGGCATTGAGGCCGCATCAGTTGCCTGGAGACCTTTAGGAATGGAGTTTGATTGGTTTTCCGAAATAGCAGATTTTCCATCGCAAATCCTAAAGGCGAAATATCCAGATAAGCCAAATCTGGGAGACATGAATGATATACCTAAGAAAATAAAAAAAGGGGAGATTTTGGCTCCTGATTTGTTATGTGGCGGGACACCGTGCCAGGCCTTTTCTTTGGCTGGCTGGCAAAATGGCTTAAATGATGACCGAGGGAATCTTACGTTGAAGTTTGTTGACATCGTGGAGGCAAATGATGAAAAACGTAAGAAGGAAGGAAAAAGCCATGGCATAGTATTTTGGGAAAATGTCGAAGGTGTTTTGACAGATAAAACAAATGCATTTGGATGTCTTGTAAGTTTGTTAGCAGGTTTTTCAAATGTTATAGAACGTAAACGTTGGCCCAATGCAGGCGTAATCCACGGTCCAAAAAGGAATATTGCGTGGCGTGTTCTTGATGCTAAGTATTTTGGTTTGCCGCAACAAAGAAGACGGCTTTATCTGATAGCTGGGGGAAAAGATTTTTTTCCAGAAAATATCCTCTTTGAAATACATACGCATGAGTTGCAGAAATATCCATCTGCACCCCTTACTTTTGAAAAAGAAGGGCATCATTTTGAAGTCTTTAGAGAATATACAGACTGCCTGTATTCTGCATATGGTACCAAATGGAACGGAAATGCAGCCGCTTATAATGGCTCCCTTTTTGTGGTTCAGGATGACAGAATCCGTAGATTGTCAACCCTGGAATGCGAAAGACTGATGGGCTTTCCCGACAATTATACATATCTGCCAAAGGCTAAAAAAACAAACAGGTATCAGGTTATAGGAAATTCCTGGGCTGTTCCGGTAGTACGATGGATTGGAAAACGTCTCCTAGAATATGATAAAGATAATTTGAATCTGGATAAGAGAAGAGATTTACTGTTATCGAAAATAACGGATGTCGATAAACAAGGTTTTTTCATCGATTTTGGAAAAGAACTTGTTGAGGTTGGTACATATTATACTTTAAACTGTACGGCCACACCTGAAAATTGTGAATTTAAAGACATGAGTGCCATTGTTTCTCCGGATGCACCTGAAGATATATATATTTCACCTGTCGGATGTTTTGGCATTGTTAGAAGAAAAAGAGAAAGGAATTTAAGAATAAATCCTCGTCTTGAAGAGGTTTTGCTTTCAATTTCTTCACAAATGACACCAGAGGAAATCGAAAAACGATCACATATACAGAAGCACGGAAAATTTATTATGCCTCCAACACAATGAAGGTAAAATATTATTTGACAGATCAGGAGCAGAGTGGTAATATTATGTTGTGTCTATAATGCCGTCAAATATTCACTTTGCGACATTATGACAGGAGGTATATATTATGTCGAATCCGTCGAACAGATATCTGGACAGCCAGAAAGCATCGATCATAAAGAAAATACAGACAATGGAAAAATCCATGCCGTCCTATACAAAAGATTTCTTCTCATTTTATCTATCAGTAAAGAATGCACAGCCAAGGACAGTTCTCGGATATGCTTATGATCTGGATGTGTTCTTTTACTATATTACAGAAAGCAACCCGTCAATAAAGGATGTAGTATCTGTTTCTGTAGATATACTGGATAATCTCGAAGCTCAGGATATACAGGAATATCTTGTATTCCTTACGAGTTATGAACGTGACGGAAAAACATATCAGAATTCGGCTACTGGCAAGGCAAGGAAGCTTTCTGCTCTCAGAAGTCTGTACAAATATCTTCAGAACATGAAAATGCTCAAAAATAACCCTACAGTTCTTATCCCTAATCCAAAACTCAAGAAAAAAGCTATCATTATGATGGAAAATGATGAAGTCGAAGATTTTGTTGACAACGTAGAATCCGGCGAGACACTTACTGCGAAACAGAAAGAAGCCTGTGACAAGATGAAGGAAAGGGACATCGCCATAGTCACTCTCCTGCTCCGTACAGGAATCCGTATATCTGAGCTTGTAGGGCTTGATCTTGACGATATAAACATGAAAAACAGATCGATAAGGATTATACGAAAAGGTGGCAATGAAAGCTATGCTTATTTTGACGAAGAAGCCATGTATGCAATACAAAGTTATCTGGACAATGAAAGACCCAAGGACACCTCTCTTACTGCCCTGTTTATCTCCCGTAAGGGCAGCAGGCTCTCTGTGCGTTCTGTAGAGCGTATGATAAAGAAATACTCAGCTGTCATCCCGAACAAGCATATAACACCACATAAATTACGTTCAACATTCGCCACCCAGCTCTACCGGGAGACGAATGATATATATCTGGTCAAGGATGCATTGGGTCATGAGTCGGTAAATACAACTGCCCGCTATGCCGATATAGGGAACAATCGCAGGCAGGAAGTGCCGAAGCTGATAGATAAAGCATATAAACTGAAGCTAGAATAATCCTAAAATAACCCAAAAAATTTTAGAACGGTAACAGCCCGACTAACCATCTGACAGGGAATACCAGCTGCTGCCATATCAGATATGTCCAGCGGCTGGCAAATCCTGTCGGAACTGAGTGAGTTCCGAGCAGATATGATATGAGTATATCTGCATAATGTCTGAACGCTGGACGTGTTTCCGGATAAACCAGAAGCACGACCACGACCGCATACCAGGTAATTCTGGATGCTTTTCTTAAAGCAGGCTAACACCCGCGACTTTAGTCGTGTGAGGTTCACCAAATTTTGAGGGAGCGGAAGCCCACTGCCTTTAGGCGGTGGGAGGAGCGACCGGACTACCCCTGTGTGTCGATATAATGTTTTATTGTCGCCCGTGAGACTTTTCCCACGCTACAGGCAAAGTATCCATCAGACCAAAAGATTTTCTTTTTCCAATAGCATTGTCTAAGAAACTTAGAATATCTTTGCCAGATATAGTATGTAGTCTCCTGTTTGAGTACCTTAACGATATCGCATACACGGTCAGTTACTCCATACCTTAACAGTATATGGATATGGTCTTTGTCTGTTTCCATGGCTACGATACTATAACCATCACGGTTGCAGATGTCATATATTTTTTGTTTAATGTCATCAGCCAAAGCTCCTTTGAGTATTTGTTTCCGATACTTGGTTGCAAAGATAAGGTGTACTTCCAAATCGTACTTGTGTCTGTTGTGTCGTATATACTGGTCCATAAGATATCCTTTATTGCTTGACTCTCACTAACAGTTATAGTATAATATATTTAGTGAAAGGAATCAATTTATGGAACAAACACTTACGGCAAAACTGCATATCCTTCCGGCTGAGAGTGATATGAGCCTTCTTATCAAAACAATGAAGGCTTATTCTCTTGCCTGCTCTTATGTAGCAAAGTATGTAAGTGACCACCAGATGCCTTTGAACCAGTTCAAGGTACAGAAAGAGACTTACGATACCTGTCGCAGTGTATTTACTTTACCATCTCAGATGGCTGTAAGTGTGACAAGAACGGTTATAGCTTCTTATAAAACTATACAGACCATGCAGGCAGAGCACCCCGACAGATTTAGAAAGTCTAAGCGCAATGCCAGAATCATACCAAAGTTTACTACACCGCAGGTGTCATTGGTGTGGAACAGGGACTACTCTCTTGTTAAAGATAAAGTCACAGGAGAGATGCTCTTTTCTGTAAACACACTCAATGGTCGTATTAAGGTATCATTTTATAGCAACGCTATGGATTGGGCTTTTGCTCCTGGTTCAAAGTTCGGTACAGCAAAACTTGTTTATAAGCATGGAAAGTTTTTTCTTTATGTGCCAGTAACAAAAGTTGTGCCAGACTCTCCTGTACCGTCCGCTGTAAAAAATGTAGTCGGCATTGACCGTGGCATAAGATTCCTCGCCAGTGCGTATAATTCAGAGGGTAAGACTTTTCTTTACAGTGGCCGTGACGTTAAACGTCGTCGTGCCCATTATAAAGAAGTACGCGCTCAGCTTCAGAAACGTCGTACTCCATCTTCAAGGAGAAGACTCAAAGCTATCGGTTCCAGAGAAAACCGTTGGATGGACGATGTGGATCATTGTCTGTCTAAGGCACTCGTGGAGTCGCAGGCTGATAGTACTCTCTTTGTGCTGGAAGATCTTACTGGTATCCGTGGGGCTACCGAACGCATAAAGACCAAAGACCGCTATATATCAGTATCCTGGGCTTACTATGATCTTGAGACTAAACTTATGTACAAGGCTGCCCGTAAAGGTGACACTGTTATAAAGGTAGATCCAAGGTACACCAGCCAGACATGCCCTAAGTGTGGACATGTCGAAAAAGCTAACAGAGACCATTTCAAACACATCTTTAAATGCTGTAACTGTGGCTACACATCAAACGATGACCGCATAGCAGCTATGAACCTGCACCGCATGGGAATAGAGTACCTGACGCAGGCTCAGTCGTCAGATAAAGATTGACGCCATACATAAGCATAACTTGTGTATGTAGGGTGCTGTCAACCACCCTGTTAATGCAACGCCACGGGCATCTATTGTCTGGGGTTAAAGGTAGGAGACTAAATTCTATTGCACTACCGGGCAGTTGCAAGCCCACCGGCCTTTAGACCGTGGGTAGTTGACAAAACAAGAAAAACCCGCACCGATAAACGATGCGGGAAAAAAACGATGACTGAAGAGTTTATTACTCTATATTACTCTATATTACTCTATGAATCTATTGGAGATTATATCTGCAATCTTACCAACAGTCTCATTAATCGAGCCTGTATTATCGATCACATAATCCACCGATGACTCAAAGCCGTCGAAATCTTTTTTGTCGGCAGCAAGCCTTCTCACAGCTTCTGTCATGTCATCCCCTCTGCCTTTAAGACGCTTTTCAAGTGTCTCCTCGGGAACACGCAGATAGATACTTGCGATATCTTCCTCGTGTCCCTTGAATTTCTTCTTTATATCTCTTAACCCGGCAGGGGTAAGGATTATGAGATATATTTCATCCGAATTCAGCATATCAGCTGTGATACGGCTACCATATTTCCATACGTCACCGCATGCCGGATGGTACTCTTTCCATTCAGCAAACTGTCTTTTGGCTACCATCTGACTGAATTTTTCGTCAGACACAAAATGGTAGTCAACACCCTCTTTTTCCCCTGGACGCATAGGACGTGTTGTAAACGTCACTATCCTGTGGCATCCCATTTCGGGGGTAAGAAGCCTGCCTGATACAGCATTTTTACCTGATCCGGATTTTCCTGCTATAATGAGTAACATATTTATCCTTTCCCACTATCTCCCCTCTGCAACGAAGAGAAGTGAATCAGCTGTTTTTACAGCATATACCGCTTTCCCTGTTGCAGACAGGTTTAAGGATATGGTTGCGAAGCCGTATCCCGACAAAAAAATCGCCACAGAGTTTTTATTATAAAAATACTCTGTGACGAATTTAATGTCTTATTACTGTTTACCCTTACAGTATACACCAAATGAAACAATTAATCAATGAAGACGAGCTGCTTGAAAAGTGAACTACTCGGGAACAAGTTCCCGAGCTTCCTGCTTCAAGACTGGTGGTAACTAGCATACCCCGCTAAAGGCATGTCCCGTCAGAGCCAGCTCCACAGGCTTTAGTTTGGGCGGTTCCCGCCCTACATGGATAAAGCTATTCTCCGCATCGGAAGATACGGTAAGCTTCGTTTCTGATGTTTATGGCTGCATTCACATCCCTGTCATATATACGGCCACATACAGGACATACAACAGTGCGGACAGAGAGATCCTTGGTTATCGGATTCTTATAGCCACACTGACACAGCTAGCTTGACGGAAAAGCTCTGCCTACCTTTATGAGGTGTTTATTTCTGTCGGCCATTTTGTAGGCAAGCATCTGGATAAACATACCAAAGCCGTTATCGTTTGTTGCTTTCCCCAGCCCCAGTCC
>Ga0256871_1000308_pt1 | contig 18995 bp, 16 predicted proteins | sample RumenRJG_07RNA_FD_185439 | JGI IMG/M metagenome (GOLD analysis project Ga0256871, IMG submission 185439) | Metatranscriptome of bovine rumen microbial communities from Lethbridge, Alberta, Canada - Rumen RJG_07 (Metagenome Metatranscriptome) | ecosystem: Host-associated > Mammals > Digestive...
GTATCCGGACGAGTTGTGTAGATACGGAGCTTCTCGTCCTGTTCCTTTATCTTGAAGTCAACGAAGGCACCTGTTGACTTGCCTATCCAGTTCTGCTGCTGGAGCTTTACATTGGGAAGATAATCCACCTCTTCAAGTCCCTGGAGGAGCTTGTCTGCGTACTCTGTGATACGAAGGTACCAGACCTCTTTTGTCTTCTGGATAATATCGCTGTGGCATACGTCGCACTTGCCGCCCTGTGAGTCCTCGTTTGAAAGGACTACCTTACAGCTCGGACAATAGTTGACAGATGTCTTGTCACGGAAAACAAGGCCGTTCTCGAACATTTTCAGGAATATCCACTGTGTCCACTTGTAGTAGCTCTCCTCAGTGGTGTCAACAACTCTTGACCAGTCAAATGAGAAACCTACAGTTCTGAGCTGATTTGTGAACTTCTCGATATTTCTGTCAGTAACTATTCTGGGGTGGATATTCTCCTTGATAGCTGTATTCTCTGTAGGGAGTCCGTAGGCATCAAAGCCTATGGGGAAGAGGACATTATAGCCCTCCATACGTCTCTTTCTTGAAACTACCTCAAGTCCGGAATAGGCCTTGATATGGCCAACGTGCATACCGTGTCCTGAGGGATAAGGAAACTCTACAAGGCCATAGAACTTCTTCTTGCTGTAGTCATCAGATGCCTTGAAGGTATCGTGCTCGTCCCAGTATTTCTGCCATTTCTCTTCGATATTCTTGAAATCATATCTTCCCATTTTTATCATTCCTTTGCTAATATATCCGGGAGCTACCTTGCTCCCCATTCATTTGTGAAATGTTCCTTTACGTCGCTGTAAAGCACCAGCACTGCGGCACATCCGATGTCCAGCGCTCCCTCTATGATGTATAATGCTGTGTCCGGAAGGTTGGACAGGTTATAGCCTATATGTGACAGTACGACTATCACAAGCAATGCCGCTGATGCTAAATTCACATACTTGAGTCCGGTATACATTGCTCCTGCGATTATCGCAGCCAGCAGCAGTTCAGGGATATTCAGTCCGCCGCCTATTATCATGTTGAGCACAGACTTTATCAGCAGATATGCCCCCATGATAAGGCATATCTTTCTGCCATTCTCGTTATTAGTAGGCATATTCTCAATCCTCTGTCAAAAGTCCGCTTATGTCGAGCTGCTCGCCGTCTGCCCACAGGCCCTCCAGCTTGTAGAAGCTCCTTGTTTCCTTATAGAAAACATGGATTATGATGTCACCGTAATCAAGCACTATCCAGGTATTTCCTGTATCCGCCTCACGGCGGAGGGGCTCGATGCCCTTCTGTGACATCTGGAACTCGACTTCGTCTGCAAGTGTACGTGCATGAGTATTGCTGGTACCGTTTACGATAACGAAGTAGTCAGCCAATATGGTAAGGTCTGAAATTTTTATTGCCTGTATATCCTCTCCTCTTTTAATGTCGAGAGTCTTGATTATAAGTTCAAGTTTTTCCTTTTCGGTCATAATTACCGCCTTTCATTATCTCTGTTAACCTGGTGTTCTTGCAGGCTCTGCTGAGTTGAGCACTTCGTCAAGAGTTTCTGTTTTTTCATCGTAGCTTGATACTGCATGGTCTGTTATCCACTCGATTATTGCTGTATCGTCAGTGGTCAGCGGCTGCTGATAGGGCCTGTAGTACTTGTTAAGAAGGTCAATGGTCTCCTGAAGGTGGATGGAGAATATGGAGTATTCACGTCCGTCGGGACCGAAATATGGCTTCGTTCCGTCACTTCCTTCACCTGGGATCATATCCACCTGGACGCTGTCCATAGTGAGATTTGATGCAAAATCCACCAGCTTGCTCAGGTCCTCTATACTCATATCTGTAGCTATCCACTTATGATCGTAGATCTGCTTCATGTAGCTGTAGAGCTTTGTCTTTCCTTCATCCTTGGCGATATTCAGCATCTTCTGCATTGCAGCAGCCATGAATCTTCTCTGGTTCTGCATACGTCCGATGTCGCCTTCAAGCCAGCCGGCTCGATAACGGATGAACCACTCTGCCTGTACTCCGTTCAGAACAACGTCACCAGCATCTACAACTGTGACGCCTTCATACTGTATCGGTGCATCAAGAGTCATCGGGATGCCTCCAACGCAGTCCACCATATCAACGATGTCAAAGCAGGTCGTAGTCACATAGGCATCTATCGGGATGCCGAAGCACTGGTATACTGCATTGAAAACTCGCTGTATCGGAGGCTGTATATCCTGGTCACCCATTGAATATATACTATTGAACTTGGTATTCGGGGAACTTGTGAAATCAGGGACCGCTGAATCTCTCGGTATCTGGAGTATCCTCAGCTTTCCGGCCATGATGTCGAACTGGCATATCCACATAACATCGGTATTAAAAGATTCCTCATCGAATCCAAGGAAGAGCACTGTGTACTGTCCCTCTACAAGCTGCGGCAGGTCAAGGCCGTCGTCATCCGGCACAGTCTCAGTGTTGACCTTCGGGTCTACTGACGTTTTGTCAAGTTCGCCTTCTATCTCAACCAGCGGCTGCCACCGCTTGAAATAGGTGATTATGGATACTCTTTCCTTGACTCCGTTCTTTTTGTACCAGAGAATAGGCATATTAAGTATGAGCACGCCTATGAAGACCAGGCTCGTGATTATCGCCAGAGACTTTATTACAGGGTCTTTCCAGCTTCCTCGTTTTACAGGTCTGTCATCATATTCTTCATCGTCGTCATCATAATACTGTGAATTCTCCACAGGAGCTTCATGGAGTCCTCTGTACGAACTGTTTTCTTTAGGCGGAGCTTCATGCTTGCCTACATACCTCCCGGAGGGAGCCTCATGCTTAGGGATATACTGTCCTGGCTGAGCCTCATGTCTGCCGACGTACTCCCCTGAAGAAGCCTCGTGCTTCGGCACATATCCGTTATTATTCTCCGGAGCTGCCGCCCTTGACGGCTGTACTCTTTTTAGTTTTTTGAGGGGCTTTGGTTTATTCTGTGCCTCTCCGTTATCTATAATTTCTTCCTTGTTGTCTATACTGCTCATTTCAATCCTCTTTTCGGGTCGCTGATATTCTTTTCGTCTCTTTTCAGCCTTGTATAGAAGTTATATCCCTCTGCTGTGCACACCGGCACAAGTCCGCCCTTTTTCACCACAGACTTTATTGAAAAGGCAAAAGCCTCCAGCATTGCACCATTGAGGTCGGAGTATGAGAGCTTTCTCATTCTGTCGACATCCTTGTAGTCACGGTCTGCTGAGATAAGGTCTCCCAGGTATACTATCTCTTCAAGCCTTGACATTCCCGCTCTTCCAACAGTGTGGAAGCGGACGGCATTGAGTATGTCTATATCTTCAACTCCGAATTCAGTCTTGATGAAATATGCCCCTGCTATAGCGTGCCACAGTGATCTTGTTTCAAGCTCCTCACGGCAGACTGTAAATCCGCTGTTGACTGCCAGTTCCTTCTGTTCGGCATCCGGGAGCTCCTTGCATATATCATGGAGGAGTCCTGCAAAATATGCCTTATCAGGGTCCTCTCCATACTTCTGAGCCAGTTTTCTGCACTCTGCGGCCACATTCAGTGAATGGACATACCTTTTTGCAGACAGATGGGCTTTCAGATATTTCTTTTTCTCATCAGGATCAAATAACAAACTGGTATCACCTCTGTAAGAATATAATCCCTTCGATCTTATATATTGTACTACATTTTCGTTCAGATAGCAAGCAAAATTCTTATTTTTTGCAATTTTTTTTCTTACCTCAGTAGATGAGACAACTACAGGAGCAGAACTGCTTATGACTATATCCCCTGCACGGCCCAGCTCGGCAGCCTTCTTTTTCAGCAGTTTCATGTCACCCTGTTCTCGTGAAACGACACAGAGCGTCACTTCACTGAGGATGTCCTCATAGCGGTACCAGCGGTCAAAGGACAGCAGCATATCACTGCCGACAAGCAGATACAGCTCGTCCTCCGGATGACGTCTGTGGAAGTGCTCCACTGTATAGATCGAATAGCTGACTCTGTCAGAGCTGAGCTCATAGCTGCTGACCACAAAGAGTGGGTCGTCGGCTACTGCCAGTCTCAGCATCGCAAGCCTGTCCTCTCCGGAGACGTACTCATCACTGGACTTATGAGGCGATATTCTCGACGGAACGAGATATATCTTCTCAAGCCCGAACTCCTCTGCGGCTGCTCTTGCAAGATGTATATGTCCGTTGTGTATGGGATTAAAGCTCCCGCCGAATATTCCTATACGCATTTCCGAACCTCCTTATGTCACTATGCCATTGAACGGCAGCCGATCACTTTGCCTTTGGGATATTCTCTATGACCGGGTCCTTTTCGTTGCGCTTGAACAGCACGAACTTGCTTCCTATGACCTGTACAACGTCTGCACCTGTCATTTCGGCAACGGCATCTGCGGCCTCCCGTGCAGTCCAGCCGGAGTTTTCAAGGACTCTCAGCTTTATGAGCTCCCTCTTTCTAAGAGCCTCTGCTATGTCCTTGCACATTGCCTCTGTAACTCCGCCCTTGCCTATCTGGTATATCGTATCATATGTAGAAGCGATACCTCTCAGGTACGCTCTCTGCTTGCTTGTAAGCATATCAATCACCGTATCTTTCTTTGAGTAACTCGTACAGCGCTCTGAGCGCAGCACCTCTGTGGCTTATGGAATTTTTTTCTTCTGAGGACATCTCGGCAAGAGTCCTGTCACCGTACATGAACACCGGGTCATAACCGAAGCCGTTTGTTCCACGCTGTTCATAGCCTATTTTTCCCTCGCAGACACCGCTCACCTCCGAGTGGGCGCCGGTCTCATCGAGGAAGGCTATAGAGCATACAAATCTTGCTGTACGCTCCTCGTCCGGAGTTCCTTCAAGCTCTCCGAGGAGCTTTGCACACTCCTCGCCCTTTGGCGCATATCTTGCAGAATGGACTCCAGGACGTCCTCCGAGGGCATCGACGCAAAGTCCGCTGTCGTCTGCAAATACAGCAGTATTTGCTCCGGTCTTTCCGGCAGCAGCCTTGTACACTGCCTCAGCCTTTATCTTTGCGTTTTCTGCAAAGGTGCTCCCGTTTTCATCAGGGTCACAGTCTATGGCCATATCCTTGAGAGAAAGGACCTCTATGCCCAGGGGAGCCATTATCTCTCTGGCCTCCCGGAGCTTATTTGCGTTGTTGGTAGCCATGACCAGCTTATTCATCGTCCTCGTCCTTTCTGCCGAACAGTCTGCTGAAGAAGCCTCTCTTCTTCTTTACAGGCTCCTCAGGAGCCTCTTCTTCCTCGTCATCTTCCTCTTCGTCGTCCTCGTCATACTCTTCGTCTTCCTCATCGTATTCCTCAGACTCATCGTATTCAGCCTCATCATCTTCTGACTCGTCATACTCTTCGTATTCCTCGTCGTCTTCGTCGTACTCATCATCAGGAGACTCGGACTCTTCATCCTCGTCCTCCCATTCGTCCATGTAGTTAGCGTTGTATACATAGCCCTCTACAGGGATGAGCTCGTCGTCCTCACCGGACTCCTTCTCCTCGGTCTCGTAGTCCTTATGGCCGGTGTAGTCCTCTACATCGCCCTCGTACTCGTCCTCGAAGTCATCGTCATCTTCGTACTCTTCGTCCTCGTCATCTTCGTCGTACTCATCATCCTCAGACTCTTCATCCTCGTCTTCATCGTACTCCTCGTAGTCCTCATCATACTCATTTCCCTCGGACTCTGTATCTTCAACCTCTTCTTCTGTATCCTCTTCATCCTCAAAGTCGTTGTCACTGAACAGAGCCTGAACAAAGGTACGGCTGTCAAATGGCTGGAGGTCGTCTATCTGCTCTCCTACTCCTATGAGCTTTACAGGGATGCCCAGCTCGTTCTTTATTGAAATGACGATACCTCCCTTTGCTGTACCGTCCAGCTTGGTAAGGACTATTCCGGTTATAGGAGCTGTCTCACTGAACAGCTTGGCCTGATTTACCGCATTCTGACCGGTTGTTGCATCCAGTACGAGAAGGACTTCTCTTGAACACTCCCCTGCCTTGTTGTCTATTATACGATTTATCTTTGCAAGCTCATCCATGAGGTTCTTCTTATTGTGGAGACGTCCGGCAGTATCTATGATGACTACATCGCACTCTCTTGCCTTGGCAGCTTCAAGTGCATCGTACACAACAGCTCCGGGGTCTGAGCCCTCAGCGTGCTTTACTATTTCAACTCCGGCTCTCTGTGTCCACACCTCAAGCTGGTCGATAGCGGCCGCACGGAAGGTGTCGGCTGCTGCAACAAGGACCTTCTTGCCCTCATTCTTGAACTGGTAGCAGAGCTTGCCTATTGTAGTTGTCTTTCCGGCACCGTTTACTCCGATGACCATTATGACCGCCGGAGACTGAGTGAGGTCAAGGCCTGTATCATCGCCCATTATCTCACCTATTACCTCCTGAATGAGCTCCATTATCTCGTTGGGGTCAGTTATGCCGCGCTCCTTTATCTTCTTGCGGAGCCGGTCACATATCTCCTCGGAGGTCTCAACTCCTATGTCACTCATTATCATTGCTTCTTCGAGTTCCTCAAAGAGCTCCTCGTCTATTTTGGTAAAGGAGTTGAATATCCTTTTTAGTCTGCCCAGAAAGCTGTCCTTGGTCTTTCTGAGTCCTGCTGCGATTTTAGAAAAAATACCCATAACAGTTCCAATCCGCCGCACTGCGGCTCATTATTATATATTCGTTTCACCCCGCCAAAACGGGACAGTTTACTGTATGTCTGCAACATCCTCCTGGAAGTCCACCTGCTCCATTTTCAGCAGCTTGGAAATGCCGTCCTCCTGCATGGTGACACCGTAGAGGACGTTCGCCTCCTCCATGGCACTTCGTCTGTGAGTTACCAGTACGAACTGCGTGGTATCGGTGAACTTTTTCAGATACTGTGCATACTTCCTTACATTTACCTCATCCAGAGCTGCGTCTATCTCATCGAGTATACAGAAAGGTGCAGGTCTGAGCTTTAATATTGCAAAGTATATCGCTATAGCCACGAAGGACTGCTCTCCTCCTGAGAGGGAGATAAGGTTCTTTATGACCTTTCCCGGCGGCGCTACGATTATCTCTATTCCTGATTCCAGAACGTTCTCAGGGTCGTTGATCCTGAGCTCGGCCTTTCCTCCGCCGAAGAGCTCAACGAATATCTCCTTGAAGTTTGAGTTGATTATCTCAAAGCTCTCGGAGAATATGCGGCACATATCCTCAGTCAGGGAGGTTATTATCTTTTCAAGCTCTGTCTTTGAACGCTGGACGTCGGCTATCTGACCAGACATGAATTCATATCTCTCTGATACCTCACGGTACTCCTCGATAGCATCCACATTGACACTGCCCAGGTCACGTATCTTCTTCTTTACAAGATTGAGCTGCTGCTGCGCTGCGGTCATGTCCTCTATCTTCTCCGCAAGTTCAAGGGCTTCGGTCAGTGTAAGCTCATAAACATCATGGAGCTGATTGCGGATGAAGTCGTTATCCCTCCGCCTTGCCTCACGGCGCTCCTCCAGCATGGTGATGTCACGGGAAAGCTTTTCCTTTGCGTCATTGAACTCCTTCAATCCCTTGTTGAGCTCATTGACCAGTCTGTTCTGTTCAGTGTGCATCTCCTGATAGCGTTTTATCTGCTCGTTGTAGGAGACTGTATTGTCCTTGAAGCCTGCCAGCTTTTCCTTCAGCCGTTCTATCTCTATCTCCTTGTGGGAGATCATGTCATTCTGGCGGTCTATCTCCTCCTGGAACTTTCTGCTGCCCTGTCCGAGCTCTTCCAGTGAACCGTCTATACGCTGTATATCCTGCTCTGCGGACTGCATATCCTTTACGAGCTCTATGCTCTTTATTTTCAGAGCTGACAGTTTCTCTGAGAGCTCCGCCCTGTGTGTCCGGAGCTTTTCTCTTGAAGTCTCGCCTTCCGCTCTTTTCTCCTCTGCGGACCTTATCTCCTCTGCTGTATCTGCAAGTGCCTTTTCAGTTTCGGTGATAGTCCTTTCAGCAGCCGCTATCCTTTCCTCGGTCTCAGAGATCTGTCGGTCAGAGCTTTCTGACTGTGTACCAAGCTGCTTTATCAGCGAATCGAGACTTGTTATCTCGGCACTTATCCTTACGGCCTCTGATTCAAGAGATGTCAGCTCATCTCTGGCAGCGTCCTTGTCATATCTTAGCTTTTCAGCCTCAGCACGGAGCTTTTCCGCCGAAACACGCAGCCTGTCCCTTTCCTCAGTGAGCTTTTCTATCTCAGTATCCAGAGTATCTATCTCGTTCTTTCTTGTAATGACTCCTCCTGACTTCTGAGCTGAACCTCCGGTGAAGGAACCGCCTGCGTTGATGACCTGTCCGTCAAGAGTAACTATCCTGAACTTATAGCCGTACTTTTTCGCAATGACTGTAGCAGTATCAATATCCTCTGCAATGACTATACGTCCCAGCAAAGATGCGATTATGCCGCTGAATTTCGGGTCATATGTGACTATCCTGCTGGCATTGGCAATGAATCCCTCACAGTTTTCAAGTCCCTGCTCATTGAGCTCACGGCCCTTTACAGAGGTTATCGGAAGAAATGTCGCACGTCCGCCGTGCTGTTCCTTCAGAAAACGTATACACCGCTTGGCGATGTCCTCGTTTTCAACGATGATATTCTGCATCGCACCGCCCAGTGCAGTCTCAACAGCCACCGCATACTCCGGAGCAACTCCTATATTCTGAGCAACTGTGCCGAACACTCCGCCAAGACGTCCCTGTCTGGAGGCTTTGAGGACCTGCTTTACGCTGCCTGCAAATCCCTCCATATTATTTTCAAGGTCGGTAAGTATCTTCCTGCGCTGCTGCTTGTCTTTCAGTTCATACAGAGCCTTCTCGAATTCAGCCTTTGCCTGTTCAAAGCCATCTCTGCGTGATGAGTACAGCTTCTCCAGACCTGTGAGACGGTTCTTCATCTCTGAGGTCTTTTCAGAATTCTTCTCCTGCTCCTGTCTGCTCAGTTCAAGCTGTCTGCGGTACTCTTCAAGCTGCTCGCCGTAATGGCTGCCGCTCTCACGGAGCTGTTCAAGTCTGGAGCGTTCCTCCTCTATGGAGGACTTTGCCGATTCGATAGTGAATCTCTGCTCGCTCTGACGGATGTACAGGCTGTTTATCTCGCCGCCTGCCTTATCCATCGTATCTCCGAGACGAGAATTCTCCTGCTCAGCCTTTTCAAACTCTGCTGTAACGTCTGCGATATCCTTTTCAAGTGCGGATCTCGCTGCTTTTAGCTCTGAGAGCTTCTTCTCTGCGGACTCTCTTTCACTGAGGAGTCCCTTACGTGTGTCCTCGGAGCTCTCTATGCTGCGCTTAGCGCTTTCTATAGCCTCCTGGCAGTGCTTTATGTCGTTTTCGTAAACCGCAATGCCGGACTTCATGTCAGAGGCTTCCTGCTCCTCTTCGAGCATCTTTCTTCGCAGCTCATCGGAACGTATGGTGCTCTCCTGCATCTTCCGGTAGCCCTCAGCGATACGGTCCTCTTCACGCTGGATGTCGTTGCCGATATTCTCATACTCGTTCTGCTTTATGAGTATCTTTTCTTCGAGCTGTTCAAGCTGTACCTTCAGCTCGTCAAGGCGGCTGACCCAGACTGATATTTCAAGCCTCTTTCGCTCTTCCGCCAGTTTCAGGAACTTCTGAGCCTTCTCTGACTGAGTTTTCAGAGGGCCTACTCTGCTTTCAAGCTCTGTGAGAATGTCGGTGAGTCTCAGGAGGTTCTCCTGTGCTGCGGTGAGCTTTCGCTCTGCCTCCAGCTTTTTATAGCGGAACTTTGATATTCCTGCTGCCTCCTCAAATATGTCACGGCGCTCGTTGCTTTTAGCGCCAACTATCTCAGCGATACGTCCCTGTCCGATTATAGAGTAGCCGTCACGTCCGAGACCAGTATCCATGAAGAGCTCATTTATGTCCTTCAGACGACACTGACGGCCGTTTATCATGTACTCACTGTCACCGCTGCGGTAGAGCTTTCGGGTGATAGCCACCTCGTCCTCCATATCTGCAAGAGTATGGTCTGAATTGTCGATGTTCAGTGTTACTGCGGCGAATCCCATAGGCTTTCTCGCAACAGTACCGGAAAAAATAACGTCCTCCATTTTGTTGCCTCTGAGAGTCTTGGTAGACTGCTCTCCCAGCACCCAGCGAACTGAGTCACCGATATTACTTTTTCCGCTGCCGTTAGGTCCTACGACTGCTGTAAGTCCCTTGTCGAATGTAAGGCTTATCTTGTCCGGGAAGGACTTGAAGCCCTGTATTTCCAATGATTTAAGGTACACTGATTCACCGCCTTTCTATTATCTCTGTTCTGCCGTCTGCTGACGGAGATATACGGACCTCCACACCCATTTCCTTCATGCGGAGAATATTGCTCCTTTTCTGGCCTACTGCCTTGCTGATGTCCTTTGCTGGAACAGCGACCCTGAGCAGACTGAATCCCTCAGCCATTTTAATGAGCTTTTGCAGGTATATCCTGCTTTCGCACAGTTCCCGGAATGCAGGATGATAGTAGCCTGCCACCATGTCATGCTCCACGAATTCACTTGCATGGAGACCGCACTTTATGACTCTTATCCCTTTTTCCTCAGCTAAACGGAGCATCTCTCCGCAAAGCTCTGTCATCCTTTCAAATGGCTCCGGGACGTACTCGCCGCTCTCATAGAGCTCTGCAAGTCTTGTGCCTTTCAGTACCACCACCGGGTATATCCTCAGGGTATCCGGGTAAAGCTCTGCGGCTCTCAGAAATGTGTCCATATCCTTCTCAGGACTGCTTTTATAGAGTCCGGTCATTATCTGGAGCCCCAGCTCAAAGCCGTATTCCTTTATAAGTCTGCTGGCTTTTTCAACGTCCTCTGCTGTATGGCCTCTTTCGTTAGCTGCAAGGACCTCATCATCCATAGACTGCGCTCCCAGTTCTATCGAAGTCACTCCGTATTTTTTTAGTATATCAAGGACTTCCCTGTCGATGCAGTCCGGACGTGTGGAGCAGCGGACTCCTCTGAATCTGCCCTCTCCGGTAAACTCTGACGCCGCTGTAAGAAGCTCCAGCATATAGTCACGGGGTATCGCTGTAAAGCTGCCGCCGAAAAAGGCTATCTCCGTATTTTCAGGGAACTTCACCTCATCAAGTGCCTTACTGCATATCTCACGGACCTCGCTGCCGTCCGGAAGATGCTGAGCTCCGCTTATTGTCCTCTGGTCACAGAAACTGCACTGGTGTGGGCATCCCACATGAGGAATGAATATCGATATATTACTGTGCTTCATAACCCATAAGCTCCAGAGCTTCTCTGGCCGCAAGCTGCTCGGCCTCCTTCTTGCTCCTGCCCTTGCCCTTGCCTATTACCTGTGAATTGAGTCTTACCTCCACCACAAATCTCTTGTTGTGGTCTGGACCCTCTTCTCCTATCAGAACGTATTCGACCTTTTCCTCCGGATTCTTCTGGACTATCTCCTGGAGTACAGTCTTGAAATCGCTGAATACAGGCTTTTGTGTGACTTTTATGTCCTCCGGCATAAAGTGAAGGATGTGCTTTGCAGCAGCCTCAAGGCCGCCGTCAAGGTAAATTGCGGCAATGACTGCCTCAAAGGCATCTGCCAGTATCGAAGGACGCTCTCTGCCGCCTGTATTTTCCTCACCCTTGCCGAGCATGAGGTAGTCTCCGAGGTGTATCTGCCGGGCAAAAATGTGAAGTGACTTCTCACATACAAGGGATGCCCTCAGCTTGGTGAGTTCACCCTCAGCAACATTAAGGTTCTTATAGAGGTAGTCAGAAACGACTATCGAAAGGACACTGTCGCCCAGAAATTCCAGTCTCTCATTGCTGCCGCCGGGATGCTTGCGCTCGTTGGCATATGAGGAGTGTGAAAGTGCCTGATATATGAGTTCCTTGTTACGGAACGTATAACCTATAGTTTCCTCTAATCTTCCGATTTCCATTGATATTACTCCTTAGCGGCAGCGGTCATTCCTGCGACGTAGTTCTCTATCTCACCGGTAACATTGCTGTCGATGCATTTTTTGGCCTGCCTTATTGCGTTGAAGAAAGCTGTAGCGTCAGAACTGCCATGTGCCTTTATCACAGGCTTTCTCACTCCGAGAAGTGCTGAGCCGCCGACTTCCTTGTAGTCCATCTGTTTACGGAATTCGTTTATCTTTTTCAGTGAGAACAATGCTCCCATTTTGCCTGCACCTGAGAATATCCATTTGAGCTTTCTTCCGAAGAAGCTGCCCATTCCCTCGTAGAGTTTAAGTGCAACATTGCCTGTAAAGCCGTCTGTGACAACTACCTGCACATCTCCGCCGGGCATATCCCTTGCCTCGATATTTCCCACGAAATTCAGGCCGGAATCCTTCAGCAGCTTGTATGCTTCAAGCTCCAGCTCACGGCCCTTGGTCTCCTCAGCACCGATATTGAGCAGTGCGACCTTAGGGGAGTCTATGCCCATTACCTTTTCCATATAGGCGCTGCCCATTACTGCGAACTGCACCAGCATATCAGGTCTGCACTCGGTATTTGCTCCTGCATCCACCAGAACAAAGCTGCCGTTCTCAGCAGGCATGACCGGTGAAGGCGCTATACGTCTAATGCCTTTGATACGCTTGACGATGAAGGAAGAGCCCATTACCAGTGCTCCGGTGCTTCCGGCTGAGACGAAGGCCTCGCCGCTGCCCTCTGAAAGAAGGCGGAGTCCCAGTGCCATAGAGGTGTTCTTTCCGGACTTGATTATCTCCTTCGGTTCCTCATGTATATCAAAAACATCATCTGTATGAGCGATACGCATACCCTTCAGGCTTATGCGGTTTTCCTTTGCACAGCTCACGATAGCGCTCTTGCTGCCGGTGAGTATGATATTTACTCCCAGCTCTCTGACTGCTCTTTCGCAGCCCTTTATCACCTCAAGGGGAGCGTTGTCTCCCCCGAATGCGTCAACGATTATATTCATAGCCGATCCTCTCCAGTTCTTTTTTTAGTGAATCAACGGCTCTTTCCGCATATACACCGTATTTTTCCTTCTTGTCCTTTATCCTTACACCAATGTCAGGGAGTATGCCCATATTCGCCCCCATAGGCTGGAACTTCCCGCTGTTGTAGGGGTCACTGATGTAGGCTGAAAGAGCTCCTGTCATGGTATCCTTTGGCAGTTCTATAGGCGGTAGTCCGAGCAGCTTTCTTGCTGCCGCCGCACCTGCTATGATACCGCTCGCAGCGGATTCCATATATCCCTCAACTCCGGTCATCTGACCTGCAAAATAGACCTCCGGGTGCTCACGCATCGAGAAGTCGGAGTTCAGCAGCTCAGGACTGTTTATGAAAGTATTCCTGTGCATCACTCCGTATCTCATGAACTCGGCATTTTCAAGACCAGGTATCATGGAGAATACCCTCTTCTGCTCACCGAATTTAAGATTTGTCTGGAAGCCAACCAGGTTGAAAAGAGTACCCTCACGGTTCTCACGCCGGAGCTGTACCACCGCATAGGGACGTCTGCCGGTGCGTGGGTCATCTATCCCCACAGGCTTCATCGGACCGAACCGCATCGTGTCAATACCACGCCGTGCCAGTTCTTCTATGGGCATACAGCCTTCATAGACACTGAAGGGATGAGTCTCAAAGTCCTTTAGCTGCACCTTTTCGGCAGAAATGAGTGCCTCATAGAATGCAAGGTACTCTTCCTTGTTCATGGGGCAGTTGACATAGTCAGCATCGCCCCTGCCGTAACGTGAAGCGTAGAACACCTTTTCCTTGTCAAGGCTTTCATAGGTGACTATGGGAGCGGCTGCGTCATAAAAGCTCAGCCCCTCGCCGCAGAGTCCTTTTATGACCTCCGCCATTGCACCGGATGTAAGAGGTCCGGTAGCTATTATGGTCACCCCCTCAGGGAGTGAAGTCACCTCGCCGGGTACCACCTCTATAAGAGGATGCGACTTTATCTTCTCTGTGACTGCATCGGAGAACTTTTCCCTGTCAACTGCAAGTGCTCCGCCTGCCTCAACAGAATTCTCTTTTGCACAGGGAACTATCAGTGAGCCAAGCAGTTCCATTTCATATTTAAGAAGTCCGGCAGCAGATTCCAGTCTGGCCGCTTTGAGTGAATTTGAGCATACCAGCTCGGCAAATCCGCCGTACTTATGGGCCGGAGTATACTTCTCCGGTTTCATTTCATAGAGCCTGACGCTTATGCCGTAGCCTGCGGCTTGCCAGGCTGCCTCACAGCCGGCAAGTCCTGCTCCGATAACGTTTATGGGACCTGTCATTTTTTCAGCTCTCTTTCATATCCGCAGCCTTCGTTCTCGCATACCAGCTTTCCGGACTTTCCGCCCTTTACAAAGAGGTGCTTTCCGCATACCGGGCATACCTCATTAGACGGCACGTTCCAGGTCATGAAACTGCATTCAGGGTAGCCCTCACAGCCGTAGAAGCTCCTGCCCTTCTTTGACTTTTTGAGCAGCATCTTCTTTCCGCATCGTGGGCAGCTTCCCTCAGCTTCTGTAACTATCTTCTTGGTATTGCGGCATTCCGGGAATCCGGGGCAGGCCAGGAATTTTCCGTACTTGCTGTACTTTATTACCATGTTTCTTCCGCACTGCTCGCAGACAACGTCGGTCTCCTCGTCAGGGACCTTTACCCTCTTGCCCTCCATGGCCTCCTCAGCTTTTTTGAGGGTCTTTGAGAAGTCGTCATAGAACTCGTGGAGAGTGCTTACCCAGTCTTTTTCGCCGTGTTCTACTTCGTCAAGGTCATTTTCCATGCCTGCGGTGAACTTTGCATCAACTATCTTATTGAAATGCTCCTTCATCAGCTCAGTGATGACCTCGCCGAGATTTGTGGGCTTTAATGCCTTTCCCTCGTGCTCAACGTATCGTCTTGATGTTATCGTGGTTATTGTCGGAGCATAGGTACTCGGACGGCCGATGCCGTTTTCCTCAAGCGCCTTTATGAGCGAAGCCTCAGTGTATCTCGGAGGGGGCTGTGTGAAGTGCTGATTTCCTGCTATGGACTTCAGCTTTATCTTATCCTGAGCCTTCAGCTCCGGGAGCATCTTTTTGCTGCCCTCTTCGCTGTCGGTAGACTCCACATAGAGCACCATGAATCCGTCAAACTTTACGGAATATCCGGATGCTCTGAATGTGCATCCGTTTGCATCTATGTCCGCCGAAACTGTATCCAGAAGAGCATTTGCCATCTGGCTTGCAATAAACCTCTCCCAGATGAGCTTATAGAGCTTGAACTGGTCACTGGAAAGACTTGATTTTACTCTTGCCGGAGTAAGCTCAGGGGTTGAAGGACGTATCGCTTCATGAGCGTCCTGAGCATTGTTCTTTGTCTTGTAGGTCCTTGGCTCCGGGGGGAGATAATCACCGCCGTAGACTGTTTTGATATAGTCTGCTGCTGCTGACTTCGCCTCATCGGATATACGCAGGCTGTCAGTTCTCATATAGGTTATAAGACCTACCGCACCTACACCTTCTACATCCACACCTTCGTAGAGCTCCTGAGCAGCCTTCATTGTGCGCTTTGCACTGAAGCCCAGCTTTCTGGAAGCCTCTTGCTGCATTGTGGAGGTTATGAAAGGCGGTGCAGGCTGTTTCTTGGTGACTCTCTTCTTTACAGATGTAACGGTGTATTCTGCTCCTTCAAGTCTTGCAAGCAGACCGTCTGCCTCTGCCTGGTCAGGTATCTCCAGCTTCTTGCCGTCAACGGCCACAAGTGATGCATCAAATACCTTCCTTGAGCCGGGAGCTGTGAACTTTGCGTCTATGGACCAGTACTCCTTCGGTACAAATGCCCTTATCTCGTTTTCCCTGTCCACTACCAACCTTACTGCAACCGACTGAACTCTGCCAGCGGAAAGTCCTCTCTTTACCTTCTTCCAGAGAAAGGGACTGAGTTCATAGCCAACAAGTCTGTCAAGGATCCGTCTTGCCTGCTGAGCGTTTACCAGGTCAACATCTATTTTATGCGGATTGCTCATACCGCTGCGTACTCCGGACTTTGTTATCTCGTTGAACGCAACACGGTTATTATCATTCATATCCAGCTTGAGCATCTGAGCAATATGCCAGGATATCGCCTCGCCCTCACGGTCAGGGTCGGTCGCAAGATAAACTTTATCGCACTTTTTTGCGCGCTTTTTCAGTTCCTTTATAACGTCTTCCTTGCCCTTCATATCTGTGTACTGCGGCTGGAAGTCATGCTCCTTGTCCACACCCATCTTTGACTTTGGCAGGTCCCTGACATGGCCCATCGAGGCTATGACCTCATAGCCCGGACCAAGATACTTCTGTATGGTCTTGGCCTTCGCCGGGGACTCAACTATTACTAAATCTGACATCTATCCATACCTCTTATCACAATATTTCATACATTTTTCCCGGCAGTGACCTTACTGCGCCGAGTATCTCGAGCTCGGTGAGCTCAGTCATTAGCTCTTCTGAGTCCATACCAAGCTCCTGCGCCAGAGCATCAGCATGAGCGGTGCCATTCTTAATTTTACTGAAAATGGTCCTCTGGAGCTCCGTGAGCTCGTCTTTTGCCGTGAAAGTATTTTTCTCATCCTTAATTTCTTCCTGTATTTCCGGGGACTTCTTCCCGGTCTTTGCCTTCTGCCTTCGTGGTCTTACCTTTCCGGCAGTTGCCTTTATCTCTTCAAGCGGGTCATCCCTGTCCGTTCTGAGACTGCTCTCATATCCGAATGTGCTTATATCAGCAGTCTGCTCAGAGCGTATCTCCTCGTCAAGTGCTCCTCCTATGAGGAAGCATTCCATTACATCTTCAATGCTGTACAGCGGTGTGGCTCCCCAGCGAAGAAGCTCGATATTGCCTGAGAAGGCCTTGCTGAAAATGTCGGCAGGCGGCAGGCTGAACACTTCTCTGCCGTGTGTTGCCGCAAGGTCAGCGGTTATCAGTGAACCGCTCCTTGCAGAGGCCTCAAATACCACTGTTACCATACCCAGAGCCGCAAGTATCCTGTTCCTTTTAGGGAAATTCTGAGGAAGAGGCCTTGTTCCCGGAGGATATTCCGAGATGAAAACTCCACCGCAGTTTAGTATCCTATCTCTGTATACAACATTGTCTCTCGGATAGTCTACATCCACTCCGCAGCCAAGCACACAGGCAGTAGGCCTGTTGACTGAGACAGCCGCCATGTGAGTTGCTATATCTGAACCAAGTGCAAAACCGCTGACTATCACAAATCCGTTCCGTGCAAGATCCGCACACACCCTGTGTGCAGCCTCCAGACCATAGTTTGTGGCGTGTCTTGTACCCACTGTAGTCACTGTCCGTGTCCCCTTGAGGCACGAGATATTTCCTCTGTAATAGAGTACGGCCGGAGGGTCATATATATGCCTGAGCTGAGGAGGATAGTCCTTGCTGTCATAGCTTACCAGACTTATCCCCTTCCGGCGGCAGAACTCGATATGCTCTGCTGCCTTTGAAAGGTCAGTGGAATCTATCGCTCTTTTCTCCGCATCTGTAAGATTTGCCGCAGAACCGTCTGTGGTAAGGTAAAAGTAAGCCTCCATAGCAGTGCCGCAGAAGCTGATAGTTTCCCAGATACGCCGGCTGCCGGGGCCGAACACCATTGCGAGCCAGAGCCAGTATTTTATTTCAGCCACAGTTAAGTCCTCCCTTCGATCATTTTTTCAGTTCCCACATAAGGATACCGGCGGCCATTGCCGCATTCAGCGAATTGATATTCCCGTGCATTGGGATGATAATTTTTCTGTCACAGCGGGCCGATGTCTCGGGGGAAAGTCCGTTGCCTTCGTTTCCGATAAAAACAGCCTGGCTCCCCTCAAATGAGCACTCCGTTACAGGAAGAGCGTCCTTATCTATAACAGCAGCAGATGCTGTCACTCCGTTTTTGCTCAGAGCGGAAAATAGCTTCTCCTCGTCGTTTTCGATAGTTATATTCATCCTGAATACCGAGCCCATCGTCGAGCGTATGACCTTAGGACTGTAGAGGTCACAGCTCCCTGACATTATCACTCCGTCAAGTCCAAGAGCATCAGCGGTACGGATTATCATGCCTGCATTGCCGGGGTCCTGTAAACCTGACAGTACGACGAACTTCCCGCCGTCAGCAGTAAGGGACTCCACAGACTTCATCACAGGTATCCTGCATATCGCAAATACGCCCTGAGTAGTATCAGTTGATGCTATCTTATTTCCAAGCTCATTTGAAACGACAATTGTCCTTGTATCTCTCAAATCGGCCTGAAAAAGCTGCTGTCCGAATCTCTCCTCAGCCTTTTTGGTAAGTATGAGATGAGTTATACCGCTGTCCTCCATGAGAGCATCATCAGTTATACGCAGTCCTTCCAACACGAATAAGCCGTACTGAAGTCTTTCCTTTTTTGAGGACGAGAGCTTCTGATACAGCTTGATTATAGGATTATCTTTAGATGTTATGATATTTTCCAAAAGAGACTTCACCTCCGCAGTCATGGGCGACCCGATCAGTGACAGGCACAACAGCGGAGCCGTATCAGGACCGGCACCGCAATGCACCATTACAAGAAAACACGCTCTTTTATAAGGAGCGTGTTTTTATTTTCATTAAAGAGCTGCCTTAGCCTTGTCAGCGATAGCAGTGAAACCTGCTGCATCGTTGATAGCGATCTCAGAGAGCATCTTTCTGTTGAGAGTGATGCCAGCCTTCTTGCAGCCGTTCATGAATGTTGAATAATTCATGCCGTTGAGCTTAGCAGCAGCAGAGATCCTTGTGATCCAGAGCTGTCTGAACTGTCTCTTCTTCTGCTTTCTTCCGATATATGCGTAGTTGCCGGACTTCATTACGGCCTGCTTAGCCATCTTGAAGTGTTTGCTCTTAGCGCCGAAATAGCCCTTAGCAAGCTTTAAAGTCTTATTTCTTCTCTTACGAGTCATCATTGCACCTTTAATACGTGCCATAGTCTTTTACCTCCAAAAATAAAATTACGGGTCA
>Ga0256871_1000312_pt1 | contig 18947 bp, 3 predicted proteins | sample RumenRJG_07RNA_FD_185439 | JGI IMG/M metagenome (GOLD analysis project Ga0256871, IMG submission 185439) | Metatranscriptome of bovine rumen microbial communities from Lethbridge, Alberta, Canada - Rumen RJG_07 (Metagenome Metatranscriptome) | ecosystem: Host-associated > Mammals > Digestive...
AAGGAAAAACTATGCTGGAAAAGTCCTGTTCAATATAGGCTTTCCTTGCAGGCAGCATAAAAAAGTAACGAGACAGTAAAAACCATCTCGTTACTAAGGTCTAACTTTTTGGGGTCACATCAGAGGATTTCCTTCCCAGTCCTTTTTCATTGCCATGTGGTGCGATTGGCGCGAGTCGAACGCGCGACCCTCTGCTTAGGAGGCAGATGCTCTATCCAACTGAGCTACAACCGCATAACAGGATTATTATATCAACTCTGGCAGTTGTGAGCAAGAGGGGTACCGCCTCGCGGTACCCCTTCTGCTCATTCCCAGATGGTCTTCATCCACTGGCCGTAGGCTTCTTCCAGATGCTGGGCCAGGGTGTTGAACAGAATGTAGACCAGTTCTCCGTCCACTTTCTGTCCCCGGCACAGGATGCAGGCATCCAGCACCAGGTTTCCTTCCTCGTCCAGATAATACTTGAAGGCCTTGTATTTCCGGTTCGTTTCGTTGATCCGCTTCAGCAGGGCGGCCTCGTTTGTTTTTTTCAGGGCCTTTTGGGCCACCAGGATCCGCACCATGCCGTAGATACTCAGGTCCCAGACCACCACCACGGGCAGCCGGGCCTCCTTCAGGGCCAGGTGGGAGCGGAACACCACCGGTTTCAGATCATCCCCGGAGATTTCCTCCGGGGTGAAGTCTTTCAGTTTTTCTTTGTCCAGGTAGTCCTGGAAACTTTGGGCTTTGGGGTTCATGGTTCTCCTTTTCCAGTTCCGCAGGCGGGCTTACCGGGCGACACGGCCTGCGGCCGGTCTTGGTAAGCCCCTGCGGTTATTTGCGATTGTCCCTTACACTTCTTCCACAGTGATGTCCGCTTTGGCCGGCTGGAGCACCGCCCGGGACCCATCCACCAGGTCATACCGGTTGGAATAGGTCAGTTCCGGATGGAAGTACGGAGTCCAGAAGTTGCTGAAATCCCGGTCTTCCTGGGTGCGGGTCCAGTTGGTCTCGCTGTACCGCTGGTTGTACACGTAGTTGTGAGGATCCAGATCCACCAGGTTGCCGTTGCTGAACTGGGTATGGCCCTGCCGGTCGAACAGAAGGTACATCCACCGGCCGCCCCGGCCTGCATCGGCCAGCCACTGGTTCAGGTTCTCCTGCGGCCGTGCCAGCTTCGTGTTGATCCAGTACACACTGTGCACACTTTCATCGGTGCGCGGCGTGGTGCCGAACACATCGGTAATCATGGTGCCGTTGCTGAAGGTAGCCTTGTCCAGTACGAACAGCTTATCCAGCTGCAGCGTACCCTGGCTGGTCTTCAGGGCACCGTTGCGGACCCACAGGTGCGGAACCCGCACGCCGTCTGCCGCCTTGATGTCGCCGATGGTCAGGCTTTCCACCGGTGCGGCCTGGCCGGCCCCATCCACATCCAGGGTCAGGGTACCGTCTGCGCCCGGTCTCTGGGTGATTTCCGCCACGTTGATGGTGGCTCCGGACAGGGACAGCCGGCTGCCGGCTTCCATATGTTCGATGGCCGTGGTCTTCTGGGGGTTCTTCACATAGACCGCAATCAGGTCCCCATTGATGGTATCCAGGTACAGGCTGCCGTCATCCACTTCCACACCGGCCTTCTTGCCGGCCAGCAGGGAGTACAGATCAACGTCGCCCACACCCGTATGCTTCAGGGTGATGTTGCCGCTGCCGGCTTCCACCACAGCCCGGTCTCCGTTCGCCTGGCGGTGGCTGTCTTCCATATTGCCTCTGCCGGTGATGGTCAGGGACACATCGCCATCTTTGGAGGTGACATGGATGTCTTCCACCTGCTGCGGGTCATTGTCTTCGAACCGGATGGAACCATTGTTGGTGGCGAACTGGAGGTCCGCACCGCCGGTCACATCCTGCCGCAGGGTGATGGTGCCTTCCTGCTGCGTCCGGGCATCCAGGTTCCGGCCGGCTTCCACCTGGCCGTCGAAGGTGATGTCACCCCGGGTGGTGGTGGCCGTCAGATCCTGACCGGCCTGTACATTGCCCTGTAAGGCGATGTCACCGGTCCGGGTCGTGGCCGTCAGATCGTTGCCATTTTCCACATTGCCCTGGAAGGCGATGTTCCCGGTCTGGGTCGTGGCCGTCAGATTGTTGCCGGTCTTCACGTCGCCCTGGAAGGCGATGTCGCCGCTCTCGGTGCTGGCCTGGAGATCCCGGCCGGCCTGTACATTGCCGCCCAGTTCCAGGCTGCCCTGCTGGGCACTGGTGTGCAGATCCCGGCCGGCAGTCAGGCTGCCGTCCACTTTCACGTCGCCGGTGCCAGTGGCCTCGGCCGTCAGGTCGTTGCCCGCCTGCAGCTGGCCTTTCACCGTCACACTGCCGTTGGTGCCCCGGGCAATCAGGTCGTTGCCGGCCTGCAGCTGCCCGTCCACGGTCACGCTGCCGTTGTCGGACTGGGCCGTCAGGTCATGGCCGGCGGTCAGGGTCCCCGTGGTCTTCAGATCGTCTTCGTCGTTCACCAGGCTGATGCCTTCAGCGGCGGTCACCGGCCCGTTGACGGTCAGGTCGTTCACCGCACCATTCTTGTAATTGCGGACGGTGACATTCTTCGCCTTACCGGCGGCGTCGAAGGAAACCTTCAGGTCCTTGCTGCCGCCGCTGCCGATGGTCACATCGGTGGTATCACTGCCGTTCTTTACAGTCACGGTCTGGAAGTCGTTGAACACCTTGTCCGTATCCAGATCAGCCCCGCTCTTCAGGTCGATGCCGCTGGCCGCATCCAGGCTGACGGTGGGTGCCGTGATGGCATGGGCCGCCGTCTGGCTGATGTGTCCGCCGGCTTTCAGGGCCAGGGTATCCGTGGTCAGGCTGCCGTTCTTCAGGTCGATGGAACCGGCCGCATCCAGCGTGACTTTCTTAGCAGCCTTGATCTGGCTGTCCACTGCCGTCACGCCGTCCGCTGCTTCCCGTCCGGCCTTCACCGTGCCTTCGCTCTGCAGGACGAATTCATCCTTGCCGTTCACATCGGCCAGGGTCAGGGTACCGGCATCCTTGCCGCTCAGGTAGATATTGCCTTTCTGGGCATCGGCGCTGAGTACGCCGGTATTCTTCACCCGCAGGCCATCGTCTGCCAGACCCAGGCTGCCGTCGGAGGAAACCAGATTCACTTCGTCGCCGTTGATGGTACCGCTGGTCTTGCCGTTTTCGGTGGTCATCTTCATACCGGCGTCGGCACTCAGGTTAATCTTGCCGCCGGCCACACTCTGCAGCGTCAGCATCTGGGCCGCACTGTTATCCAGCCCGGTCTGGTGCAGGTACAGGTTACCCTTAGTCCGGGCATCCAGACTGCCGCTCAGATTCGTCAGGAGGTTGTGAGCACGGCTGCCGATATCGCCGGTGCCACCGGTGATGGTCAGGTTCCGGGCGGTGATGCCGCCTTCCTCCATCTTCACGCCCTTGTCGCTCATGAGCTTCACATCGGCGCTGGTGTTGATCTTCCCGGTGATATCCAGGGCGGTGTCCTTTACCCCGGCCAGATAGATGCTGCCTGCCCCCGCCGTCTTGCTGGTGTTGGCGTTCAGCGTCACCTTGCCGCCATTCAGCTGGAGGGTGATGGGCTGCTGCTGCCGGACCGTCAGGCTGGTATCGTTCCAGGTCAGGTCCCCGGCCTTGGCCTGGGACAGGGTCTGGAGGTTCTCCAGTTTGTTCAGATCCGTATAGGCGATTTCTTTAGCCGTTCCATCCACGCCGATGTTCTTCCCGGCATTCAGGGTGATGTTCTTCCCTTTGATGTTGGGGGTGTCCACAGTCACCACTTCGTCCTTGGGCGAAGCGTTGAGCACGCTGGACTGGATGGCGTAGAGCAGGTCATTCTGGCTCCAGCCGTAGGCCGTGCTGCTGTTCACATCTGCATAGGCCAGGATGAAGTCCTGTTCTTCCGTGGTGTAACCCTTGCCGTCGAAGTAGGCTTTCCGGGCCGCGTCGTAGGTCTTGTACGCAGCTTCCAGGGCCGCGTCGTCACCGGCGTTGGCTTTCACAGCCTTTTCGTAGGTAGCTTTCGCTGCCTGCAGGCTGGTATCAGAGGCCGCATAGGAAGCATACTTCGCGGCTTCCGCCTTGTAACCGTCCAGGGTATGGCCGCTGCCGGCAGCCGCCAGCTTGGCGCCCTGTACGTCCAGACCGTCCAGCCGTTCCTTCTTCGCCGCTTCCGCAGCCTTCGTATGGCTGTCCGCACTTTCGTCGGCCACCAGGCCCATTTCCTTCCACAGGCTCAGTTTGTCCCTGCCGCTGGAAAGGGTCCCTTCGCCGGTCACATCCTCGAAGCTGCCGTCCGTGGTCAGGGTCACGTCCCCGTTGCTGGAGATGATGTGGCCCAGCCGCATATTGCTGCCGCTGCCCGCATTGGTCATGGTGATGTTCCCGGCAGCCTGGGCATTCAGGCTGGCCGACAGGGGATCGCTGTCCACAGTGGTGTCTGCCGTAGCCACGGCCGCGTCGATGGCACCCTTCCGGCTGATCAGGTCGATCCGGTTCCCCTTCAGGGTACTGCTGCCCTTCAGGTTTCCATCCGCCTGCAGATAGAGGCTGCCACTGCCGGCCACGGCCTTGTCCACCGTCAGGTCGCCCTTGTCGGATTTCAGGGTCACGCTGCCGCCGTCGCTGCTCAGGCTGATGGCTGCCCCCGTCCCCACCGCACTGTGGGCCAGGCTGATATTGCCCCGGGCCTGGGCCGTCAGGCTGTCCGTATTCACGGAAGCCCCATCCATAGCGGTGATGCCGCCGGCCCTGCTGGTCAGGGTCACCGTGCCGCCGGTCCCGGCCGACGTGATGCTGCCGGCCAGGTCCACATTTCTGGCCCCGGTGATGGAGATGGTATCCTTGCCCTGGGTCAAAAAGCTCACATCGATGGGTTTGTCCGCCTGGATGGAGTAGGTACTGCTGGTGGAATTCCCCACCGTCTCCGTCCATCTGTATCTGGCCTTCCCATACCCGAATACCTTGCCCCAGAAGCCCTTGTACTCGGTCTTCACCGTCACATCGCTGTAGCTTGCGTCGTTGTCATCGGTATACTGCTTTGTGGTCACTTCGTAGGCGTTCTTCTGTCCACCCTTGGTGATCACCATGCCGGAATTCAGGGTCTGGTCCCCGGCAATCTGGTATTGCGAAGGCGTCTGGATGTTCCCCACGTCATTGGCGATACTGCTCAGGAATTCCCCGGTGTTCTTGTACTTGATCAGGCCCCACAGCACGAAATTCTTGTCGTACTCATGGACCTTCACCGTCTTGCCCCCGGTGGTCCCGCCCGTCCATTTCAGGGTCTGGGCCTCGGGCGTGTACACAGCGGAATCCACCGTACTGGTGGTCACCCTGCCGTCGCCGTCGGTCACCGTCACCGTGGTCTTGCCGCCACTGTTCCGGTACTCCGTCTGCTTTTGATTGTTGGTATCCTTGATGCTGATCAGGCCGTCGATGTCCTGGTTCCGGATGGCGTTCACCGTCAGATCCCGGGACACCGCGCTGGTGTCGATGGAAACATCCGGTGTGCCGTCCATGGCCAGCAGACGGCCGGTGCCGCTGGTGCTGGCCACTGCCCCGTTGATGTAGATCTTGCCGCCGGCCGGCGCAATGGCTTCCGTCAGCAGATGCTTCGTGTACGGGTTGTAATACGTCTTCACAGCGTATTCCCAGACGCCCCGTTCCTGATTGTAGTAGGAGCCCCCGTTGTTGATCAGGTAGCTGGAATTGCCCAGCACCTGGTCGTCGGTCAGGGCCACCTTATGGAAGTTCCAGACCAGGTCCTTGATCCAGACCTTGCTGGCATCTGCCTGGGACAGGGTGGTCTTGTAGGTATCGTACCCGCTCTGGACCAGTCCGTCGATGATCACGTTCTTGCCCGACAGGTATACGTTCTGTCCGGCGTGGATGCCGGCAGAGCTGTCCTTGTTGTTAAAGGCAGCCAGGATAGCATCCAATTCAGAAGTGGTAAACCCGAACCCAAGATCAGGCGGTGTAAAGCTGCCATTCGTAACTCCGGGTTGCGAAATGATCTTTAAATACTCTTCATAGCTTCCCCCATGAACGGTATACGTTTTCCCATCCTTCTTGTAACTGTAATTTCCCTGCAGCAGTGCATTTTTATAGTCTTCCTCTGTTTCTGCCCTGCCATTCTCAGAGAGGTATACATATTGCGAATAGAATTTCTGGATCTTTTTCGCAATGCTGTCGTTGATCTGGTATCGGGTGATGGGATCGCTGCCCACCAGCAGCCAGCCGTCGCTGATCTGGGTCACAGAACCCTTGTCCGCGCTCATGGTGATGTTCCGGGCGCTGACGTTGGCATTGCTGTCCACGAAGATGTTCCCGTTGGCATTCTTCACCACCACATCGCCGTTGGCATTCTGGATGGTGCCGAAGATCCCGATATCCGGGGTGGTCACACCGTTGGTGGACGTACCCGTGCTGCTGAGGGTGATTTTCGGTTCGGTGCCGGCTGCACTGCTGCTGGCCACCTTGCCGGTAAAGCCGGCGCCCAGGTCGGAGGCCTGGCTCACCTGGCCGTCGTTGTAGCGGATCTCGCCGCCCTTGTCCTTGATGATGATGTCGCCGGTCTTCAGGTACAGGTCGCTGCTGTTGGTGATGTTCACCGCCTCAGCGCCTTTGGCCGTCAGGCTTCCGGACCCGCTGACGCTGTCCGCGTCCACATTGATGTTGCCGCCCGAGACCACGATATCCGGCAGGACCACAGCCCCCACGCCCACAGAATCCAGGACGCTGTCGCCCTTGATGAAGCCGTTCTCGGCCATCATGGTACGCAGGCTGTCCAGTTCTGCCTTCAGGGTCTTGTATTCATTGGAGGACGTGGAGTATTCGGCCGCTTTGTCGGAAAGTTCATCATACCGTTTCTTCAGGCTGTTTTCCAGCAGGACGCTGGATTTGTCCACAGAAGCCGGGGAGAACCAGTCACTGCCTTTGTTCACGGTCACCGTAATGCCGCTCACATCCAGCTTGGTGTCTTCCCCTGTCCCCGTCGGCTTGCTCTTGCCGCCAATGGTCACATCCAGGTCCGTATGGATCCCTGCGGTCACAGAACCGTTGGACCCCACAGAAACCTTGTTGTCCGTGGTCTCGCTGGCTGTATGGGTACCCAGGGCCGTGGAGGTCACCGAACCGTTGCCTTTGTCGCCCGTATACACATTGTATTCCTGGGCGCTTTCGGCTACGGTGGTCAGACCCTTGCCGGCCTTCAGGTTCGTATGGCGGACGGATTCCACCGTGCCGTCGATGGCGACCTGGTTGGCCTGGGTCATGGTATTGGCCAGGCTGGGTGCGGTGGCGATGGGCAGAGCCGTCCGGTTGTAGGCATCGGAGATGGCACTGTAATCCAGGCTGGAGTTGATGCCGTCCTGATCGGCACCGGCGTACAGGTTCACATCGTTCGTGCTTTCCAGCTTGCCGCCGCTGAGCGCGATCTTGTTGGACCGGCTCAGGGTATTGGTCATGCTGGCAGAGGCAGCCCCCACGGCCCCGCCCTGGGTGTCGGCCACGGTCTTGAAGGAAGCCGTGGTATCGTCATTGGCCGCCAGGGTAATGTCCTGGTCGGCTTTGCCCGTAGTCAGGGTGGAATCGGTGGCGCTGACGCTGTTGTCATAGGTCACCGTGTCCGTACTCTTCGCTACGGTCACCGGAATGACGCCGGCACTCTTCAGCTGGTTCAGGTAGGTCATGGTGCCGCCGGTACCGGCCGCCGCCGTCAGGGAACCCCCTTCACCGGTGGTGGCCAGGGTGGCTTTGTCCAGGTTCACCCTGGCAGCATAGCTCAGATTGCTGGTCATGGCGTTGGCGTTGACGGTGGCCCCGCCGTAGCCGTTGCCCTTCAGGTCCACGGTATGGCTGACTTCGTTGGCCGCCGTATAGGCCTGTTTGCCGCTGGTGGTCACGCTTCCCGTCACATCGGTCTGGGCCTTGTGGCTGACCGTGGTCTTCACTTCCGTACCGCTGCCGTTCAGCACGGCAGCCGTCAGGGAATCGGCCGTCACATCCAGGTTATCGCTGTTGGTGGCGCTGGCCGTCAGGGAAGAGGCCTTCCAGCCGCCGCTGACGCTGGTCCGGGTATCGGTGGTCAGGCTGGTATTGGCTCTGGCCGCCACAGGGCTGACATTGATGTAGCCACCGCCGCTGCCGTCCGCACTGCCCTTCAGATTGCCGTACCCGCTGCTGCGCACTGTCACGTCGCCCAGGCTGCTGGAAGCATCTGCACCGGCTGCCGTCACGTTCGTGGTCAGCTGCCCGTCCAGGTTGGTTTCGTTGGTACCGCTGGCGAAATAGCCGCCAATGGTGACGCCTTTGGCCGCTGCATCCAGGGCCGCCGTGTTGGACCCGGTCACCGTCAGGGCAGCGGTCTTGTAAGTCCCTTTGCCCAGATTCACCTTCACGGTGGTGGCCTGTTTGGCACTGGCCTTGTTGACCCCGACACTGGCACCGATGGCCGTGGCATTCCCCACCGCTTCGGCTTTGGCATTGTCATAGACCGTAGTGGTGGTGTTGCCGCTGCTGTCCTTCGTCTCTTCGCTCTGCTGGCCAGAAGAAGCCGTCAGGGCCACACTGTCCGCGGTAAAGGAGGATCCTTCGGCCGCCGTCAGGGCCACCGTGCCGCCGGCTTCCGCCGTGGCCACAGAGGCGCCGCCGCCCACCAGTGAAACACCCAGAGCCTTGGCATCGGCGCTGACCCGGGGCTGTCCCTGGGCCGTCAGTTCCAGGGTCCTGGCGCTGAGCGCGTTCTTCCCGGTGAGGACAACCGTGCTGCTGCCCGCGTCGGACGCACCGGCCACCACGCCCTGGAGGGTCGCAGCCCCTACCGCACCACCGGTGGTGCCAGCAGTAACCGTATTGGCCCTGCGGCTGGTCACAGCCACGTCGTTCTGGCCGCTCAGGGTGCTGTCCTTCAGACTGACGCTGGTACCGCTCTTGTTGTCTGCCTTCGTAATCAGGGCGCCGCCACCAAAGGCACCGGTGGTCACGCCGACCACCTTGGAACTGGTGGCACCTTTGTCTTCTGCCTGGACGGTAATGTTGCCCGTCGAACCTTTTGTGGTCTGCAGGGTACTCTGATCCAGGGAAATGGCCGTGCTGCCGCTGGAACTGCTCTGGGCGTAGGCCGCACTGATCCCGGCCAGGGCACTGATATTGCCCTGGTAGGCCATGATCCCGGTGGTCCCGCCCTGCTTAGCCAGGACGGACAGGTCTTTGCCGGCGGTCAGGGTACTGCCGCTGATGGTGACGCCGGCATCCTTTTTCGCATCCAGGACCGCCACCGTTGCGCTCAGATCCACACTGCCCACGCTGGCCGCAGCCGCCGTAACGGCTGCATCGGTCTGCCGGTCCGCTTTCAGGCTCAGGGTATCCCCGGTGGTGATGGCAGAACCCGCCACCGCCACCTGGGTGCCCTTGGCATCGCTCTTGCCGGAAGAAGCGGTCACACCGGAGGCATCGTTGCTCTCCACACCCGTATCCGTGTTGTGGAGGGTATCCTTCACCACCTTGCCGCTGGCGGTCGTTTCATCCGTAGTAGCCGTCTTCTGGGAATCCAGGGCCGTGTTGGCCTTTTCCAGCGCAGCGGCGGCATCAAAGGAAGCCCCTTTGTTCGCGCTGCTGCCATAGGTATCCGCCAGTTTGGTGCCGATGGACGTCACCATCACGTTGGCATTGATGCCCAGGCCACCCACTGTAGCACCCACCAGGTTCTGATCCACGTCCAGGTCTTCCCGGGACGTGATGGCCGCTTTTTGGGCCGTGATGGTGCTCTTGTTTACTTTGGCCAGGGTGGAGGTGCCGATGGTGTTGACACCCACGCCCGTGGCGATGGCGGCACCGCCTGCGCCGAGGGTGGCCGCGTTGAACTTCGTGGTCACCTGGTTATGGGCATCCACGGTGAAGTCCTGGTCGGCCGCCACGGTGCTGGCATCCACCACCGCCGAAGTCTGACTGTTCATATTGTTGACGGAAATCGTGGAAGCCGCAGCCCCCACCGAACCGGCCACACCGGCCACCACCGTGGTTACACCGGTGCTGCTGTCCGCCGCTACGTTCACGGAACCGGACCCGCTCCGGCTGCTGTCTTTCTTCGCCGCAACCGTGCTGCCTGTCAGTTCTGCAGCCGTGGTGAAGTCATCGTTCACCACGCCCACGCCGGCCCCCACGGCACCGGAGACCATGGCCGCCGATACCGCTGCCGAAGCGCTGACCAGCGTGGTCTTATGGTCGTGTTTGGCCGAGATTTCCAGGCCCTTGTTGGTGCTGGTGATATTTTTCATGGTGGCAGAGACAGAGCCATCCAGTTTGGTGGCCGCTGCCGTTGCCGCGACGGCACCTGCTCCGTAGACCCCACCGGCGCCGGCCACGCCGTCCGCATTCGTGACAACCGTGGACTGCTGATCCGCCGTTACAGCCACGTTCCGGCCGTTGACGGTCTTCTTCGCCGCATCCGTTCCGCTCAGTTCCGCAGCCGTTTTCCGGCTCAGGAGCAGGGTATCCGAAGCTGCGCTGACGCCGGCGCCGCCATCGGCGCCGATACCTACGGACAGGGAGCCCACATGGCTTTCGCTGGTGGTCACATCCTGGGCTTTCACAGCCACATCACCCACCGTGCTGCTATGCAGTCCGGCGTTGATGTCCGTGCCGGTCACGGCTGCCCGGGTAGTCCCGCCGATGTTGTTCACGGTCACCGTACCGGCGGCACCCACAGCCACATTGTCAGAACCGGCCAGGCCGGCCGTCAGGGCCACACTGTTCAGGGTATGCTGACCGGCTGCGGTCACAGCCACGCCTTTCTGCCCGTTGCCCACCGTTTCGGTTTCGCTGCCCCGGGCTTCCAGGGTACTGTCTGTCACCGTGCTTTCCGTATTGCCCGTGATGGCATTGTAGCTGACGCCCATGCCGAGCCCGGCATTACCGGCTGTACCGCTCACCGTACCGGCAAAGTTGGTCAGGGTTTCCTTCCCGCTGGCCAGCACGCCGATGTTGCCGCTGCTGGTCAGGGTGCTGCCCGTCACAGCCGCTTTCACGCTGCTGCCGATCTGGTTCACAGCAATGTTACCGGCCAGAGCGGCCTTGCCGGCCACGGCCGCACCGATACCGACGGACGTAATGGTGGAATCCCCGTCTGCCTGCACGGTGGTATGCTTGTCTTTCACCGTGCTGCCGCTCAGGGAAGCATTCGTATCCTGGTTGATCCGGTTCACGCTGACCCCGGCACCACCGGCAAAGTCACCGCTGCCGGCGCCCACCACAGCCAGGCTGTTGATGGTGCTCCGGCTGTCCGCCTTGACCGTTACAGAAGCCCCTTTGTCCGCATCCTGATCGACGGTGCTGTCCTGGACTTCAGCCGTCACGGCCTTGTTCACCAGAGCCGTGGCTGCAGCCCCCTGGATGGCCACCTTGCCGGCACCGCCCACGCCCACAGCCGCCGTGGTCAGGGTAGAGCCATCCACAGCCTGTACGGCCGTGGTCCCGCCGGTCACATGGGTCAGGGTGGTCTGGTTCAGAGCGGCCCGGGTCTTCTGGCTGGCTTTGGCCGTGCTGGTGGACGCTCCGCCCACATCGTTGTAGGCCACAGCACCGCCCACGGCCGCCTTGCCGCTGGCACTGACGTTACCGGCAGCCGCCACCCGCACATCGTCGCTTTCGGCTTTCACCGTCACGGCTTTGGCGTCGGCGACTGCGGTCGCTTTCGTGGTGCTGGTCCCGTCTTCAGGGCGCACTTCCCCTACTGCGGCTTCCGTGTCACTGCCGCCGTGGTTCACCACCACGGTTCCGTTCACCGCAGCCGTCTGGCTGGCGGCCACAGCAGCCCCGATACCATAAATCTTGCCCGTATTCTTGCCTTCCACATCCACGCTCACACCGGTGGACGGCGTTTTCGCCGTCACGCTGCCTCCGGCCAGGTAGGCGCCGATGTGGTTGTCCAGTCCATTGTAGGCCAGGGCGGCCCCCACGCCTGCCGTTTTGCCGTAGGCCACGGAGCCGGCCACGTTCACGGCCTGGGCATTGCTGGAGGCATGCACCTTCAGGTCGTCCGTGGTCAGGGTGGAATCCGTCACCCGGGACTGGACCCGATTGTCCTGATCCTGCCAGGTCACGCTGCCCATCCCGCCATAGTCCTTGGAACCGGCGGCCACACCGGCCGTCACGTTCACGGCCAGGCTGTCCGCTTCGGCCTGGGCCGCAATGGCATCCGCCGTCAGGGCTGCGTCATCGATCTTGGCCGTGAACGTATTGTCCAGGTTGGCCACGTTCACAGCCGCACCGGCTGCATTGTCCTTGGAGCCGGCCACCACAAAGGCGGCGCCCACACTCAGGCTGCCTTTGTTGCCGTCGAAGTCCACTTCTTCACCGGCCGTATCCAGGCCGTTGGCATCATCGGAGGTCTTGTAATAAGAGGAACCGTCCGTATCCACACCCGCATCCTGGAGCAGGCTTTCCTTCACTCGATAGGTGCCCAGCTGGTCCTCATACGCCTTGGCTTCGTCCGAACCGCTGGTGGTATCGTGGGCTTTCACGGCGATGGAATCCGCCGTGATCCTGGCGCCATCCGAGATGGCCGCAGCCACCGTATTGTGCAGCCCGTTGTAGAGCATGGCACCGGTGAAGGCGTTGTCCGTACCGCTGCCGCCCACGGCCACACCGGCGGAAATGGCCGCCGAAATCTGCTTCGTGGCCAGCAGGCCCTGTACCTGGGTATCTCCGATGTGGGTATAGGTACCGCCCTTGATCCCGGCTTCCAGTTTGTTGTTGATATTGGCTACGGTCAGGCTGCCGCCGGCTGCATTACCGCCGCCGATGGCCACGTCCGCATTGACGCCGCCCGTGATCTGCAGGTCGCTTTCGTAGGCCGTCACGTCCACAGCGGCTTTTTCCGTGGCCGATTTGCCGGTCACTGTATTGTTTTCCGCCAGGGCCTTCACGTCCTTGTCGATCAGGTTCACCGAAGCCGAAGCCCCGCCGGCAAAGTTGTTGCCGGCCTGGCCGCTCTTCGTGAGAGCCAGGGCCGTACCGGCTGCCACGGACGTACCGCCGCTCAGCGCTTCGATATCCAGGCTCTTCACGCCGGTCAGGGTGCTGTTGCGTACAGCCGCTTCGAGGGTATTGTCGATGGAATTCACGCCCACGGCACCGCTGAAGGCCACACTGGTGTTGTCCTTGCTGCCCTTGCCCTTGCGCAGGGAAATGGCCGCACCGCCGCTGTAGGCCCCTACATAGGCCGTATCCCGGGCGCCCACACTCATGGCCCCGTCGTTATCCAGTTTCACTGTGGCTCCGTCCACCACCGCCTGGGTGGTATCGCCCACCAGGTTCAGGGAAAGACTCCCGGCCCCGGCCAGGCTGAAGGAAGGCGCCGTGTCCGACTTGGTGGGAACCACGCTCTGGGTACCGCCCTGGCTCTTGCCGCCGGTGTTCACCCAGGTAATGGCATCCTTCACTTTATTGGAGACGGTCCCTACGGCGGAGGTGATGGTTTCCACCGGTTTCGTCACCTTGCCGAACAGGTTGCCCACGGTGCTCATACCGCCCTTTTCCGTCTTGCCTTTTTCCGGACTGGTGCCGCTGGAAGTCACGCCCCCGGCCACGCTGACGGCGTTCATGAGGCCCGTGGTCTCCGCCTTCACCTTCAGGGAAGCGGCTTCGATCTGTCCCTTGTCGTCATCATCATCGTCTGCAGAGAGATTTTCCACGGCGGCCCGGTTCGTCACGTCGATGTTGTTCACAGCCGCAGCCATCCCGGCCGCTGCTGCCCCGTTGGCAGCCGACAGGGACAGGATGGCATTGTTCACGTTGGTATTGTTGTACCCGGTGATGGAAATGCTGCCATTATGGTTCTTGGCCGCATCCTTCACGGCCTTCAGCAGGGCGTCTTTATCCACCCGCACCTGGTTGGAGCTGTCGCTGTTCGTGAGAGCCATCATGCCGCTGATGGCCGAGCCGTCCGCCTTGCCGGCAGACAGCATGACCCCCGTATGGAACACGTCGGAGGAGCTGGCAAGGGCCATATCCCCGGCGGTCAGGCTGGCGCCCTTGTCCACCTGGACCAGGGTGCTGTTGTCAAAATCCTGGTAGTCGAAACTGCCGCCGATCCCCACGCCGTCCGATTTGCCGGTGGCCGCATTGTTCAGCCAGAATTTGCGCTTGCCCGTCATGGTCACGTCTTTGATGGCTTCGTCGGCGTTCAGGTTCAAATTATCTCCAGCAGTCAGCTGGGCATTTTTCCCCACCTTCACCTGGCTGTCAAAATTGAAATCCGAAACGGTGACGGAAGCCGCCGTGGCCACCTGGGTATCCTGGCCGCCCTTGGCCGAAGCCGCCGCCGAAATGTTGGCATAGTTATTGGGGCTCAGGTATTCCATGGAGGCACTGACCACATCGATGGGGCTGGTCAGCAGGTTTGTCACTTTTTCCCGCACCTGTTCCTTGACCCGGCGCAGAGGGTCCTGGGCCTGGATATCCGAGTAGAGGGTCAGGGCCGCGTCCTGCAGTTCCAGGAACTGGTTGTACAGATCCCAGCCGGTAGCCGCCAGGTTCGTCACTTCGTTGAGTGTCCCTTCCGCAGTCAGGTTCGTCCCGTCAGGCGCATGCTTCAGATAGTTTTTATAGAACGTGATGCTCAGGCCTTCCAGTTTCCCTTCCAGGGTCACCAGTTCCTCATAGATTTTTTTCAGTTCAGGGAGGGTCGCCATCTCCTCCCAATTTTTCATGTCTTCAGCGGCGGATTTTACGGCCTGGATGCTGTCGTCCAGTCCCTTCTTGATTTCCGTCACCCGGTTGTAGTCCATGCGGGAGCTGGTCGTAAGGGACAGGTCCCTGCCGGCCTTCAGCTGGGCCTTCTGCGTTTTGGTCCCGTCTTCCACGGTGACCTTGGCCGAATTGTTCATGCCGCCGAACACGGTCCCCACGGCGATGGTCACCGTATCGGAATCGCTGTCTTTGTTCTTGAACGTGCTGGTGACGCCATTGGCGGTCAGCAGGGTATCATACACCGTATTGCTGGCCGAAACCTTCAGGGACCCGTTCCCGGCTTCCGTCACGGAAGCCTTGCCGAAGTTCACATGGGCCGTGGTCGTTTCCTGGGCCACGGTGATGGCGGCACCGGCGGACAGGGTGTTCCCCAGGGTGTCCGTCAGGGATTTGGAGCTGCCGGAGCCACTGGAAGCGGCCTTGCCGGTATTCTTGGAAGCCTTGCTCAGGGCGTCCTTCACCAGGGGATTTTCCTTGACCTTGGCTACGATGCCCTGCACATCAGCGGCTTTCATGACCCCTTTCATGAGGGTGGCCTTGAATTTGCCCTGGCCCAGATTGTTGTTGGCGCTATGGGTATTTTCCGCCGTATGGTTCGTGGCGTCCAGGGTCACGTCCTGTTCGGCCTTCACCGTACCCTGTACGTCGATGGAGGCATCTCCCTTGTGGGTGATCACATCCACGGCTGCCGTACCTACGGTGGTATCCGGAGCCTGGGCGGCGGCCGCCGTATTCAGGCTCTGGGTAGCGGCAGCTTCCATGTTCACGCTGCCCTTTTCTGCTTCTGCCGTGCCGTTCACCTTGATCTGGGCATTGTTCTTGCTGTCCGTCACCGCCACGGCAGCCACGATGCTGGAGGAACCGGCCCCCAGCATGCCAGCGCTCACAATCGCATTGGCACTGTTGGTCACGGAAGACGTGGCATTTGCCTTCACCTGCAGGGCATCCTGCTTGTTGCCGTCACTGTCCGTGGTGTCCTTGCCGGTGGCCTTCACCCTGCCGTCGATCTGGACGGTGGCTTTGTTGTCCACCTGGGCATAGCTCACCCCGGTGGAAGGAATTTCACTGGGCACTTTTTTGATGTATTTCTTGCCGGAAGCTGCGGTACCGGCCGTGCCGTCCAGGTTGGCCTCGGCTTCCGCTTTTACCGTATCACCTTTTACCGTGGCATCCTTTCCCACGGTGACGCTGGCTTCGTTTTCCAGCAGCATCACATTGGCGCTCACCGGCGTAAGATAGCTGAGGGTGTCGCCCAATTTGTCCGTAACGGAATTGCCGCTGTCTACATAGGTGTTATCGGCGCTGGCTTTCATTTCCACGGCGCCCTCCGCCGTCACATTGCCCTGCACATCCACTTTGGCTACAGTCTGGGCAAAGCCGCTGGCATTGCTGGAATACGTCTCGTCCCCTTCCTTGAAATAGCCGTTGGTGGCCTTGGCGGTCAGGGTGGCGTCCCCGGCAGCCGTCACGGTGCCGTAGTTCTCCACGCTGGCCGTGATGGTCTTGGGGATGTTGATGTCCGTTCCCTTCAAAAGCCCGGTGGTGTTCACCAGGTCATTGAAGGTCTGGTCCAGGCTGTTGGCCGCGTCGGACCGGGCGGACAGGACCACGTCCCCGCTGCCGTCCCGGGTGGCGCTCAACTTGGTCAGGCCGATGTCTTTCTGTTGCTGGGCGCTCAGGTTCACCAGCCGGGAGAAATCGGTGACGCCCGTATTGATGGCCGCTCCCGTTTCAATGCCGCCACTTGCCGTACCATCGATGGTGTCTCCCGTCAGGTTCCTGCCCACGGCCACCTTGCCGGCATAGAGTTTCACATCATTGGTGGCATTGATCTTCCCCAGCACGCTGATGGTGCCGCTGGCATTGAGGCGGATATTGGCATTGCCGCTTTTGATGGCTTCCAGTTCAGCATCCCCGTAATTCCCTGTAGCAAAATTACCCTTCAGGATTTCATAGGATCTCTGGTCAGGATCCGTCAAGTCCTGGGTCCAGGAAGGAGCCATCACATACAGGGAACCCGTATTAATGACGCCACCCTTGCCCACGGCCATGCCGCCGGGGCTCAGGAAGAACAGATTGCCCCCGATCTGGTTGTTGCGGATGGCGTTCAGCGTCCCGCCGATGTCGATGCGGGTATCCACGAAGTTCAGCAGGTTCTGGGCTTCCGTATTGTCTTTTTCCGTATGGAATTCCGTATGGAAGTACAGGTTGGCCGTCTTGCCGGCATCCAGCTGGAATTTCTGGAACTGGTTCAGGGCATTGTTCTTGCCGCTGTACTGCTGGGCGTAGATATTGAAAACGCCATTCTTGTCCGCCGCATAGTCCTTCCCGTTGGCAGCGGTGATGCTCCCGGCCAGGGCGGTCAGGGGCTGGCTGACAAAGCTGGCACTCAGGCAGGCAGCCAGGATTCTCCGGCTCAGGTCATCCTGCTTCACGGCTTTGTACGTTTTCTTATGTCTGTTTCTATACAAGGCACTCATGGCTGCCCTCCTTTAAAATTGTCCGTTGACGGAGAAATGGATCCGTCCCCGGCTCTGTTCTGCTCCATTGATGGTCCGCTGCAGCGGGATGCCCAGGGCCACGTTCAGGGAAATCTTCCGGGTCAGTTCCGCTTTGATCCCCACGCCGGCGCCCATCAGGCTCCGGTCGCCGAAGGCACTGCTGCCCCAGATCCGGCCGCCGTCCAGGAACAGGTATCCGTTCACTTTTCGCTCTTTATCCAGGGGTACACTGTATTCGGCGCTGGCGGAGAAGCCTCCGTCCCCGCCGATCAGGCTTTCCGTATAGCCCCGCACGCTGTACATGCCCCCCAGATAGAACATTTCACTGCTGGGCAGGTACTGGGTGCTGGACAGCTGGCCGTCCAGACGGAAGGTCCACTGCTGGCCGGCTTTGTAGGCTTTCTGGTACAGGCCGTTGAATTCGTATTTGCCGAAGTTCCGGTGGTTGTCGTACAAGTCCTTGTACCGGCCCACCCGATATCCGTGTTTCTGGTACAGCACGGAAGAATCGCCGTAGTTCAGCTGATCGTAGTACAGCAGGCCCGTATCCACCGTATCGTCCACCCAGTGGGTCCGCAGGCCCAGGCTGGTGCCGAAATCCGTTTCAGACCGCTGGTGCCCGTATTCAAAGCCCCATTCGGACTTCTTCCGTTCCGTGGTCTCGATGGGCGAAACCAGGAAGGCGGTGGCCACATAGGAATGGCCCCGTACCCCCAGGGATTCGAAGGGCCCGTCGGTGATGTGCACGCTGTTGCTGCTGTAGCTGAGGCCCGCCCGGGTGCCCGTCCGGTTGATGGGGGTGCTGTAGCTGCCGGCCACGGCCTTCATCCCTTCCGAACGGAGAGCGCTGAGGAACAGGTGATCCCGGTTACCGGAAAAATCCCGGTCCTGCCAGAACCATCCGGCCCGGTACAGCCCGCTGGTCTTACTCCCGGCGTTATCGAAGAACACGCCGGTGACCTGTTTCTGGGGCTCCTGCACAGCGATTACATAGTCCGTGGTGCCCGGTTCCTTCCCCGCTTTCAGGACGATCCGCAACTGGGCATCGTTCGTGGCGTTGAACCGCAGCAGGTCCTTGTTCAGATTATGCATGGAAGAAATCTGTCCGGGTTCGATGTGGAGCCGGTCCGTGATGTATTTTTCCCGGGTGCTCTTGTTGCCGGTGACTTCCACCTGGCCGTTCTTCCCTTCCACCAGGTCGATCTTCACCTGGCCGTCCCGGATGGTCTGGGGCGCCAGGAAGGCCCGGCAGGTCAGATAGCCTTTTTCCTGGTACAGGGCGTTGATTTTACCCACCAGGGCATACAGGTCATCCAGGGTGACTTCCTTCCCCTCGTATTCCCCGGTGATCTTTTGCAGTTCTTCTCTGGATAAGACCTGGGAATCCGGCAGCTCCACCTTCTTCAGCAGGAAGCGGACGGCGCCCTTCTGTTCTTCTTCGGAGCCTTCCGTGCCTTCCACCTGTTGGGTATTCCGCCCTTCCTGGATTTTCCGGGCGATGCGCTGCCGTTCCAGGTATTGGCGGGTGCGGTTCAGTTCCACCCCGCTGTCGTTGTATCCGGCAGGATGGGCCGGGGCATTGGCTGCTGCGGTGGTTGCCCACAGGCAGGGAGCAGCCAGAAGCGTCAGCAGGATACTTGCTGTCAGTCTATGGTTCATCATAAGAGTTCTCCTCTCTCAAAGCTGGGATTCCGT
>Ga0256871_1000319_pt1 | contig 18891 bp, 31 predicted proteins | sample RumenRJG_07RNA_FD_185439 | JGI IMG/M metagenome (GOLD analysis project Ga0256871, IMG submission 185439) | Metatranscriptome of bovine rumen microbial communities from Lethbridge, Alberta, Canada - Rumen RJG_07 (Metagenome Metatranscriptome) | ecosystem: Host-associated > Mammals > Digestive...
GAAGCAGTACCTTATCTTGAAGCAAGCCGCCAGTTTGCCAGAGAAATGGGTAAAGAAAATGTAGTTTCAATACACCTGACTCTTATTCCTGTTATTACAGGCGGAGAACTTAAATCAAAGCCTACTCAAAACTCCGTAAAACAGCTGCAGCAGGTTGGTATCCAGCCAGACATTCTTATCTGCCGCTGTGAAGCTCCGGTAGAAGAATCCCTTAAGAAAAAAATAGGTCTTTTCTGTAACGTATCCGCAGAATCTGTATTTGTCTCTCCTGACGTTGAAAAATCTATCTATGAACTGCCTGTAATTTTCCATGAACAGAACCTTGATTCAAAAATTCTTAATAAGCTTAAAATAATGAACCGTACTACAGACGTGCATCAGTGGACAGATTTCTTAAACAAGCTTAATCATCCTGAATCAAAAGTTACGATTGCTCTCGTCGGAAAAAAAGACTACCTGGACAACTGCTATAAATCCGTTCAGGAATCCCTGTTCCATGCTTCAGTAACCGGAAATAATGCTGAACTGACAATTAAAAAAATAGATGCAGAAACCCTCGAAAAAACAAATGACATCGATTCTTTCTTTAAAGATACAGACGGAATCGTAATTCCCGGCAGTTACGGCCAGAGAGGGTTCCTTGGTCTCTTAAAAGCTGTTACCTATGCCAGAGAAAACAAAATTCCTTATCTTGGAATTGATCTGGGAATGCAGCTTATGGCTATCGAGACAGCCCGTAATCTTTGCAACTGGGAAGATGCAGATACTACAGAATTTATGTCAAATTCAACTCATCCTGTAATCAGTCTTCCTGAAGAGCAGCAGGGACCATCTGACGGCGTTATGAAACTCGGTTCTTCAGCAGTTAAAATAGTAGAAGACTCAAAACTTTATTCCATCTATAATTCCAGTCTCATAACAGAACGGCACCGCTCAAAATACGCTTTTGACCGCCACTATACTAAAGATATGAATGACAATGGACTTTATATTTCTGCAATGTCTGCTTCCGATAACCAGACAGAAGCTTTTGAATGGCAGAATCATCCGTGGGGAATTGGAGTTCAGTATCATCCGGAATTCATCAGTAAACCGGCTAAACCGCATCCTCTGTTCAATTCATTCATTCTTGCTGCAATAAACTGCAATAAAAAATAATGAAACTTTCCGTAGCCCTGATAACTATGACAGCAATTTTCTCATTCTCCTGTTCTCTGGACTACGGAAAAGAAGTTTTTGTTAAAGATAAAATCCCGGAATTTATTTTTATAAATTCCAGTTTTGCCAGATACGAAAACAACAAAAAAACCGCTGAACTTTCTGCTGACAGGCTCGAGCAATATAAAAGTGACAATGCCTCCTTTGCAAGCAATACTACGTTCACAACCTGGAGTCAGGACGGAACAGTTCAGACCGAAGGCAAATGCGGGCTGTTAGGAATGGATACAAAAAATGAAATATATTCACTTTTCAACGATATTGAAATAAAAAACTCAGATCCAAAGCTTGAAATTAATGCACAAAATCTTAAATGGAATGCAAAAACAGAACAGCTAGCCTCAGGAAAATCCGATACAGTCCGTATTTTTAAAAATGATGTAGAGGTTAGCGGCAAAGGGTTTTCTGCAAGTTCCATTACAAATGCATTTAAGTTTGAGTCAGAAACTGAAGGAACTATAATTCAGCAGGATTCAACGGAAAATGCAGCAGAGGAAGGAGCTGAACAATGAATTCGTTTAAAAAATACATTCTTTCATATCTCCTGATACTGCTTTTTATTTTAACCTCTGCATATTCAGAAAAAATTACTTTTTCCGCATCCTCCATGAGCGGAACCGCAGGAGATTCAAACGGAAAAACCGTACTGTCAGGGAATGCCCATATCATGACAGAAACTATGGAAATTTCTGCAGATCAAATCGAATTAAGCGGCAAGGATTACAGAATAATCTCTGCCTCCGGAAATATAAGCGGCAAAAATCTTGAAACAAAAATGACCTTTACATGCCAGTCCATGAGTTATGACCGGGAAACAAAAGTTGCCCTTCTTGAAAATGCCGTTCATCTTGTTGATACAGAAAATGACGTTACGGCAGATGCAGAAATCATTGAATACAGTCAGAATTCAAATGTCGCTGTCATGCAAATTCAGGTAAACCTTACACAAAAAGATAATAAATGTACTGCAGCACATGCTATTTACCGCAAAAATGAACAGATGCTGGAAATGAGCGGCAACCCAAATATAACACAGGGAACTGATACTTTCCGTGCTCAAAACATTACTCTAAATCTTGAAACACAGGAAATAACCCTTGACGGCCGTGTTAAAGGTTCGGTTACCACAACTCCAAAAGAAGAAAAGAGTCCGTCAGAGCCGGTTCAACCAGAACCACCTGCAGCTGAAGAATCAAAGGAGCCCGAAAATGAATGAAAACACGGCAGTTGATTTTGCACAAGAAACAAATATACAGTCATCAGATATACTCAGAATTACCTCCTTATACAAATCTTTTGGTCGTAAAAAGGTTGTACGCGGAATAGACTTTTCAATGAAAACCGGTGAAGTAGTTGGTCTTCTCGGACCAAATGGAGCCGGAAAAACAACCAGCTTCTACATGATTGTAGGATTTTATAAGCCTACTTCTGGTGATATTTTTTTAAATGACAAATGTATAACAAAACTTCCAATGTACAAACGTGCCAAACTGGGTATTTCGTATCTCCCTCAGGAAGCTTCAGTTTTCAGAAAATTAACTGTAGAAGAAAACATCTGGTCAATTTTGGAAAGAAGAAAAGATCTGTCTAAAATTGAAAAAAAGCAGAAACTGGACCAGCTTATCGAAGAATTTGCAATCGGAAGAATACGCAAACAGCTGGCTTTTACACTTTCCGGAGGAGAACGTCGTCGCACAGAAATAGCCCGTTCCCTTGCAATTGAACCAAAATTCCTTCTTCTGGATGAACCATTTGCAGGAATCGATCCAATCGCTGTAGCTGATATCAAAAGTATTATAAAACTCTTGGCAAAACAGAACATTGGTGTTTTAATCACAGATCACAATGTCAGAGATACCCTTGAAATAACAGATCGTGGAATTATAATTTCAAACGGTCAGATTATTACACAAGGTAACAAAGAACAGATTCTTCAATCTCCAGAAGCTCGTGAAATCTATTTAGGCAAAGATTTCAGCATGTAAAGTTTAATCCTAAACTTTTTAAATCCAGACAAAAAAAACGCCGCCCTTTCATATGAAGAGCGGCTTATGTCTACATGGTAGACTTATGCTTCAGCAGATGTTTCTTCTGCAGCTGGTGCAGCAGGAGCAGCTTTCTTAGCAAGCTTAGCATCTTTCTGTGCTTTGTTCTTTAAGTTTGCTTTACAGAACTTACAGATTTTTACTTTTTTTCCGTCGATTTCCTGATCATAAAGAACTTTAACCTGTGCAGTACCGCAAACAGGACAAACTCCACGACCATGATTCGGCTCATTTCTGATTCCAGTTCCACGATGTGATTTAGACATAGTTTACTCCTTATCTGTAGACTTCTTTTCTTTAGAATCTGCTGATTCAGGTTCTGGAAGTTTATAGTCTACCAATTCAAGAATTACAACGTCTGCAGCATCACCCTGACGGAAACCCATTTTAAGAATGCGTGTATAACCGCCATTGCGATCCTTCATACGTGGACCAAGCTCCTTAAACAATTTATTGAGGATTTTTTCATCTGCAATAAATTTAGCAGCTTCTCTTCTGTTATGTACACTGTCAACTTTGGCACGTGTAATTAATTTTTCAGCAGCCTTGCGTACTTCAAGAGCCTTCGATTTAGTTGTAGTAACACGTTCGTATCTAAACAATGAAGTTACCATATTGCGTGTCATAGCACGACGATGGGCTGTTGTACGTGAAAGCGGATTAAATCCATTCATGTGGTTCATTCGTTCTCATCCTTCTGATTATGGAAGTCAGTATCCTTAAGATGGCTATAGTCAGTCATTCCTAAAGTTAATCCGTGTTCTTCAAGCTTAGCCTTGATTTCTTCAAGACTCTTCTTTCCAAAGTTACGGGTCTTAGTTATATCATCTTCCGTTTTCTTAGTTAATTCACCAATAGTGTGAATATTTGCATTCTTAAGACAATTTGAACTGCGTACAGAAAGCTCAAGTTCTTCTACAGATGTATTGAGCAACTTACGAATTTTCTCATCACCTTCATCAAGTTCTTCAGTTGTAGAATACTCACTTTCGTTGAAGTTAACGAAAATTGCAAAGTAATCTTTTGCAATCTTAGCAGCTTCAGCAAGAGCATCCTCTGGGCTAATAGAACCATCAGTCCAAATCTCAAGAATAAGTTTATCGTAGTCGTTACGCTGCCCTACGCGACAAGGTTCAATAGAATACTTAACCTTTGGCACAGGTGTAAATATACAGTCCATTGCAATTGTACCAACAATTTCAATGTAATGTTCATTTACTTCAGCAGGAACATATCCACGACCCAAATCAACCTGAATTTCAATTTCAAGGTTTGCACCTTCCATCATGGTAAAGATTTCCATACCTTTAGTCATGATTTCAAGCTGACCTTCTTTTTCGAAGTCGTCGCTTTTTACTGTTCCAGGTCCTTTGAATTCATAAAGGATAGTATCCTGCTCAAGATCACCAGGCAGACGCAAACGAATCTGTTTTAAGCTATTCAACACTTCCAAAGTGTCTTCAGAAACATTAGGAATGTTTTCAAATTCACTTGAAATAACATGAGGTACACCATCAACATCATAAGATGTAATTCTAACAGAAGAAATTGCATATCCCTGAATTGATGAAAGAAGAACACGACGGAGTGTATTTCCGACAGTTGTTCCAAATCCAGGTTCAAAAGGATAAGCAGTAAACTTACCGTAGTTAGGATTAGTCTCAAGATGCTCAAATGTAATGCCCTTTGGCTTCTTAAAGCCTTTAAGCAGATTTTTGCGAGCCATCTGAACTCCTTATTATTTAGAATAGAGCTCGACTACGAGCTGTTCTTTAACACCAACGAGATCCGTAACTTCTTCGCGTCTTGGATACTGCACAAAAGTTCCTTTTACTGCATCTACGTCAACAGTTACCCATGAAGCAACACCAGACTTAGAAACTTCTTTCAGACCATCCTGAATAATTGCAAGTTTCTTGCTGTTTTCTTTTACTTCAATTACATCACCAGGTTTTACCTGGTAACTAGGAATGTTAACAATGCGTCCGTTTACAAGAACATGGCGATGAAGTACAACCTGACGAGCCTGGTTTCTACAAGCTGCAAAATGCATTCTGTAAACAATGTTGTCAAGACGACTTTCAAGCAAGCGAACAAGGTTCTCACCTGTTACACCTGGCATGCGAAGAGCATGTTCAAATGTAAGATGGAACTGTTTTTCCTGCATACCATAAATTCTCTTAATCTTCTGCTTTTCACGAAGCTGAAGACCGTATTCACTTCTCTTACCAGTTCTAGCTTTAGGATCTTTTCCTGGAGCTGCACGCTTCTTGTTAATAGGACATTTATCGCTCTTACAACGATCACCTTTAAGACACAGCTTTGTACCTTCTGTTCTACAAAGTCTGCATACTGGTCCTGTATATCTTGCCATATCTGTCTATTCTCCTTACATGCGGCGTGTTTTGCGTGGGCGACATCCGTTGTGTGGAATAGGAGTAATATCTGAAATAGACTTTACTTTCAATCCCAATGTTCCCAGTACGCGAATAGCATTTTCACGACCCATACCAGGACCCTTTACAAACACATGTACTTCACGCAATCCGTAGCTAGCTGCACGCTGTACTGCTGTTTCAGCTACAGACTGAGCTGCAAACGGTGTAGATTTTTTTGCACCACGGAATCCAAGTCCGCCTGAAGAAGCCCAAGCGATTGCATTTCCCTTGATATCTGTGATTGTTACAATAGTGTTATTGAAAGTAGCCTGAATATAAACGTTACCTTCGTAAACACTCTTCTTCTCTTTTCTCTTTTTTACGGTTGCCATTCTAATCCTCCGCCTTATGCCTTCTTCTTGTTAGCAACGGTCTTCTTCTTACCCTTGCGTGTACGAGAATTAGTTCTTGTCCTCTGTCCACGAACAGGAAGACCTTTTCTGTGGCGTAATCCTCTATAGCTACCAATATCGATAAGACGTTTAATGTTAAGACCGATTTCTGAGCGAAGACGTCCTTCTGTCTTATACTCTTCATCGATAGTCTTACGAAGCTTATTCAAATCATCTTCTGAGAGATCATTGATCAAAACATCAGGATTTACCTGTGTTTTCGCGCAGATAGTATTTGCTGCTGAACGGCCAATACCGTAAATATATGTTAACGCAATGTTAACATGCTTATTAGGAAGATCAACTCCCGCAATTCGAGCCATGAATTACTCCTCAACCCTGTCTCTGCTTATGTTTAGGATTAGTACAGATAATGCGGACAACGCCGTTTCTCCTAATAACCTTACACTTATCGCAGATGGGCTTTACGCTGGTTCGTACTTTCATAAAAGTCCCCTTAGAAATAATGTTACAATCATCGAGTCATGGCAATTCGCTATGAATTACAACCCAATGAGCCACATATAAAAATATGTGGCAATCAATATAACATAATTCTTGTTTTTTATTCTAGTCCTAAAACCTTTTTTTTAGAGATTTCTGGACTTTAATCCCTTCTTTGTAAGACCATCATGGTGATGCATCTTAAGAAGAGCTTCAACCTGTGCCATCGTATCAATATCAACACCAACAAGAATCAGAAGCGAAGTTCCACCCATCAACATAGAAATTGATGCAGGGAAACCAAATGCAATCTGAATCAAGGTAGGTATCAAAGCAATAAATGCAAGATACAAAGATCCAGGAAGAATCAGACGGTTTAACACCTTCTGAAGATAACTTTCAGTCTTGTCCGTACGGATTCCGGGAATCGAACCGCCGTTTTCACGAATATTCTTTGCGATTTCAGTAGGGTTCAGGGTTACCTGAGTGTAGAAGTATGCAAAGAAAATAATCAGCAAGACTTCAATTACATTATACCAAACTCCCATCGGATTCAGTTTTGCAGCCAGCCAGTTAAGCCATCCGGCTTTTTTCTGAAGACTAGTAGCAATCTGCAACGGGAATGTAAGAAATGCTGATGCAAAAATAATTGGGATTACACCAGATGGATTAATTTTAAATGGAATATAAGTGCTCTGTCCACCATACATTTTGCGTCCAACAACGCGTTTTGCATAATGTACAGGAATCTTACGTTCTCCAGACTGTTCAAAAACAACAAGACCGATAATAACAAGGAACAAACCAAGTGCAACAATTACGTACACAACGTTAAGTCCATCGTTTCTTACCATAGTTATAAGTTCCCAAACAGCTGAAGGAAGACGTGCCACAATACCTGCAAAAATCAACATGGAAATACCATTACCAATTCCATGTGCAGTTATCTGATCGCCCATCCATACAGTAATCATAGAACCTGCTGTAACAGTAAGAATAGCCATCCAGTTACTATAATACTTAGTAACAGCAGCACCCTGTGTTGCAGCATTGATTGAGCTTACATAAGCTGTAATGGCAAGAGCCTGAATTATACATACAATTACAGTTCCGACTCTTGTCCACATCTGTACACGACGCTGGCCACCTTCTTCCTGTGCAATTCTCTTAAGAGAAGGGAAAATTACCAGGGCAAGCTGAAGAATAATCTGTGTAGAAATGTATGGCATTACACCAAGCATAAACACAGAAAATTTTTCAAATGCTCCACCGGCAAAAAAATCCATATAGCTGGCGAATGCGCTTTCAGCCTTGTTGGTTTTAGCAAGATCGCTAAAATAGTCAACAAGAGCTGCGGCATTTAATCCAGGAATAGTTAAAACAGTTCCAAGACGGAAAACCGCCAAAATCAACAAAGTAAAGAGGATACGATTGCGAATTTCCTTAACTTTGAACATGTTTACAACAGGATTGTTAGCCATTCGTCACACTCCGATTATTTTGATTCTTCTTTTTTTGGAGTAACCAAAGAAACTGTTCCACCAGCTTTTTCAATTTTAGCTTTAGCAGAAGCAGAAATCTTGTCTACAACAACATTAAGCTTCTTTGTAACTTCACCGTCACCAAGAACCTTTACGCCGTCCAAACATTTATTAAGAAGACCTTTCTTAACAAGAGATGCAACGTCAACTGTTTCACCATCTGCAAATTTTGCATTCAGTTCTGAAACGTTGAAGATAACATATTCCTTTCTAAATACGGCGTTAGAAAAACCGCGATGTGCAATACGACGATACAAAGGCATCTGACCGCCTTCAAATCCAACGTATGTTTTTCCGCCGGAACGTGACTGCTGACCTTTGTTTCCTTTTCCAGCCGTTGTACCACGACCTGAAGAAGAACCACGACCAACAATGCGCTTCTTTTTGTTAGCACCCTGTGGTGCTGATAAAGTAAAGTCTGACATCAGCCGATCTCCTCAACTTTTACTAAGTGAGAAACAGAAGCAACCATTCCTTTAATAGAATCATTTGCTTCATGTTCAACAACAGAATTCAATTTTTTAAGACCAAGGCTGCGAACAGTTGCTTTCTTTTCTGGTTTCTGACCAATGGTACTCTTTACAAGTGTAATTCTTAATTTTGCCATAAATCAGCCCCACAAATCATTCAAAGACTTTCCGCGGTTTGAAGCAACAGCACGTGCATCCATAAGGTTTGCAACAGCATTAAATGTTGCACGAACAACATTTACTGATGTGCTTGAACCAAGCGACTTTGAAATAACATCTGTAATTCCTGCAGCATCCATAACTGCACGAACAGCACCACCTGCAATAATACCTGTACCAGGACAAGCAGGCTTCAACAATACTGAAGAACTCTTATATTTTCCGACAACTTCATGTGGAAGAGTGCCATTCTTAGAAGAAAGAGTAATAAGGTTAGACTTAGCCTTATCAATACTCTTTCTAATTGCTTCAGTAACATCATTTGCCTTACCGAATCCGTATCCGATACGTCCTTTTTTGTCACCTACTACAGTAAGTGCAGAGAAAGACATCCTGCGTCCACCTTTTACAGTTTTAGCAGTACGATTAAGCTTTACAAGCTTTTCTACGAATTCATCAGCAGGCTTTCTTTCATTATTCTTCTGGTGTTCCATAGCCTCTCCTAGAATACAATGCCAGCGGCACGTGTAGCGTCAGCAAGGGCCTTAACAACACCATGATAAAGATAACCGTTGCGGTCAAACACTACAGTTGTAATGTTCTTTTCCTTAAGGCGTGAACCCAAAGCTTCTCCAAGTTTTGCAGCACCGTCAACATTTGCCTTGAGTGATACAAAATCCTTTTCAAGAGTTGAGATGGAAGCAAGAGTCTTGCCTTCATCGTCATTGATTACCTGTACGTAAAGATTGCGTCCGCTCTTGAACACAGTCATACGTGGACGTTCAGCAGTTCCGTAAACTGACTTACGAATGTGAATTTTTCTGTGCAGGCGTTTTCTCTGTTTATCATTTAACTTCTTAAACATATCAACTCACCTTATTTTACACCAGTCTTACCGACTTTGCGTCTGATAACTTCAGTTTCATAACGAACACCCTTTCCCTTATAAGGTTCAGGTTTTCTAAGCTTACGAATCTGAGCACTGAATTCACCAACTCTCTGCTTATCGATTCCAGTAATTGTAATTTTTCCTGTCTGATCAGCTGTAACTGTAAGGTCATCTGGAATAATTGCAATAAAATCTGATGAATATCCAAGGTTCATTACAAGTTCTTTACCCTTTACTTCTGCACGATAACCTACACCAGTAATGATCAAAGACTTTGTAAACCCCTCTGAAACACCTTTAACCATGTTAAAAACAAGGTTACGGTACAAACCATGAGCTGCACTTGCAGCTTTTGATTCATTAGAAGGAGTAACAACTACTTCTGAACCTTTTACTTCAACTTTTACCAAGTCATTAAAATCCCGTTTAAGTTCTCCCTTTGGTCCTTTTACAGTAACCATGTTAGAAGCAACTGTAACAGTAACACCTGCAGGTATAGCAACAGGAAGTTTACCAATTTTTGATGCCATTGTTCTCTCCTATTACCATACTGTACAGATCAACTCGCCGCCAACAAGCTTTTCAGCTGCTTTCTTGCCAGTTGTAACACCTGTAGAAGTTGAAATAATCAATGTGCCATAACCGTTGTAAACACGTGGCAAATCCTTATAACCTGAGTAAACACGGCGACCTGGTGTTGAAATCTTTTTCATACCATGGATAACTGCCTTGTTTGCATCGTCATACTTTAAGAAAATGCGGATAATACTGTGACCGTCATCATCCTGAACTTTCTTGAAGTTTTTAATATATCCTTCAGTTTTCAAGATTTTTACGATCTCAAGTTTCATCTTAGAAGTAGGTACGTCTACTTTTTCGTGACCAACTTTTGCCGCATTCTGAACTTTTGCGAGCATATCTGCTACTGGATCTGAAGCTGCCATTCTATTCTCCTGTCACTACCAAGATGATTTTGTGACGCCTGGTAAAAGGCCTTCACTTGCTAATTTGCGGAAGCAGATACGACAAATCTTAAACTTGCGCAAATATCCGTGCGGACGTCCACACACCTGACACCTGTTATACTGACGTGTACTATATTTAGGTGTGCGGTTCGCCTTGATAACCATTGATTTCTTAGCCATGAACTTAATCCTTACTTTCTAAATGGCATGCCAAACTTAGTTAACAAAGCACGAGCTTCATTATCAGTTCTAGCACTTGTTACAATACTGATGTTCATACCAGAAATCTTTACAATTTTATCAAAGTCGATTTCCGGGAAGATAATCTGTTCTGTAATACCAAGAGAGAAATTTCCGTGTCCGTCAAAACCGGTAGCTTTAATTCCGCGGAAATCCTTTACACGAGGAAGTGCAACATTGATCAGGCGATCGAGGAATTCATACATAATTGTTCCACGAAGTGTAACCATTGCACCAACTTCCTGGCCTTCACGAAGTTTGAAGTTTGCAATACTTTTCTTTGCTCTTGTTTTAACAGCCTTCTGACCGGTAATCTGAGTGAGATCTGTAACTGCAGCATCAAGGAGTTTCTTATTCGTGAGAGCTTCGCCAACACCCATGCTTACAACTACCTTTTTGATAGCTGGAATCTGCATTACAGATGTATAACCAAGTTCCTTAAAGAGCTCAGGGGCGATTGTTTCCTTATAGACTTTCTTAAGCCGTGGTACGTAATTTTCCATTACAGTGTTTCTCCACACTTGCGGCAAACGCGAACTTTCTTGTCACCGTCAAGTTTGTATCCAATTCTTGTAGGACCGCATTTTTTGCATACGAGAGCTACATTTGAAATATCCAGAGGAGCTTCTACTTCAGCGATTCCGCCTGCATCCTGCTGGGATCTTCTCTTTATTGCCTTCTTAACGATATTAGCACCGCTAACAACAACACGTACTTTGTTATTCTTTTCGAAAACACGTACAACTGTTCCGCGCTTACCTTTATCTTTTCCAGCAATGATTTCTACGTTGTCGTCTCTACGGATCTTTACTTTCTGATTCATAATCACGACTCCTTACAGTACTTCCGGAGCGAGTGAAACGATTTTCATAAAATCCTTATCACGAAGCTCACGTGCTACAGGTCCAAAAATACGTTTTCCTTTTGGATTATGATCTGCATCAATGAGAACGCAAGCGTTATCATCAAAACGGATATATGTTCCATCTGGACGGCGGTATTCTTTTGCTACACGAACAATTACTGCCTTCTGTACTGTACCTTCTTTAATTGTAGATGTTGGAATTGCTTCCTTAACAGCTACCACAACAATGTCACCAATACCTGCATAGCGGCGGTGTGATCCACCTAAAACCTTAATGCACTGAACCAATTTAGCTCCGGAGTTATCGGCAACAACCAAATTTGACTGCATCTGAAGCATCGTCTTACTCCTGCTTATTTAGCCTTCTCGATGATAGCATCGAGACGCCAACACTTATCTTTGCTAATCGGACTGCATTCTACGATACGAACTGTGTCACCAATGTGAGCTTCGTTCTGTTCATCGTGAGCCTTGCATTTCTTGGTCCGTGTTACGTATTTCTTATAAAGGCGGTCCATTTTCTTTGAATCAATAGAAACAACAATGGTTTTATCCATTTTGTCACTTGTTACGATTCCAACAAATGAACGTTTTGCAGCCTTATTCTGAACATTCTGTTCTGCCACGGGTCAGCTCCTTACTTTGCAGCTACAGCTTCAGCAGCAGCTGCTCTGAACTTAGCCAGATCCTGCTGATGAATAAGTGTATTCAAGCGTGCGATTTCGCGGCGCAAGGTACGCTTCTGCATTGGATTATCTACATGGCCTACAACTGCCTGAAAGCGAAGATCCATGTACTGTTTTTTTACGTCATTGCGCTTAGCAACGAGTTCGTCATAAGAAAGATCTTTATCTTTTTTCTTTGAATCAGCCATTTCTTACTCCTTACTCAACTGTTGGGCGGAATGCCACTTTTGTCTTAATTGGAAGTTTGCTTGCTGCAAGGTGCATAGCCTTTTCAGCCTTATCCTTTGCAACTCCGCCTACTTCAAACAAAATCATACCAGGTTTGATTACTGCAGCCCAGAATTCTGGAGCTCCCTTTCCCTTACCCATACGTGTATCAGCCGGCTTCTTTGAAACTGGCTTGTCTGGGAAGATACGGGTCCAAACCTGACCTTCACGGTTAATGCAACGGTTGATAGCAACACGAGCTGCTTCAATATGCTTTGCACTAAGCCATACTGGTTCCATAGCAACAAGTGCTACTTCACCAAAATCTACATGATTATCACGTGTAGCATTTCCAGTTGGTCTGCCACGCTGCACCTTACGGTGAGCAACTCTTTTAGGACTAAGCATTTTCTACTTTTCCTCCCTCAGACTTTGGAGCACGTGCTTTACGTTCACCTGATGAACGATCGCGGCGATTCTTCTTAACGATATCACCAGCATCTTCATTCTGTTCATGACCGTAATTCATTCCATTGTAAACCCATACTTTGATACCGATTTTTCCGTATGTAGTAAGAGCTTCGTAGAAACCGTAATCAATGTCTGCACGAAGAGTATGAAGAGGAACACGTCCTTCCTTGTGCTCTTCAGAACGAGTCATATCAGCACCAGCAAGACGGCCAGAGATACGGATTTTAATACCCTGTGCTCCACCCTTCATTGCATTTGCAGCAGACTGCTTAAGAGCCTTGCGGAATGAACCGCGTCCTGCAAGCTGACGTCCAACATTCTGAGCGATAAGAGAAGCGTTGATTTCAGCACGTTTAACTTCTTTAATCTTAATCTGTACTTTCTTTGTCAACTGCTTCTGGATATCAGTGCTAATCTTTTCGATAGTAGCACCTTTAACACCAATGATCACACCAGGGCGTGCTGTATGAATAACAATAGTCACACGCTGTGGATGACGTACAATTTCAATTTCAGCAATGTCTGCGTTCTTACATTCAGGAAGGCTGTTAACAAGCTTACGAATCTTGATATCTTCCAAGAAAAGGTCTGCATATTCACGAGAATCTGCATACCAACGAGACTGCCAGGTCTTGTTTACGCCAAGACGTAAACCAATCGGATTAACTTTCTGACCCACTTTACTTTCCTGCCTTTTCGTCAACTACAACAGTGATATGGCACATACGTTTCAAGAGCTGATCAGCACGTCCACGAGCACGGAACCATACTCTCTTCAGTCTTGGACCTTCGTCAATACGAATTTCCTTAACATAAAGCATATCTTCATCGAGTTGTTTATTAGAATTGAGTGCATTTGCAACAGCTGACTTTAATGTACCGCTGATAAGCTCTGCACCTTTCTGAGGCATAACATCAAGTATTGCCAAAGCTTCTGAACAAGACTTTCTCTTAATAACATTAGCTACAGGGCGAACCTTTGTAGGTGATGCAATAAGGAATTTTGTTACGGCTCTATAACCTTTATTTTCTGCCATTTCTACACTCCTTATTTACCTGCAGCTTTGTCACCGCCGTGGCCCTTGAAAGTACGAGTACCAGCAAACTCACCAAGTTTATGACCTACTAAGTTTTCTGTTACGTAAACAGGAATCCAAGACTTTCCATTATGTACTGAAATAGTATTTCCAACCATTTCAGGAATAATTGTAGAGCAGCGTGAGTAAGTTTTAATCATTTTCTTATCAGCAGCTGCTGCTTTGTTCATTTCTGAAACCTTTTTATAAAGTGATTTATCTACAAAAGGTCCCTTTTTAACTGATCTTGACACTTTTAACTCCTAGCCTACTTCTTGCGGCGACTAATGATAAAGCGATCAGAGGTCTTTCTCTTATTACGAGTTTTGTAACCTCTACAAGGCTGTCCCCAAGGAGTAACAGGCTGATGTCCTTTACCAGCACCTTCACCACCACCAAGCGGATGATCTACTGGGTTCATAGCCATACCACGTACAGTCGGACGGATACCGCGCCATCTGTTGCGACCAGCTTTACCAAGCTTTGTATTCATGCGTTCTTCGTTTCCAACAATACCGATTGTTGCATAACACTTACCATGAACACGACGAAGTTCTCCAGAAGGAAGTTTGATTGTTACATAATCACCTTCTTTTGCAGCAACCAAAGCTCCTGCACCTGCAGAACGAACAAGCTGACCACCACGACCGAGTGTAAGCTCAATGTTGTGAACTGTGAAACCTACTGGAATAGCTTCCAATGGAAGAGCATTTCCAACTGTTGGTGCAGCAGTTTCACCAGACATAATCTTCTGTCCTACAGTCAATCCTTTTGGTGCGATTACATAGCGTTTCTCGCCGTCAGCATAGAATACCAATGCAATGTCTGCACTTCTGAATGGATCATATTCAATAGTCTTAACTGTTCCAGGAATACCGTGCTTATCGCGTCTAAAGTCGATTTCACGATACTTTCTTTTATGACCGCCACCCTGGTGACGTACAGAAATACGACCACCCTGTCCACGACCAGCCTTTGATTTGCGGCCAGAAGTTAAGCTTTTCTCGGGTTTATCGGCTGTCAATTCATCACGTACTAAGTCAACACGACCACGTGTACCTTTTGTATAAGGTTTGTATATTTTAAGAGCCATATGGTTCCCCTTACTCATTACTTAAAGGCTCAGACGCCTTCAAATACCTTAATTTTTTCTCCAGCTTCAAGCTTTACGATTGCTTTCTTGTAGCTGGCAGTTCTTCCCGGTCTTCCGCGAAGTCTTCTAATCTTTCCAAGTACATTAACAACTGTACAATCAGCAACTTTTACGTTGAAAAGTCTACGAACAGCTTCTTTTACATCTGTTTTAGTAGCATCTGATTTTACAATGAACGTATATTTATTCTGTTCACGAAGAGCAGTTGCTTTTTCTGAAAGTACAGGCTCAATAAGAACATCTTCGTAATTCATTATTCAGCCTCCTTTGAGTCAGCATAGAAATCAGAAAGATTCTTAGCTGCACCTTCAAGCATGATAACCTTTCTTCCGTAGTAAAGGTCATGAGCACGAAGACGGTTATAAGAAAGGAAGTAAACATTAGGAAGATTCTTTCCTGCCTGTCTAATGAGCTTATCATCATCCTTAAGAAGGATTACAGTGCGCTCACCCTTAGTAAAGTTATTAAGAATCTTTACAAGGTCCTTTGTCTTTCCGCTTTCAATTGTGAAGTCTTCAACAACTGTAAGTCTGTCGCTCTGAGCCTGAAGACTCAAGATAGACTTCATTGCAAGACGTTTTTCTTTCTTTGGAATTGAATAGCTGTAATCACGTGGTCTAGGTCCAAAAATTGTACCGCCGCCAACAGTGATTGGTGACTTTTTATCACCACGACGTGCATTACCAGTTCCCTTCTGTTTGTAAGGTTTAGCATTGCTGCCATGAACTTCTGCACGTGTTTTTGTACAAGCTGTTCCAACGCGTTTATTTGCTAATTCGTTAGTGATGGCATAATAGATAACATCTTCGTTGACTGGGAGTCCGAAAATTTTATCATCAAGATTAATTGTCCTGAGTTCTTTACCATCGATTGAATAGACTTTCTTTTCCATACTATTCCTCGACCTTATTTCTTAACAGCAGCCTTAACGATAAGTGTTGCATCTTTAACCCCAGGAACTGCACCACGAACCATCAAAACTTTCAACTCAGGGTCAACTTTGATAACCTTGAGATTCTGTACTGTAACACGATCATTACCCATGCGGCCTGCCATTTTAACGTTCTTAAGGCAGTGTCCTGGAGTTGTTGAGTTACCTGTACCACCGGCCTCTCTATGGAACTTAGAACCGTGAGTAGCACGTCCACCATGGAAGCCCCATCTCTTCATAACACCCTGGAAACCCTTACCCTTAGAGGTAGCGGTTACATCGATGAAACGAATTGAATTGAATAATTCCACACCAATCTGGTCGCCAACTGCAACTTCGCCTTCAAAATCGCGAAATTCTTTAAGATGACGTTTTGGTGTCACATTTTCAGGAAACTGCTTTGCATAAGGCTTTGATACTTTTGATGCTTTCAAATCATCAAGACCAAGTACCACTGCGTTATAACCGCATTTTTCCTCTGTCTTTGTAGCAACAACTGTGTTTGGTTCAACGCGGATCACGGTTACTGGTGTCAGATTTCCGTTTTCGTCGAATACCTGTGTCATTCCTACTTTTTTTGCTATCAGACCTTTCATCTGAAATCTCCTATTCGGAAGTAAGGTTTAACCTTCTTCCCATCGGTCGCCATTCCCGATCCAGGGAACCGTCCCGTTTATTTTACAGTAATCTGAAACCCAGAGTAAAAACTCTACAATTACTGTTTAATTTCTACGTCAACACCTGCAGGAAGCTCAAGCTTCATAAGTGAATCCATAACTTCTGAGCTTGGTTCAAAAATATCAATAAGGCGTTTGTGAGTTCTCATTTCAAACTGTTCACGTGACTTCTTGTTAACGAATGGTGAACGAAGAACTGTTACTTTATTAATTCTTGTTGGAAGCGGAACTGGTCCTGAAACCTTTGCTCCAGCCTTCTGAACCTGCTGTACAATGTCTTTTGCAGACTGATCGATAAGAGCTACGTCAAAAGCACGAAGTCTTACACGAATCTTGCCGTTTGCCATCATTTACTCCTAAGAATGAAGACCCGCCCGAGTAATCCCGAGCGAAATCTTCATTCAATCAATAACTATTCGATAATCTTTGTAACCTGTCCGGAAGCGATTGTACGACCACCTTCACGGATAGCAAGCTTAAGACCTTCGTCCATAGCGATTGGGTGAATAAGTTCACCAACAATCTTTGTATTGTCACCTGGTTTTACCATGTCTACACCAGCTTCAAGATTTACAGTACCTGTAATATCTGTTGTGCGGAAGTAGAACTGTGGGCGGTAACCAGTAAAGAATGGGCTGTGACGTCCACCTTCTTTTTCTGTAAGAACGTAGATCTGAGCCTCGAACTTTGTATGTGGAGTGATTGATTTTGGTGCAGCAAGAACCATACCGCGAAGTACGTTTTTCTTTTCAATACCGCGGAGAAGGATACCAGCGTTATCACCAGCCATACCTTCGTTAAGTGTCTTGTTGAACATTTCGATACCAGTACATGTAGATGACTGTGTTTCGCGAATACCAACAAGTTCAACCGGGTCATTTACATGGATTACACCACGTTCGATACGACCAGTAACTACTGTACCACGTCCAGTAATAGTGAAGATGTCTTCAATTGGCATAAGGAACGGTTTCTGATCATCACGAACTGGATCATCAAACCATGTATCCATAGCTGTAAGAAGTTCTTCGATACATTTTGTATTTTCTGGATTGTCAGATTCATTAAGAGCTTTGAATGCTGAACCTGGGATGATTGGTGTATCAGCAGAGAATCCGTATGACTGAATTGTGTCACGAACTTCTTCTGTTACGAGCATAAGCATTTCTTCATCACCATCAAGCTGGTCAACTTTGTTAAGGAATACGATAATCTTTGGTACACCTACCTGACGAGCAAGAAGAAGGTGTTCTTTTGTCTGAGCCATAACACCGTCAGAAGCTGCGATTACGAGGATAGCACCATCCATCTGAGCAGCACCAGTAATCATGTTCTTGATGTAGTCAGCGTGTCCCGGGCAGTCAATGTGTGCGTAGTGGCGCTTGTCTGACTGATACTCAAGGTGACGAGAGTTAATTGTAATACCACGAGCTTTTTCCTCTGGAGCATTATCAATTTCATCGTACTTCAAAAGCTTATCACCATACTTTTTAGCACAGTATGCAGTGATAGCAGCTGAAAGTGTAGTCTTACCATGGTCTACGTGACCGATAGTACCAACGTTCATGTGAGGTTTAGTTCTGTTGAACTCTTCCTTTGCCATGATGTTCTCCTTGTCCTGTCTTTTTTACAGGATAAAAATTATTTTTATGTGTTGCACTTTAAGCCAGAAAATGCCATTCCTAAAAGGCTAATGACACTTTCGCATACACACTTTTCACATGTTTGTTGAGATGATAGTGATTTATTTATCAATCTCTGTTTCATCTATTCGAAGCAGCCGTTGATTACCACCAGCATCACACGATCAAGTGATTGGTATGGACTTTCAACATTAGATTTACTGGCGTAAACCGATAATCAGAACCACCAAACACTCTTTTTTTTAGAAAACCGCCAACGACGCTTTTCAAGCATTCAGGGTAAGGAAACCTGAAGGTCTTACGACCAGCTTTACGACTCCCCTCAGACATTAACTGTCCGTCCGATATACAAAGAACCCTGCAATCTATTGCACGCCCAAC
>Ga0256871_1000328_pt1 | contig 18725 bp, 17 predicted proteins | sample RumenRJG_07RNA_FD_185439 | JGI IMG/M metagenome (GOLD analysis project Ga0256871, IMG submission 185439) | Metatranscriptome of bovine rumen microbial communities from Lethbridge, Alberta, Canada - Rumen RJG_07 (Metagenome Metatranscriptome) | ecosystem: Host-associated > Mammals > Digestive...
CTTATTTTTATTTCTTATTTTATACTCACCTTTTATATTTCTTTTTTTCATAATTTTTATTATTATCCTTCCCCAATTTTTTTATTGCATGTATTTATTTTTTTATTTAATTTTTTTATTTTTATCTATTCATCTCTTTTTTCCTTTTTTTTTCTTCTGCTCTATACACCATGTTCTGTAAGGTTTGCATTAAGTTGTGTCCGAATTGTTTATCTCGTTCCCTCAACGCAAGTGATACTATAAACCCATTAAAACATAATGTCAACACTAAATTTCGTTTTTTTCTTAAATTGCACGATTGGATAAATTGTATCCATTTGTCTGATTTCTTTGTGCTATTCGAAAAACACTACTAAATCCTGTTTTTTTAACCCGCTTCCCTTATTTTTTCCACAGCCTCTCTTATAGTTCTTACTCCGATTATTTCTATTCCTTCCGTATGCCTCAAACTGCGAAGACATCCTTCAGGACAGATGCATTTTTGAAATCCCATCTTCGACGCCTCTCCTATTCTCTGACCGGCCGAACGCACTGTTCTCACTTCCCCGCTGAGACCCACTTCGCCAAAACACATCAGCTTCTCCGGAAGTGCCTTGTCATAAAAAGATGACACTGTAGACAGAACCACTCCAAGGTCTATGGCAGGTTCGCTCAATCTCATTCCTCCTGCGATATTCAGGTAAGCGTCATATTCCGACATCCTCAGTCCCAGTCTTTTCTCTATCACAGCCATTATCAAGTTCATTCTGTTCATATCAAATCCCGCGGCAGTCCTTCTAGGCATGCCAAAGCTTGTTCTCGTTACAAGTGACTGCACTTCGACCAGTATCGGTCTTGTGCCTTCAAGGGCACAGGAGACGATGGAGCCGGATGACCCCTCGGGCTTCCCGTCAAGCATGAACTCCGATGGATTCTTTACCTCTGAAAGTCCGTTCTCCATCATCTCAAATACGCCGATCTCATCTGTAGATCCGAACCTGTTCTTCACTCCCCTGAGGATCCTGTAAGATGAATGTCTGTCTCCTTCAAGATAAAGGACGGTATCAACCATGTGTTCGAGAACTCTGGGACCTGCAACCATGCCTTCCTTTGTCACGTGACCTATTACAAATACAGTGACGCCCAGACCCTTTGCTATCCTCATAAGTATAGCCGTAGCTTCTCTGACCTGAGTCTGGGAGCCTGGTGCGGAGCTGATGGAGTCCTTATACATGGTCTGAATTGAGTCAATAACGACTATGTCAGGTTTTTCATTACTGATACATTTTTCTATCAGATCAAGATCAGTCTCACAGAGAAGTGAGAGATTGTCATTGAATTTCCCCATCCTGTCGGCTCTCATCCTGATCTGGTGCAGAGACTCTTCGCCTGAGATATAGAGGAGTCTCAGGCCGTCATTACAGAGATTTCTGCAGGTCTGCAGCATAAGCGTCGATTTGCCGATACCTGGATCTCCTCCGATAAGTATGAGCGAGCCTCTCACAATTCCGCCGCCCATCACCCGATCCATCTCTTCCATATGAGTGGATATACGTTTTTCGTCAGACGATCTGATCTCCGAAAGGTGAGAGGGCTTGAGTTCTTTTATTACCTTGCCTGAGCTTGTCCCGGTTTCCTCAAATTCCTTCAATGTATTCCATTCTCCGCAGGATGGGCATTTCCCGAGCCAGGTCGCGGATTCGTAGCCGCATTCACTGCAGACATATATTTTCTGGTTTTTCTTTGCCAAATCTTTCTCCCTTATAAGCGAAAAGGCAGCTTCCTTATAGACGGAGGCTGCCTTTAAATTAAAATACTTGTACTATTTATTTTCTTTTGATAGACACCGGTATCGACTTGGAGCTGTCAAGCTCGACCGACAGAGAGAGTTTCCCTCCAAGATTTGTCTTCATGGTTCCGGCGTCCTTGCCGTCAACCAAAATATCATATTCAGTCTCGGGCTCCAATTCGAATGTAATCTGTGCGTCTTCCGGTCCCTCGACCTTGAAAGAAACAGCATCATCAGCTACGTTTAAATGCTCTACTGCAGTTCCCGGAACAGATTCATAGACGAACATCTCGTTTTTCTCAAGCTTTGTGATATCTTTATAAGTCTTTACCTTATAGAGATCGCCATCATGCTTGAAATCGGACAGCTTCTTCTTCTCCGGAAGCGTATAATCCCCAAAGCTGATTGTTCCGTCTTTTTCCTCTCGGATCAGTTCCTTGATGACACCCATAACGGTCTCCTCTCATATATAAAAATCTTATCCGGCAAATCTGCCGGAACCAATAATAATGCCAAGATTTACTTATGATTATAATACAAATGATATGAGTGTCAAAAGAACCTTTTGCCACTCATTTGTTTTTACGTGCGGTTTCCTTGCTTCGAAGTCTTAAAGACGAGATCATTACCCTTGACGGACACAGTTACACGCTGACCTCTCCCGTATCTCTCATTCAGAAGATCATCGGAAAGCCTGTCCATGATACGGGTCTGGATCTCCCTTCGAAGCGGTCTGGCTCCGTATTTCGGATCGAATGATTTATCCACCAGAAATTTCATTGCGGCCGGCATCACATGCAGGCTGATCCCGAACTGTTCTCGCGCTCTTTCTACAAGTGGCTCTATCTGAAGCTTCACTATCTGTCCCAGATCTTCTTTATTCAGCTGACGGAATACGATGGTCTCGTCGATCCTGTTTAAAAATTCAGGACGGAAAATTCTTTTCACCTCTTCCATCACACCAGACTTCATCTGCTCGTAATTCTGCTTTTCCGAGTCTCCGGAACCGAATCCCAGATGCGACGGAGATACAATAGCCTGGGCTCCTGCATTCGATGTCATAATTATTATTGTATTCCTGAAATCGATCTTTCTGCCCTGCGAATCAGTGATATGACCATCATCGAGTACCTGGAGGAGAATATTAAATACGTCAGGATGAGCCTTCTCGATCTCATCGAAAAGTACCACCGAATAAGGATGTCTTCTGACCTTTTCAGAAAGCTGACCGCCCTCAGTATAACCGACATATCCGGGAGGCGACCCGATCATTTTCGATACGCTGTACTTCTCCATATACTCGGACATATCGACTCTTATCATGGCATTCTCATCACCGAAGACAGCCTCGGCAAGAGCCTTTGATACTTCTGTCTTTCCTACGCCCGTGGGTCCCAGAAAGAGAAATGAGCCGATAGGCCTTCCCGGTTCCTTAAGACCGAGTCTTCCCCGTCTCACAGCCCTTGCCACTGCCTCAACGGCATCTTCCTGCCCGATTACACGTCTGTGGATAACCTTCTCAAGATTTTTAAGTCTGGATGCTTCAGACTGAGTAATCCTTGTGACGGGAATCCCGGTCCACTGAGCTACTGTAAGAGCCACATCATTTTCAGTCAGAACGAGATTGCGCCTGGACTCTCCTCTTTTAGCGCGTTTCTTCTCATTCTCTATGGACTTTTCCATAGATTTCTGCCTGTCTCTGATATCATGCGCCCTGTCCATATCACCATCGCTCAGAGCCTGGACCAGATCGTCCTCCAGCTCCGCTTCTTCACGCTCCAGCTTTGGCACAGCCGATCTCTTCACATTCCTCATGCGAAGTCTGGACGCAGACTCATCCATAAGGTCGATAGCCTTGTCGGGAAGAAATCTGTCTGTGATATATCTGTCGGAAAAATCTACGCAGGCCTTTATAGCCTCGTCGCTGATGGAGACGTTATGATGAGACTCGTAGAGAGGTCTGAGACCTGTCAGGATTTTTACCGAAGTCTCTCTGTCGGGAGCCTCGACCATCACTTTCTGGAATCTGCGTTCAAGGGCAGCGTCTTTCTCTATTCTCTTCCTGTATTCCGTGATCGTCGTAGCGCCTATCACCTGAAGCTCGCCCCTTGCCAGAACCGGCTTCAGGATATTCGATGCGTCAAGCGTGCCTTCGGCGCTTCCGGCGCCTATCAGGGTATGAATCTCATCAATAAAAATAATCACATCACCACATGAAACTGTCTCATCTATGATTTTCTTGATGCGGTCCTCAAATTCGCCCCTGAATTTGGTTCCTGCTACTATTCCTGACAAATCAAGAGACATAAGCCTTTTGCCAGAAAGATTCACCGGCACATCTCCATCAGCTATCCTCTGAGCCAGACCTTCTGCAATCGCAGTCTTTCCTACTCCGGGCTCACCGATAAGACAGGGGTTGTTCTTAGTCCGCCTTGACAGGATCTGAATCACCCTGTCAATCTCAGTTTCTCTTCCTACGACAGGATCAAGCTTGTGGTCAGCGGCCAGTCCGGTAAGATCCCTTGAATATTTATCAAGTGACGGAGTCCCCTGCACTCTGCTGCCGGATACATCTCCAGGCATGTTGTGAAAAGTCCCTTCCTCTTCTCCGGTCAACTTTGCCAGCTCATGTATGATCATATCAATATCAACATTCATTGAATTTAAGAGCCTGGCTCCGGCACAGTCACGGTTAAAAAGAAGCGCCTCAAGGAGATGCTCCGTTCCTATCTCATCATCGCCGTATGCACTTGCCGCTGAAGATGCCAATTGAAGGACGTCATGCATCTTTGGTGTAAAACCCGGTCGATCCATCAGTTCTACTCTGGAATCGCCCTTTATTAATTCCGAAATCAGCCTTATAATATCCGCTTTTGTGACATCAGCCTTTGCAAGTATCTGACAAGCGACCGAATCATTCACACTCAAAAGACCGGCCAGAAGATGCTCCGTTCCAATATAATTCTGTCCCGTCTGCTTTGCTATTTTTCTTGCGTATATAAGCGCCTGTTTTGCCTGTTTATTAAACTGCATTTATTCCTTTCTCTCAGAAATCATTAAGATCTATAAAGTCGTCGTCATCAGACCAGTTGTCAGAAGAAGATTTCTTGTTTGTATCGTCAATTTTTCCTGATTTTACTTCAGTCTCCTGCTGATCCGGCTTATTCTCATCAGTTACGGACTCCGAAGAAGCTGCCAGAGTCCCGTTTTCTTCAGCTTCCGGTTTCGAATCTTCTGTCACATCAGCCTCCGGAGTGATACGGGGTCTGTAATCAGGAAGCTTGGTGTCAGTATAAACCGGAGGCATATCATCAAGGAGCGCCCGATCTGCTTCTTCCCTTGCCTGCCTTTCGGCTTCTTCTCTTGCCTGTCTCTCGGCTTCTGCCTGTCTCTCAGCCTCTTCCCTTGCCTGCCTTTCGGCTTCTTCTCTTGCCTGTCTCTCGGCTTCTGCCTGTCTCTCAGCCTCTTCCCTTGCCTGTCTTTCAGCTTCTTCTCTTGCCTGTCGTTCAGCTTCTTCTCTAGCTTGTCTCTCGGCTTCTTCTCTTGCCTGTCTCTCTGCTTCTTCTCTTGCCTGTCTCTCAGCTTCTTCTCTTGCCTGTCTCTCGGCTTCTGCCTGTCTTTCGGCTTCTTCTCTAGCTTGTCTCTCGGCTTCTTCTCTTGCCTGTCTCTCGGCTTCTTCTCTTGCCTGTCTTTCAGCTTCTGCCTGTCTTTCAGCTTCTTCTCTTGCCTGTCTTTCAGCTTCTGCCTGTCTCTCGGCTTCTACATACTCTTCATCATCATTTCCGGTATAATCCCAGAAATCATCTACTCTGTGTCTGAATCTCCGCTTCTTGGGTTTTCTTCCCTTTGTCGGCTCAGAAGCTGTTGGAGTCGTATCGACCGGTTCAGAAGCTGCGGGAGTCGTATCGACCGGTTCAAAAGCTACGGGAGTCGTATCGACCGGTTCGGAAGCTGCTGGTGTCGTATCGACCGGTTCAGAATCTGCTGGAGTCATATCGACCGGTTCAGAAGCTGCTGGAGTCATATCGACCGGTTCAGAAGCTGCGGGAGTCTCTGACAGAGCCTCATCAGCTGCCGGTTCAGCTGACTCTGTAACCGGTTCTTCTGATACCGCAGTGTCAACTGCCTTTGCCGGCTCTTCTGATACCGCAGTGTCAACTGCCTTTGCCGGCTCTTCTGATACCGCAGTGTCAACTGCCTTTATAGGTTCTTCGGAAACAAATGGTTCAGAAGTTACCGGTGACTGAGATTCCGAATCCGCCGGCTCAAATATATTAAGCTGCTGTTCAGCAGCATTCGCTTCTGGCTCAACTGCCGCGGTCTCAGGTGCTGAATCTAGTGTTCCCATTGCCGTCCCGGCAGATGAAGACTCAACTGCCGCGGTCTCAGGCGCTGAATCAGATGCATCAGACATATATTCATTGGCTCTCGCCTCTCTCTCAGCCTGAACTGATTCTACGGTAGGCAGTATCTCACCGTCCCCGTTATAAGAATTGGCGGAACCGCCTTCTTCATTCTCAAGAAGGCTTCTGTAGACGGAATTCTTGTATTCCTTATCATAATCGGCAGGCTCCTCATTAAGCGGGGCGTATCCATTATCATCTTTTTCTGCAGGTATGGTTTTCCTTCTCTTGTTTTTCTTCTTATTGCTCCGAGATTCTTTCGACTCGGATGAAGACTTCTTTTTTCCTGCTTTTACAGCGAGAATAATTATAAGAAGAATTACAATGACCGCAATAACTGCAATAATAAGAACCTTTTTATCAGATAATTTACTTAAAAATCCCTTGTCTTCTGCCTTCTCCTCATTCGGTTCAGTTTCTGATGCCTGCTCTTTTTCCGCTGCTTTCTGCTCTTCGGCTTTCTTCTCGGCAGCTTCCTTCTCTTCTTTTTCCTTTATTGTTTTTGCGAGAGCATCCATGTCCGCGGCTTCGATCTTCTGATCTGCCGCATTATAAGTAAACCAACCGGCAGTACCGTTTTTATCCGTACCATATACATAGTAGATGCTGGTATCATTTGAGCTGTCATCATCGATCTGATATGCGTCAAACTGCCTGTCTCCGATAATCAGCTTTACGGATTTCATCGAATCAATTGGAACCGACTGGGGCGCAGCGACCTCGACATAATAATTATCGTCTCCGATTCTCTTCGCAGCTGCCTCGGCTGCCTGCTGAGCCGCTGCTGCTTCTTCCGCCTGCTTAGCTGCTGCCTCTTCAGCAGCTTTCTTAGCTGCCGCCTCTTCTTCAGCTTTTTTCTGAGCTGCAGCAGCTGCAGCCTGTTCCTGAGCCGCCTTTTCCTTCTGAAGCTCCTCAGCGCTTTTTCCAATGCGAAGCGGAGCGCTCTGAGCCTGAGCTCCGTTTATATATACCTTTACCGGAGAAGTGCCTGCTGCATTGGTCTTCATATACAAATAGACATTGCTGCCAGTCAGCGTGACGCTTCCATTCCCGCCGGAATACGATGTCGAAGCTCCGGTGATCGTAAGGAGTCCCGGATCATACGCAACTGTAACTGTCTGGGTCGCTCCATTCAGATCCCAGACTCTGATATTTACAGTTGAACCTGCTGACGGATGCCTGTTTGAGAAATCGATTCTCACAGTGCCTTCAGCTTTTGTCCTTATTGGAACAAAGGCAACTGATAAAATCATGATCAGTGTAAGAAAAGATACCGTTATCCTGCGTAGTTTTTGCATGATGTCTCCAATCTTCTTAAAAAATCCTATATACATGAATTATAGAAAACCTGTCAACATCAGTCAATATACACCCGCACGAAACAGGCCACGGAATCAGACCACTTGTAATTGATTCGAAAAACTTTTAGAATATTCCACGTAAAATCGGAAGGAATTTTAGATTCGAGGATAGAAATGAACTGTATGATAGCTCAGTCCGGCGGTCCCACTGTCGCAATCAACTCAAGCCTGGCAGGCGCATTAACAGCCGCAGAAAAATCAAAAGCATTCGGCAAGGTATATGGCGCAATCAACGGCATCATCGGCGTATTGAATGACAATATCATGGATTTAAGCGAACGTTCCGCCTCTATCCCTGATTTCACCGGTCGCCTCTCCCTCACACCGGGCATGTACCTCGGATCATGCAGATATAAGATTCCCTCGGGAGCTGACGGAGAAGCAGATTATAAAAGAATTTTTGAGATATTTAAAAAATATGACATTGGAGCTTTTTTCTATATAGGTGGAAATGATTCCATGGACACTGTTGACAAGCTGTCCAAATACGCCGACTCCATCAGCTCAGAAGTCCGCGTTATCGGTATCCCGAAGACGATCGACAACGACCTCGCCTGCACGGATCACACGCCGGGCTTCGGTTCGGCCGCGAAATACGTCGCCTGCACCGTGCGGGAAATCGCCTATGACGCTTATATCTACGCCGATCCCAGCGTAACCATAGCAGAGATCATGGGACGCGACGCCGGATGGCTGACGGCATCGTCAGCTCTTGCGAGGACCGCCGGAAGCCCGGCTCCGGATCTTATATATCTGCCGGAAGTAGCTTTCAGTCTGGATGACTGCATAAAGTGCACCCGCGAACTTCTCAAGAAAAAAAATTCCGTCATCATAGCCGTCTCTGAAGGCATCAGAGACAAAGACGGAAAGTACATCAGCTCTTCCTCAGAGCGCCTGGACAAATTCGGACACGCTATGCTCTCAGGCGCCGGAAAAACTCTCGAAAATATCATGCGAGATGAGCTGAAGATAAAAGTCCGTTCTGTTGAGATAAACGTGCTCCAGCGCTGTGCCATGCACATGGCATCACTCACGGATCTAAAGGAGGCCGGTCTCCTTGGAGAGACTGCGGTATCGCTAGCGCTTTCAGGCAAAACCGGACTTATGACCGTGATCAAGCGCGAGTCATCCGCTCCATATAAGGTCCAATACGCAGAAACTCCGGTCTCTTCCGTAGCAAACGCGGTTAGAAATGTCCCCCGCGATTTCATCAACGAAAGCGGCGATGACGTAACAGAAAAGATGATTGAATATCTGAAACCACTCATTCAGGGAGAGCCCGCCGTTCGCTATGTGGACGGACTGCCGGATTATCTGCCGGAAGAGCATCTGTTCTGATATATTTTAAAAAACTTCCCACATTTTATGAATCATCTTCGTTGCAAGGATTCATGGAAGCTTGCCAAGAAATGTCACAGTGGTGGCTCACAAGTTGTGTTTTTCTGTTTGCTCGCACGCATCTTTTAGAGGCTCTCTGACAAAACGCGCAGAAATGCTTGAATTAAATTCTTGCAGTTGCAATATATTTTAAAGAAGCATTTCTGCTTGGACGGCTGTCAGAGAAGCCTCAATTAGCGTGCTCGCTCACAACGAAAAACACAATGTTCGCCACCATCTGTGCATCTCTTGGCAACTAGCAAATGAATCTTTGCAACGAAGAATTTCATTATCGATGTGGGAAGTTTTATTATATTTCCTCCGACTTTTGGCTCCCGCCCTTCTTCCTCTTTTTGACACACTCAGTCAGGAGAAATTCGATCTGCCCATTGACAGATCGAAAATCATCCTCGGCCCAGGCCGCAATCTCATTATACAATTCTTCATTCAGTCTCAGAGGAATCTGTTTCTTCTTCATGGGTAAAACCCCTTAATACAAACTTCCGGAATTAACCACAGGCTGAGCATCATGATTTCCGCAGAGGACAACCAAAAGATTCGATACCATAGCTGCTTTTCTCTCCTCATCGAGATCGACCACACCATTTTCCTTCAGTCTGTCTAATGCCATTTCCACCATGCCGACTGCTCCGTCCACAATCATCTTTCTCGCGTCAATGACGGCAGATGCCTGCTGTCTCTGAAGCATGACTGCTGCGATCTCCGGCGCGTAAGCAAGGTATGTAATACGGGCTTCTTCCACTGTAATGCCTGCGTTTGAAACTTTTTCCTGAATCATCCGGCGAATCCGCTCTGCAACGATCGTCGTAGAACCCCTCAGACTTCCATCATCTGCATTACCGTCACCGGTTGTGTCTACATTCGGGGAAACATCATAAGGATAAATCTTTACAATGTCCCGAACTGCCGTGTCCACCTGCAAAGAGAGGTATTCCTTATAATTATCGACATTGAATACAGCTTTTGCTGTGTCCGTTACTTTCCAGATGACTGCAACACCGATCTCAACCGGATTCCCCAGGACATCATTGACCTTCTGCTTGGCATTACTCAGTGTCATAGACTTCAGGGAGAGCTTCCTGGAAACTGCTTCCGCCGATTTTGCAGATGGCATATTTGGAGCAAAAATCTTTGCTGCCTTATTTTCATCCACGTCCCCGCTCTGACCCAGTCTCGTTGCAGCAGCTGGATTCACTGCAACACAAAAAGGATTGACGAAGTAGAAACCTTCATTTTTCAGGCTTCCGACATACTTACCAAAGAGGGTAAGAACAAGCGCTTCATTCGGCTTTATCACCTTAAGTCCAAGAAAAAAGATCCAACCGATGCAGCAATAGATACCGGAAACCACTTCAATGACCATAGATTTGGACATTAAACCAGCGACCGACAGACCATAAAGCGCGATCACGACAAGCAGCACACCCATACCATTCTGTTTCTTATCCAAAACTTTCTCTTCCATAATGTCTCCTTCCCGGTAGTAACCGGATGAATCCAGCCGTAATTATCGTGAGCCTGGTTCAAGTCCACTTGAACCTTCAGAAAATCTTACGAAAAAGTGCCTCTCGAATAAATTTCAGTCAAAAATTACCGACTCGCTTACCCTTGGCTGGATATATCTAAGTGATATCATATTAATATCACTATGACTATCTTCTGTCAATTGGTTTTCGATAGAAAAAAGTTTGGATATTTATATATGCCACCAAAGAATGCAAAAAGAACCGTAGAAATGCCTATTTTCAAGCATTTTCTGCGGTTCTTTTCTTATTTGTATGTTGGTGCCTGGCACCTGAATCCTTTGGCAAGAGGGAGGCCATCATCTCAACATGCTCATCTGGAGTTCATCAAGCCATTATCAAGGTCTCAACCCCATATGCACTAACTTGGTCGGTATCTTGGTCGCTTAACTTGGTCGGTCAGCGATCAAGTTGCTTTCTCCTGTACCTCTGATTTCGGCTGTTAGGCTTGTCGGGAATTGTCATTTCGATAACTCCTTGTGCTAATGCCGGATTCAGATAGTTCTTGCGAAACGTTGGTCTATGAGAAAGATCAAGCCTCTCCATGATTTGAGCAGCGGACAATTCCTCGTCACCGAGAACATCAAGCAATTTCTGTACTGAAGGATTTTTCTTCTTAACCGCCTCATCAGCATTTCCTACGACTGTCGTTTTTCTCAGAGTATCAAGGATGATTTCCAGCATGAGCTCAACAAACGTGCTGCTATCAGATTCCTGGTCTGATTTACCAAGAGCGTCATAGTATTCCTGCTGCCGGGTACGAATCAGCTCTTCTATCGGCAGCCAGTAAAATATCTCATTCCATTTTCCCAAAAGCAGACTATGCCACATCCTCCCCATACGGCCATTGCCGTCTGCAAACGGATGGATAAATTCGAACTCGTAATGGAAGATCGCGGTGCGGATCAGCGGGTGGATTTCGGAGGATTTGTACCAGTCGAACAGATCCTGAATTTCTCCAGGTACAAGTCTTGCAGGAGGAGCCATATGAACGACTACATCTCCATCAAACACGCCTACCCCTCCGGAGCGGAATTTCCCATTCTCCGGAATCAAGCCTTCCATCATCATCTTATGAGCCTTCAGCAAATCTTTCACAGAGTAGGGATCAAGAGAAAGCATCATCTCGTATGTGTCGTAGGCATTCTTCACTTCCCGGATTTCATTTGGATTTCCAAGAATATGCTTTCCATCAACGATGGCCGTAACTTGTTCAAGAGAAAGGGAATTATGCTCGATGGCAAGCGATGAATGAATTGTCCGTATTCTGTTTTCTTTTCTCAGGTGCGGATTCAGATTGCCATGCGAGAGCACTTTGATCCTACCGATCTGCTCGCTGATAGCGGCAACTAAGTTGGTAATCTTATCCGTCGTGTGGAACGGCGGCTTGTATTCACTCATGTGTTTAAACACCCCATTTCCGTATTTTCTGCGACACCCATCGTTAAAAGGTCCAAGGTATGCATGACATCTGATCCCGACACTTGCGCCGAATCAATTATTACTCCACCATCAGTTTCAAGCCATGTATGCGGAAACTTATTCTCCCAATCATCGAAGTCATATTCTCCGTGGACGCTTCTTGTATGAGTGCCTTTTTCTAACAGATATTGTGCGAGAAGGTCAATCGCAACTCCACAGCAACCTTTTGGAAAATACGGCATTGTTGATTTAGTAGTTCTTGAGGAGATATCGCCGCTTTCAACAGCTTTCTCTATGCCTTCCCTAAAGGCTTGAGCAAGTCTTCTGATTTCTGCAATAATCGTAGCACTCACGTTGTATTACTCTTTCCCTTCATTACAAATCTTCGTTGTTTCGCCAAGTAGCAAATTGACCGCCGTTTTCGCGCGGCGGCCAAAGTGTCACATCATTCGTTTGTAGTAGGAACTGGAGGAGGCGTGATTGCCACCAAGCGCAAAACCTCGCTGACATTTTCAGCAAGTTCCCACTGTGCCATTCCCGGCTTCCAGATATATGTTTCTTTAACGATTTTCTTTTCTGCGATCAATCTTGATAATTCCGTCAATGAATACGGACCCGATTGTTTTCCGTCAATGACCGCAAAGTAAATATTGTCAACACTGGTAGGCATTGCCTTTCCTGCGCCAGGAACCTGCATTTGATTAAGCGACTGGTTCATGGATGAAGCCATCTGATTGGCAATGGCCATGCTCATTCCAAACTCAACCAGTTTATCCATTGAATAAAAATCAGTACTCATTTACTCACCTCCTACGCTTGTGGCGGAACTGGTGGAACTGAAGAACTGAATAACGGCTGAAGTTCCTGCACCGTTTCTGCCTTAACCCAGTCTGCCATCCCTTGTTTCCAAACAAGAGTATCTTTCGTTAATGTACCTGCGGAAACCATCTGTGACAAAGCAGCCATATCAAAGGGACCTGCAGCCTGTCCATTCTGAACCACATGATATGCCACATTCGGAATGGGAGGAGGAGTCATTCCCTGAGGAGGCTGCTGAGTTCCAGGTTGCTGACCGTTCATTCCCTGCATCATACCGTTCATCATACCGGCCATGTTCTGACCTATTGCTCCGCCCATTGCCATCCCGGTCATCATCGCGGCAGGATTCATTCCACCACCGCCGGACATTTCTGTAGCACCGTTTGCGCCCATCTGTCCCAGAGCCTCTGCTCCGGCAATGCCAACTGCAGCCTGCTGTTCAAGCTGATAAGCAGCAAAGTTTGACGTTTGCGTCTGTTTCCGCTGGGCGTACTGAGCTTCTTCTCTTTGGATACGCATCGTCTCTTCCATGTTTTCAGCATTGATTTTCTGCATATCCTGCATATTTTTGATGTTGACCTCGGTCTGTGCCTGGACAGTAGCCGCAGCCAAATCCTGTGTAACCGCCTTAAGTTGCTGATATCCCTCGCTGGTCTTGTCCACCTCGATGGTGTTTATATCTACAGCCGTAATATTGACCCCGAAATCACGTTCGAACCGCTCTCTTACATTTGCTTCAACAGCTTCATTGATTGGTGCGATAGCGCGTTCTATCTGCACAACAGGAATATTCTTCTCTGCCGGAATATTCGTTACGATACTTTTGACATAACGAGACATTGCATCTCTTATCTGTGTCTGGAAAGCATTCAAATCAAAGCTGGCAAGACGGTGCAGCTTTATGAACTCATGATAGTCAGCAATGTTAAATGTCAGTTTTCCGCGTACTGCTGTCGGTACTCCGAAGTCCAAATATCTCGGATCATAGAGATCAAAATACGGAACGGCAAACGGAATCTGAACCACCCTGGCAAGATTAATGAAATAGACCTCTGCCTGGAAAGGCGTTCCGCCTTGATATGCAAGTCCCACAATACTTGCAAGAACTGGAAAGTTCTCCGTCTTAATGATTTCATCGTATGGACCCTCGATGAAGTCCTGCATAATACCGTTCTTTTGGTTATATACGAAGACCGCAACTTCTCCATCTTTGACACGAAGAGAAGATCCCCAGCGGATCGCATTCTCCCGATTGTTGTTGCCTGCCTGTGATCCTGCCGGATGCCATTTCCAGATGAGGTACGATGGCTCATCACAACGGATTTCATCCATAAAGCCTCCGGCTTTGGGCTTTCCAAATAGTGCCATGACTAATTATCCTCCTTTTGTTTGCTCTTATTACTCATTCCTCTAAACCTTAGTCCATCGAAATTCATAGCAGCATGTCGGGCATTTAGCTGTAAATTAATTAATCACTTCCCCACAATTAGGGCAGAATTTAACACCATCATCGATTTTTGACCACACTCAGTACAATATGCCATTTTATGTTACACCCCATTTATCCTTCGTTTTTGATTATAAATTTCGTTACATTATCACAATAAAACAGCAGTTCGAGCATAAGAATAGATAGTTCCTTATTTCTTTAGCATATTCAATTCTGTCATCTTTTTTATATATATTTCTTTAATCTTCGCAAAAATAGGCTTATCAGAGAAGGTTAATTCTGCTTTTTGATATGCCTGTTGCAATTTGCCTACCCAGGCATCGCTGATTCCCCTTTCGTTTGCTTTGGAATCATTACCCGCGCGCCCCAACTTATTTCCAAGTGACACCTTTGACAAATTAACGTCTATACTTCCTGCCGCAAGAATTACAAACTCTGCAATTTCCTCAATTGTGTTTGGAATTGGAAAACTTTTTATTAAAGTTACTTTCTTGCTACTGATAACCGATTCTTCATCATCGTGTCCAGTGAACGAATGCACCAAGCTGCCCAAAGCGGTTTTCTGCTGTCTGCTGTACTCAACAGCCATTAGTTGATCCTGAAGTCTTTGCACAGAACTGCTTGCTGCTCGTCCTGTAATTTGATATCCGCATGAAGGGCAAACAACATCAGTATTGCTGATCGGCTGTCCACAATTAGGGCATTTCACAATAATCCCGGCAAATTCCTGCTGTCGAGCCGCAGGATTCACAGGAGCATCTGTTGGAATAGACGGTACATTCATTGTAGGAGCTGACGAGCTTACCGCAGTCCCGCATCCCGGACAGAACTTTGTCCCTGGATTAGACGGCTGTGCCTGCTGTTGAGGAGCGAACGTCTGCTGAAACGCAACTTCTGCCTGAGCCTGTTTCTGCTTTTTTTGCCTCCATTTGCGCTCTTGCGTTTTCATAAGCAATGCCCGCCTGATCTGCTGCCTGTTTTGCTGCAGAGGATACCGATTGGCCTAACGTACCTGCCATCGTACCGATACTTGAGGCTATATCTGATAATTCTCCAAGAAAACTATTCTTAGTCGCGCTCTGTTCTTGTACAGGCTGACCGTTTCCAAGCAACCGATTTAATTCGCTCACCCATTGGTTTGTTATCTTTTTTGAGCCTTCACTATAGGAATACTCCTCGATACCGCTGACGAATTGAATCTGTAGCGCATACTCAAACAGATCCGTCTTTTTCTGGGTGACAAAAACCTGTCCATTGATAACTTTCACTTCAGAAAGGGGTACCTTGTCGACCACATCAACAGACTTGGAGAACATACCGCCAGTTTTTTGATTGGTCACGTATATAATATTTTTGTTAGTGAGCAGCATCTTTTTAATGTCGGAGTTTCCACCATTCCCGGAGCGGTGTACTCCCTCTGTTTCGATAATAATGCCCTCGTCAAAATCCAGATTATAATCAACCATTTTTTCATCCTCAAGGTTCATTATCTATTGCTTACGTTCAGTGATTCCTTCAATTCATCAGGGAATGCTCCTATCGAATCTATCACATGAACGGTCTTATCATTGTTTGTAAAAAACATAATCAAAGACAGAAATACGTTCCACGACATTTTCTTCTTTTTGGTTTCGATGGAACTATATGTCTGTCGACTGATTCCAACGATTCCACACAGGTCTTCCTGCGTAATAGCCAGCTTCGCTCTGAGAGCAGGAAGTTCTTCGGTGAGGACATCTATCAATTCAGCTTTCTTTTCTTCCGAAATAATATTCTCATTACTCATTACTCATATCACTCTCACCTTACTTGAATTTCACGTGTTAACGTTTACATCACGTCTAATATTTTACATCAGCGCCGTTTTTTTATCAATTCATACGTGAATATTTTCAATCCGCAAACATCGCCCTATGTTGGTGCCTGGCACCTGCATCCCAGGATGCTCTCTCACATAGGAAAGGCACTCATCTCACTCATCATAAAATCGTTCATTAATCTTTCACATCCTCTTACAAATCCAAACTGTTTTCGTTCAGCAGAAAATCGAAAATCCCCATTACTGTGATTCCTTCTTCATTTCTCCTTAATGGAGTATTTCCGCCAACAATTATAATTTTTTTAAAGGAATCGGGGATCTTAATTAATGAAGCCTGTTCCTGCTCTACCTTTTCTTGATTCGGCAATGCAAATGCTGATTGTATGTAGTACCTTCTGCTTGCATGATTTACCACAAAGTCAACTTCAAGCTGCTTTTTCAACAGCTTCCCATCTTCTGGTATCCTTACCTCAACAACTCCAACATCTACACTATATCCTCTGTAAATCAGTTCGTTGTAGATAGCATTTTCCATTAAGTGTGTTTCTTCAAACTGCCTGAAATTTAGAAGAGCATTTCGAAGACCGAGATCTGTATAGTAATACTTCGATGGTGTACTGATATACTTTCTTCCCTTAATATCATATCTTTCTGCTTTTTGAATCAAAAAGCTCTCCTGTAGATATTTCAGGTAATTTGAAATTGTTGGCATGGATAATGTTTTATCCCCACTGCTTTTGAATGTATCAGATATTTTCTGTGCGTTTGTAAGCGACCCAATAGCTGAAGAAATCACCTTCATCAAGGATTCCATACCATTCTGTTCACGTATGTCATATCGCTCGCATAAATCACGAAGATATATTTCTTTATTCAACCTTTCCAAATATACACTCTTTGACTCATTGTCCGGTTCGAACAGTATATGCGGTAATCCGCCATAATACAGATAATCATTCCATGCATCTGCCATTTCCTTGTCAGAAGCTGCATAGAATTCCGAGAACGACAATGTTGAAATATGAATTTCATCCCCCCTGCCTCTGAACTCTGTCATGATATCCGAAGACAGAAATTTCGAATTACTTCCAGTAACATATACATCTACATTCTTTCTTCTCAGAAGTGAATTCAATACACCATATAGACGAATCGGATGATCTGGGTTTTTCATTTCTTCTTTCGTGATTGCATATTGTGCCTCATCAATGAAAACATAATACTGCTGACTCTTATCTGAAATCTTCGTTTTAATATATTTATTAAGAGCATGTGGATCACAGAACTCTTCATAATCAACGTCATCCAGTGGAATTGTAATAATATTGCTTTCCGGTACCCCTATTGAAATCAAATAGTCAAAGTACAGATTGAATAACAAATATGACTTTCCACTTCTGCGGATGCCTGTAATCACTTTGATTAGACCATTATTTTTCTTACTGATCAATCTATTCAAGTAACGATCTCTTCTAATCTCCATAGGCTACCTCACTATTTTAGATTTAAGGTATTTTTACCCTTTTTCTAAAGTATAGCCAATCAGTTCAAAACTGCAATACCTATTTTAGATTTTGGGCATTTTTACCCTTTTTCTAAAATAAATATATTGGCTATTATAAGCTCATATGTAGTTTGGCACTCTCCCTCTTTTCTGTCGACCAGTGCCTTATTTTTAACTTGAATAATGACATAAATCAGCACATAATAAAAAAATGTAGTTATTCTGAGGAAAAGTTAACAAAAAAAGCCTGCTATGGTGAGCAGGCCGTATATGTTGGTGCCTGGCACCTGCATCCTTTAGCAAACTGTATGGCAAAAAAGGATGATATCCTCATACGTCCCATCTGGCATATGAAATCCGCCCTGTACAGTTCCTATTCTCTTGAAACCAAGCCTCTCATAAAGATGTATCGCATGAATATTATTTGCCACCACTGCATTAAACTGCAGGATCCGGAATCCTTTTTCGTGTGCCATTGAAAGGCTGTCTTTTACCAGCTTCTCCCCAATATGCTCTCCGCGAATATCTCTGCGGACAGCATAGGACGCATTGCAGATATGACCACAGCGTCCGACATTATTCGGGTGAAGGATATACATTCCAACAATATCTCCGCTGTCTGTATCTTCGGCAACCCCGGTATATGTCTGTTGGCTGAAAAATCCATCTGCATTATCTACTGTAAGTGGTTCATCCTGTGGAAAAGCTACTCCGTCCTCTACAACCTGATTCCATATTTTCATTACCGCAACTGCATCGACTTTCTTATATTCCCTAATCTCAACATTCATCTCTGCACCTCCAAATCCTCATTTATATCTTGGAATACATATCTTGTCTTCTTCCAAGTGGCTTTGAAATCAGTAGCAATTATATTCATTTCTCGTTAGCACAATTTCGTTACTTAGTATATCATGTTTGGAATTCGCGAAAAACAGAAAAGCCGTCCCGATAGTCCGAGACGGCAAAAAAGCGATAACAACCGCTGACACGATGAGCTCGGACGGTATCCAGGTACGGCTCGATAATGCAGGTGTGCTTCCGGGAAAAAGTGCGGCTGAGAACAGGACGTTGCTGTCAATAAATACCTTCATCCTCAATCCTCATCTCTGATAGACTTCATCAGATCGTTAATGTCCTGCTCCGATTCAAGCCCCAGCTTTTCCGCTTCACCTTTAAGCTGATCCTGCAAGTATTTCATTGCAAAAACAGCTGAGTTCACAACAGTGACCTTTCCATGATCAACCACAAATGTCAC
>Ga0256871_1000342_pt1 | contig 18514 bp, 14 predicted proteins | sample RumenRJG_07RNA_FD_185439 | JGI IMG/M metagenome (GOLD analysis project Ga0256871, IMG submission 185439) | Metatranscriptome of bovine rumen microbial communities from Lethbridge, Alberta, Canada - Rumen RJG_07 (Metagenome Metatranscriptome) | ecosystem: Host-associated > Mammals > Digestive...
GCCGGAAGAACCGCCGAAAAAGAAACCTGGCAGGCCCAGAGGAAGCAAGAATCGTCCGAAGGCTGAGGCACCATCCGATCAGACGGAACAGCCGGTAAAGCGTAAACGTGGCAGACCGCTGGGCAGCAAAAATAAGCCGAAGGCAGCTCCGCCAGAACCATCAACGTGACTCAACAGGTCGATGAAGAAAACATCCATTTGAGACTATGTCATTGTCGATATAGTCTCACTGGTTGGGAAAGTATTATTCAATATAATGACGAAGATCTGATCAACCTTATACTTGAAATTGCCGCCGGAAAAGCAGATGATCGTGTTCTTCACGCTTGGGTTCTTGCACACATTGACCCTCAGGCGGAATAGTTCTACGCTTTTTGTATATTCGATTCCCGCTATTTGGTTCATCCGATATAGTTACGTGAAATCAAGAATTGCCCAAGTACATGCTGTTCAGCATTTCCGTGCCGGTCCGGGTGCGGAAGACGCGGCTGCGGAATTCGAGAATTGCCTCTTTGCTCATCTGCGATTCATCGGCATTTACAAGGAAGTCCGCCTCAAGCAGGATCTGCCAGTCCGGCCCATCCACGCCTGTGTAGGTGTGATGATGCGCCACGATGAAGCAGATCCTGTCCAGCTGCTCTGCCGGCAGATCAAAATCCTTATAAAACTCACGTGCCAGAATATTTCCTTCCGTCTCCTGTGCTTTCCCGTTTGTGTTTCCATACTTTCTCCGGCAGAGCGGGCAGGCGATGTCATGTGCAATTGCAGAAAGTTCCAGCGTCTCCTGCGTCTTTTCATCAAGTCCTTCGGACAGTCCGATGATATGCGCAAATCCCCATACTTTCATAAAATGATTGATATCATGAAGCCTGACATCACTTTCCTGTTCGTAGAAATGAACCATCTTCACTGCGGCTCTCTCGATCATCTGCGACATCTCTTATCTCCTCACTGATCCTGAATCGACAGGGCTATGATTGTTCCCTTTCCGCTCCTATTTTGCCCGCCCTTGTTGTGTCTTCTGTTTTGCAGTTCCGCTTCTATTTTGCAATTCAGCTCTTATTTTGCAGTTCCACTCCTATTTTGACACATTTTCAGAAAAATCAGCTGAATTTCCTCCGGATCTGTTTTTTCAAGAAAGATCCGGAGCCCCTCCGGATCTGCTTCTTTAACAGGAGGAGCATTTCTCTCTCTCCGGTCACTTCTTTTTTCCGTGTTGCTCCGTTTCCGATCCCGCTGTAGGATGAGAATCAAGGAGGACACACAGACACATGGATAATCTTCTACTGCTCGCCGGGGTTATATTGATCTGCTGCGCCCTGTTCCAGAAAATCTTCCGCCGAACCGGCGTTCCCGGACTCTTTCTTTTCATCGCTCTCGGCATGCTGTTCGGGTCGGACGGACTTCTCCACATTCCCTTCGACAATTATGATTTTGCCGGCAGTCTGTGCGCCGCAGCACTGGTTCTCATCATTTACTACGGCGGTCTCGGAACCAACCTGAAGGCGGCAAAACCGGTTCTTGGAAAAGCAGTCCTGCTCTCAAGTCTCGGAAGCTTCATAACTGCTGGACTGGTCGGTCTCTTTGCCATTTTTGTGCTTCGGATGGAAACGCTCGAGGGAATGCTTCTGGGCGCTGTCATCTGTTCCACCGACGCGGCGTCCGTTTTCTCGATCCTCCGTTCCCGTAAGATGGACCTTCGCTACAACACAGCCTCTCTGCTCGAGGTGGAGAGCGGCTCCAACGACCCGTTTTCCTACCTTCTCACCGTTGTGGTCTTAAGTCTCATGCAGGGTGAACGCCTCTCGGCCGGAAGAATCGCGCAGATGCTGCTTCTTCAGATTGTGGTGGGAATTGCCGTCGGCGCTGCCATATCTTTTGTCACCGTGCGTCTGCTGCGGCTTCTGCATCTGAAGGATGCGGTTCTCACCGAGGCAGTGATGCTCGGTTTCGGAATGCTCACGTATGCCCTGACCAGCCTCCTGTCCGGAAACGGATATCTGGCCGTGTATATCGCCGGGATTCTGATTGGAAATCAAACGATTCCCGACAAAACGGAGAGCATCCGCTTCTTCCACAGTCTCACGGGACTGATGCAGATGCTCCTCTTCTTCATGCTCGGTCTACTCGCCTATCCGTCAAAACTCACATCAGTCGCGGGACCGGCCCTCCTGCTGGCAGTCTTTCTTACTTTTGCCGCAAGGCCGGCTGCCGCCTTCCTTCTGCTGTCCCCGTTCCGGTGCCCGCCGCGCCAGATCCTGTTCGTATCCTTTGCCGGTATGCGCGGCGCCGCCTCCATTGCGTTCGCTATCATGGCAGTCAGCCGGACCGGAAATCTGTCTTACGATCTGTTCCACACGGTTTTCTTCCTCGTCCTGTTTTCCATTCTGGTTCAGGGGACATTGATGCCGGCAGTCGCGAACCATCTTGACATGATCGACACGCAGGAAGATGTCATGGCAACCTTCAACGACACCGCTGAGGACATTCCGGTGCAGTTTGTCCGATTCCGCATCTCCGCGCAGCACCCGTGGGCCGGCAGAACCATCGCAGAGATCACGCTTCCGCCGGACTCCATTCTTCCTGTAATTGAGCGGAACGGAAAGCAGATTCTTCCAAAGGGCGATACCCGCCTGATCGAGGGCGATGAACTGATTCTATGCGGCCCGGAGGGCGGAAACGCCGAAAACAGCGGTATGCACGAAGTCTGCCTCACGGCTTTTCATGACTGGACCGGAAAGCGCCTCTCCGATCTCGCTCTGGAAGACGAACTGATTGTATTCATCCGCCGCACCGGCGAAACTCTGATCCCCTCCGGCGACACCATTCTCCGTACGGGAGACCTTCTGTACATTGTGGAGAAACAGAGTCATCCCGAGGTAATGTAAGTGCACGGTCCCAGTCTCACTTCAGAGGGCATCCCTTCCCCGGTATTGGTCCTTCACATCCATACTGTACTGTTTTTCATGCACTTCGATGTTTCTCTGCTGTTTTTCTTCTACTATTGTCAGTGCATTGGCGGTGCCGCTCTCTCACCTTGTGAACGTCCCCGGCAGAATAAACTGGGTCTCATTAGGGTCTGCCTCCCTCAGGGAGAGGGAGCTGTCCTTTCCGCTCACCTCGACGGCAAAGCGGCGGAGCTTTCCGTCTGCGTCCTTATAGGAGAAGCCGAAGGTGGGAAGGTCTCCGTAGAAGACGAGCTGAACTGCCAGGCGGTTGTCCGGGGTCAGGACGGTGGGAATCGTCTGCTGTTCATCGGAGACCACGGGGGCTGCATCAAAGATGACAGCACCGGTTTCCGTGGCATCCTCCGCAAACAGATTCAGCAGAGTAAAGTCCGTCACGGTGCTGTCTGCGGTAAAGAGGATGCAGGAAGCTCCGTCTCCGTCATACAGCACCACCCATTCGTATTCGATGTATCCCGGATCCGGCAGGTACGACACGGTCACAGGCAGGGAAGAGGCTTTCCTGGTGCTGCCCTTTTCGCTCTTTGTTCCGGAGAAGCGAACAAGAGGCAAAGACGCCTCCGGTGCTTCCATTGACCAGAAATCCTCGACGGTCATTGCGGTCTTTTGGGAATCTGCGGGATCCCAACTTCCGGTGCGGTTGCGGTAGACGGAGAGCTTTCCCTTTTTGTCCGCCGCGGTGAAGAGAAAGCTCTCGCACTGGAGCTTTGTCCCGTTCTTTGACAGACGGAAGGTGCCGACACCGCTTGAGGAGGCACTGGCGCTTGCCGTATTGTAGAAGGAGCCGTCTCCTGCGTAGACATAGGAGTTCCGGTACCAGCCCTCGAAGACGAGGTACGGCCTGCCGCCGACCTGCGTGTACACCGCAAAGACCGGTCCGCCAAGCTGTCCCACGACAAGTTCCGGGACCCCGTCTCCGCTGAGGTCCTGGATCAGACAGCCCATCTCTGCAGGGGCATCTTTACCAAGGCTGCAGGCAGCCTCTACAAAGCCGGCATTCCCGTCTCCTTCATAGGCGTACGGGTTTCTGACCAGGGCATCGTAAAAGGTGATAAGATCCTGGTAGGCAGCTGCCGGGTCCTTGACACTGGTACTCTCCTTAGCCGCCGTTTTCTTTTTCACAGCGGTTTTGGCGGGCTTCGCTGTCTTTGCGGTTTTTGCAGCTGCAGTCATGTTTGGACTTCCGCAGGATGCAGCAACGAGCAGCGGCAGCACAATTGCGAACAGTCTCTTCATCATTTTCTCCTTTGTCTGTCCTCATCCAAAACTTCTCTCAAGCTTCGTCTCATCCCCTGTCTGTTCTCCAAAGAGCGGGGTACCGCCAAGTTCTGTGACAAGAAGCACGAGATCCCAGCTCTCTTCGTCGCAGACCGGATTCAGGGCAATGGTTCCGCAGCGCACTTCGTCCGTTTCCAGGCGGTAGGAATACACAAGCCCCTTCTCACAGGTGCCGAGATAGCGGAAGGCCCCACTTGTAAGCTCCGTGTCCATACCGGTGGAGGCAGTAACGAAGATGTCCTCCCCGTTTCCTCCCTGAAAAGAGAGAAAGCACAGCGTCCCGGTATCGTCATCCATGTCTCCGGTCCATTCGGAATCTGTCAGCGATCCCGTAAGAACCTCCCGGAGGGAAAATACGGAATCGCAGAGGGAAACCTCCTTCCCGTCCTCTGTGAGGACTGTGACATCGTAGGAGCCGTCTCCTCCCCTGACAAGTTTCATTCCATTGGAAATGCCAAGGATTGGGCCGCTCCCGCAGAAATAATTGCCCCACAGGCAGGAGAGAACATCGATGGCCTCAACCCTTCCTTCCCTTGTCAGAAGGAAGACATAGGGGCGTCTCTCCTCTCCCATCTCCGCGCAGACGATCTCCTCATAGCTGCTGTAAAGGCCGTCAACTGCCAGATCCTCTCCAAAGAGGTCTCCATCGACGAGGAAGATCGTATCTCCGAGGATCTCCTCGAGGCGCTCGGTCTGCCGTAGCCGCAGCACCACCTGATCCTGCTGAAGGGCTGCCATCAGGTAGTCTCCAAGCTGGGCGGTCTTTCTCTCCGTTTCCTGTTCTTTCTGGATCAGAAGATCCCGGAAGAAGAACCCCTCTCCGGCAGGAGAGGCGATCTTTGCGATCGTGTGGAGCTCGTCCCCGTCAAGCCAGATGGGATAGGAAAGGTCTTCGTTCCCATAGGTCAGGGTTTGGGCGCGAAGCTCGTAAAACTCTGCATCCGGATTCAGAAGGTCCCCTCCGGGAAAACAGAAATCGTCAAAGAAGGCTGCCTCAGCGCGGCAAAGGGCGGCGCCGTATTCCGCATCCGACATGCCGGAGAGGGAGAGGATGTCCCTGTTTTCAAGGCATTCCCCCTTTTTCGTGTCGTAGTGGAAGACATCATAGGAATCATAGCCGTCATAGTAGCCGGTGCAGGAAAGGAGGAGGCTTAACACGTCCCCGCTTTGAAAGGTTTCATAAGTGATGCTTGCAAGAAAGGGCTCTTCCCTGCTCTGGATGCTGTCATAGCACTCCTCTGCAAAACTGGCATAGATGCTGTTGATCTTTGCATTGATCTCTGCCGCAGCCGCTGTGTCATCTTCGATCTTCGGGATATGGTAGGCGTAGTGATATTCGCTGCCCTCCTGCGTCAGGGCATCCCCCTCTTTGCTGAAGATCTCGGAGACGGAAACCTCCGCTTTTCCTTCTTCCTCATCCGGAAGGGGGAGAGCCGTCACAGCGGTGTCTGTTTCCTCCTCCTGCAGGATGACAGTATCTTCTTCCTCTGCCTCTTCCTGCAGGCGCACAGTCTCCTGCTGCGATTCCTGTACAGGTTCTGCCTCCACTTCTGCAGGCTGCGGGGACGTCTGCCCGCAGCCGGCAAGAAGAGCAGGAAGGACGAGCAGTATGGGAAGATAAGCATTCGTTCTGGTCTTCATCTGTTGTCCCCTTTCTACACGGCTTTCATCCATGGGGAGCAGACTGTTCTGTTCTGCCTTTCAAAACTTCCTGCTCTTTCCGGAAAAGCGGTCACTGTCGATGGTTGTGCCGCCGCTGCTGTGATCGGATTCGATCCGCTCTCTCGCCTCTGTCACGTGGGAGAAACGATCCTCCCTTCCCGTGATGGTGACACTCCCTGCATCCAGGTAGGCCGCGGCGGTGTGTGCGCGCGATACGGACTGCATGGAATACTTTGCCGCAAGGGCTGTGATCACCAGGGCGATCACAAGGGCTGTCACGATGGAGATCAGGATCCCGGCGTGGCGGATCAGGGGATTCGACTCCACATCCAGAGGGTTTCCCTCGCACGCCTGCCGGAGCATGGAACCGCTCTTTTCGAGGTAATCGGAGAAGCCCTTGTACCAGCTGTCCTCCCCGAAGTCGTCAAGGAACTTCTCGGAAAGTTTGTCCTTTCCGTAGTCCGTAAACGCCGTGTTCCCGTATCCGTAGGCAATGAGCGCATAGTCCCGCTCCTCCATGGACAGAAGGAGGAGCTCTCCGCTCTGCTCTTCTCCGTATCCCAGGCGGTACTCCTGGTACAGGCTCTTTGCCGCCTCATAGACGTCCTCGTCCGTGGTGTAGTTTCGAAAATCATCCACCGTGATGACGTAGATGCCGCAGGCATACTCCGTGGAGAGCTCCTCTGCCCGCGTCTCCAGCGCTGTCCACTCCTCGTCCGTAAGAAGTCCCGCCTCGTCGGTGACAAAGTACAGGCTGTCGTCCTCAAAATCCGACGCCCTTACCGGGAGGGAGAACAAAAGCAGAGCCGCGGCCAGCAAAACCAGGAAATGAATGCCCTTTCTCATGGCGTTGTCCTCCTCTCTCTCAGGCAAAGAAGATCTCTGCCAGGAACTGCCCAAGTCCCGTCTTTAAAAACAGGGCACACAGAGCGGCGGCAAGGACGGCAAAGAGCGCACCTGCCTTTGTCATGGAGACGGGAAGATTTCCCACCATCTTTCCCGACTCCCCGTTCATCATGAAGAGGTAGTCCTCATTCTGCCACTTCGTGCGGAGCGTCCAGACGGGAAGGAGGGTGTAGTGCACCTCTCCGTGCCGCAGGCGGATGTCATCCCCCGCGGAGGCGACCGTCTCGTATCCTGTGACCTCGCGCCGCAGCCTCTCCGCAGCAGCGTTTTTCATCCGGGTATCCACCCTTGCCATGCAGGCATCTGCGTTGACATCGTACTTGTCCGCGAGGTATCCAGGAAGATAGGCGATGGAGAAGGGCTTTAACGCTCCGTAGTCAAAGGGCTCGATGGAATCCATGTAGTCATCGGGCAGCTTTTTGGAGCCGTCGGCCGGGATGTGCGAGAACTGTATGCTGCCGCTTCGCCGCACGTCAAAGTGCTCCGTGACCGTCACGCGGTAGTCCCCTTCCGTGTGGGAATGGGAGCGGGTCGCGTGGTAATAGCAGTCCGCATCCGCGTCGGCATCAAAGAGCCAGAACGGCACGTAGATGCCTTTGATCTCCTCCAGGTGGTTTTCCGCAGTGAAGCTGCGGGGGAGCAGAAACTTTCTCCTGCAGTGGCGCTTTAAGGCCGCGATGGCGGCATCCTTATCCAGCTTAAAGGGCAGGACAAAGTCCGGCTTCAGGATGCCTTCAAACTGCCCCGGCACGATGGTGTTATTGCCGCAGTAGGGACAGCTTGTGACGGCGGTGGTCTCTTCACAGAGGATCTGCGCGCCGCAGGAGGGACAGGTGTACATTTTCATCTTCGCACCGTCCTCACCCCAGTCTTCCTTCAGGGAGGAGGTATCCCAGGAGGGCTCCTTTGCTGCCTGCGAAAAAGCGTTCTCTGCCTCCTCCTGCTTTCCGCCATAGCGCGCTTCAATCTCCTCTACCGTGTAGGAGGAGCCGCAGTAGTCGCATGTAAGCTTTCCGCTCTCACTGTCAAAATGAAGAGGTCCCGTACAGGCGGGACACTTGTATTCCAGAACCTGTTCTGCCATCGGTATGGAACCTTCTTCTTCCGGGGTTTCCGGATGTTCTGCGGTCTGCTGCCTCAGCCCTGGATATCCCCGTCGTTGAAGGGATCCCCGCACTGGGGGCAGAACTTCGGCGGATGGGTCGGATCCGGCGGCATCCAGCCGCACTTGTCGCACTTATAGAGGGGCGCGCCGGCGGGCTTCTTCGTTCCGCACTCCATGCAGAACTTTCCCTGGTTCAGGGCACCGCAGGTGGGACAGGTCCAGCCCTGGGCACTGCTGCCCTGTGTCTGCTGTGAGGGAGCGGGGGCCTGGTTCCAGCTCCTCTGAGGCGCCTGCTGCTGCGCCTGCGCTCCCATCGCGTAGAGGTTCTGTGCGTTTACGCCGCCCGCGTTCATGGCCATGTTCATGCCCATGAATCCCGTCATCGCACCGCCCCTGTTTGCGGCTGCCGCCCTCATCGCATCGGCCTGGGCACCGACCAGCGTTGCCGCCGCAAGGTTCGGATTCGTGTAGGCCGCATTCTTCTGAAGGTCCTTGATCATCCGCTCGTCTTCTTCGCTTGCCTTCACGGAGGAGACGCCGAACGAGACGATCTCGATGCCGCGAAGGTTCTTCCACTTCGCGCTCAGGATGTCGTTGAGCGCTCCTGCGATCTCCTCCGTATGGCCGGGAAGCGCCGAGTAGCGGATGCCCTGCTCGGAGATCCTTGCAAAGGCGGGCTGCAGGGCGGTAAGGAGCTCTGTCTTTAACTGGCTGTCGATGAGGTCCCTCTTGTAGTCCCGCTCCACGTTCCCGCACACGTTTGTGTAGAACAGGATCGGGTCGGTCACCCGGTAGCTGTACTCCCCGAAGCACCGGATGCTGATGTCGATGTCGATTCCCGCCCGCGGATCCACCACACGGAACGGGACAGGGGATGCAGTCCCGTACTTGTTTCCGATGATCTCCTTGATGTTGAAGTAGTAGACGCGCTGGTCCTTCGGCGCCTCTCCGCCGAAGGTGAACCGCTTTCCGATCTCACCGAAGACGGCCTTTACGGAATCCCCGAGCTCTCCCGTGAACACGGAGGGCTCTGTGGAGGAATCGTAGGTGAATTCTCCAGGCTCTGCGCATATCTCTGCGACCTTTCCCTGGTCCACGATGAGCATGCACTGTCCGTCCGCCACCGCGATCACGGATCCGTTTGAGATGATGTTCTCACTCCCCCGGGTGTTGGAAGAGCGCCCGGAACTGCGCTTTTTCCCCTTGACCGCCAGGGTGTCTGCGGGGAGTGCCTCGCAGTAGAAATACTCCTTCCATTGATCTGCCAGTACGCCGCCTGCTGCGCCGAGTGCTGCCTTGATCAGTCCCATAACCTGTCTCCTCCTTTATACCTGTCTGCTGCAGGATCCTCTCTTTTTGGGATCCCTGTTATCCGATCGCACCGCCGCAGTACTCGCACCTTCCGGAGGCATCCGGCACGGTGGTCGCACCGCAGTACGGGCAGGTCACGGCGCTCTTTGGTGCGGCGGCCGCAGCGGCAGAGTCCCGCGCATTCTGCCTTACCTGGAGGAGGGCGTCCCGGATCTCCTGCCCCATCTCCTCATACTGCCGGTACTCGACGCTCGAGCGCACTTCCTCCCGGTTGGAGGTGAGATCCCTGCCACCCATCATCTGCCCAAAGGCTGCCCCTGCTGCCGCTCCGGGCCGCATGGGGCCCGGCCTTCCTGCGGGAACCGCGCCTCTATGCCCCGGCATCGCCTGCGGGGAGTCGAGGAGCGTCTGCTCGTTGTTGTCAACGCGGGAGCTGTTCAGCTGGAAGCGGATCTCATTGAAATACGGGTTGTTCACGTGGATGGTGATGTAGAAGTCATAGGCGTAGGCATAGCGCCTCGGGTTGAAGCTCTGGCGTTTTCCCTCTTTGTCCCGGTACTGGATCTCCGTCCTGTCCTCATCGATGTCGAGATTGCACCCTGTCACATCCGAGAAGGAGAGCACATCCGGATTCTCCTCCCTGATATTTCTGCTCCGTGCCACCATGAAGGTGCCGGCATCCTCATCCAGGATCACTTTTGTGTCACTCCCAAGGGTGCGGGTTGCATGGAACGCCGCAACTTTCTCCTGGTTTTCCTCCCGGTAGGCGAGCTGCTCTTTGATCTCCTCCACCGTGCTCTTTCTGCGTTCCGAGAACCAGGGTGAGAGCTTCGATGCACAGCTCCTGCACAGGTTCCCGTCCTCGAGCTTCCGGTTTCCAAGGAGCCCGATCTTCTCTCCGCACACATCGCAGTATTTCTTGTCAAACAGTCCCATAACTTCCTCCTCCTGAATTGTGATGGTTCGCTGTATATTTGAAAACGCTGTTACTGGTACCGGTACACATATCCCGTGTCATAGCAGGCAACGTACCAGTCACCGTTCCAATAGCGCTGAAAATCCGTCTCTCCCCCGGAAGCGGTCTCCTCGTACTGATCCGAGGCGCCTTCTATCTCCTTTGGGAGGAGGGAGACCGCTTCTTCCTATTCGGTCGCCGCGGCATCACTCTCCTCCTCAGGAAGGGCATCGGCCCTCATGAAGGTGGTAACGGTGCCGGAGTCCTCGGTCAGGGTGATGGTGTCCTCTGAGAGCTCGTAGGGACACTTTGTGCCGTCGCCGTCAAACGTGATCACGCCGTCCTTCCAGGTGAGGGTTTCCCTCTCATCCATATCCATCCACCCGGTGCCGTCCTCCTCCAGAACCAAGGCACAGGATCCCATATCCATGCTCACAAGCAGCGCCCTGTCGTAGGTCTCGCCATCATCGGTTATCTCATACAGAAGGTAGCTCCCAGCCTCCTGCGGCGTCTCTTTGACCTGTTCTGTGCCGGCGGCGTTTCCGCGCCCCTTTGCACCGCAGGCGGTGAGGGCAGCACCCATCACCGGTACCGCAAGCATGACCAGAATCCTTTTCCACGCACTGCTCTTTCTTTTCATCTCTGACTCCTTTCCCCATCTGGAACAGCTTCCATGTCCTGGCCGCTGTCTTTTGCCTTTTGTGTTTGCTTCTCCTTCTGTGTATCATGATGGCGGCGGGATCAGAATGGTCCCCGGTAGTAACTTTCCCGTCAGGAGAGGAAATACTACCCGGTAGTAGGGGAAAAGGCACATCTCAGGGATAGGAGATCTCGATGTAGACACGGAGCTCCTCCCTTGTGGAGACGCCAAGCTTCCGGTTGAAGTTGGTGTTGTGCTTTTTGACGGTGTTGACGCTGATAAAGGCCTTTGCTGCAATCTCCTCAATGTGTTTCAGAGAATGGGATGAGCGGCATAGGTTCTCCTTTCAGATCAAGTGCCCAAAAATCCTCGATTGTCATGTCTGTTCTTTCCGACTTTTCCGGATCCCAGCTTCCGGTTTCGTTGGCGTAAACTTCCAATTTGCCATCCTCATCCAACGCAGTAAATAAGAAGCTGTCGCACAGGAGTTTCTTCCCATCTTCAGAAAGATAAAACACCCCGGAGCCGCTGGATGCCGCACCTGCCGAAGCAGAGTTATAGAAACGCCCATCCCCCATATATATGTATGTGTTGCGGTACCAACCCTCGAAGACCAAAACCGGCTTTCCAGCTTCGAGAGTATATACTGCATTGACGGGACCACTGAGCATTCCGACCGCCATCTCAGGAATTCCGTCGCCACTCAGATCTTCGATCCAATACCCCATCTCTGTGGCCGCATTGTCCCCCAGGCTGTGTGCAGTTTCCAATACACCTGCCGCCGCTTTTTCGTCTTCTTCATAAGAGGAAGGATCCCTTACCAGGCTGCTGTAGAACTCCACGAGCCCTCCATAGGCGGACTCCTCGTCCTTAATCTGTTCCTCGCAATGATCTCGTTCCTGTTCCTTTCTTTCCTCCGCTGATACAGCTGCATCAGCAGTAGCGGCGCCGGCGGAGGCTGTGCTTGCGATGGTGGAATCCGCAGACACAGTATTCTCCAATACTGGATCTGCGGACGCTGTACGCTCCGAAGCCGATCCGGCAGGAGCATAGTTCCCGGATGATGTGCCAGCTTTCAAAGTCCCTGCGGATGAAGCTGTCTCCGCCTTCCCGCAGGATACGGCAAGCAGAAGCAGCGGCAATACAAGCGCGGTCTTTCCTCTCATAACTCTCTCCTGTTCCATCTGTTCAGCCATGATTTCTGACGCGGTTGTAAGGTCAGTGGTATTTCTCCTGGAAGTGCAGTTCCTTCTGCCTCCATGCCTTGCCCCCCATAGGCCTCATGACACCGTCTCCTGTGCCCTGCATCGCCAACGGAGAGCTCTGAATAAGTAAATTAACAAATAGACGTTAAAACTCTGAAAAAGCCCTTTACTGATACCGGAACACATATCCCGTGTCATAGCAGGCAACGTAGAGATAGCTGCCAAGGAGCGTGAAATAGCTGGGAGCTGTCTTTACACTTATCCGGTTCACGGTATGACCGTCCCCCGCATCCAATATGTAAATATAATCGGGTTCGTCCGTAAAACCATAGCCACAGACGATATTGTCATAGATCTTTGCGAAAGACTTTCCGTTTGCCACCTGAGGATCACTCATCCACAGAACACTTCCGTCATCCATATCCACGGCAATCATGTACCCTGTTGAGGGCGCGGCGCCAGCATATGTGCTGTGTCCTATGTTCACATACAGCACTCCCCCGTCCTCGAGGGCGTAGTGGATATATTCATCCGTCATATCCGAAAACGGATCGCTGTAGTTAATATCGGGAGCTGTGACAAACTGTGAAAAGTCAAAGGTTTTGTCGTTCCCCTCCTCATCCCGCAGTGTTATCTGCGTTGCAGGGTATTCCGGATATGGAATATAGGTATACCCGTATGCGTATCTTCCGAGCACCGGAATGCTCATGTTGTAGCTAGTAAGCCAGTCCTCGGCGTACAGATAGCTCTCCTCAGATACTTTAGTGAGCGTCGTCTCATACCCTCCGGAATGAGCCCCTCCGCTTACATAGCGCTTCCAGCCCGGATTTTCCACGATGAAAAGCTCATCTTCATGCGGTGTGTAACCAAAATCCTCTGTCAGATATTCGGAAATGTCGTGCCTCTTCTCCTCTTGCGGCTGATACGAAACCTGTGCCGTAAGATCCATGTCCTCGTCTGTCCGGATATATTCTTCGTTGAAAAGGTCTGCGTACTCATCATAGGGAAGCTTCACGACATGCCAGCCAAGAGCATATGATCCCAGCCAATAATCGCTCAGGTATACCGTGAGAGCATCTTCTCCCAGACCGAATGGCAGGGAGGAAAGGCTTACATTTTCCCTGACGGAATCCACTAATGCCTGCCTGTCCACATCCTTGAATTCTTCTTCCTTAAAAATTTCTGACACAATCGCCTCGGTGCAGGCATCCATGTCCTTTACAACTGCATCTGACAGGATCTCTTCTCCGGTTTTTGTGTCAAAGTTAAATGAGTTGAAATAATGGTATGGGTGTGCGCCGCCTAAGTAAGAATCACAGGAAATGCAAAAACTGACGGCCTTTCTGTCCGCTCGGGTAATGAAAAGTTCCGCGTTGTGCGTGTATGTCGGTTCCTCGTACCCATTGTCCGCAATGTATGGAGCGGAGCTGATCATCGCGTTTTCCACTTCCTCCGAAATGCCTTCGCAGGCATACCGGATCGCACCGTCAAGCTCGGGATACGCCTTCGCATCTTTCTCCTTCAGGACGATTTTATAATAATCTCCATTGAAAACCTCACTGCCTTCATGGTTAAGGTTCACGATCTGCTTCGTCACTTCTATTTCCGGAAGCACAGAAGAGGATTTCTTCTCCGGAAAGGCTGTTATCTCTTTACCCGAATCCAGATTCGAAGCGGAAATTCCGGCCATCTCCCTGCCCGTGGACGTAGTTTTGACTGCGGCTGAATTCTCCGATGGAGCTTCAGATGCTTCCTTCCCGGATGCGGTGTCCGATGTGCTCTCAAAAATTGTGTTTGAAGTCAAACTTATGGAAGAGTCCGCGCCCTCATCCGGTACTCTCGCACAGGCCGTACAGATAACAATCATCATGGATATGAGCAGAACAGCAATCGATTTTCTCATAGGAACTCTCTTTCCATTCTTGTCTGAAATGCTCTGCCACTTCGGCCGCATTTTCTCAGTTTTCTCTTCCCGGACCTGTTCCTCCGGAATCAGCCTTCCTGCCCTTCCATCCCCTTATCCGGCACTTCACCGGGCGCAAGAAAGCTGCCGCCGCCGATCACATCCGGCATCGGAATTCCCGCTCCGATTGCGGGCAGATACCAGGTTTCGTAGTAGAACGGAAGGCCATCCGGGTAATCCGCTTCAACGTCCGACCAGTCAAGTCCCCAGGGGCGAAGAATGAACTGATAGTCATAGGTACTTGACGCATCTTCCGGATTTACATACGTTCCCTCGATATGGATGATGTTCTCGTATCCAATATTGTCGGGGGCGATGATCCAATCATCGACGCCAAGATCATTGTCCATGTACCATCCTGACACACTCTTTAATTTTCCCATGTCCGGACCGCTTCCCGATACGAAAACATCGACGTGCGCAAGTGGCCACAACGGTTTCGTTTTCTCATTCCAGAGAATCAGGTTGCCCTCACCACCCGCGTCAATAGAGACCCTCGCCATGCAGTCGAAGAAAATTCCATCCGTCTCCGCATAGAGGCTGGTACCGTTTGTGAATCCGCCCCATCCGTACCAGTCCCCGTTCCAATAACGCTGATATGGAGTTTCTTCCTCAGCGTCTTTGTTTTCTGCGGCGAGCTTATACTTCTCCAGAGCCTGAATCTTTGCATTCGTGTCTTTCTCCGTCATCGTCATCGCCGTGGACGTTTCGGAAGCAGCCGCTGTTGCCGCCTTCACCGTCGCCTCTTCCGTATCGGCGCCGCATGCGGCAAAAGAAAAAGCCATTATGCATACCGGCACCGCCGCCAGAACGTATTTTTTCTTTCTGCTCATGGCTCTCCCCTCCTTGTGATTTCATCATGAGGGAAGACATCCTATTAAAAAATAACTCCGGGTAGTATTTTTCAGACAGAAAGCCTGAATACTATCCGATAGTAGACGAAATGTATTCCCGGAGTGTATATCCCGGGGCGGATAAACGCTGCAGATCATTCTGATCTTGGGCGTTAATTTCTTCTCTTCCTCAGTGCCATGATATCTCATCGATTCTTCCGTATCGCCGGAAGATTTCGATGTAAACCTGCAGCTCCTCTCTGGTGGAGACGCCAAGTTTCCGGTTGATATTGGAATTGTGCTTCTTTACCGTATAGATACTGATGAAAGCCTCTGCCGCGATCTCTTCGATCCCATAACCGTCAATGTAATATTGCAGGACCGTCCGTTCCATGGGTGTCAATGTTCCGACTCCCTCTCTGAAGTCCGTGAGAAATGCTTCTACCCTGGGCGGAAGCCCCTCTTCGCGGACAGCTCTGGTCTGCATGGTCTCCAATAATGCATCGATCTCGACAATACCGCAGTTTTCCCCATCCTGCCGCGCTGTTTCAAGGCTTTTTTTAATCGGCGTTACAAACTTTCCCGTGAACAGAAAGGCAAGGATCAACATCGCAAGGAGGAAGGCAGCTGAACCCGCTGCCCATGCCATGCGGTTACGGGCCAGTGCGTGATGGTAACCCTCCTGCGGCACCAGAATCGCGAGCTTCATTGTGCTCCCATCCAGGGTGCGGAAAGAAAGACTTTTCTCGAGCCCCAAATAGGTGTCGTCCTGCGCGGTAATGGTATCAAAAAACGTTTCCTTCCGGATTTCCAGCTTCTGATCCTTTCGAAGAGAGGTGCCTTCCTGCCCACCGACCATTCCGCCGGAGAGAGAGAACGTTGCCCCGTCCTGAAAACCGAGGGCGGTAATGCGGTTCCCAAACTCTCCGATCTGTACAGGGTATGAAAGCCGGAAGAACAGCTCGCTGATCTCAATCCCGCAAAGGCCGCACACCGTACCATCGCCGAGTGTCACCGGGACGCACAGAAGCAGCACTTCCTCCCACGTGTCCTGCATTCTTGTACATTTCGTCCAGAACAGGCAGTCCGAAAGAGAGCTGATGTTCCGGCCCATCATTTCGGAAAAACCCGGGAAATGATCGATGTCGAACTCCGGGTTCCAACGGTTGTGCAGTTCAATTCCGGCAGAACGGGCTGCCGTCTGATATCCACGATAGCAGGTGATACTCTGGTTCACCGGGTTCGCTGCATAGAGTCCCTGACAGCGCAGATACAGACCGCTGCGGGAGTGTGAGGCACCGGGAGCATGGGTGTTCACTGTGGCATCGAGAATGAGAAAAGCGCCACTGCACTGTCCGGTCCGCAGGATGGAGCTGAGCGCAGGCAGCATTGTCTGTTCCAACTCTTCAAGTTCGGATGGATGATCACAAAGGCCCTGTATGTCTTCACCGCGGCCAAGGACTTTACTCAGTTCCTCCGATGTCTCTTTCGAGAGCTGGATGCTCCGGGCAGCCAGCATGTCGAAGTGTTCTGTCACATCCGTTCCGGTGTCCTGAAGACTGACAGTAAGGTCCTGATTAAGCCGGCGCGCCGTTTGGGAAAAAACTCCCGCTGCATACAAAATTGCAAGAAAGAGCATGAAAACCAGAAAGGACATGAAAAGCCAGTACGTCAGGAGTTTCCTGCGCATACACACACCGTGCCTTGTAGTTTCCTTTACCGCCGCAGCGGCAAGAACGCCAGATTGATTGCTCATACTTTCTGTCTCTCCACCCCGTCAGTCGAATACCGCCTTCTGCATGACGGACCGGAACGTCCTGTACGATTCCTCCACGAGCTGATCCGGGACTGCGGAATCGGTTTTCACGCTCCGGTACTTTCCTCCTGCATCGCGCATCACCTCGCGGATGTTCTTTTCAAACCCTTCCTCCAGGCTGAGGTATGTATCGATCTGCGGCATCGTGTAATAAGAAAATTCTTTCTGTGTCTTCAGAAGAGCTTTATACATTGCCACGTACTTGGGATCCGTCAGGTCATCGATCGCTCTGCCAAGGTATTGGAAAGATTCTGCCTTCACCGGAATATATCCGGTTTTTGTCACAAAGTCCACGTTGCGGGATGGATCCGTGAGCCATTTGAGAAACGTGATCGCAGCTTCCTCGCGCTCCCTGTCCGACTTCACCAGGCACAGACCGGCACCACGCTGCATCACCAGCTTCTCTCCGTCCGCAAAAACAGGGCAGGGCATGGCTGTAAGCTCAATCTTCTCCGAGGTATTGTCTTCATGTGTAACCACATCACTGTAATAGAGAACGCTCGCGGAGGAAGCTACCGAGACGATGGCATCCCCGGTGCGAAGGGGCTCCGTTGCATATCCGTCTCCAAGCCACACTCCTCCGGAAATGGCTGCCCGGGCGTAGGGAGCAAAAGCCTCGCGAAACGCAGGTCCAAACGCCAGACTGTCTCCATCAAAGAAGTCCTCCCCAAGCGACTCCACACCAACCTGAAAATAATCGAAGTGATAATCATGGACAAAGAAAGCCTTTCCGTCATCCGGGATGTCCGGTGTTCCGGCGTCAGTCCACCGATAATACTGCTCTGCCTGCCGATAGAGTCCCTCCCAGGTCGAGAGCTCCTCCATCTTAGCGCCCGTCGCTCCGGCAAAAGCATCGTAGGCCGTCTTATTGATGTACAGAATCTCCGTGGACTTTGCCACCGGCAGGATAACCTGCCGTCCGTCAATCATCCCCTCCGCAAGAAACGACGGGATAAAAGCGGAGAGTTCCTCTTTGGTCAGATAATCCCTGTAATCCACCAGGATGGAACTGTCCTGCATGGCAATCACCGTCTTCGGATAGGACACAAAGAGATCCGGCAGCTTACCGGCGCCCGGCTGACCGCTCTCAGCGGCCAGTACAGCTTCGTGGATCACATTGGTATTCGACACCGAGGTGACCTCGATGCGGATTCCTTTCTCTTCTCCTTCCGTCCGGTTAAATTCATCAATCAGATCGTTAAGCGGCGAATCCGTCTGTTCACCATAGACGTGCCAGATCGTCAGCGTAACCGGCGCCCCTGCCGTCACCTGCTCCCCCGCACACCCTGCGCTGAGAATGCAGAGAACCATTACAGAAAGGCACAAAAGTACCCTTGCATATCTCATGAAAGTTTTCTCCTCACAGTGCGTCCAGCGCCGCCGTCAGGTACGAGGTTGTCACCGAGGCATAAAAGAAAGCGTCGATCTTCCCTGTCTGCTTGGCCTCCTTGACCTTCCGTGCAATCATCGGATCCGCATTCTCGTCGCATAAAAGAACGAGTCTGCAGAAGGGCACCTCTCCGCGCACCTCCTGTCCGGTCTCGAGCCGCCGTTCGATCGCAGCGGCCGGAGAACTGGCTACATCCATAAGAAGGATCTCTGCCTTGATCGCCTGGCACAGATACGCCGTATCCTGAAGCCTGTCGATCGGCACCTGCTCCGGTCGGAAATCTCCGGTTTTTATGAGCGCCTGTGACAGTGCCTCAGACAACAGTTGATTTTGGATGCTGAGCACAATCCGTTTCACGGTTTTCCCTCCTTTTTCTGCGGCACCTTCATCGTATCGACTTTCTTTGTACAGCACACCCTGCTTTTGACGGGTTTTAAACGGGTAGAGCAGATTAATTCTGCTCTGCCCGATCCGGCGACTCCGC
>Ga0256871_1000345_pt1 | contig 18448 bp, 14 predicted proteins | sample RumenRJG_07RNA_FD_185439 | JGI IMG/M metagenome (GOLD analysis project Ga0256871, IMG submission 185439) | Metatranscriptome of bovine rumen microbial communities from Lethbridge, Alberta, Canada - Rumen RJG_07 (Metagenome Metatranscriptome) | ecosystem: Host-associated > Mammals > Digestive...
TTGAATTCTTCCGTCTTGTGTCCGTTGGCATAGAAATCGGATATGTCCTTGTCGGTCTTTCCGCCTGACAGTGGAAGTTCCAGTCTCTTAACCTTGAAGGCAGCGAGACTTTCCACACGCTTGTTGGAGCAGTTTATACCCGTCTCATCCATATCAAAGAGTAGGATAATGTGCTTGAAGCGGCGCGAGAGGTTCTCCATGATACTGTTGGGAATGTCCGATGTCTCACTGTTGAAGCATACTGCATGAAAGCCGTGCGCGGCAAGCGTCATCACATCTTTCTCACCGCCAGTGATGAAAACCACGTGCGCTCTTGAAGGCAACTGTCCCAAGCCGAACACATAACTGGAGTCTGCTGACTGGGCGTAGAGAAATCTGAACTTGCTATTCGGGCGATACACCTTTATGGCATCGTCAACAGTCTTATAAACAAACATCGGCTCGGTTGGCGTAGAGTAAATGGTATAAGGCTTACCCTCCGCGTTAATACTGCTGTAGCTTTTGCCGCTTCTTACATGATAACGCTCCAGCACTGACTGGGTAATCCCATATTTCTCCCAATACTCGAGCTCCTGTCTGCTGAAGTCCTTGTAGGTTACCTTGGCCTTGTGGACAGGGCGTGTCTTGTCTGCGTTGTCAGTCTTTGCAGTCTTTTCATTCCTTACTACACCCACGTTACCATTATGGGGTGCATACTGAGATTGTGAGACAGAAGGCTTTTGCTGCTGCCATCCTGTACTGTTTCCATGCTGGCCGAATGATATGCAGAGGGACATATCATCGTTGATTTTCCGCAGGACCTTCAAAAAATCACGTTTGTTGTCCCAGCCATTCAATACGGCTACGAACCAAAAGCAGTCTCCAGAGTGCTCATCGGACCCGAAGTCCTTGAGCATGTAGCAGCCTCTCTTTGAGTTGAAGTACACATAGCATGATGCGTTGGTGTCCTCATAGAGAGGGTTCTTAAATCTGCGTTTAGGTGAAAAGGGCACGTCGATGTAGTGATGAAAGACATCGAGTCCCTGACGAGTCTTTTCAAGAATCATATCCCGGATATTCATCATGGCTTAGGCAGATAAGGTTGTAACGATATGTTCTTGAAAGTACTTACCTTGGCAAGGTAGTCCTCCATTCTTTTCAGCGCTTCGATGTTGCTGAAACCCTTGCAAGTCGCTTTGCCCGACTTGATGGCCTCGTATAAATCCGAAAAGAGATAGACTACATGGTTAGAAGAGAGATAGCGGAACTTGACCTTTTTGTCTGACCGCCAGCGGGTCAGTGTGGAGGCGGAAATGCCGAGCATTGTCATCACGTCCTTCGAGCCCAGCTCTATGCCATTGTTCTGAAGGGCACTGTTGAGACTCAGGTCGCCTGGAGGTGCGTGGGGTGGCTCCATGCCATCCATATCCATGCTTCCGTCAAGGTTGCTGATCTCTCTTGTTAACTCTCTGATGTACGCATCGTTCTGATGCAAATGCTGCACAATTGCAGACAACAAAAGTTTCATAACATTTAGAACTTTAATTAATAGTGAATAAATAAGTTGTTTGCTTTAGATGTCTCTCAAACTTTTCGTCTTTTCTCTTACAATGAGTCGTCGTTGCTCGTCGCCCATTTAACGATATCCTTTCTGAATTTTCTTATTTTAGTGAGCAACTCCTCGTTTTCCATCCCCTTCTTGTTTGCAGTGGCGGACAGTGTCGCGACAAGCTTAAACATTTCTTCGTCAAACGGCTGTGGAATTTCATCGTTTCCAAAGATCGTCAACAAGAAATCCATTAATGTATGATAGTCCTTGGTATAAGGAAATTTCCAAAGGTTATCTATCTTGGAGCCGTCCTTGGTTAGGATAATATTGAGTTCAGTGGTATCAGGGATCTCAATGATGAGAAGCCGTTTCTCCAAAGCCTCAGCGCATTTCTCGTAAGTCTCCAGATTGGAATTCGTACCACCCGCCATAACCTTTCTCATATTGGAAATTAAAACGTCCGAGTTATTAGCGGCCTTCCTGACAATAGAAGGGTCGCTTGAAAAAGTAGATTTGGGATATACCAAAAATATGGCACCCTTAGTGGCACTCTTAGTGGTTTTTCTGACTTTCTTTGTATTTTTACCTATCGTATTCATGTTGCAAATTTGTGAAAATTTGCTTGTAGGACAATACAACATAATACTCTTAAAGGTAATATAATACCTCGAATCAGAACAAAAGCATGTATTAATCATTAAATCAGCATGTTATATAGCATGTTAAAACAAGCTAAATAAATATGTCAATAATTTAATGGTTAATATTTTCTCTACAAAAAAGCGGTTTTTCGATAGTTTTGACGTAAATAAGAAAACTTCAATCTGATACAATTGCATTCCTTAATATTACTAAGTATCACAAATAATCGATTTGTATCAACGCATTTGGTAGATGAAGAAAATAAAGTCTATCTGTAGAATGATGTCTTAATATACAATATTATTACACATTCGGCTTCAACAAAAAAACATAGGAATATTCGCATTGGATTGGAGGCAAGAAAGGTATATAAGGACTGGGCGTATGACAATATGAGGGTGTGTCAAATTAACACACCCTCTTGAATATTATTGATTAGTTCGCTACCAATCAAGCGGCTTAGGCGTTGTAAAAGTAAAAATTTGTCTTCCATTTTGGAAGTACGGTATTTCAACTGTTATCGTATTCGCCTTCTTTGCAGCTTGTATAAATGCTGCCCTTTTACGAAGGAATACTACATCACTAGAACCGTCAGATGATGTATTATAGTAAAATCTTATAGGCTTGTTAGAGTCAAAGCGTATTGTAACATAATTCTCATTATCGTACTCATTACCAAATATTTGGCCATCAGAAGTCCTAATGAGTACGTCAACTCCATATTTTTTCATTTTTCTCACTATTATAGTAGCATAAACATCTCCATACGGTAAGCCTAATTTATTTGTATTGTCGCTTGTAACAGAGACAAACACACTCTTAGAATCGTTCATAGGATCCGTCTCCTCCCTGCGACTCCATCCTCCTTCTGTCGCACCTGACATATCATCGTTATATCTAGAAAAAGAATCTTCATCGGCAAGCGTATCAACCTCGGTAGAATCAGCATATGCAGTTGAATTCGAATTGCTACCAATTGTAAATGCAATTATTAAGGCAATGGCAATGACAATAGCAAAACCAAGGATCACAAGAAGTATATTTGCAGAACTATCGTCACGCTTGGATGGATTAGAAAGTTTGGCCGCTGATACTTCCGATTGTGATGATTTATCTTTCTCATCAGATGTCTTTACAATACTTTCCGAAGACGGAGTAGCGGAATTCTCCTTTCCCTCGGTCGCTTTCTTCTGTTTCTTCCATTCAAGGAACTCCTCGAATTCTTTCTTATCTTCTTCAGTCATGATTATGTTATTATGTAATATGTATTCTTAATTTTTATCAAAAAAAATGATTGAGTAAAAAGTACTGCTCCGATTGATATTATGCGTATGCCTATACGGGGGACAACTAATCGTCGCTGTAATCAGAGTTGAATTGAAGATACCTGCCAGATACGACTTGCGTTTTGCCGTTCATCCAAGTTAGCACTATCTTGGTAATGTTCATATTTGAGGCATCACCTGCAACAAAATATGATGAATTATCCCAAGACCAACCGGCTTTTTCCCACTGTCTGACCGGGCCAGTACCTTTGAAGTATCCTCTACATCTAACGTCGCCTACATCATTTGTCACCATAAAGTAAACCGTGAGGTAACGTATAGTCTTTGGATTGGTGTTTACATAATCGATATGAAAGGTAATCATCGAATATTCATTGTCCCATCCCCAACTATCAACATAACCAAATGGCGCAATACTTTTTAATCTAGAAATATACTTATCAGAATATTCCCAATCTATATAATTGACAAGTAAGTCATAGTCTGTGGAATCATTAGTAAGGCTGTCTTTAAATACCTCGTAGTGATATTTGAAATCTTTATTGGAAGCTAATTCTTCTGGTATTTCGGCCTTATGCGTGCTTAATAGATGCAAACCTAATTCTTCTTTCTTTATGTTGTAGAAATAGATCGTATCGTTTTTAATGCCAATGCAATCCGTAGTATCTTCTGAAAATGACTTATCGCAAATAGAACATGTCAAATATACCTTATCAGTAGGCACTCTTCGCCAGTTATGCGTATTTCTGTACTCGTCGGCTTCTTTCTTTAGTTGTGCAAGATACCGTTCATGCTTGCGGACACGTTCAATAGAATCTGCACGCACCTCTGCAATCGAATCCTGTATGAACACTCTGCGCTGTTCATTCAAACGTGTGAATTTATTGTCCAATTGCTTAGAGTATGCTGCAATCAGTTGGTTCAGCTCATCCCCTTTTAGTTGAGGAATTGACTTGTCCTTCTTGATGGCTTTTGCATTGTCTTTATCCAATGTTATTGCGACATTGGCAATTGCAGTCAACACATAAAGTATCCGCTCTTTCTTGTCAAAAGCGTATTGCTTCTCAATACTTGTGACACCGTTTATCATTTGTTCGCAGCTACGATAATAGTACCCATTACTACCTTTATGCCAAATGACCATTGCACGTCGTGACAAAGAGTTGAGAGCACCGTAATTTTGGGCACTGACTGGAATAAAGGATATTAGTACCAGTAGAAAGATTAGAAGTTGTTTCATAATTTTATATTTATATTATTGAAAACTGAAAGTAACAGGGACATTGTATTTCACACGCACTGGCAAGCCGTTTAGTTTACCTGATTTCCAACGTGGCATTGCCTCAACAACACGTACCGCTTCACTATCTAAAGAGGGATACACAGAGCGAACTGCTTGAACATTTGTAATGGACCCATCACGTTCGACCACAAAAGATACAACGACACGTCCTTGCATACCATTTTCTTGTGCATCGACAGGATATTTAACATTATCTGCTAGATATTTCATGAGGGCGCTCATACCACCAGGAAAAGATGGCATTTCTTCTACTGATTCAAAAACTTTATTTTCTACTTTTGGATCTTTGATCTTAAAATCTTTAGAATAGCTAGATGATGATATTTTTTTGTTGTGTGTTCCATTATTAATTTCCCCTGACATTATTAGGTTAAAATGTTTGCTAACCTTAGGCACAATAATGTTATCGGTGATTTCATGTCCATCTATAACAAAAGAAATTTTATGAGTTCCAGAAGTCAGATAATTGACACCATCCAATTTAGCCGGTATCCCATCCACCTTCAATGAGTCGATATGGACGTTGCAGGAGAACGTGACCTTTGATTTGTTTCGTATGCTCTGTAATGCTGCAATGATGTCAGACTTTTGGTTCTCTACCACTGTTGGCAATTTCGTAATGGATTCAAAACCATCTTTGCTGATTTTCACCTTTCTTTCTCCAATCAGCACATCGTTGAGTATCAAAGGGGTAGTTCCCATTAGCTTGCCATCAACAAACACGTTGGCGCCGACAGGCCGACTGTTGACGTTTAGGATGCCATAGATGGGTGTCGGTGCAGAGAGACTGACAACTTTTGTTTCTCCTTTGTGGATTTGTATGCTTGTTTCATAAGGACGATATGACTCTTTTCGAGCCTCTATTTTATAGAGACCTTCTGTCAGTCTTCCTTTGAATAAATTGGAGCCCTTGTCCTCATCATTGATATATATATGGCATCCACTTGGAGCAGTGACTTCGATAGTACCATATAGTGGAGACATGGGAATATCCACGTCAGACTTACCGTCTATGACATTTATAGTAGTATCCTTTGTCTCATACTGGGCGAGCTTTATTCTCAGATTGTGGTTGCCTTTCAGCAGTTTGCCCGTTTGAAAAGGAGTTGTCCCCGCAGGTGACAAGTTATCATCGATATATACCGAAGCACCATGGTCAGGAGTGGTCGATATAAATAGAAGTCCGTAGTTGGGTGTGAGCGATACATTAAGCGTTTGCTTTTCCTTTCCCATATTGATGATGCCCTGTTCTTCTTTGTAATATGGATCTGAGACGGAATAGTTGTGCTTACCATAGGTAACGAGCTTGGTTACAACACCTTCCTCCACTGGTACTTCCACACCATCTATCTTTACAATTGCTGATGACGGGTTTACATTCATAATAAGATACTGGCCACCAACATCATGTTTGACGATGGTTTCCACCTGGTCTGTAGTCAGTACCATTTCATACGTCCGTGCACCTTCTATAGAGACAGGAAAGTCATAGTCCCTAAGTACGCCAAGAGTGGGATGAGAAATGGTTATTCGTCTTACGCCTCTTGGTACATATACCCATATCTCAGAAGGCTTTTGCATGGTCTTGACAACACCCAAAGAGCCACAGTCAAAGCTAAAGCCGGTTTGATTGGAGACTACTTTTATCAGCGCAGCCTTCTCACCATTCTGGTCCAGTTCATAGGTGCCATTAGTATTGGCTGTCAAGTCGTTGTCCAACATTCGAAACGATTTGACATTGATGTTCTGTGCTTGAAGCAATACGCAAAACAAGTTGAAGAGCATTATGATAATGGTGCGTTTCATATTCTTCAATATTTACCAAAGTTCAACAGACGGTTTCACATCCTCATATTGAGGCATGCATTGACCTGCTTTCGCTCCGATATAGGTTGGGTCGCAAATCAGGTACTTACTATTATCCTGATAGAAGTAGCCGTCGCCTTTTATGCTCTGGTCAGAGAATCGGATCGCCGTAGCCTCATGGTTGGGATAATAGAGGAGATGAACATCCAGATGCAACAGGTTGCGGACTAGGAATGCCAGTAGCACTGCTCTGTCTTCGCAGTCATTGGCTGGATAATAGAAGTTCTCCTCTACAAAATACGGCTTCTCATAGCCGAACTGCTCACCATCAGTCTCATATTTGAATGCGAATTGTATAAAGTGCAAGAGCTTGTTCACAGCCTCCATTTCAGACAGTCCGGCTATTTGTGGAGCAACCTGTTGTATAATATTTTTGTGGAATGCAGGTGACAAGCAAGAGGACGCGTAAACAGGAACATCTGTTTCCACATAATCTCTTGCAATCGCAATTGCAGCTGATGGCACACTTCCCGTGACTGTGATATGCCCATCAGTTTTAGAGAATGCGTCCTCATCCTGTGATGGTATCTGCGGGTTGTTCAAGACAAGGCTGAAAGACTTTCCCAAATTGGTATTCTGGGGCAGTTCACAGGTGGAAATAGAGCCAATCTTCCCAATGTTTTCCCGTCCTGCTCCACCCAGGAACACATAATACCTGATGCCGTCGATGTTTAAGAAGGGATGGCCATATACCATTTGCTTGATAGGTACTAAATGTGCCATTCGTGAGCCACCAACACAGGCTATTCGGAGATTCATGCCCATATTGACCAAGAGATAATGGCTAAGAACCATGCTGGAATTGATGTTATCAGGATAAACAGCGTCGCTATAGTTCCTAACAAGCACATACGTGAGCCAGTCATTCAGATGATATGCGATTCGTAATTGGTTCAGCGATGGCAGTACCTTATCCGCTAAGTCAGCGTTTTGGTAGTCTTTCCAAAGTCTGCTTACGTCATTAGCCCTTGTAGATTCAAGCCGTTTGACGGTCAACTTTGGGGCTTGAACATTTGCCGTATAAAATCGGAAGCTGATTTTCGCTTGTATTGGATTCGGCACTTCTGGCTTTATCTGTATGGGTGCAGAAGGCTCTGGCTGAGGAGTCGGCTTTCCGGGCTGTGGAATGGAAACTACAGGAGTGTCGTCGACGACTGGAGCCTTGGGAGCAGTCTTCGGCTTGGAATGTGGATAAAGGCTTTTGGCTGAAAACGTGTCGAAGTCTTTCCAAACAGTATCGAGGAACTTGGCGTAATCCTGGAGTATCTGACCACGATAATCGGAATAATCACTCAGCATCTGCTGACGAAACTGCTGATAGGTTTCGTCATTCTGTGCAGCCACATTCCCAAAGCATATGGCCAGCAACACTAGCGTCATTAGTCCTTTTTTCATGATACCATTTTATTTATTCGTTAAAAATCGCCGGGGCCATAAAGACCGAACTTGGGGTCTTTCTCTGGTTGCCATGTACGGACTTTGATAAGAGGATGCTCCGGGTCGTTGATGTCAACCATCAAGAAGAGATAACCTTTGTCGCCGTAGTGTGTTGAGTAATAATCCTGTGCTATTTGAATAGCATACATCTCACCTCCTTTGCCCATCTTGATAATATCATTGTTGGCAAAACGGATGTTGACAAACTCATTGCTTGCAAAAGTCCTTGCAAGGTTTCTGATATACTCGTCCTTGGTCTGCCTATTGTATTTGATGATGTCATAGTTCCTGATGGTGGCTCCAGTCTCCGGATTTTGGTACATCACTGGATTCCGCTTGACTACGCGGCCGGTGATAATGACGGCATCGTCATCGAATATCGTCTTGATGTAATCGATGCGTTTCAGAGCGTAGGCAGTCTTATAGTTCTCCAGGAAATCCATAATGGACTTTCGAGCAGTTTCAGACCAAACGACCTTACCCAGTATATCATCCTCTGCTTTCTTGCCCAGGCCGAATGCTATGTTTGAGATTTTTCCTTGGTCATTAAAGGTAAACACCAAATCCTCCACAAAGGCTTTTCTGATACCGTTCTTGAACGAGAAGCACATGTTCAGTCCTCGACCTACAGTACCATTCCCATCTTGATATACTTTATAGACAGGATTTCCTACGACCTTTGCTGAACCGTACTTGATCAATCTGTTGTATATTTCCAACCCCTCAGGAGTAAAGAGATTATCAGCAGCATCGTAATTTCTATTCCTCACAGCATCGGCAACCTGTGCCATCATCTTTGCATATTTCTCTCCGCCATCTATCGGTTGCTGCAAGGTAATGCTTGAATTGGTTGAGTTGGAAAGAGCCTGTAATACTTCGTTTCTTTTGCTACTTACTTTTGCCTTGACATTCGTGTAAGCGGCTTTAAAGGGAACAGACTTGATGGTGTTCATGACGCTCTCTATCTCCGGGTCGATATGTGCCTGACCACGATACTCAAACTCATATTTAATCTGATATTGTTTCAATGTTGAAGAAGAAGGCAACTCCAAGATGCCGACACCGTCTTTTGCACTGTAGATGTTGCTCCATCCCGTACCGTCGAAGTATGTATAGTCCAAAGACGAAACGGGTTGTCCCTTATAGGCAAACGCAATCTCGGCATCGTCGCCATTCTTGCGGATGTAACTTGCTTGAATGTTGTCAAGCACGGAATTAATTTTCTCAGGCAGCCAGACAGACAGCACCTGCTGCTTGCCGTCGCTGTCCTCTCCAGTCATATCATTAGGGTGCTGCAAAGACCTTAAAAGGGTATATGCCCAATAATAGCATCTGAGAGCATCGTCAATTTTTAGGTTCTTTTCCGCCTTGTTTCCTAAATCTATTAGGCTTCTTATCTTTAGTTTCCTCGACTCGAATATCTTCTCTATTTCTGACTTCTTGATCCATCTGCCCACATGTGCATCTGGCTCATTCTTCAGTATGATGCGCTCTGTGTTCGTTAGTGTAGCTTGAGAGTACGTCTGAATGGTAGACTTGAAATCTGAGTTGGAAGTTAACGAACCATTTGACACCGTTTCGTTATCCGACTGGTTGGTAACAGAAGACACGTTGACGGCTATCTTGCTAATCAAGTCAGACAAAGCTTGCTTGTCAGCTTCCTCGACAGTAGCCCCATAGCCTTCACCATACAAGTAAAGTGAACTTGACTTTACTGCATCCCAACTTTGTGCATGGATGGCAATCGTCGACATCCATAACAACAACAAACAGATAATACCCTCTTGTGTTTTCTTCATGCTCTCAAGTCTTGGTCTTGACACTAACTTATTTGAGTCAGTGCCAAGACCGATAGTTATTTAATCCTTCTTAGAATTGTCTTGCTCTTTTTCAAAGCCTTCCTGCACGAACTCGCTTACCTTCTTAGCGTATTTCTGGGCAGCCTGACTTTCTTTCAGTGCATTCTCCATGGCACGGATGCGAGCTTTTGTAGCAGCATCTTCATTGATGATGAAGTATGTCTGCATGGCGTGAGTGCCATCCTTGAAGTCTTTGACCACGGAGAAAGACTCTTGCATCTCGCCCTTGATTTCCTTCTCTACCAAGGTCTCATAGGCAGAATAGAAATGGTCGAACTCTGCCGACACGTCATCAGCGTTGCCGGCAATGTCGCTGACAATACGACCTTTTACATGGCTTCCGGCCTGACGGGCATACTGGTTGCAGGCATTGTTCACGGCCATCTGCTTGCCCACGTTCATACTCTTGAACTTAGAGGCTTCGCCCATCACCTCGTAGCCGTTCTCTCCTAACTCTTCAAGTTTGGAGTAGTGACTGAGCAGTGCGACTTCCAAAGAGCGTGTGCTGCCATAAAGCTTCCAACCCTCCTTCTTAAACTGCTTCATCTTCTCTTTGTACTCCTTCTTCAAAGCTTTCTGCAGTTGCTTGTTGATTACTTTCTGCGTCTTTGTCATCGATTGAGCAGATGCGGTAGTGGCGAATGGTGCAGCCAACACCAAGGCCATCAAGACTAAGATAATCTTTTTCATAGACTATATTTATTTTAATGAAAGTGCCAGACGAATACCGATAGATTTTCTTGAATAATTAGAACTTGTTAATTGAAAATCTCCGCTTGATATATTTATAGAAGATGCAGGGTCTGAATAACATCCTCCACAATAGTAATAACTATAATTATAATTATATGCTAATGTTGATGTCCATTCCCATACATTTCCACTCATATCATATATACCTAATTCATTAGGCTGTTTTTGTTTTACCTCGTGTTTTGTAGAATTGGAATTTCCTTCAAACCAAGCTACATCTCCAGGCGTGTTACTGCCGCTATAGGTAAAGGAAAGCGATTTACTTCCACCCTTAGCAGCATATTGCCATTCATCTTTCGTTGGAAGTCTAAAGGGCATCGAAGTTATAGCACCTAATTTTGACAAGAATGTCTGAAAGGAGTCATAATCTTGGCCTGATATTGGCATATTAGGTGTTGCTGTTGTTCCATCAGTAACAGCGTAATACAAACCTTCCGTAACTTCAGTCTCACCAATCAAGAAAGACTTGTCTCCCCATTCTACAGGAATCATCTTGAATGTCACTCCTTTTACGGTAAAGTTCAAGCCTGTTGCCCAACCATTATGCTCAGCATCTGTAGGTATGTCAAGGTAGCCACTCTCTCCAGTCTTGTACATGTTCGTGGAACATGCCATTGTATAAGCCTCACTGGAGTTGGACACCAATCCGATGGATGGAGATTCGCTATCCGAAAAATATCCATAAAGATAGGGCGTTGCACCCGTTGAAGATGATACCGTATCTTTAACGACTGCTGTTGTCGTGAAGAAGTTGTTGGATGCTACGTCGTAACTAGTATAATGTGTGATACCCGTTACAACAATCGGTAGGCCTTTTGTGCCCTTGAAGCGGATACGACCTGTCTTGGGCTTCAAACTTGCGGTGACAGTCAGCGTATTACCATCCAAAAGATAAGAGCCGCTCTTGTCCTCATAGATGGCACTGCGGTCATTCAACTGTACTGTAGAACTGTTGGCAGCGACCGCATCTTCAAAATAGTATGCTTCACATGTAGAAGCAACTCCGCTGGCGATGGTTCCATAATAGTTGACCGTCCAAGCATTCTGGGCTTTGTCATAGGTGGCACTTCCTGATACCATCCCTTTGTCGGTCTTGAATTGCAGGTAAAGATGCGCACCATTGGGCCAGTCATAAGTCCCGGAAGCGCGTGTGCCTTCTGATGCCTTAACCTGAGAATTCTGATCAAAGCCTTGGCAGCCACCTACAAGCTTCATCGTGACCGTGTTCAACCCTTCTTTTTGGGCAGGAGGAGAAACCAGGTCATTGTCAGACGAAGAGCAGGAGGTCATCAGTGCGAGTGAGCATCCCAACAGGAAGGTTGCACTCAAAATTTTGCCTAATCTCATATTCTTTGTTTTTTTTTAATTGTTATTCCAATTGTTGTCATTGCCATAGTCCGTTCTTCCTATGTTGGAGTCGCTGTTATGACTATCATTCCAGTTTTTGTCACTTCCATAGTTATTTTTGTTAAGATCGGAGTTGGACTGATGATTGTCATTCCAACTTTTATCCGTGCCATAGTTGGTGAAAATAATCGTTCCCTTCGTGGTATTCTCTACGTTCCAGTTCTTGTCAGAGGAGAAGCCCTTCACCGTCAATGTCGCGTTGTGGCCTTTGAACAGGTTCCAGTCTTGGTCTGTCGTGTAGCCGCCAATCGTGAAGGTTGCGCCGCTTGCCACCTGCTTCACAGGAAGCACAACTTTAGCTTCACCTTCTTTCAAATCGGTTAATTGGAAGGTGATGCTGCCTGTTCTATCTCCTTTGGTGTTGTTTTCTGAGGCTGTTACAGTGAAAGTATAATCCCCCAGCTTGTTGATGGAGAACCATCCGCCTTCCTGTGACATCTTGAATTGTCCGTCGGTGTTAATGGTCGTCAAAGTGGAAGTGCCTCCACCGGCAAAGAAGGTGAAATCAGAACGATCAACAGTAAGATAGCGTCCGGCCTGCTCATAGTTCAATCTCACCGTACCGGCATTTGTACTTATAACATCTACATACGCAGCTCTCGAAGAAGTTGTTGCGTTGTCTCCAGCACTCACTTCAAACTTTGCATCTCCTTCTCCACTAGTTTTGCTGATGCCCAGCCAAGATTTGTTGTCTTCAACCGCTGCCGTCCATTTGTCATTAGTCGAAACATCAACTGATGACGTGCCACCATGAGAAGTGAACTTTAGGGCTTCCGAGGTTACATTAAAGTACTTGCTTTGTTGATGCACGGCAATCTGATAGGTCTTGTCAAGCATGGTGATGTTGATGTAACCTATTCGCTCTGAAGTAGAAAGATTTTCTTTGACAGAAATATTCAGATCTGAATTCCCGTTTGCCGTCATAGGTGAGAACGACAGCCAATCGTAGTTCTCTTGCGGTGTTGCTGTCCAAGTGCCTTCAGCGGTAATCTTCACGCTTGCAGTTCCTGCTTTGTCAGAGAAATTAACCAATGTCTCATTAACGGAAAATTCCTTTCCTGCTTGGTTGACAGAAAGCGTGTCTTTAATGTTTCCGACAACAGATGTAAAGTATATATGTCCCACTCTGTTCGAGAGGTAAGGGTTGTCGTCGACTGATACAGTGACATCTTGTTTTCCACTGCCGGAAGATGGGTTAATTGATAACCAGGCTGCATCTGTTGTTGCCGTCCACTGGTTGTTGCTCTGAACTGTAAGGTTGTAAGAGTCCTTACTTGATAACATCTCGATACTCTTTCGCACATCTATGTATATGCCGCGTTGAGTAACAAGAATACTACGCAACTGCGAATCTCCAATTTTGAAATAAACGTGTCCCGTTCTATCCGAAGTGGAGGTATTAGGCGCAGCGGAAATTTCTATCTCAGTGGTACCAGAATTGCCTTTGTTTGGAGAGACTTGAATCCAACTTTCATCCGTTGTTGCAGTCCAAGAAGCATCGGAGGTGATGGTAAGCTTGTAAGTTCCAGCCGTATTCTCAAAATTCAGATAGCTGTCAGAGGTGGTGATGTTGGGCATGTCTTCCTTCACCTCTATGGTCACATAGGCATTATATCGATAATTCAGCCTTACATACCCAGTCCTGGTCCTCCCGGAATTATTCTCTTTGGCCGTAATGTCTATGCTTTTGCCGTCTTCACCTACTTTGGCGCTGAGCCAACCATTGTAGGCAGAACTGTAATCATAGTTAATGTCAATAGTAGGCGTGACATTAGCTGTGTATTTTACATTTTGCGTTCCACCTTTTCCATCAAAGCTGATACTCTTAGTCTCACAGTCCAGATAAGGAGAGGAAGCCTCTTGGGAGACGCTAATGCCAGAGCGAATGCCGTAAGATTGATTTTGTGATGTCAAGTAGAATACGGCTGTCCTGGTTTTATCACCAAATGGATTTTGAGTGGCAGTAAAAGTAACATTATCGTCTTGGTCGCCTGATGCCTTATCAGTCGTAATCCAATCTGCCATGTCAGAAAACATCCATGGTGTCGATACAGATTTAATATTAGCATTGAAAGTCTGCTCCTGTGAGCCAAGATTGAACTGATTAGGAGAAATGCTAAGATAATGAGCATCTAACGACAGCCTTACGTTATCGTCATCGAACTTCACGTCTTCTGTGCAACTGCAGAAGAGCATGAAAATCAATGGTATGTATATTGGAAGTCTCTTCATCTTTATAAAAATTTAGAAATAGAAGTGCAAGCCCAGAGCACAGTTGAAGCCAGTTCCCCAACCTTTTATTTTGGAAGAAACAGCCTCTAACTTTTCGTAGGTCTCACCTTTTTTCAGAGCCATCGTATATTCTGGAACGACAACCATGCTGACTCCTCGCGCCAATGCAAATTCAATCTTGCAGTCAGCACATCCTGTCACGACATAAGTGGCCTTGTCATCATCATTAATATAATTAGCAAATGTATTGTCTACAAAGTTATATGACACATCACCCTCATTTGCTTTTAATGAAAGTTCACTACTTCCACCACCAATTTGCGGGGTAATTCTCCATCTTCCTCCTAATTTTATGGCATAGCCAATCTTTCCGCCCCAATATTGCTTCACCTTAAAAGTACAGCTTGTTGGAGCGGAGCCATTTGAGTAATTAAGATATACATCTTCGCTCTTGTCGATACCGCCGCGATATACACCTTCGAAATTCACATTGTGAATATTGAAACCAATGATGCCATAATAGGCAAGGAAAGTTCCGACCTGGGCACCACCCTCCATGTAGGCCTCATTATTTTTATAATAAATCCTATTCAGGCTCTTATTAAATGTCTCATTGTCTGTCTTGAAATCTCTTGTCCAATTATTTGATGCATATCCTGCATGTTGATATTCTACAGTATGCTTACCAGATGATAAAATGTTACTGATAGGTGTAGTACCAATATATGTGCCATCTATGATGACCTTTGAATTTTTAGGCTTTGATGTGAATTCCACTGCTACAATAGCCTCCATCCTAATGTCTTTCTCAAATGGGATGCCCTCCTTCAAATCAGCCGTGAAAGTTACTGTCTTATATCCCTTTTGGTGGACGTTGACAGTATGACTTCCTATCAAGATCTTATTATTACTATATGCACCATCTGACTTCTCCACATCTTGATTATCAATGTCAATAAGCACAGGCACACCATAGGTGTTAATTTTTAGAAGAGAGTATATAGGAGATGGGGCATCCAACTGAATGGATGTCTTGGAATCTTTCAATACATTAATCATCTTCTTTGTTGGACGGTGGCTAGGACGTTTGCATTCTACAACATGCTGCCCTGTACCCAGATTACCCTCATACGATCCAGTGCCGACGAGTTGGTCATCTATCCAAATAGAAGCTTTGTCATCAGGCACTTTTAGGCTAACGACTCCATAGTCTGACTCCAAGGCCGGACTAATCGTATTGACAGTGTTGTCTTTAATGATAATCTCTTGTTCGTAGGTACGATAGAGTGGCTTGTTAATACGGATAATATGCGTGCCACTTGCTATATCAACAGGGGCGCTGCTAATATATCCTCGGGAGACAGTATCTACAAAGAGGTGAGCATCCGTCAGATCGGCGCTGTTATCAAATTTCAGCCAGCCCCAAGCTTGTTTAAGGCGCACATTCCGAACAGTCTTTTCGTTTCTTATAGTTATAGTATCATCTAACGTATGGTAACGGTCAGCGGAAATGACATATCTATGTGTGCCATAAAAGACATTTTCATCGATTACACCATTACTAATGCTTTCTACTCTGCCATCCAAACCGACGGTCACATTCTTCGGCGAGATGTTCAATATAAGTCTCCCGGAATGTTTCTCATCAAAGACAGATGTCACAACCGTGTTGGTTGTAAGTTTCATGATGTATGTCTTTCCTTTCTCAATGGGTATGGGAAAGTCATAGCTCACCTCACCAAGTTGTGGATGTGCAATGGTTATCTTTTTCGCCCCATGAGGGACATATACCCAAATCTCAGCAGTATGGTTATAGTCAACTTTTTGGACGGCCAAAGAGCCGATGTCAAAGGTAAACCCTTTCTCTGTTGTTTTGACTTTGATAATGGCACACTTCTCACCATTTTGATCTGCGAGCATAGACCCCTGTTGGATAGCGGTTAAATCCTTTGGTGCCAGCGCGAAGTCTGAAACTGCTATCTTGTCCTGCCCAAATGCTACGAATGGTATTAGCAGAAAAAGGATAAATGTATATATAGTCTTATTCATTCAGCGTTGATTTATACTGCAAATTTAGACGTTTTCCATGAATAATCAAAATATTCACTTAACTAATATTTATGAATGTAACATTCTGTTAGTATGAAAGTATTAGTACCGTTTGTTTTGCCCACCCATAGGAATAGACCACGCCTTTAAGCTGTTGGTAGTAGAGGTAGGATAAATTTTATTACCATTTTCAACTCTAATTCTATTCTGCTCCTTATTGTTTTCTTCTTTTTTATATTCTCTTGTGTCTGGGTTTTTACTTTTTCCGAGTGCATGCTTTATCCTTTCAGTTTCTTTAGCTAATATATATGCTTCTTTTTTTTCTTTCAATCTTTGACGGAGCTCTGCTTTTTTCTTTTTTTTCGCTTGCCACTCAATTCGGCGGTCAACCTTTCTTGTAGGCTTGGGGATTCCTTTTGATTGTTCGTCATCATTGCTCTCTGCAGCATAATCCTGCTTGTCAATGGATTCCTCAGAATAGTATTTGCGAATTTCATTCAACGCTTGCTTTGACTTATCAGAGAGAAAATCAGCTAATTTCATAGATTACTTTAGTAAAGAAAGTCTTGTGTTATAGTTTTGACTGGATATTTTAGCATTGCTGTATCTTGTAGTCTTTCCGGCAATATACTCAGCCTTTATAGCTCTTTACGCCACTCCTATCAGCTCAATGTCGAAGATAAGTGTGGATCCACTGGGGATGCCGGGCTGGGAGTATTTGCCGTAACACATCTCAGCTGGAATGTAGAGCTCCCATTGGTCGCCCACGTGCATCTGCTGAAGAGCGATTATCCAACCGTCAATCAGGTCGCTAAGTCGCATTGCAATCGGCGTGCCTCCAATGCTCGTATCGAACTTTTTACCGTCGATTGTCCAGCCGGTATAGTGAACCGTGACAATGCTCCGTTTCTGAGGCTGAGCACCATTCGGGTCACCCGACTTCAAAACTTTATAATAGATGCCATTGGGGAGGGCTTCCACTCCCTCCTCCATGGCCTTTTCTTCCAACCACTTGCGGTTGGCGATGATGTATTCACGCTTAGACATGTACAATTCTTCTATTTAATCATCACTTTCTTTACTTCGCTAATTTTGCCTTTCTGTATTCTGCTCACACAGTAAACTCCTGCATTACCCGTGAAACTGAATTGTACGCTTTTTTGATTGGATGGCACGGCTACTTGTTTTACGTTTACTCCGTTGGCTGACGTTACTACGATGTTGGATCCGCCATTATTTTCGTCTGTAAAATTAATATTGACTATTGCATTATGTTCCTGAGCAGTAGAAGATACCAACATTGAATTGGATGCTACTTTTACTTTCTTAATATCCGATGTGGCTCGGTTAATCTTGTAGAACAATGTAGCTCGTTTGTCATTACTGTCATAGCCATCAAATGCCAAATATGTATTTGAACCAATGGTAATTACATAGGCATGGTCGATATCTATACTGCCAACACCTTCTCCAGAATCAAAATCTATGTCTTTAATAACATTTCCCTCACTTGATACAATTTGAAATCCTGTCAAATAAAAATTTGAGTCTTCTGAAGTACATACAGTTTGTATGGTATCTATAGCCTCGCTGTTATAGCCTGTATTTATTTCGGACGAGTAACCCATCACATTGCTATTTTTTGACAATTTGAATTTAGGAATGATATACTCAAAATCCTCATCGTTATTAAACAATGTCTGAGACGCTATAAAGTAATAGTTAGCACGTCCATCGCCAGAATTAAGGTTTATGTTACATAGACGTAAGCGATCAAGTGATTTTTGTTTGTTTTGAGTGTAAGTATTTGTTACTTGCCAATCAGAATATTCAACTTCATAATTGGTTTTGCACTCATACATATTACCTTTACTTGCCAGCCAATATAATTTGGGGTATTTCACTCCAAACGTGTTATATGCGAAATAAAGGTATTCGTAGCTGGTATAATTAGATTTATAGGTAACCTTAATTCCGCAACTAAGTGCATAGTTTGTTGTTAATCTTTTTTATAAGTCTCTGAGGAGCAATAAGTTCCTCAGAGTTTTGTCATGTGCAGAATTTTCACTAATTTTATGGTGCAAAA
>Ga0256871_1000351_pt1 | contig 18387 bp, 20 predicted proteins | sample RumenRJG_07RNA_FD_185439 | JGI IMG/M metagenome (GOLD analysis project Ga0256871, IMG submission 185439) | Metatranscriptome of bovine rumen microbial communities from Lethbridge, Alberta, Canada - Rumen RJG_07 (Metagenome Metatranscriptome) | ecosystem: Host-associated > Mammals > Digestive...
CTGGAGTAGGACTCTTCCCACGGGTACGAAAATCGAACTTAATAAGCAGTTATCATAAGTAGTTCTAGAGAAAGGAGACGACGCATATGCCAAGACATTATGGTCAGCAAGCTATCGGATTCATCGAAACGGTCGGAATGGTGCCTGCACTGGATGCATGTGACAAGATGCTGAAAGCTGCAGAGGTAGAACTGGTGTCATATGAGAACATCGGATCTACGCTGGTTACGATCATGGTGACCGGAGACGTAGCAGCATGCAAGGCTTCCGTAGAAGCCGGAGCAAAAGCAGCAGCAGCCATCGGTACTTTGACAGCGCAGAATGTCATCCCCAGACCTATCCCCGAGGTAGGCGATATTATTTCATGTCACGACGTGGATGTATATTGATCGGGTCTGCACACTGATTGATGAAAGGAAGATAATCAAATGAGTAACGGAAGAGCTTTAGGCATGATCGAGACTTTCGGACTGGTCTTCATTTGCCAGGCAGCTGATGCCATGGTAAAAGCCGGTGAAGTTGAACTGATCGGCTATGAGAATACCGCGTCAGGCTACATCTCAGTCCTCGTTAGAGGAGATGTTGCCGCATGCAAATCTGCGGTAGAAGCCGGAGTGAAGGCTGTAGAAGAGATGGGAACAGAGGTCTATAGCCAGTGTGTCATCGCTACACCTCATCCCGACATCGAGAAGATAATAGAGAGATATACTCTGGACAAACTTCTGCCTTACGAATAATACGTGAACTTCGGAGGGAGTAGAAAATGATGAACATAATCGACAACGATTTACTCTCCATCCAGGAAGCACGTATTCTGGCAGAAAACGCTTATCGTGCCCATGAAGACATGGCTTACTTCGATCAGGACAAACTCGATCGAATAGTGGAAGCCATGGCCGATGCCGTCCAGCCTCATGCGGAGGAACTGGCGGTGCTGTCGGCAAATGAGACGGATTTCGGTAACTGGAGAGACAAATATGCCAAGAACACCTTTGTCTGCGGATACCTGAGGGAGCAACTGCGTGGACAACGTTGTGTTGGCGTTATCGGTGATGACCCCGCAAAGGGACTAGTAGATATTGGTGTGTCCATGGGTGTTATCGCCGCTCTTGCTCCTGCGACCAGTCCAGTCTCTACAACTATATATAAGGCACTTATAGCGATCAAGTCAGGCAATGCTATCGTATTCTCACCCCATCCCAGAGCTCAGGAGACCATAGCCAGAGCCCTGGATATCATGATCGACGCTGCAGTGAATGCAGGACTTCCGGAAGGAGCCCTGACATACATGAAGACGGTCACGGCCAGCGGAACCATCGAACTCATGAATCACGAGTGCGTATCGATGATCTTCAACACCGGTGTTCCCGGAATGCTCGATGCGGCAATGGACGCTCATAAACCACTCATATACGGTGGCGCAGGAAACGGCCCTGTATTCATTGAGCGGACCGCAGACATAGCAAAAGCAGTAAGTGATATTGTGGCCAGTAAGACCTTCGATAACGGTCTTCTTCCCGCTGCAGAACAGAGCATAGTTGTCGATGCTCCCATAGCGGATCAGGTGAGAGAGGAGTTTCGTCGCAACCGCGCATGGTTCATGAGTGGAGACGAATCCAAAAAGCTGGCAAGAATAATCTTTGAATCCGATGGCAGTGCCAACGAGACACTTATCGGGGTTCCTGCGGAAAAACTGGCAGAAAAAGCCGGATTCACAGTTCCGGAGGGAACCACACTTCTAATCTCAGAAGAGAAATACGCATCTAATTACAACCCATACACCAGAGAAAAACTAGGGCCGGTAGTGGCTTACTTCGTCGAAGAGGACTGGATGCATGCCTGTGAAAAATGCATCGAGTTGCTTTTGACCGAAAGACAGGGGCATACCCTTGTCATCCATTCCCGTTCCGAAAACGTGGTAAGAGAATTTGCCATTAAAAAACCTGTAGGACGTGTGCTCGTCAACACACCTGCTACATTTGGAAGTATGGGTGCAACGACAAATCTCGTACCGGCCATGACACTTGGAAGCGGAACGGCAGGCTACGGGATCACCTCAGACAACGTATCACCAAGGAATCTAATATACGTTCGAAAAGTCGGTTTTGGAATCAGGTCTGTAGAGACCGTGGATTCCGGGATCTTCGGCAGATCGGAACTTTCAGGAGAACCGACGGTGACAGTAGATCAGTTGCAGCATGCTGATGAGGTGAAGACGGTACAGGGCGTGCTGCGGGATATAATCCAGAAAATCGACGGATTGAACGATTGATAATAATAGTAATGAAACCTGTAGTGAAAGGGAGGTAGAACATTGGATATTCGTGAATTTTCAAACAAATTGGCTGAAGCCACGAAGGACATGTCCTTTGAAGAGAGAGAAGCTCTGAAGAAGATGTTCGAAGGCGTGACCCAGAACATCCAGCAGAGAGAGGCCGGCCAGAAGTGGACCTGCATAGACTGCGGTTATGTCCACGAAGGAGCAGCGCCTCCGGCAAAGTGTCCTACATGTGGAGTAGGCGCAGACAGATTCAGCGCAGCTTCAGCACCTGCATCTGCCCCGGCAACGATGCAGACAGCATCTCCGGGCACTGGTGTTCCGGACGGCCCCACGCCCAGAATACTGGCGCTCAAAGAAAACTATCGTAAGCAGGTACCTTCCATCTCCACTCACCGTGCCAGAGCGGTCACGGAGATCACGAGGGAGAACCCCGGAATGCCTAAACTGCTGCTTAGAGCAAAGGCATTCAGACGTTGCTGTGAGACAGCACCTCTCATCATCCAGGATAACGAGCTGATCGTCGGTAACCCGACAGGCGGACCTCGTGTCGGTTCATTTGCACCTGATATCGCCTGGAAGTGGATGGTAGATGAAATCGATACCATCGGAACGAGAGATCAGGATCCATTCTTCATCTCGGAAGAGGACAAGAGATACATGAAGGAAGAGCTTTTCCCATTCTGGGAAGGCAAATCCGTAGAAGAGTACTGTGAGGATCAGTACAAGGAATGCGGCGGATGGGAGCTGTCCGGTGAATCCTATGTATCCGACTGTTCATACCATGCACAGAACGGTGGCGGAGATTCAAATCCCGGATACGACGTCATCCTGATGAAGAAGGGTATGAAGGACATCCAGCAGGAGGCAAGAGATCACCTTGCACAGCTGGATTACGCCAACCCCGACGATCTGGACAAGATCTACTTCTACAAAGGCATCATCGAGACCACGGAAGGTGTCATGATCTATGCTAGAAGACTTTCTGAGTTTGCGGCACAAAAGGCTGCGGCGGAGAGCGATCCTCAGAGAAAGGCTGAACTGGAGCAGATTTCATATGTATGTTCCAGAGTTCCCGCCAACAAGCCTGAGACATTCTGGGAAGCCATCCAGTCGGTATGGACCATCGAGTCTCTCCTGCCCGTAGAAGAGAACCAGACGGGAATGTCGATCGGTCGTGTAGACCAGTACATGTATCCCTTCTATAAGGCAGACATCGAATCCGGCAGGATGAACGACTATCAGGCATTCGAGCTTGCCAGCTGCATGCTCATCAAGATGTCCGAGATGATGTGGGTAACCAGTGAAGGCGCATCCAAGTTCTTCGCAGGATATCAGCCCTTCGTCAACATGTGCGTAGGCGGTATCACCCGTGAGGGCGCCGATGCGACCAACGATCTGACATATCTGCTCATGGATGCAGTTCGTCATACTAAGATCTATCAGCCTTCCCTGGCATGTCGTATCCACAACAAGTCACCCCAGAAATACATGGAGAAGATAGTCGATGTAGTACGTGCAGGAATGGGATTCCCCGCATGCCACTTCGACGATACACATATCAAGATGATGCTTGCAAAGGGCATCGACATCGAAGACGCCAGAGACTACTGTCTCATGGGTTGCGTAGAGCCTCAGAAATCAGGAAGACTCTATCAGTGGACATCAACGTCCTACACCCAGTGGCCTATCGCTATCGAGCTGACACTGAACCACGGCGTACCTCTCTGGTATGGCAAGCAGGTCACACCGGATCTGGGACCCCTCAGTCAGTATCAGACATTCGAGCAGTTCGATGCTGCTGTCAAGGACACTATCAAGTACATGACCAAGTGGACGGCTGTTATGACAGTCATCTCGCAGAGAGTACACAGAGAACTGGCACCCAAGCCACTGATGTCCATCATGTTCGAAGGATGTATGGAAAAGGGCATGGGCGTCGAGTGCGGCGGAGCCATGTACAACTACGGCCCCGGCGTCGTATGGTCAGGTCTTGCAACATATGCCGACTCCATGGCAGCCATCAAGAAGCTGGTATTCGATGATAAGAAGTACACCCTCGATCAGCTCAATGAAGCTCTCAAGGCCGACTTCGTGGGATACGAACAGGTACAGAAGGACTGCCTGGAAGCACCGAAATACGGTAACGACGATGACTATGCGGACTTCTTCTGCGCAGACATCATCCAGTTCACCGAGCACGAGCACAAGAAGTACAGGACACTGTTCTCCAAGATGTCTCACGGCACGCTGTCCATCTCGAACAACACACCGTTTGGTCAGCTGACGGGAGCATCCGCCAACGGACGTAAGGCATGGAGCCCGCTGTCCGATGGTATCTCCCCGACACAGGGCGCGGACTACAAGGGCCCGACGGCTATCATCAAGTCCGTATCCAAGATGTCGAACGATAACATGAACATCGGTCTTGTACATAACTTCAAGCTGATGCCGGGTATCCTCGATACTCCGGAAGGCGAGCAGGGTATCATCACACTGCTCAGAACAGCCTGTATGTTCGGTAACGGCGAGATGCAGTTCAACTACGTCAACAACGAAGACATGCTGGCAGCCCAGAAGGATCCTGACAGCTACAGGGATCTGGTGGTGCGTGTTGCCGGATACTCTGCATTCTTCACCGAACTGTGCAAGGATGTACAGGACGAGATCATCAGCCGTACAATGCTGACCAAGTTCTGATATAACTGATAAGCGACTTCACTAGGATTGGAATTTCATGAGCGGTAGAAACGGGGATATGATCGAGCGTAAAGCGGTCATATTCAACATCCAGAAATATAATATGCACGACGGCCCGGGAGTGAGGACACTTGTGTTCTTCAAGGGTTGTCCCCTGCGCTGCAAGTGGTGTTCCAATCCCGAAGGACTGCTGAAAAAACATCAGGTCATGTTCAAAAAGGACGTATGCGTTCACTGTGGAGCCTGCGTGCCGGTATGTCCCGCAGGTATCCATCAGATGGGGCCAGATGGACATTATATCGACCGCAACATCGACTGCATAGGTTGCAGAGCATGTGAAGATGCATGCCTTGCCAATGCACTCGATATAGCGGGAGAGACAAAGACCATTTCGGAACTCATGGACATCGTCCGTGAGGACAGAGGTTTTTACGATGTGTCCGGAGGAGGGGTCACCCTCGGAGGTGGAGAGTGTACAGCCCAGCCCGAGGCAGCGCTCAATCTTCTCCAGGCCGCAAAACAGGAAGGCATAAACACTGCCATCGAAACATGCGGGTATACAAAGAAGGAGACTATCCTCAAGGTGGCGGATTTCGTGGATCTGTTCCTCTTTGATATCAAGCATTTCGATTCGGACAGACACAGCGAACTGACCGGTGTGAGAAATGAGATCATCCTCGACAACCTTCAGACCCTTCTGAAGGAGAGATATAATGTACAGATCCGCATGCCCATGCTAAAGGGCATCAACGACAGCGAGGAAGAGATCAGAAACGTTATGGAATTTCTTCGTCCATATAAGGACATGAAGAATTTCAAGGGGATCGACCTTCTGCCTTATCACAAGATGGGCGTAAACAAGTACGACCAGTTGGATATGGACTATCCCATAACCGATGAGGTCAAACTCGAGGAGGAAGATCTGGATAGGATAGAAGGATGGATCGCAGATTACGATCTGCCCGTATCCGTGATAAGGCATTAGTGCGCAGACACAGAGAGGTTTTGTAGATGGGAGTTTTGGACGAACGACCACTGGAATTGAATCGTGTCATAGAGGAATCGGTACCCGGTAAACAGGTCACCATTGCTCATGTCATCGCAGCACCGGATCCGGATATATACGAGAGGCTGGGCATCGACGATCTGGGAGCCATCGGGATATTGACACTGTCTCCCTATGAGACGGCTATAATCGCGGCGGATATCGCCACCAAGGCCGCTCAGGTGGAGATAGGATTTCTCGACAGGTTTACAGGTTCAGTCGTTATCGCAGGAGATGTCGACAGTGTGGAAACGGCACTTCAGGCGGTAACAGACACACTCTGTAACCTGATGGGATTCACTACAGTGCAGGTCACCAAGACATGAGACGCAAGATCATGGTCATCGGCGCGGGTAAATCGGGGAAGACGTCGCTTGTCAATGTGCTGAACGATTACCACGGGCCGCTGAGAAAGACTCAGGATATGATCTTCGGCAAGTACACCATAGATGTTCCCGGAGCATATCTGGAGAATCCCTGGATGTACAAGCACCTCATATCGGCTGCACAGAACAACGCTGGACACGTTCTGATACTTGTGGATCAGAGCGATGTTACGGAAATATATTCACCGGGCTTTGCAAGAGTATTCAGGTGCCCAGTCACCGGAGTCATAACCAAGGCAGATCTCAATCCCGAAAATTCGGAGACCTGCAAAAGGCAACTCAAAGCCATAGGAGTAGAACCTCCCTATTTCAGCATAAGCATGGAAACGGGAGAGGGTATCGAAGAGTTAAAAGATCATTTGCATGAATTTTTGATTGAAAGGGCAGAAGATCGATGAAATGGATTACGGAAGAAGATCTTAGAGCGATCTACAACGAAAAACCATTTACCAGCTACGAGAGCGAACCTGGAGCCAAGTTGACTCCCGGCGCCAGACAGTTCCTTCAGGACAGACAGATCAATGTCTTCGCCGATGGAACAGCCATGCATGTTGGCGATGGTGTGGTAGCAGGAAGAACACCGGGGTCGGGAACACCCGATCTCCTCAAGAACAAGCAACTGGCGGCGGCTATCAAGTCGACGGACGCGCTGTTCCTTCTTACAGCCTGCGATCTCATGGAGACCGATCCTGCAGCATCTCAGGAAGTGATGCAGCTGGGACAGAATTTCGATGACATCAAAGCCATGGGAAACGAGGTAAGAGTCGAGCCCGTTTCATGTCCTGTATGCAGCGGGATAAATGCCGACAATTACTCCACTGATCTTGGAGAATGCTTTGATATCACAAGTTTCCACATGCAGACGCCAAAAGGAAAGCAGATATTGCTTTTGCACAGGCTGCGCTGCGCTCTCTATGAGTTCCAGGTGACCCTCATGGAGACCCACTGTACAAACAAGGCCATAACTCAGAGAGTAAATCAGATCATCAACAGACTGAATCAGATGATATGTAACGCATTTGGAGGCGACGGATGTCCAAGAAAGTAGTTGATTTTGCATACTGCGACCAGCTGGTAGACAAATTCGAGAAGGTCGTTAAGAAACCCATAAAATCCACGAAGAAGGACCCCATTTACTATACGGGTGTCGACCTTGGTACGGCCTGTGTCGTCGTCGCAGTGCTTGACGAGAATTTCGAGCCTGTGGCCGGAGCTTACAAATATGCCAGTGTGGTCAAAGATGGAATGGTAGTGGATTATGTGGGAGCTATCCACATAGTTCGTGAGATGAAGGAAAAACTCGAGGACGCTCTGGGCATCGATGAGCTGATCTATTCGGCGGCAGCCATCCCTCCGGGGACCGAAAATGTCGATGGCGGAGCAGTCGCAAACGTTGTTCGCGGAGCAGGATTCGAAGTCAGCAATGTGCTGGATGAGCCGACCGCAGCCAACGAAGTCCTGAAGATAAAGGACGGAGCCGTTGTGGATATCGGCGGCGGAACAACAGGTATTTCCATCATCGAGAACGGCAAGGTCGTCCATATAGATGACGAACCCACCGGAGGCACACATTTCTCACTGGTTTTAGCCGGCGCGTACAAGATGCCATTCGACGAGGCCGAAGTCTATAAAAGAGACGAGAAGAACCACAGAGAGATATTCCCGGTCATGGGTCCGGTCATCGACAAGGTGGCGACCATTATCGGCAAACAGATCGAAGGATGGAATGTCGGACAGATATCCCTGGTCGGCGGAACATCCTGCCTGACGGGTATCGAAAAGGCAATAGAAGACCGTTTGGGGATCCCGGTCTATAAACCGAAAAACCCCATGTTCGTAACACCCCTTGGAATAGCTCTCAACTGTAAGCAGGAGGAGAGGTAACGGGAGGATAAGCGTAATGGATTTCAGAATCATAAAGACGCCGTCTCCGGGAACCATCGATATCCTGATGCACAGGAAGGGAAGCCCGTCCAGCGTACGGCCGGATAATATCGATGCGGTAGGACTGGTTCAGGGTAAACTGATAGAAATGGTCGTTGCATCCGACATCGCAGAAAAGACGGTCGGGGTGACGGTGGAGGATATTCGCGGAAGCTGTCCGCAGAATATGATCATGTTAGCCATATTCGGAGATACAGCATCAGTCGAGGCCGCTATAAGAGCCATTATGGACGATGCTGAAGAAAGACGCAGGGAAGGGAGGTAACCGATGCTCACTGCGAGACTGGTCGACAACATCTGGTCGACAAGAAAAACGGATCTGCTGAGAGGTTACAAACTGATGCTTGTGGAAGTCATAGGCGGAGGTTCCAACGAAGGCGAAAGGCTTGTTGCAGCAGATATCATCGGCGCCGGCGTCGGTGAGAGGGTGCTTGTAGCCACCGGATCATCAGCAAGAAGAATGGTCGGTGACGACAGTATGCCTGTAGATGCAGCCATAGTAGGTATAATCGACGAAGACTGTGAGTTTTGATTCAGAGATAAAGTAGGAGAGAAAAGATGAGTTTGGTTGATCAGGTCAGAGACGCGGGAATAATTGGAGCCGGAGGCGCCGGTTTCCCCACCCACGTCAAACTGAATTCAGAGGCGGAATACATCCTCCTCAATGGCGCAGAGTGTGAGCCTCTTCTGCGCGTTGACCAGCAGCTCATGGCCATGTATCCCAGAGAGATAATCCAGGGATTCGAGATGGCCGGACGTCAGGTCAACGCCAAAAAAGCCATCATCGGCATCAAAGGCAAACACGCAGACGTAATAGAGATACTTGAAAAAACCATTGCCGAACTCGGCGTTGGCGATTACGTATCCATCGGGATACTGCCCGATATATATCCGGCAGGTGACGAGCAGGTGCTTGTTTACGAGCTTACGGGCAGAACGGTGCCGGAAACGGGAATCCCCATCATGTGTGGATGCGTTGTACTTAACTCCGAGACAGCCATGAACGTATACCTGGCTACGCAGGGACAGGCTGTTACAGAGACCTGGGTGACCCTTGCAGGAGATATTCCGGAGAGGAAGACCTTCAAGGTTCCTGTTGGAACTCCTGTTATGGATGTTCTCAGACAGAGCGGGATAGATGACTTCTCCGATTATGAGATCATCGACGGCGGTCCAATGATGGGACCACTTCTCGCTGACAGAAACGGATATATAGTCAAGAAGAACAAGGGCTTCGTCATACTTAAGAAGGATCATCCTCTGATCCAGAAGAAGTCCTGTACCATGGAGCAGGCAAGAAGGGTAAACAGAGCCACCTGCGAACAGTGTAGGATGTGTACGGATCTGTGTCCGCGATTCCTGATCGGCCACGACATGCAGCCGCACAAGACCATGAGGATATTAAACTATGGACTAGAGGATATCGAGGGCAAGAAGATGGGGCAGCTCTGCTGCCAGTGTAACCTCTGTGAGTACTTCTCCTGTCCTGCGAATCTTCATCCAAGGCTTACTAACCTCATGTTCAGAGATGAACTGATGGCGCAGAAGATAAAGTTTGAGCCCGACAAGGACAAGGAATACAAGGCAAGGGATGCGAGATCCTATAGACTCGTACCCAGCAAACGCCTTATAGCGAGGCTCGGTCTCAAGAAGTTCGATCAGCCCGCACCGGTGGTGGCAGATCCTGTCCAGCCGGCAGAGGTGAGGATCCAGCTGGGTCAGCACGTCGGAGCACCCTGTACACCCGTCGTTAAGACAGGTGATAATGTGAGCGCAGGGCAGATGATCGGACAGATCCCCGAAAAAGCACTGGGCGCACCGGTCCACGCAAGCGTATCGGGGCAGGTAACGGAAGTAACTGATAAATATATAGCCATAAGGAGGGTATGAAAATGCAAAGAGCAATAGGAATGGTCGAGTTTACCAGCATTGCCCGTGGCATCTATGTAGCAGACCAGATGGTCAAGATCTCGGAAGTCGAGATAGTATCTTCTACAACTTCATGCCCGGGCAAGTACATCACGATCGTGACCGGCGATGTGGCAGCAGTCCAGTCCTCAGTAGCAATGGGAGAAGACCTTGCCGGAGAATTCTTCGTCGATTCCATCGTGATACCAAACGTCAGTGATTCCGTATTCCCGGCGATCACCGGGGCTACGATGCCGGATCGCATGGAGGCGGTAGGCATAATGGAATCATTCTCACTGGCGACTATGATCATAGCAGCCGATGAATGTCTCAAGTCCGGCGAAGTGCAGGCCATCGAACTGAGACTCGGAAACGGCATCGGAGGCAAGGCATACTTCACCTTCACAGGGGAGGTTGCCGCAGTTCAGTCCGGTGCGGACGCAGGAGTTGCGATCGCCAAGGAAAAAGGACTGCTTGTCAATGTTGAGGTGATACCATCACCTTCCGATAGATTGATAGAATCGTTGCTTTAAAGTTTGTTAGAGTCAGTAATTGATGAAAGGATGTGAAAAACCGATGAAAAATCTGATCACCGAGAAGAGCATCAAAGACATCATTGCACAGGGTGGGAAGACGGTATGTATCGATGACAACACATTGATAACGCCATCAGCCCGGGATATGATCCGTTACAACGGACTGGAACTGACACAGGGCAGTGCAGCATGCGAAGCGGCTCCTTATGCCAATTCCGGAGCTCCTGCTGTAACATGCTCCAGCTGTGGCGATGGTCTGAGCAGTGACATGATCTACAGTGCTCTTAAGAAGATGACGGATCAGGGAATGCTGAACGGCTTCTTCGACAGTGCCGCACCAGCGGCAGCCGATGCGCCCTATACTGCGGAATGCGCAAACGGCTTCAAACTGGTCCGCGGAGGCGGAATCAAGATGGAAGTCCTTGAACTGGAGAATCCGGAAGACAACGGCAAGGTCCAGTATCAGGAACTGATCGGCGCAGATGTTAACAGCTCAATGAACGCTGGTTTCATGACAGTCGATCACTGCACATTCGACTGGGACGTAGAGCCCCAGGAGATCTACTACGTCGTGGAAGGTAACATGACCGTTACCGTAGACGGCGTACCACACACGGCATCCCCCGGAGACTGTCTGTTCATTCAGAAGGGCTCCAAGGTTGTGTTCAGTAGCGGGAATACCAGATGCAAGGTATTCTACGTGACATATTGATCGTTATTAAAAAGTCAATCGTAATTCAGGAGTAAAGGAGAAACAAAATGAAAGCACTTGGATTTATCGAAACAAGAGGTCTGGTACCTGCAATCGAGAGCGCTGACGCAATGCTCAAAGCAGCGGAAGTCACTCTCGTAGAGAGAACATTCGTAAAGGGTGGTCTCGTCACGATCACCATCGCCGGTGATGTTGCAGCCTGCAAGGCATCCGTAGATGCAGCAGCGGCAGCCGTCACAAGAATGGGCGGTGAGATCGTTTCTACACACGTTATCCCCCGTCCTCACGAGACCCTGGATGGTCTTATCGTCAAGCACGTCAAGGAAGACGATGACGATGAGGAGGATGATTAAGCGGCATATCCGATCCTGAACCGCCTAGAAAAGAAAAGCTGGAGAAGGAATCGGAAGCTCCTGTAAAGACCAAAGCTACTGAGGAAGTAAAGAAAGCCGAAAAGCAGGAGAAACCCGCCAAAGCAGAAAAGTCTTCATCCGAAGATGTAGAAGCCCCCAAGAACCGCAAGGATCTTGAGGCTATCGTCAAGAAACACGGCGCAAAAGCTGCACTCGAAGCACTCTCAAAAGTGAGGGTCGTGGATCTTCGGACTCTGGCAAGAGAGTTTAATGGCGAATTCGGCATTGCCGGACGTGAGATAACCCTCGCCAACAAGAAGGCTCTACTCGAGGAATTCGAGAAATTCTTCAGCTGATAAGATAACGTAAGTAGAATCCAACAAGGAGGTGTTGCATAGTGGACAATATGGATTATGATCTTCGTTCCGTACAGGAAGTCAGAGATATGGCTCGCCTGGGACAGATCGCAACCGAGCAGATTGCAACATATACAGAAGAGCAGATCGACAGAATCCTTGTTAATATGGTTCGTGTAGCAGAGGAACATGCCGTCGAACTTGCCCAGATGGCTGTCGAAGAGACAGGCTTCGGTAAGGTCGAAGACAAGACTTACAAGAATCATCTGGCTTCAACGCTGCTCTATGAAGAAATCAAAAACATGAAGACCTCCGGCATCCTCAGAGAGGATCCGGTAAACAAGGTTCTGGAACTTGCAGAGCCGGTAGGACTTCTGATGGGTATCGTACCCTCGACGAATCCTACATCCACAGCGATCTTCAAATCGATAATCGCTGTAAAGGCAAGAAATGCCATCATATTCTCGCCTCATCCATCGGCAGCAAAGTGCACGCTCAAGGCTGCACAGCTGATGGCTGAAGCTGCAGTGGCAGCAGGGGCACCGGCCAATACCATCGCATGCATTTCCATGCCTACAATGCCGGCAACCGATGAACTCATGCATCATAAGAATGTTAAGGTCATCATTGCTACCGGTGGACCGGGCATGGTAAAAGCCGCTTACAGTGCCGGTAAACCCGCTCTCGGCGTCGGTGCAGGAAATGCTCCCGCATACATCGAGAGAACGGCAAACGTTCCCAAGGCGGTCGAGAACATACTGGCAAGTAAGAATTTCGACTATGGAACGATATGCGCATCCGAGCAGTCGGTCATCTGCGAAGAGGCCAACAGGGATGCTGTAATTGCTGAATTCCAGAGACAGGGCGGATACTTCATGTCTCCCGAAGAGACGGAAAGAGTCTGCAAGCTCCTGTTCAAGAACGGACATGCCATGAACGCCAAGTTCGTAGGACGCAGCCCACAGGTCATCGCAAGCGCAGCAGGGATAAGTATCCCCGAGAATACCAGAGTGCTCATCGGACCTCAGAACGGCGTTGGCGACGGCAACCCGCTCTCATACGAGAAGCTGACCAGTGTTCTGGCCTTTTATGTAGTCAAAGACTGGAGAGAGGCTTGCGATCTTTCGAAGGATCTCCTGCAGAACGGTATCGGACATACAATGAGTCTCCATACTGAAGACAGGAATATGGTCCTCGAGTTCTCCGCAAAACCCGCTTCGCGTATCCTGGTCAATACAGGAAGTAGCATGGGTGGCGTTGGAGCAAGCACAGGTCTGGCACCGTCATTCACACTTGGTTGTGGTACATGGGGTGGAAGTTCCGTATCTGAGAACGTAACTCCAATGCACCTTGTCAACATTAAGAGAGTGGCATACGGTATCCAGGATTGTGCGACTCTGGTAGCATCAGATCCCACATTCACCCATGGAGCTGAACTTGCAGCACTGGGTATCGGTGGAGGAAGCGCACCTGCTGTAGCACCGGCACCTTCTGTAGCAGCAGCGCCGGCACCGGCAGCAGTGCAGACTCCGTATATCGGATACAGCCCCAGTTGCGGCGGAGGATGTTCAGGATCGGCACTCGATGTGAGCAAAATCGAAAACGCACCGTCTCCTGCGGCCATCCAGAATGGTGGAATGACTGCACCGGCGGCAACCGTTACTCCAGTAGCGCCTGCTCCGGATAACGATCCCGGGATCGATACACAGCAGCTCAACTCCATGATCGAGTCCATGACCAGGGCTCTGAAGGGAGAGTAAAATGGCACAGGACTATGAACAGATGATCCAGCAGCTTCTGCAGGCAGCAATGCAGTACAACAACTCACAGCCTGTTCAGGCCACAGCGCCACAGTGTGAGCCCGTACCGCAGCAGTGTGCAGCTGGCGATGCAGGGATTCCCGTCGGGATCTCAAACAGACACATCCACCTGTCTCAGCAGGATATGGATGCACTGTTTGGCCCGGGATACGAACTGACCAAGATCAAGGATCTGAAACAGCCCGGACAGTTTGCCTGCAAGGAGACTCTGACCGTTTGCGGCCCCAAGGGAGCTCTTGAAAAGGTCCGTGTCCTAGGACCTCTCCGCAAGGCTACACAGGTCGAAGTCCTGCTGGGTGACTCCTTCAAACTGGGAGTCAAACCGCCCACAAGGATGTCGGGCGATCTGGGAGGAACACCGGGTATCACCCTGGTAGGCCCCAAAGGTAGCGTACAGCTTGCAGAAGGCGTGATCGTAGCACAGAGACACATCCATATGACCGCTCAGGAAGCGGCCCAGTATGGAGTCCACGACGGACAGATCGTCTCCATGGAATTCGACGGACCCAGATGCGGGATCCTCGGAAATGTTGCGATCCGTGCAGGTGAAGGACATTCTCTCGAGTGTCACGTAGACACCGAGGAGGCCAATGCACTGGCTATTACATCGGACACCACATTCAAGCTGATCAAGTAATAAAAACAGAAAACCAACTTTTTTAGAAAGAGGAGGAAACTAAAAATGGCAAAGTATGATGCATTAGGAATGATCGAAACAAAAGGTCTGATCGGATCCATCGAAGCAGCGGATGCGATGGTAAAGGCTGCGAACGTTTACCTCATCGGTAAGAACTTCGTAGGTGGCGGACTGGTTACGGTTATGGTAAGAGGCGACGTCGGCGCATGCAAGGCAGCAACCGATGCAGGTGCTGCAGCAGCTCAGAGAGTTGGCGAACTGCTTCACGTACACGTCATTCCCAGACCTCACTTCGAAGTAGAGGAAATCCTGCCCGATCCCAACAATCCTCAGCTTCCTGACGAAGGCTAAGCGATTCGGGTAAGATCCTTACACTTTTGAAAAAACGATCTGATATATAAATACGACTACCGCGCAGGCGTTCTCCTGCCTGCGCGGTGTAGAGCGTATGGTTTTGGCATCTGCTGATGCAGAGGCCAAAGCCGGCTTGTCGTATTTGGATCGGTGAGGTCAGACTATGAGCAAGACCATATTGGTACTCACGGGAAGTGCCCGTACCGGTGGCAACAGCGATCAGCTGGCGGACGCATTTGTTCGCGGCGCTCTGGCTTCGGGCAAGAACGTTCTGCGTTTTGACGCAGGAAGAAAAGAGATCGGACCATGCGTTGGTTGCGAGACCTGTTTTTCCACAGGCAGACCATGCTCCGGGTCCGACGATTTCAATGAGTTTGCACAGTATCTGCAACAGGCGGATGCTATCGCAATATTCACACCTATTTACTGGTTCACATTTCCCTCAAAAATCAAAGCAGCAATCGACAAGATGTACTCTTTTTACGTGTCCAAAACACCTACTAAGGTCAAGGAGAGCATATTGATCGTATGCGGGGGAGATACCAACCAGGATATCTATCAGGATATGATAGGCACATATGAGCAGGTCTGCAAGGCGATCGGCTGGGACAACAAAGGACACATCATAGTTCCCGGTGTCCACGAAGCAGGCAAGGTACAGGCCACACCTGCCATAGCCGGTATGGAGAAGATTGGCACATATTACTGAAAACAACAGGCAGACGCATAGCAACGTAGTCTGCTTTTTTGTCCATATAACAGGAGTACAGAAATGAGTACAATGGAACTGAAGAAAAACTTCTACTGGACGGGAATACTGGATCCGGATCTGGAAGTGTTCGATATAATAATGCATACCGACTTCGGTACGACTTACAACTCGTACCTGCTCAAGGGGAGCGAGAAGACGGCGCTGTTTGAGACTGCAAAGGCAAAGTGGGCTGATGAATACATCGCCAAGCTCCAGTCTCTCGTCGATATCACATCTATCGACTATCTGATCGTCAACCATACGGAGCCGGATCATGCCGGAACAGCCGAGAAGATAATCGATATGCACCCGGGGATCAAACTGGTGGGAACACCGACAGCTCTGGCGTTTATGAAGTCCCTTACAAACAGGGAATTTAATTCGATCCCGATCAACGACGGAGATGTGTTGCCTTTGGGAGACAAAACTCTCGAGTTTATGATAGTCCCCAATCTTCACTGGCCCGACACCATGTGGACCTACATCCGTGAGGATGGGATCCTGGTGCCCTGCGATTCATTCGGCAACCATTACAGTCATCCGGGGATACTCCAGTCCACAGTGACGGATCTGGATAATTCCATGAAGATGATGAAGTACTATTACGATAATATCATCGGGCCATTCAAGCCATACGTACTTGAAGCCCTCGAGAAGATCAAGGACAAGAATATAACGATGATCTGCCCGGGACACGGTCCGGTGCTGGATGACGATCCTGCAAAATGGATCGAAGTATACAGGGACTGGTCCACGGAAGTCAATCCAAACAACAATCCCGTTGTCGTTATGCCATATGTGGCAGCCTATGGATTCACCGGGATGCTGGCGGAACAGATCGCCGAAGGCATCAGGGCAGCATGTCCCGATGTGGATGTCAGATCCTATGACATGGTATATGCAGATGCCGACCAGGTGGTGGGAGAGATGTACTGGGCCAACGGTCTTCTCTTCGGTACACCGACCATACTCGGTGCTGCACTGAAACCCATATGGGACCTCACAACATCCATATTCGCCGGGACTCATGGAGGTAAACCTGCAAGTGCCTTCGGAGCATACGGATGGTCGGGAGAGGGCGTACCCCATCTGATCGACAGACTGCATCAGTTGAACATGAAGGTCTACAGAGACGGATTCAAGGTCCAGTTCAAGCCATCCGCTGTTGAGATGCAACAGGCGTTCGACTTTGGATACGGTTTCGGACTCGAAGTCAAAAAACACTGGGATGAACAGAATGCACCTGAAGTTGCGAAGCATGAAACTTCCGCAGCCGGCAGTGCATGGAAGTGCCTTATCTGCGGCGAAGTGGTAAAAGGCGACCAACCGCCTCAGAGCTGCCCCATATGCGGAGTGGGACCTGAACAGTTCGTATCTGTAAATGTATCCGATACGGGATTCACATCGAGTGACCCGCTCAAGGTCCTCATCGTAGGCGGAGGCGCGGCAGCATTGTCCGCAGCAGAAGCAGCAAGAGAAAGAAACAAGGCCGCACAGATAGAGATAATCTCAAACGAAGATATACCTTGTTATAACCGGCCTATGCTCACCAAGAACATACTTGCCAAGCCGGATATCCTCGGATTCATTTCCAAGCCGGCAGAATGGTATGTGGCCAATAATATAGGCGTGAGCCTGGGTGTCGAAGTGACATCCATAGATAATCAGACCAAAACAGTGACACTTTCCAATGGAGAGACCAGATCCTATGATCGTCTTGTATATGCTACGGGTGCGGAGAGCTTCGTCCCGCCCATCCCCGGGGCAGAACAGCCCATGGTAAGGGTAATCCGCAAACTCACTGATGTGATCGGTATCCAGAGTATGCTTCCCGGTGTCAGCGACATAGTCATGATCGGTGGAGGAGTACTGGGACTTGAAGCAGCATCTGAGTTTGCAAAGGCGGGCAAGAAGGTCACCATCGTTGAGATGGCTCCCATGCTCATGGGAAGACAGCTTGACGAGAGGGGCTCCAGATTCCTCAAAGCTGCCGCCGAAGCAAACGGCCTGAGGGTCATCACAGGCGCAAAGATAAACGCCATAGAGGCCGATGGAGTGACCCTCGAAGGAGAGAAGATCCCGGCGCAGCTGGTGGTGCTCTCCACAGGCACCAAAGCAAATGCACAGGTGGCTCTCAATGCAGGGGCTGCCGGAGATCGTTTCGTATTCGTAAACGATAGGATGGAGACGAGCATGCCCGACGTATACGCCGCTGGAGACGTGGCATCCTACGATGGAGTGTCCATCGGGATATGGAATCAGGCTACCGAGATGGGCAGGGTGGCAGGAGCCAATGCCGTGGGCGACAGCCTGGTATATCAGGGCATAACCCCGGCCTGCAGTTTCAGCGGATTCGGCATCGATCTCTTCGCAATAGGCGATGCTGGCAAAAAAGAGGACGAGATCTACAAGACCCTGGAAGTGGACGATCCCAGGATGCTCTCCTACAGGAAACTCTTCTTCCTCCACGACATCCTGGTAGGCGCCGTAGTTATTGGAGATACTGCCTTCGCAGGCGGCATCATGGAAGCTTACGAGAAGAACCTGGATTTCGAAGATTCTCTGGCTCTGATCCACGGCTGGAAATAGTCGTTTATGAGATTTAAG
>Ga0256871_1000360_pt1 | contig 18246 bp, 18 predicted proteins | sample RumenRJG_07RNA_FD_185439 | JGI IMG/M metagenome (GOLD analysis project Ga0256871, IMG submission 185439) | Metatranscriptome of bovine rumen microbial communities from Lethbridge, Alberta, Canada - Rumen RJG_07 (Metagenome Metatranscriptome) | ecosystem: Host-associated > Mammals > Digestive...
GCATAGAGCCTCCGATACCGGACCAATATGGAATTAGGCAATCCCAATTTAATAAAATTACCTTTTTAAGTTGCATCTTACATTTAGTTATTATTATAAATGCATTGGGCGCATATAGCTGTATAGATGGGCTTTAGGCAAGTCTTCACCTCATTTTGATAAAATCCAGCAGAACTATGTACCCTGTGCAAGTACGGCTTTAAAAACGAATAACTGGTGCCTTCTCGTCACTGGCCGTGTCAGTATCATGCTTATGATTGTTTGTATTCCATGCTCCGGCATTCATTCTCGGGTTGGTCAGCGATTGAACGGCGAGTGAATGATTAGACCCTCTGGTGAATGGAAGAGTAGGAACTGGGATTCTTATGGCATCCATTCACAGAGAAGCCAGGGAGAAAGACTGACAAGGTGAGTGGAGGGTAGGGTGTTACGCCGTGATATTAAAGAAAAAGTTCGATTTTAGGTTATAGGGGAGCACATTAATGACAGTAGCCAATGGCGAAAAAAAGAGAATACTATTTGTCGTAGAAGCCATGGGCGGCGGTATCTTTACATATATTGTGGATCTTGCCAATGAGCTCTGTAAAAAATACGACATGTATATCGCCTACGGAATTAGGCGACAGACTCCAAAAGACTACCTGGATTATTTTGATCCATCTATCCACATGATATATGTAGAAAACTTCACACGAGAGATCAGCCCACAGAAGGATCTCAGGGCCTTTTTTGATGTCAAGAAGATCGCAGAAAAGGTAAAACCCGATATCATTCATCTTCACAGCAGTAAGGCTGGTGTAGTTGGCCGTTTGGCGTTTGATGGGAAGAAGATCCCACTGTTCTACACGCCACACGGCTATAGTTTTTTAATGCAGAATTACAAGCCACTCAAGAGGTTTTTATTTAAGTCCATTGAGAAGATTTGCGCAAAACGGAATTGTACGACAATCAGCTGCAGCCCGGGAGAGCAGGAGGAGACATTAAAGCTCACTAAAAGAGCTGAGTATGTGAACAACGGCATCAACCTGGAGGAGCTGGAGAAAGGCCTTGAGAACATCGAGAAGAAGGACCATCCACTCACTGTGTTTACTCTTGGACGCATTTGCTATCAGAAAAATCCAAAACTATTTAACTTGATCGCGGAACAGCTTCCTGAGGTGAGGTTCATTTGGATCGGAGATGGAGATTTAAGGGAAGAACTGACTGCTCCGAACATCGAGATCACCGGATGGATGGATCGGAAGGATGCACTGAGAGTATCGATGAACGCAGATATCTTCCTGCTTACATCACTATGGGAGGGACTTCCGATGAGCCTACTGGAGGCGATGTATATGAAAAAGCTCTGCGTTGTGAATGACGTTATTGGGAACCACGATGTCATCCAAAACGGACAGAATGGATACGTGTGCCGGACTATAGAGGATTTTGTAAAGGCCATTGAGAGCACAGGAAATGAAGGACTTGTTGAAAAGGCTTATCAGGACCTGATGGGAAAGTACAACACTGAGGTTATGGCAGAGAAGTACAGCCAGATTTATGAGAATAGTCTGACAAAACGGGGGGGGGTACAGCATGAGTTAATAGTTGTATTCTCATATGTTGACTTTGTCGACTGTGGGAAGGCGGTGGCCTGATGTACGATCCAGCCATTGCCCACATAGTCTATGCATCAGATGATGGATTTGCTGAGATCCTTGGAGTTTCGCTGGTATCTCTTTTTGAGAACAGTGGGGATATGAAGGAAATTCGAGCCTATGTTTTGGACTCTGGAATCTCGGAACATAACCGTGAAAAAATTGAAGAAGTATGCATCAGGTATCAGCGCCCACTTCCTGTTTGGCTTAAGGCGAGAAACATAACTGAAGAACTTGGTATGAGAGTTGCCGCAGATCGGGGATCCTTATCCCAGTTTGCGAGACTTTTTGTTGCCAGCGATTTGCCTGCAGATCTGGAAAGGGTTTTGTATCTGGATTGCGATATTATATTCTGCCAATCGGTGAGCTTGCTTTGGAACATGGATATGCATGGCAAGACAATCGCTGCTTTAAATGATGCTTTCAGCCGCCAGTATCGGGCCAATATCGACTTGGAGCCGGAAGACGTGATGTTTAACTCCGGCGTTATGCTAATCGACTTGAACCGGTGGAAACGGCAGAAGGTTGAAAAACGCCTACTGAAGTTTATTGCAATGAAGCAGGGACGGATACAGCAAGGTGACCAGGGAGCATTAAACGCAGTATTGTCACACGATGTGTACTGCTTCCATCCAAGATTTAACTCTGTCACGATCTTCTATGACTTCACGTACCATGAGCTTTACGTGTATCGGAAACCCGCGGGGAAATACTACACAGAAGCGGAGATCAAAGAGGCAACAGAACATCCTGTGATCATCCATTTCACGACATCATTCCTGAGCCGCCGTCCGTGGGTTAAGGATTGCCATCACAGATACTGTGAGCTGTGGAGAAGCTATAAGGCCGAGAGTCCATGGAAGGAAGAACCACTTCGTGAAGACACAAGACCTGCATGGAAGTTAAGGGGAATTCGGATATTTAAGAAATTACCGAGAGGACTTGCAATGCACATTGCCGGATTTCTACAGGCGTATGGAAGGCCGATTAAGAACAAATGGTAAAAGGTGGACAAGGCAGAAAATGTTCAGCTTAATTAGATTCTTTGAGAAAAAAGAATATATGAACGATTTTCTCGATGGTAATCTGTATATGAATTCAATTGGGCATTTTTGGACTATGGGTCAGCCAAACCCTCAGGATGATTTATTGGAAGGAACTACAGAGACTCTATCAGCTGAGGACTTAAAGAATAAATATGGGATGGAGCTGCCAGAATCATTCTCATCACATATTCAAATACCTGTTATGAATCGAGCCGAAGGATATCAGTTTGTTCATATTCTTTGTTTCTATTTACATGAATATGATGCAGCTTTGAAGCTGGCAACAAGAATACCTAGGTCTATTAAAGGGCTTGGTAAGTATGCTGTAAAAATCGATAATGTGCAAGCGTTTGTTGACCTCTTATATGAAAAAATTTATCGAGAACACCTATATGGTTTGATGGGTCCTATAGAATATAAAAATCCGACTGAAGAATATGATTACATGGACTGCTTTAACAAATATAAAACACACCAAGATGAACATGAATGGCGCTTTGTACTAATACCAGATTTTGAGAAAGCAAAAGAAGAAGCTCAAAGGTTAAGAAACGAGAACTTGAATAAGGATCCAGCCATGCCAGTATCTCGATATGATAAGAGCATATATTTCAAGGTGGGTGGTCTTAGACATATTGCCCAGGTTGTTGATGCAGACTTGTTAATACAAGACACTGGCAAAGTATATGGCGAAGATTTTAAGACGGTAGACGAGCTGCCTATTCCATGGGATGAACGTAGGAAAAATATAGAGTTACTACTAAGTAAGCATATACCGGTGCCGTATCAGGCCTATCCCGAACAATATGTCGGGTACAGCCCGAGGAAAGCATTTAGGGAAAAGGTATTCGATATTGATAGAGGGATTAAGCCAATTATTACGATTGGTTGAGACTTATTAGCGTGATGGAGACTGATTAAGAATAAATGGTAAAATTTAATGATTTCTAAAAACGATATAGGATGCGTAGTGGTGCTGTTTAATCCAGACACCACTATCGTGGAAAATATAAAAGGCTACGAACAGATCGTAAATGAGGTTATATTAGTGGATAATTCCGAAGAGGATAATTCACTTTTATTTAGTAATCTCTCATTCGTTAAATATATCTCATTGAGGGAAAATACTGGAATTGCAAATGCTCTGAATGTCGGAATTAATGAATTATCAGAGCGCTTAATTTTGACAATGGACCAAGATAGCAAAATTTCAGATGTCCTTATTAAAGCGTATATTGACTACTTAAATACAAACGATAGAGCCGATATTGGCGCGCTTACTCCTCAGTTCAATACAGATAGGAATCCTGCGTCTATGAAAGCGGGATCTGAAGAGGTTCTGCTATCGATGCAGTCAGGAACCTGTTTTAAAAGGGCAGTGTTTGAGAAAATTGGAATGTTTGATGCGAAACTGTTTCTTGATGTTGTTGACTGGGAATATTTTTTAAGAATGCGAACAAGCGGATATAAGCTAATTCGTATAAATGATGCAATCCTTGATCACAGACCTGCATCAACAAGAGAACTTAAGTTTGGCCCAATTGCTGTGAAGTACGGGATAGCCCCGCCGATAAGATATTATTATCAGTCGAGAAACCTTTTATGGACCGCAAAGAAATACCACTGCAAAACACTATATAAGAATTTAATGGTAAAGTGGCTGAAGATAGTTCTGCTATTTGATAATAAGAATAATTACTTAAAAGCGTTTCATCAAGGGATCAGGGACGCAAAGGCAAATAAACTAGGAAAATGCAAGGAGAATTATGGCTAAACAGCGAATCTTGCAGCTAAATCTAGATGGAACTGGTGGAGCCTTTAGTTTGATGTACCAGCTTCAATTATATTTAAAGGACGAATTTATTTTTGACTTCTATTGGATGGGGAAGTTTGTCCACTCAGAAAAATCTGATGATTTAGAAAAAAATGGAAGTAACATTTATGAAGAAGATTTGAGGAAAAATAGACTGTTAGGACATATATTACTTCCGTGGAAATTCTATAGATTCCTCAAAAACCATCCGTATGATATTGTACATATAAATGCAGATTTAGCTTATAAATTGTTACTTTATGCATATCCTGCATACAAGGCCGGAGTGAAAAAGATTATTATCCATTCACATTCAAGCGGAGTCAATGGGGATCACAAGAGTTTAAAATTAGCGATGCACAAAATGTGTAAGCCTTTTTTGAAAACATATGCCAACACATTTTTATCCTGCTCCAAGCTGGCATCTCAATGGATGTATGATGATCAGAACTATGCAATTATGATTAATAATGGCGTTGAATTAGAGAAATTCAAATTCAACTTAGATGTTCGCAATAAGATCAGAAAAGACTTAAATTTAACTGACCAAATTCTGATAGGAACAGTTGGAAATTTATCGTTTCAGAAATATCCAGAGTTTTTTGTTGATATTTTTAAGAGACTGCCCAAAGATAAGTATAAGGGGATCTTTGTTGGGGATGGACCAGATCGAGAAGCAATAGAAAAATACGTTGCAGATAATAGGGCGATCGACCAGATAATATTTTTGGGCAATACAAATCATGTAGAGAATGTGCTCTGTGCAATGGATATTTTTGCGATGCCATCCAGATTTGAAGGCCTTCCAGTTAGTGCTATAGAGGCACAGGCAAGTGGTCTAGACTGCTTTCTATCAAATAAAATAACTAGGGAAGTAAAATTACTGGATACTTGCGAGCTTCTCCCAATAGATGATCCTGATGACTGGGTTCAGGCAATTTTGCAAACGAAAATCGATGTAGGAAAGAGAACTAATGCGGCAGATGTATTGAAGAAAAAAGGATTTGATATACGAGACTCTGCACTAGAGCTTCGACAAATTTATAAATCTTAGGATTACAGTATGTATATAGTTTTAATTGTTTTTTTGGCTGTTAATGTTTATTTGAATTATTATTTTTATAAAAAAGATCTTTTATCGCCACCTGGATTATATTCACTGGTACTTTTAATATCGGCTCTTTATGGACTGTTTTGGTATAAAAAGTGGGATTTGGCTAATTTTGGAGTATTGACAACAACTATTATTTTAATCGGTGCATATATTTTTTCATCGACATCATGGCTTATACATGGCATTTTTTTGAAAAAAGTGAATGGAATTCTAGTAGTAGATTCAGAAATTCAAATAGGAAATATAAAGTACCTACTAGTTTTGATTTTTGAAGCATTGACAATATATTGTTCATTTGAATATTTTGGGGGATCTATAAGCAAACTGCCTCAATCAATTATGGATTATAGATATTCATTTCTTCAAGGGAATGATACTATGCCAAGTTACCTTAGCTTAATGATGAATATTTGCGTTGTTAATGGATATATAAGTGGTTATTTAATAGCAAATTATTTTGCACTATTCGATAAAATCTCTATTAAATGGACAATATCGTTTGTACTGTGTATAGTAGCATCTTTATTTGGGGGTTCTAGAGGAGGAGCAGTATCTATCATAATAGTTACGGCAGCAATAATATTTACCATTAAACGGCGAAAAGATGATCAGCATAGAGATCTGCGTCAAAATAGGAAAATGTGCGTACTTCTTTCTGCTGGAATAGTACTTGGAATTATATTTTTTGTGCAATCATCGTATTGGCTTGGAAGACTAATGGAGTACGGCCCTGCTTATTATTTCGCTATATATCTTAGCGCACCATTAAAAAACTTTGATCTTAATCTTGCTGCTGTTAATGCGGGTCAACACATTACAGGCTCTGATTTCCGATCTGTTAATGGGGTTTCGCTAGGTAATGTTGGTACTATTTACACATATGAATATCTGCATGGAGGTATCTTTGGAGTAATTCTTATATCTATAGGTGTTGCAGCTTTTGGAGCCATATTATACGAATTGGTTAGATCAAAGGATATATGTTCGAACAAGTTTAACCTGATTGTGATTATTTATGCATATATATTATATTGTATTTCTATGAATATATTTGGCGGAACGATGGTGACTGGATTCTTCTCACTGTATTTTTTGAAAATCGTTATTGGGGCGTTTATTCTTTTAACTTTCTACAGTATGCATATTACTGCATATGGCACACTTATATTGAAGAGGATTTTGTAATGTATGAAAAAAGCACAATTGCAATAGTTGTTACATACAATCGTCTTGAATTATTAAAAGAAAATATCAATGCTTTGACCACATGCATTGGACTTGAAAATATTTTGGTAGTTGATAATCATTCGACAGATGGAACAGATAAATATTTAGAGGATGAGCATATTACATATATTCGAATGCAATCTAATGAAGGTGGTGCAGGCGGATTTTCTCGAGGAATAGAGGAGGGAATTAAACGAGGATACAAATATCTATGGATTATGGATGACGATACCATCCCTTATCTAGACAGCTTGAATAAACTTTTTGACGCTGCAGAAATAGTAAAATTAAATTTTGGATTTTTAGCTAGTTATGTAGAATGGACGGATCAGACGCCTTGCATCATGAATATGCCGGAATTAATACCAGGATTGAATCGAGACGAGATTGAATACGAGTCAAAAGGAATAATAAAATGCAGTAGGGCATCGTTTGTTTCGATGCTGATTAACAGAGATGCTGTTATCGAATCCGGACTGCCAATAAAAGAATTTTTTATATGGGGGGATGATACGGAGTATTCGAATCGTTTGGCAAAAGCGTTCCCTTGCTATTTTGTTCCATCCAGTATTGTATTACATAAAATGAAGAACAATACACCTACAGATATTATAACTGACAGCGAAGATAGATTGGAACGATATAAATTATTGTATAGAAATCAAACATATATGGCTAGGATGAAGGGCAAAAAGGATTCTAACATAAATACACTTTGGATCTTGTATCAAATATTAAAGGTTGTTAAATCGTCAACAAGCCACAAAATGAAAAGAATTAAGATCATTCTTTCGGGGTGGAATGCTGGTAGACATTTCAACCCTCAAATTAAGTTTGTTGATAATTAGTAGGGCTCTTCATCAGCATTTGAGGTTTCTGAAGGAAGTTAGGAAAAAAGAGAGTTAGAAATGAAAAAAGTAGGATTAATCACATATCATGCTGCAGACAATTACGGATTAGTATTTCAGGCATATGCACTATGTAAGAAAGTAAACAACCTCGGGTGCGATTGAAAAATCATCAACTACCGTATGCCCTCACAACAAGCATATTATGCAATGTATCGAACACAATTTGGCGTGAAGACATTTATTAAGGATTTGCTAAAGTTGCCTTTTCATAAGGAAAGAAAAAAACGTAGTGAAAAATTTGAACAATTCATTCAGAAGATGCCATTGACTGCAAAAACAGTTGAGCCTGAGGAAACTCTTGAGTTCATGAAAAAGTATCCAGTAGTGCTAAGTGGTAGTGACCAGATTTGGAATAAGCATTCCTGTGAAATGAATCAGACGGATTGGAAATACATGGATCCATATCTATTGAAAGGATACACTGGATATAAGTTATCTTATGCATCATCTGTGGGTGATATGAAGTCAGAAGAACTGGATATAATATCACCAGCTATAGAGCAATTTCAGCATATTGCAATGAGAGAATCCTCCAGCGCAGTAGTGATGAGCAAGTTGCTTAATCGAAATATTCAGTGGGTGGTAGATCCGATATTTCTACTTCAGGATAGAGACTGGAAAAATTTAACTTCAAATGTCAAGAAGAGCAGAGAACATTATATTTTTTACTATGCATTAGATAGTTATAAGCAGATGAAGGAAAGAAGAAAAGTCCTTCTTGTTATCTCAAAGAAATTTGGTAGACCTATTCATGTCCTTGCCCCGAGAGTTTATTACGCTCCGGAGAAGGGTAGGATTGATCTAGTTGATATTTACATTTCTCACTTTGAATTAAAGTAATAATGTTGTTAGGAATTTTGGTGTATAGAATGAGGAATAATACATGTATGATTATTTGATTGTTGGATCTGGTTTATACGGTGCGGTTTTTGCTCATCAGGCAAATGAAGTAGGAAAGAAAGTTCTTGTTATAGATAAGCGTCCAAATATTGCTGGTAATGTGTATACGGAAGATGTGGAAGGAATCCATGTACATCGTTATGGAGCACATATTTTTCACACGAATGATAAGAAAGTATGGGACTATGTGAATCAGTTTGCTGTTTTCAACCGCTTTACAAACTCTCCGGTAGCAAACTATAAAGGGGAACTTTACTCACTTCCATTCAATATGTACACCTTCAATAAGATGTGGGGTGTGGTGACACCACAGGAAGCAGCTGCCAAGATCGAGGAGCAGAAGAAAGATTATATTGCGAAGAAGCTACAAGAAAGGGGGCTGCCTGCAGATGCACCGTTTGAGCCACAGAACCTGGAGGAACAGGCAATCTCGCTGATCGGGACAGATATCTACGAGAAGCTGATCAAGGGCTATACAGAAAAGCAGTGGGGAAGACCGTGCACAGAGCTGCCTTCTTTTATCATCAAACGTCTTCCAGTTCGCCTGACTTTTGATAACAATTATTTTAATGCGTTGTATCAAGGTATCCCAATCGGCGGTTATACAAAGATGGTCGAAAAGATGCTGGAGGGCATTGTGGTTCGACTGAATGAGGACTACCTGAAGGATAGAGAAAACTGGAATCAGTTAGCAGAGAAAGTTATCTTCACGGGACCGATCGACGGATATTATGATTATAGACTTGGAACGCTGGAGTATCGAAGTGTTCGCTTTGAGACGGAACTTCTCGATATACCGAACTTTCAGGGGAATGCAGCAGTTAATTATACGGACAGGGAGACGCCGTGGACTCGCATCATTGAGCATAAGTGGTTTGAATTTGGCAAAGATGCAGATGGAAACGATCTTCCGAAGACAGTGATCTCTCGTGAGTATTCTTCCGAGTGGAAGCCAGGAGATGAGCCATACTATCCGGTTAATGATGAGAAGAATGGGGCGTTATACCAGAGGTACAAAGAACTAGCGGATAAGGAGGGCAAAGTGATCTTTGGCGGGCGATTGGGAGAGTATAAATACTACGATATGGACAAAACAATTGAAGTTGCGCTAAATATGGCAAAACGCGAATTGATGTGATATTAATGATTGAGGTGAATTAGTTTTTGGTTTAAGAAGTACATTTCCATCCTACTATTAATTGAAAGAGTCCGTATAATGGTATTAATTCAATAATTCAAAAGAGCCAAAGGCACAGCCTTCAGGTATAATGAGAATCACGACATTCAACATAGTACCGCAAGGAGAACCGATGGCTCAACTCAATATTACACTGAATTAGGACGAAATGTGAGACATGGAAAGATTTCCTGACAGTGCTGAAAAAGCGCGGTCTGTGCAGCCTCATGATGATTACGTCCGATTCTCACGATGGCATTATCAATGGCTCCGGGGAGGTATTTCCGGACGTTCCGTGGCAGCGGTGTCAGTTTCACTTTTCAAAGAACATCGCTGATAAAGCACCTAAGAAGATGCGGAACGAAGGAAGTGAGGACCCGGCGGGAAACCGAAGGTGATCCTGGTAGATACGGGAGGTGCGCTGCCATAGAGGAAAGGGTTATACAACGGCCATGAATATCAGGATGAACGACGTTCTGATTCGTATACCCAAAACACCTCTATTCTCGTACCAGATACTCTGAGATGCCCATCCTTCCGGCTCATTTGGCAGAGGTATAACGTTGAAAAATCCTTGATTTTCAAGGAAAAATGACTTGACTTTTATAGGGAGGTTATAAAAATATTAGGTTCTAAGACTGATCAAAAACGCAAGAGAGTACAGATAGTATTTTCTGGTTGGAACAAGGGAAAACATTTTAATCCATCAATAGATTATGTGAAATAAGGTAAAAAAGTTATGAATAAAGAATTAGCATCTCTTTGTGTGCTTACATATAATCAAATAGACTATGTTGAAGATGCAGTTACGAGTGCGTTAAATCAAGATTATTCTCCTTTAGAAATTATTTTTTCAGATGATGGATCTTCAGATGGAACTTTTGAGAAGATAAAAGAAATAGTTTCGTTGTATAAAGGACCACACAAAGTAGTGATAAATCAAAATAATTCAAATCTCGGTATAAGAGAACATGTTAATAAGGTCCTTTACGATATGAGTCATGGCAAATATTTGCTCCTTGGCGCAGGTGATGATATTTCGGATGCCCACAGAGTATCTGAATATGTAGGATACTTTCAGAAATTCCCTGATGTTATGTCTATTTCATGTCTCTCTAAGGTTATTGATAAAGAGGGGAAATGTTTAAATCCTACTGCTCTTTGGAATAATAAGATTACGCTATATTCACTTGATGATTATGCTTCATGGCCGTATTTTTTCATGAATTCAGGAGATTCAAGGGGCATAAGAAGAGATGTGATCACATCGTTTCACAGGATGCAATACTCCCGAGATGAGGATATTTTTCTATATATTAGGAGTCTATTGCTTGGCTCAGCTTTATATATTCGCTCGCCTTTAGTTTCTCGCAGAATGACAGGAAATAACACTAGTGCCTCGTTTAGTTCTAAAGAATTATTATCTGGTATGCGTAAACAGCTAGATGCTGATATAAAGTATGCTTACGATCATAAGTATATTAGAGATAACGAATATCAAATGGCAAAGCAGAAACTCAATTACTTAATGGATTATTTTTGCATTTATACGACTAATCCAAAGTCGAGTTTAAAGGTTCTTTTTTATAGATTGTTAAGACATAATCTTAAACTAATTAGGTACTATCCAGTCGATACGTCATGGCAATAAAAATTGCAGGCATAATGCTGTTGGAAGGAAAAGATAATGCAAGTAATTAAATATGTATTCCAGCCCCACGGTGATGATCGCGGACAGTTGGTATCACTAGAGGAATTTAAGGATATTCCATTTAGAATTAAGCGAGTCTACTACATGTATGACACGGCACCAGGAGTGACACGAGGCAAGCATGCACATAAGTCACTCCAGCAGATTCTGATCTGTATCCACGGAAGCTGCAAGGTGTTACTGGATAACGGCAAGGAAAAGAAGATTGTACCATTAGAGAAACCGTATGAAGGACTGTATGTTACCAATAATATGTGGAGAGAAATGTACGACTTCTCGGACGATGCTGTATTGATGGTGCTGGCATCCGAGTTGTATGACGAGAGTGATTATATCCGTAACTATGATGAGTTCCTGGAGTTTGTGAAGAACTGTGGAGACACCACGGCAGCGGATACCGAAGAAGGAGATACAAAATAATGAAGATTCCGTTTGTGACTTTTAAGCCACTTGAGGCAGAACTGGATTCTGATATCCGTGCTGCCTTTGAGAAAGTTTATACCAGATCCTGGTATGTGGAAGGTGAGGAAGACGAGGCGTTTGAGAAAGCCTTTGCCAATTTCTGTGGAACTAAGTATTGTGTTGGTGTAGGCAATGGCCTGGATTCTTTGATGCTTGCACTGAAGGGTCTTGGAATCGGAGAGGGTGATGAGGTGATCATTCCTTCGAACACATTCATCGCCACAGCGCTGGCTGCTTCCTATACCGGAGCTAAGGTTGTATTTGTAGAACCGGATATCAGAACATTTGATATTGATCCCAGCCTTATAGAACAAGCTATCACTCCAAGAACAAAGGCTATTATGCCGGTGCATCTCTATGGTCAGCCGTGTGACATGGATCCGATCATGGATATCGCAAAGAAGCATAATCTTTATGTTATCGAGGATTGTGCACAGGCACATGGTGCAACCTATAAAGGTCAGCGGGTTGGTTCATTTGGTACTGCCGCAGGATTTAGTTTTTATCCGGGCAAAAATTTAGGTGCTCTTGGTGATGCTGGGGCAAGTGTAACCAATGATAAAGCACTGGCTGACAAGATCCGCGCTCTGGGAAATTACGGTTCAGATTATAAATATCATCATATCTATAAAGGAAACAACAGTCGTCTGGATGAAATGCAGGCAGCGTTCCTTTCTGCCAAGCTCCCGAGTCTTGATAGGGTGAATGAGAATAGAAGGGCCACGGCCAAGAAGTATCTGGAGGGTATCAAGAACCCGAATGTAATACTTCCATATGTGAATCCGGATACCAATCCGGTATGGCATATTTTTGGTATCCGTGTGAAGACGGAAGCGGAAGATTCTCGAAAAGCTGAGCTTGGTACAGGACGGGCATCTCTCGAGAAGCATTTGAATGATGCTGGTATCGGAACGAATAAACATTACCCGATTCCTATGCATCTGCAGGAATGCTATAAAGATTTGGGTTTCAAAAAGGGTGATTTCCCCATTGCAGAGGAAATCAGTGCAACAGAATTATCAATTCCTATGTATTATGGAATGAAAGACGAGGAAGTGCAGTACGTAATTGATAAAATCAATGAGTGGGAAGCATGAATAAGTTTAAGCTATTCATGGAGAACATGATCGTATATGGGATCGGTGGCGTGATAAGTAAGATAGTTCCGCTTATTATGGTTCCGATCGTGACTCGACTGATGCCTAATTCTACATATTATGGAATCAGCGATCTTTCGAATACGATCATATCCCTGGCATCTGCAATTGCTGTAATGGGAATGTATGATGCGATGTACCGCATGTTTTTCGAGAAAGAAGATAAAGATTTTAAGAAAGATATCTGTTCGACTACAATAACCTACACGATAGGCGCATCATTTGTTGTTTCTGTTTTGATGGTTATATTGAAAGGACCAGTTGCACAGCTTTTTTATGGTGACAGGCAGTATGAGAGTATGGTGTATATATGTGCTGTGGCGACACTTGTCAGTGCGACGAATAGCATTATATCCGCACCGACAAGGATGCAGAACCAGAGAAAGATCTTTCTTATTACAAATACGGTCAGTCCGATTTTGTCCTATTCGATCTCTATCCCGTTAATATTACAGGGACATTATCTGATCGCACTACCCCTTGCCTCGGCAATAAGTGGTGCCACAATGGAACTGGTTTTCTATTTCCTCAACCATTCGTGGTTCGCGATGAGGAGATTTAACAAGAAATACCTGAAGCAACTTTTAGCAATCGCTATACCGCTGATGCCGAATTTTCTTATTTATTGGGTATTCAACTCCTCGGATCGTGTGATGATTTCAAATCTTCTCAACGTAGGTGAAGCAGGTATTTACAGCGTAGGATCTAAATTAGGACTCGCGAGTCAGCTGATCTATACGGCATTTGCCGGGGGCTGGCAGTATTTTGCATTCAAAACCATGAAGGAAGACAATCAGGTTGAGAGCAATAGTCGGATCTTTGAATATCTTGGAATAGTAAGTTTTGCGGCAACAACATTTATCTGTGCGTGGAGCTATGGGATTTATAAACTGTTCTTCACAGGAGATTATGTGAGAGGATATATCATATCTCCGTACTTGTTCTTGGCACCACTGCTGCAGATGCTTTTTCAGGTAATAGCCAATCAGTTCCTGGTTGTTAAGAAAACTTGGCCAAACCTATTTATCCTTGGAAGCGGAGCAGTAGTCAACATCATTTTAAACTTTACTATGATTCCGAAAATAGGTATAGAGGGCGCTTCAATTGCTACACTTATTGGTTATATTGTGTCCGATGTGATTTGCTGTATAGTGCTGCTTAAGATGAAACTGATGGTGATCTCAAAAAGATTCATTATATGTAGTTTAATTATGACAGCATATTTTATTCTTTGGAGGCAATTCATTCCTAGCAATGTTGCAGTTGGAACATTATCCGCTGTTATCATAACGGTCATATTCTGCCTATTCTATCGAAAAGATGTAAAGAAACTGCTTACAATGATTAAGAAGTGAGAAATTGTATGACGACGTTAAGAAAATTAAAACAATCAGATGCGCCTCTTATGCTCGAATGGATGCATGATGAAGATGTTGTGCATTTTATGAAAGCTGATTTTCAGCATAAAACGCTTGGCGATTGTGAAAGATTTATTGATTCATCACAAGAAGACAGCAAGGATATTCATCTTGCAGCAGTTGATGATATCGATACCTATATGGGAACTGTAAGCCTTAAAAATATTGATAATGGATCTTCAGAATTTGCAATCACCATGCGAAAAGAAGCTATGGGAAAAGGCTATGCTGCAGAGGCAATGAAGCAGATCATCGATAAAGGCTTTAATGAGCTGGGACTGGAGTATATCTATTGGTGTGTTAATCCGGCAAACAAAAGGGCCATCAGGTTTTATGACAAAAATGGGTATCAGAGAGTAACGCTTGACGAGCTTAGTAAAACTATGAAAATATCCAAATCAGCACTGGAAAATAAGGGGGGGGGTACCGGCCAGAAGAGGCAGAAGGTTATATCTGGTACCTGTCAATTCGAAAGGAGCATATACAAAACTGAATATCGGAAATCTATTTGCTCCTTACAAGGCAACTAAAAAGGAGACGTAGATGGAAGATAATAGAACTAAATCCGCAACAACTATTTCTCTACACATTGGGCAGAGTGCGTCTTTTTCCAAAACAATAACAGAAACTGATGTCTACAATTTTGCTGGTATAGTTGGTGATTTTAATTCGGCTCATGTAAATGCAATTGAGGCTAGTAAAAGTATCTTTGGAAAGAGGGTCGCTCATGGTATGCTTGTTGGTAGCCTTATATCAACCGTATTAGGTAATAAGTTACCTGGGCCAGGAACTATTTATATGGAGCAAGATTGCAAATTCGTAGCTCCTGTGTATTTCGGAGATACAATAACAGCAACTGTCATTGTTACAGATATTATAAACGGAGATAAGGGTATCTACCGCTTGGAGACAACGGCATGCAATCAAGATGGAAACAAAGTCATTGACGGGTACGCTGTCGTTATGTACAGAGGAAGGAATTAGTTAAGATGTCTTTGATTAATCAATTTAATGAAGAACAGAAAAAAATCAGAAACACTAGTATTAGCAAATCAGCAAAAATCTCTGATACAGTGGTTATTCATAATGATGTAACAATAGAAGAAGATGTTGTTATTCATGATTTTGTTGTAATCTATCCGGGGACAATTGTTAAAAAAGGAACAGAAATATATGATCATTGTACACTTGGAAAACTTCCCACATCCCCCGGAAGTACAGCTCGTACATATAGTGCTGAATATGGAAAAACAATTATAGGTGAAAAATGTATTTTGTGCCCAGGGGTGGTTATCTACACAGGTACGGAAATTGGCCATAACAATCTTCTGGGCGATAATTGCTCTATTCGTGAGAAATGTATCATTGGAGACTACGATATCATCAGCCGCAATGTTTCTGTTAACTATGAAACTAAGATTGGAAGCCACACGAAGATTATGGATAACTCCCATATTACAGGAGATATGGTTATTGGGGATCATGTTTTCATTAGTGTAATGGTCTCTTCAACGAACGACAATTCAATGGGCCGTGATGAGAATGCCACAGAAGAATTAGCAGGTCCTGTTGTTGAAGATTATGTAACTATAGGTGCTAGCGCTGCCCTATTACCAGGAGTTCGCATTGGGACGAATGCTATTGTGGGTGCCAGTGCTTTAGTTACGAAGGATGTTCCTGCGAATAAGGTTGTTATGGGTGTTCCTGCAAAAGTTGTTCGAGATGTAAAATGACAAATTAGGAAAAAAAACATATGCTTGACAAGAATTGCAATAACAAAGAAAATCTTTTGACAGACAGACAGACAGACAGACAGACAGACAGACAGACAGACAGACAGACAGACAGACAGACAGACAGACAGACAGACAGACAGACAGACAGACAGGCGATTTGCGCTATTAAAACAACGATATATCGGACTTGATATCTTTCGGGCAGCTTCTGTATTAATGATTTTTGCATTTCATACAAGAATTCATTTAAATGCCAGTTATTGGATTTTTAATAACTTTGTATCTATGGGCGCTGTGTTCATGACTGCATTTTTTATGCTGTCTGGATTTTCATTATTTGTAAATCATGCCGAGACATGCCTATATCAAAAGAAAAATATAAAGACTTTCTGGATTAAGCGAATAATTGGGATCATCCCTATGTACTATATCTGTGGATTGATATATGCTTTATCTCCCTTCGATCCAGATCCAGTTTGGCAAAGAATTCTCATTGCACCTGTTGAATTGCTTGGTATTCAATCGGACTTTGATGGGCTCTTCGGACACAGTCATAATGGTGGTACTTGGTTTATTTCGTGCATTATCATTTGCTACATTGCGTATCCTTTTTTACAAGAGTTTATAAAAATGACTTCTGTCAGGGTGCGCAAGATATGCTTCATAATATGTATATGTATTTTACTTTATGCACCTCTTGTTCAGCATGTGTTTGAGACAGGTAGCATATATTCTAATCCTTTTTTTCGGTGCCTCGAATTCTTTATCGGTATGCTTCTTGCGGCATATAAGCAGGATGTGTCCAAAAAGAGTAAGGAAGTTTTGTATAACTGGGTAACGGTTATTATAGCCACAGTAATTATGTTTATTGGCGTGTCTGTTGGAATTAGATTCGGTGTGGGAGCGGGAAATTACATGCTGTATAGCTGGATTTGCTTACCATGCTTTTGTTTAATACTCTTTGGACTTAGTGGGATTAAATTCAAGCAAAGAGAAAACCGGTTGCTGAAGATGATTTGCTCAGCATCATACGTTATATTTCTCTCACAGCTATATTCTAATTTCATTTGTAAGAAGATTATTGCGTTCAACGGCATTAGAAATAACGGGATTATTCTTCTTCTAGGATGGGGAGTTGGGATTGGAATAACCATTGGTTTAAGAATTATAGAGAAACCATTAACACATTCTCTAAAAAAGCGCTTGCTAGGGATATCTGGTGACAGGCACTGTTAACTATCATCAGATCTGGCACTACCATTGGGTCAGATAGTTTCATCGGAGCGAATTGTATCATCGGTGAATATCTGATGGATTTCTGCCTTGACAGGAGACCCCATAATCACAAGCTGACGATAGGCAATAATGCCCTTTTACGAAGTGGTACCATCATTTATACTGGGTCTGAAATAGGAGATCATATTCAGACTGGCCATCGTGTGACAATTCGAGAGAAGAGCACTATCGGCTCACATTGCAGTATTGGCACGCTTTCAGATATTCAGGGCAATTGTAGTATCGGAGACTATGTCCGAATGCATAGTAATGTACACATCGGACAATTGTCTGTTGTGGACAACTATGTGTGGATTTTTCCATATGTAGTTCTTACGAATGATCCAACACCAACATCAGAGGATGGAGGATTCATAGGCGTGCATATTCACAAATTTGCATTGATTTCAACGGGAAGTGTATTACTTCCAGGAGTAAGCATAGGTAGAGATGCGTTAGTTGGAGCCAGCTCCAATGTTACAAGGGATGTGTCTGATTATGCGCTTGTTGTTGGAAATCCGGCGAAACAGATCAAGGATGTTAGTTGCTGATGCCATGTACCATGGCCTTTTGTCAGAGTAGAGAGGGTAAGAATAATCCCTGCACGATGATTGAACAATCATGCAGGAATTCTGACTCAGAATGATTCTCCACTTGTATGA
>Ga0256871_1000364_pt1 | contig 18168 bp, 10 predicted proteins | sample RumenRJG_07RNA_FD_185439 | JGI IMG/M metagenome (GOLD analysis project Ga0256871, IMG submission 185439) | Metatranscriptome of bovine rumen microbial communities from Lethbridge, Alberta, Canada - Rumen RJG_07 (Metagenome Metatranscriptome) | ecosystem: Host-associated > Mammals > Digestive...
CTGAATACTCTCCATCTTCATCGTTACTGGCTTCGCTTCCATTTTCATCTTCCACAGGTATAGCAAACTTTGCATCGTTCGTAGACAGCTGACAAACTACGAGTTTTCTATCTCTGTCATATGCTACGTTTTCCGTGAGCCTGTCAACATAGTTGTCAGTCGCCACTGTCGAAATTGTCGTGCCGCTCACCGCTTCTTTCTCGGCATCCACTCCATCGATCTGCCTGAGATAGTCAGCAAAGGACATATACTCTCCGGTCACACCTGTGGTCTTGGTACCTGTACCGAGAGTTATGGAACTTCCCAGGAACAGGATCTTCTTTCCCTTTAGCATGCTGTTCTCATCCTCGGCATACCTCTTCAAATCGAACTGGTGTGAATTGCCTCCACTGATTTCCTCAACGATGGCACTGTATCCGCCGTAGATCTTCTTTTTCTTTTTCTTCGAGAAAGCTCTGACTTTGTAGTAGTACACCTTGTTGGCACCAATGCTGGAATCCGTGTACGATGTACCGGACTGGGTCCTTATCTTCTTGTACTTACCATTCCTGCTGGTAGCACGCCAGATCTCGTATCCCTTGGCTCCGGTGCTCTTACTGTAGCTTATCCTGATCTTTTTCGTTGTTTTCTTCACAGCCGTGGCAGTCACCCTGGGCGGTGCCACCTTCACTACACACTTGACCTTCTTGCTGTCCTTGCCGTAGACCTTCTTGCCTTCGGACATGGCATATGCCCTTACCTTGAAGTAATAGGTCTTGCCGATCTTAAGTCCACCGACATTTCCACTGGTGGCATCTCCTGCAACGGTCCTTTTGGCCTTGTACTTGCCTCTCTTCTTGCTGGCAACGTAAACAGTATATCCGTCCACTCCCGTCTTCTTGCTCCAGGATACCTGGACGGTCTTGTTAGCCACGACCCTGGCTTTGATGCCCGATACACTGGGTCCGGCAGCAAAAGCCTGCTCAGAAGTGTACACAAAGGCAACGGCCATTGCGATCACAAGGCAGGCAATTATTCTCATGTTTTTGATGGTCATCTGTCTGGTCATTTTTATTCCCGTCATAAAATCTCTATCCATACATAATTATTTTACACCTGCCGTTTTGGCTTTTCAATCTTTTTCCCGCTAAAGAGTGCCGCCTTGATCGGATCCCATATGATATGGAATATCTCAGCCACGATGCCACCGCCAAAGTATGCGATGAAGGCATAGATCCATGGCGCTATCCAGGGCGAATAACCCCTGTCATAGAGGAAGTTATGATCGTACATGTAATATACGAAGAGCATATGGATCAGATAGATTATCAGCGTATTGGCCGAAAACCTCCTGAGTATGGTCTCCCCTACCTTGGAGAACTGATGGGTCCTGAATACTGTGATTATGAAATAGAACAGAGCCGTATTTTTCAGGATTATCAGTATGCTGAACTTCTGCGTGGTCGCGACCACCATCAGATCCCCTGCATGGATCCAGTTGTAGATGTTGAACCAGATACCGGCCAGTGTAGCGGCGATGCCCAGGACATATATCACTAGCCTGAACGCCCTGGTGGGCCTGTAGGTGTATGCGATCCATCCGAAGAGCATCCAGAAGGGATACTGACAGATCTGTGCTACAGGAGTCTTCTCGAGAGCCGGTACTATATAGGTCTTGCCATAGGGCAGCCCGGGCCAGTCCTTGATGGTACTGAGGATCAATGCTCCAACAAAGATCACAACTATGTACCCGAACAGCTTCTTGTCTCTCGTAGCCGTTATTGGTCTGAGGATCGGAGCAAGGATATAGAGTCCGATTATCATCGGGATATACCACATGTGATAGGGCTCGACAAGCCACTCTTTGATAAAGAACTGTGGCGTGATATCCGGCTGTGGATCCATCATATGGATGCGGTACAGAGCGTAAATCAGGCTCCAGAATATATAAGCCGCCGTCATCTTCAGTACATTCTTCTTCCATATCTTCGGTGCTGTCACATTCCTTTCAGGGGAGAGAAAGAATATACCGCTCACCATGACGAAGAGCACTGTAGGCGATCCGAATATCATCCTGTATACCAGGTAATTTGTCCATTCTGAGGGTCCCACATCGGTGGATATACCGTAATACTGGCACCAGATGAAGGAATGTAACCCGCAAACCATGAAGCAGGATACGCATCTGAGCACGTCTACCGACCAGTCTCTGCGGCCGCCACCGAACATTGGTGGTACTTCCTCAACTCCGAACAGTTTTCTTCTATTGTCATTTAAGGTGTTTTCTGTCATATTCCGTCGTTTTTCTTGAATCTATCACATTCTACTGGTATAGTTGCTAACATGGAAACGATATTATACAACTTCGTGATGCTCGTGTCACGCATACACACATATTTTCTCACCTGGAACGACTCCATCGAGAACAGTTTCGACGATAAGATGCTCCACTTCATCATCATTGGTGCTCTGGGCATCGCCATGGTCCTGGTCCTCCACCCTGTTTTTCTGTGGCTTTCGAGGACGGGTCATACCATGGTCATCTCTTTCTTTTATGTGCTGTCGGCGATCCTGGTGCTTACCTTCGCCATAGAGATCGGACAGGGTTTTTATGGAACGGGTAGCATGGAATTCGACGACGTCCGTTTCGGTGTAGGTGGCTTCCTGGTCTTCTTCGCCATATTTATCGCCATCCGGGGCATCATCCATCTCATCATACGCCTTACTAAACGTTCTGTCTGATCAGATCGAGCATGTTGAGCACGGCATACTGCCTGTTGGTATTACGACTCCTGGTGTTCCAGGTCGTCTTCCGGCAGGTTTTTTTATCGCCGTATACAAAGCCAATGTAAGTCGTGCCCACAGGCTTCTCTTCGGTCCCTCCTTCAGGTCCCGCTATCCCGGTAACAGAGATCCCTATATCGCTTCCGCTTGCTCTTCTTATTCCCTCTGCCATCTCCATGGCAGTCTCTTCGCTTACTGCACCGAACTTCTCGAGAGTTTCGGCCCGGACTCCAAGTTCATCCATCTTGGCCTGATTCGAGTATGTCACAAGACTTCTGTCCAGGCATGCCGATATCCCGGCCATCTCCGCCAGCGTGGCGGCAAAAAGTCCTGCGGTACAGGATTCTGCCGCTGATATGGTAAGTCCCTTATCGATGAGCAGGCGGGAAACCACCTGTACCATTTCTTCGTCATCATAGCTGTATATGTATTTGCCTATTCTCTCCCTGACTTTGCCTACCATCTCATTGCAGGCGGCTTCCGCCTCTTCTCTGGTCTTCCTCTTGGAGGCGACCCTGAGAGCGCATTCTCCCGTTTTGGCATATGTGGCTATGGTTGGATCTGTCTGAGCCTCGATCAGATCCATCAGTTCCGTCTCCATAGTCGATTCACCGATGCCGAATGTCCTTAGCATCCTCGAGAAAAGCACCTCCTCTTCGCCTTCGAAGAGTATGGGACCGGCCTTCTCTTCAAAGAGCCACTTCATCTCGCGGGGTGGTCCGGGAAGACAGCAGATCGTCGCATCCCGACCCTCGGCATTGCCTTTGCTCCTCAGCAGGAACCCCGGGGCCGAGCCCTTATCGTTCCAAAGGATAGTCGCCCTGGAAGGAAGGAGTGCCTGCTTGCGGTTGTTGTCGGTCATGACCCTGCCCCGCTGCTCGTATCTATCATGGAGCAGACGCAGCCAGTCCTCGTTCATTACCAGTTCATCATCAAAAACTTCGCATACCACTTCTTTGGTCATGTCGTCCTGAGTGGGTCCCAGGCCTCCGGTGGTAATAATAAGATCCGTGTCCCTGAGGGCTTCCTTCAGGACACGGGTCAATCTGTCCGGATTGTCCCCAACCGTATGATGGTAGAGCACATCTATTCCGTGGTCGTTCAGCTTACGGGAAAGATACACCGTGTTGGTGTTGGTTATCTCGCCCATGAGCAATTCTGTTCCTACGCTTATCAGAGTCGCGCGCATTATATCTCCTCTCAGACTTAAGGTGTCCTACTGAGAGAACACCTGTCTGTTTTTAACCATATATTCGATACCTGATACTACTGTCATGACCAGCGCCGCCCAAAGAAGGATCTGGTCTGCCGGAAAACCGCCCAGGTAGGGATCGCAGGGCCAGTTCTCAAGGATCAGCACCGGGATGGCTACCATCTGGAGCACCGTCTTGATCTTGCCGCTCCACCCTGCTGCTATGACTATGCCTTCCGCAGCAGCTACCTGCCTCATTCCTGTGATGATGAATTCCCTTCCCAGGATGACAATGACCATCCATGCAGGGATCTGATCCAGTCCCACAAGACATATGAATGCTGACATAGTCAGGAGTTTATCCGCAAGCGGATCCATCAGCTTGCCGAAGTTGGTCACCAGATCATATTTCCTGGCGATTTGACCATCGAGGAAATCGGTGAGCGCCGCCGCTATGAAGAGGCAGCATGCCAGAACCCTTTGATCCATCATAAGCGCTATGATGAACACAGGGATGGCGCATATCCGTCCTACTGTTAGTTTATTTGGAAGGTTCATTTGGTTCCTCCTCCGTTAATCTATCCGCGATACGTATTCAGCTACAAGATCGTAGTCGAATGCATCTGTTATTCTTGCTTTGATCAGATCCCCCGGTTGAAGGTCGGTCTCTGATGATACTATAACCGAGTTATCTATTTCGGGAGCATCATATCTGGTGCGGCCTATGTAGGCTCCCTCCTCATCCTGTCCATCGATGATCACTTCCTGCAGGGTCCCAACCTTGGCTTCGTTGACTTTTCGCGAGATATCCACCTGATGACGCATTATCTCGTCGGCACGGATCATCTTCACCTCGTCATCTATCTGATCTTCCATATCACCGGCAGGAGTGCCCTCTTCTCTCGAATATGGGAATACTCCCAGCCTCTCAAGTTCCATCTCCCCGGCAAATGCAGACAGTTCTGCGAACTCTTCCTCAGTCTCCCCGGGGAACCCTGTGATGAAGGTAGTCCTGATGTGTATATCGGGGATCGCATTTCTGAGTCTGCCTATGGTATCTTCGATGCTGGCCTTTGTGGATCTGCGCCTCATGGATCTGAGCACCCTGTCCGAAACGTGCTGCAGGGGTATGTCGATATAGTGGCAGATCTTCTCTTCATCGGACATGACTTCTATGAGTTCATCGGTTATCTTATCCTCATAGCAGTACATGAGCCTGATCCAGCGGATCCCATCGACTCTGCAAAGATCCCTCAGCAGTTCGGGAAGCGCCGGTTTGCCATACAGATCTCTACCGTACTCAGTAACGTCCTGAGCGATGAGAATAAGCTCCTTTACTCCCTGCTGTGCCAGATCCTCGGCTTCAGCCAGTATATTCTCCTTCTTCCTGCTGCGGTAACTGCCTCTTATGGATGGGATCACGCAGTAAGCGCAGCGATTGTTGCAACCTTCTGCAACCCTGAGAGTCGCCGTATATGTGCTGTCGGCCAGTTTCCTGGCAGAGAATTCATCGAATCCATCGGATGCACAGCTGACACATACTCGATCTTTTCCTTCACTTATAAGCTTAGGGAGCTTCTCGTATTCGTTTACGCCTATGAAGAGATCAACTTCAGGTATCTCCTCTGCCAGTTCATCAGAATATCTCTGAGAAAGGCAACCGGTGACACAGATAAAAGGCTTCTCCCGTCCATCTGCGGCGATCTCATCTGCCAGTCTGATGTATGAGAATATAGTGTCTATGGATTCCTTCTTGGCATCGCCTATGAAGCCGCAGGTATTTATCATGATAGCATCAGCGGATGCAGGATTCTCTGTGATGCTCATCCCTGCATTCTCCCATATGCCCGCTGCACACTCAGAATCGTTGAAATTCTTAGGGCAGCCAAGGGTTTCGATAAAAAGTTTTATGTCACTCATCTTCTGCCACATCGGATGCTCCGTCCTGCATCACCTGCAGGTCCTCTTCGGATATGAGCACTCTTCTCGGTTTGCTTCCCTCAGATGGCCCTATTATCTGCCTCTCTTCCATCATGTCGATGATGCGGGCAGCTCTGTTGTATCCTATCCTGAATCTTCTCTGAAGCATGGAAACGGAAGCCTGTCCCGCTCCCACCACCAGGTCTATGGCCTCGGGAAGAAGATCGTCGTCCATATCATTGTTGCCTTTTTCCGCATCGGGTATATTGGCACGTTCTATCCTTTCGATGACGTCCTCAGAGTACTCCGCCTCCTCGACCTGTGATTTGACGAAGCCTATGACATCGTTGACTTCAGAATCGGATATGAATGCGCCCTGTACACGTTTAGGCTTGCCCGATCCCAGAGGATTGAACAGCATATCGCCCTTTCCTACCAGTTTCTCGGCACCGATCATATCCAGGATGGTCCTTGAATCCACCTGTGATGATACTGCAAATGCTATCCTTGATGGTATATTGGCCTTAATGACGCCTGTAATGACGTCTACAGAAGGTCTCTGGGTCGCAACGATCAGGTGCATACCTGCCGCCCTCGCCTTCTGAGCCAGCCTGCAGATAGAGTCTTCGACCTGTGAAGGAGCCGCCATCATAAGATCTGCCAGCTCGTCGATGATTATGACTACCTGAGGCATTGGCCTCTGGACCTCTCCGTCTATGACGGAATACTTTTTCATCTGTATTTTCCTGTTATAGCTGTCCAGGTCTCTACAGGAGATCTCTGCGAATTTCCTGTACCTGTCATCCATTTCAGCAACGGCCCAGTTCAGGGCTGCTGCAGCCTTGGCAGGCTCAGTTACCACAGGGATCAGCATGTGCGGGATCCCGTTATAGTTGGAAAGTTCGACTACCTTGGGATCTATGAGCACCAGTTTGACCTCGTCGGGACGGGCCTTGTAGAGTATGCTGGTTATTATCGAGTTGATACATACGCTCTTACCGGATCCGGTGGATCCTGCTATGAGCAGATGTGGCATGGTTTTAAGATCGGCCACAATGGACTTGCCTGCTATGTCCTTACCTACCGCGAAACTGATCTTGGATTCCGCTGTCTTGAATGCGTTGGATTCAATGATCTCACGGACGGTGACCATGTTGATCCTGTCGTTTTCTATCTCTATGCCTACAGCCGGTTTGCCCGGGATGGGCGCTTCTATACGTATGCTCTTTGCCTCCATGTTCAGCGCGATGTCATCGGCCAGGTTTTTGATACCCTTGACCTTGACGCCGCTTTCAGGATGGACTTCGTATCTGGTGACCGCAGGTCCCTGGGATACGTTGGTAACGTGGGCTGCAATGCCGAAGCTTGCCAAAGTCTCCTCCAGTTTCTGGGCCTTACCGAGCAGTTCCTTCTCTGTCTCCGCTCTGTTTGAAGCGCTTCTCTTGCCTCTCTTGAGGAGCTCCGTGGATGGGAACTCGTAGTTCTCGCCCACTGTTTCAGCGTTGAACTCAGCCTTGTCCAGAGTACTATCTGCTGCTTCCTTGTTGGTAAGCTTCTCTTCAGGCTTATTATCCGTCTTCTCAGGCTCCGCCTGTTTGATCTCGGTTTTCGGTTTCTTCTCCTTCTTTTCCTTCTCCTTGACCTCTGCAGGCTCGAAACGGGTCTCTGCGATGGGCTTCTTCTTGCGCACTCTCTTGCCCTTGACTCCGGACTCGCCGGGCTCCTCATCGGTCATAAGGTTTATGACGCGATCGGGACGCGATACACCTCCCGCCTTTTCAGCCTCTTCCTTCATGCGGGCACGCTCCTGACGTGCTGCCTCCACCTCTTCTTCCTGTGCGATAATGCGGGCCTCAGCTTCGAGAGCCTTCCTGCGCCTGGCCCTCTGGATCCCCTCGAAAAATCTGGATACAGGGGTATTGATAAGCAGGAGCAGACAAATGAAGATTATTACGAAGGTAAGTATGTACAGCCCCGGAACACCTATCCAGCTTACAAGCAGGGATCCAAGTGACATGCCGAAGAGGCCGCCGCCGTCGAGTGCAATACCTTCCTTGAAGCTGTCGGTAACTCCGTGGAAGTTGTCGAGACCCGCGGCAGGATCCATATATCTTCCTGCATTGATAAGAGCGATCATGAAAAAGATCACTATAAGAAGCAGGATCGCCTTGATACCTATGTGTATGGTCTTGCCCAGGAATAACAGCAGGCCATAGACTATGAGGAAATATGGCAGTATGAACGCCGTGAACCCGAAGCAGCCTTTGAGACCGCTGGATATCCCGGTCCCTGCAGCTCCGGCGTATTTTGTCTGTAGAGCTATAACAAGAAATGCTCCAATGGCTATTATGATAACTCCAATGATCTCATCGCGTATCATTGCCTTTGCATCGTTTTGAGCCTCCATCTCGGCGGCTCTTCTGGATGCGGCAGTCGCCCTGGCGTTGCCATTGCCCGAGTTCTTATTGTTACTGCTTTTCTTCTTGTTTTTGCTTCCGGGAGGTCTTCCCGGTCCACGCTTCTTCTGCTGTGCCATTCTCTTCCTCTATCTGAATCATTATTGAATACACGAAAAAATGGAAAAAACAACGCTGTTTTTTCTATTCTCTACAATTCTTTACTAATTTTACCATATAATGGTTTGAATTGCAAACCATTTAGACAACAGCAATAGAATAAATGATCACACCTGCGGCTACCAGCCAGACGTAAACGCTGAAGCCGACGAGACGTTTGTTGGACACCACCCTGATCATAGCCTTGATGGCGAATATTCCAGAAAGAACCGCCACTATGACTCCTGCTATGACAGGTCCCACAAGTGCTGGATCAAAGCCTTCTGCGAAAGCATCAGGAGCCTCCATTATCACGGAACCCAGTATGGATGGTATTGAGATAAGAAATGCGAATTTGACTGCCATATTCCTGTCAAGACCCGACAGGAGGCTTCCAAATAGCGTTGATCCCGATCTGGACACACCGGGGCAGATAGCTATCCCCTGCATGATACCTACGAAGACCGCATGTCTGAATTTGATATCCATGATGGATCTGTCGCCTTTTCCCGTTCTCTCAGCTATGAGAAGTATTATACCTGTGAATATAAGTCCGCAGGCGATACCTATTATGGATACATAGAGTTTTTCAAAATAGTCTTCAAAGAGAAGCCCTATTATCGCCGTCGGTATGGTTGCGACAATTATCATGAACCCCAGTCGTCTCGTGGGGCTTGAATTGATGCGAAGGCCCTTGCCTGTAAACAGATCTCTGATCGTGGCAAAGAGTTCGATTATCAACTCAACGATATCCTTCCAGTAGATAAAGAATACAGAAAAAAGCGTGCCCAGGTGCATGAGCACCGTGAATGGCAACACGTTTTCTGCACTTATTCCGAAAAAGTTCTGCAGCAGGGCCAGATGGCCACTGCTGCTAATGGGCAGAAACTCAGCGAGTCCCTGTACAAGGCCAAGTATTATGGCCTGAAAATATGTCATTTATCCCTCCATTATTCAGTTTTCAGTTTATACCGCTAAGTTTATCAAGGCTTGTTCCACACATAAGTCCAATGCCGTGAGCATACTTTGTGGAAGTTCCTCCATAGAAAACGTAGTATTTGCCATCGACAGTCAGCATGCAGGATCTGTATATACCCATGTTATCCCAGTATTTTGATCCTGTAGTCGGGCGTAATACCACTGTCGGCACTGACCACGAGTTCACACCATCAGGCGAACGAGAGTACCATAAATCCATCCTGTTCCGGTTATCCCACTCATCGTATGCTGAAAGCAAAGCCTCATAGCCCTTGCTGGTCTTCTCCACATCAAGATGCCATGTCTTCATTTCGGTGTAACTGTAAGGAATATAGACCTTTGTCTCTTGGGTCCAGTCGGTGCCATTTGCCGATTCCCTGTAACCGACTTCTCCCCTATCACTCTTCACATACCAGAGCCGATACGATCCTTCATCATATATGATTGCAGGACTGATGATGTCGGAAGATGTTGTTCCTTGTATTACGATTTCCTTGTCGCTCCAGTCTACGCCATTATCGGATGTGCTTCTGTAGATTATCCTGCTACCGCCCTTTACGTACCTCCAGTATAACTCAAGTCTCTGTGTATCCTGGTTGTACAGAAGATGCGTATCTGAATTATGCCAGCCATATACGCCATCATTGTGTGTATCATGAACTGGATTCTTTAGTCCATTGGGTACCTTCCAGTTGACAAGATCATTGCTCACAGCGATGCACGGATCCTCATAGTCTGCATTTGAATCCGGATATGGAGTGTAGGCCATCCAATATCTATAACCATTCCATGCTTCGTCAAAACTTACTGCTTTTGGATGATACGCCTGGAATCCATCAGATTTCTTGCCGTACCAGTTTGTGGGTATCTTCAATTTCGAACCTGTATTATTCCCCCTATTTCCCGGTGCCGCTTTTCTCACTAGCCATGCTTTTTTCTTGGCTCCTGACGACTTGGAGATCACAACGGCTGCGCCCTTCTTCATTTTTCCTTTCTTGACCGAAAGCTGCATGCCGTTGACCGCATACCTGATGTAATATCCGTTCCCATCACGGGTGTGCTCTATCAACCAATACTGTGAAAACTTTCCGGTATTGTTCCACTGTTGTACCGGCGTACCGGATTTGGTTTTAGCCTTCTTTACATCAACAGCTTTGCCTGACTTGAGGTTTCTGATCGTGTAGTAACCGACGCGTTTGTTCCATATTACCCTGAACATCTGTGAATTTGACGATGCGCCTCTCCTGATCTGGATAAGCGCGCCCTTCTTCTTGCTATTGCCCTTGACGGTAAGTTTGAACTCCTTGCTTGCTTTGTTAAGGAATGTATACGTCCCGTTCGGAATTGCGGGAACAGGTTTCAGGAAAGTAAAATCAGTATTGTTTCCTTCCTCAACCAGCTGCAGTTCCGATGATTTTCTCACAGTTCTACATCCAAGCAGCAAATTCTCATTGGCAGCAGAAACAATAGTAAAGGTTCCCGTAGGCTTATCCGATATTATCCTCCACTTCTGGCTTTTCTTATTAGCGTATTTGGCCAGCGTCATTTTGGCGCCTCGTTTCACTCGATGATCTTTGACTGTAATGACCTGCCCATATCTGAGTGCAGTGATACGATAGGTTCCATCGCCGTTTCCCACAAGGGAAAACCTCTGATTTGCCGTATTGTTCGATGACCACAATTGAACAGTGGTCTTCTTCTTTTTCTTGATCTTGGTCTTCTTGATATCAATCAACAGATTACCGCTCTGTATCCCGCCTGACTTGATTATAATGGCATCCTTATTCAGATCTGACAGCTTGTCGATCTGACGATATTTGCCACTCCAATAACTGCTCTGGTTTCCAGATGCATGAACATCAGTTGTCAGAGATGAAACTGCCATAGCAGCTATCAGCATTATTGAGATCGCAAGACCAAAAGCCCTTCTCTTCATTTTCTTCCTCCATGCAGATTAACACATGATGTCAAAGTATTATTATAACGCATACCTGTAACTATGCAATGGTGTTTCAATTTCCAATTTCAGCTTTCTTTTATCCGGCAGCAGTGTATCGAACCAGTTCCGAGGATATGCGACATTGAATTCTACCAAAGCATTTCTTTTGTCTCTCCATTGCACCAGGCCTTTGCGATACAGTTTATCATCGAACTGTATTCCCTCTCCGCTGTTATAGTTCAACGTGAACTCTATTTGTTCATTAACGTCCTGTTCAAAATGAATATCAATCAGGATATAGAGTTGCTTATTGTCTCCCCTGTTTTTTCTTTTGATTCTCTTTACTTTTACCGTATGCGGCGGGAGTACCGTACCACTGTTCTTCCAATCACTGACTTCAGCAAACACAGTCTTCCACTTCTCACGTATGGCATCTTTTGAGTGGTCTTCTCTCTGGATCCTGGCTTCCCCACTCATCTTCTCGACCTGATCAGGGTTACGGAACATCCATATCATTTTCTCTGCAAGACCTTCTATATCATCCCTCTTGACAATGAACCCATTCTCACCATCTCTTATAAGCTCCTTTGGGCCATACATGTAATCATATGCTATGACTGGTGTGCCGGTCATAAGAGCTTCCTGTATCTGCAAAGGCAACCCTTCGTACTTTGATGTCGAAACAGTGAACAGCGACCCTGATATACACTTGATCGGCTCTGATGTGTATCCCATCAGTTTAACGTTCTCTTCAAGGCCGTTTTCAACGATCAGCTTTCCCAGTGACTCTCGCTCTGAACCATCTCCATAAATATGGAACTTTGCTTCAGGGCATTCCTTCACTACTTTGGCCATAGCCAGAATACTCTGATCTATCCTCTTGACAGGATCTAATCTGCTGCATATGACTATCAGATTCGGATCGCGTTCCACATCCACCGTCTCTATCTGTTCTATTGGGTGAGGGATCTTCACTATTCTGTTACTGTGCCCATATATGTTAGCTATATGTTCACTTTCCTGTTCCGTCAGCGAGACCACCTTTGCATATTCTTCTATCCTCTTTAAGGGCTTATCGTAGTACTCATTTGGTTTAGATGCATAGGTATACGGCGAATCGAAGAATGTACTATGTATAATGGCGATAGTTTTCTGACGATCATCCATAAATGGATTGTTGATCAGCATGTCCACATTTCTATGTTGCTCTGCGATTATTATCGGATCACCTGCTTTTGCACACATTTGTGACATCCAGTATTCAAGTGCTTTTCTTATATTCCTGAACACTTTTTTCGTTCCGTCTCTACGTATCCATTCATACTCTCCAGATTCTTCGTTTTTAAGAAAATAGACTCTCTTATCGACAGGAGTGCTAAACGATTCGTAAACCATATTCTTCTTGCCGGAAGCATTTATCTCATAACGCTGTTCTCTTACTATGTGCCCTTCTATATCCTTTGTTATCCTCTGCTTTGGATCACTTTCATCAACATCTCCATTCGTCATTTTTGCAGCTTCCGGAGAATCTATCGTATATATGTTCTCCTCAGCGAAAAATAGATATGGATTGAGTAATTCGACACCTTCCAGTGAATACTTTTCACACAGCGTATTGAATATCGCTCTGTAATGTATCCTGAAATTCTTCGTTGCGATGAACACCTTGTAACCCATCTCCGTATACAGTTTTGCCCTGCGAAACAGTGATGCCGTTCGACCTCCTGCGGATATTGAGAAAGTGTCCGTGATCATAATGATCGACTTAGCGTCAGGATACGATCCATCCGATCCGATCTCTCCTCTTTCTGCAGATATCTCCGATGGCCTTTTTTCTAATATGTTGGCGATCAGCGAGTTCCAACCATCCTTCTCATCAGGGATCAGATCGCTGTCACACTTGATATTGGATTTTTCTGCAAAAGTATTCGCATTATCCTGATCAAGAAACAGCATTATGTCGAAAATCTCCGTCTTATCGGAAAGATACACACATCTCTTTCTGAGTGCTCGGCTTTCATCAAACACACTTGTAGTAAACAGGGCTATGGTCTTCGGGTCGTAAGTCAGACCGTGATTGCTGCACAGGACCCTGTCCCATAGAATGTGATCTGTTATGAATACGGGGCTGTGATATTTCCCATCGAGGTAAGTCAGAAATCGTGAGAGCAGATCATTCAGTTTGTTGAAGTGCCTGCCGCATATAAGATCTTCAATACCTGTGGCAGGGTTATTATCATCCCAGGAAGTTGCAGTCATATAGGCTTCACCCGAAGATGGGCGATGGAGGGACATGGCGATCTGTCCATCATCGATATCGTAATGCTCCCTCCTGCAGCATGTGGATGATCCTGCCTTATGATATTCTTTTGTATATGTCAGATGCTTGTTTTTGTTCTGATTCCTGACCTTCGGCTCTTTTTCAAGCTCGTCGGTGGTCTCTTCTCCCGCAAGCCAGTTATACAGGTTTTCAAAGGCAATATCATCTGCTCCTACCCTGCTCAGAAGCTCATGGAATTTCTTTTTCTGATTTTTTCCAAAAACGTGATTGGCTATAACGACCCTGTGACCGCCATCTCTCAGCATTTTGGCAGCCTTGAACATCCCCTCGGATTTTCCGCCTTCTTTGGTCCCAAGGGTCTCTGTAAGGAAAACTATAGTCCTGCCTGCATCTTCTGTCATCGGTCTTTCCCTTTTATTTCTTTCCTTCTTCCTGCATCATCAGATACTCATAGGTCCTGCGGCTGTTGTCCGAATCCTTGAATTCATAGAATTTCTCCAGCTCGCTCCTATACTCGGGCCTGATTTTGAAATCGTCGTCCACGTATTCTCTGAGCGCAGTTATTACGTCATCAAGTTCTTCCACCCTGGTCGAGGGCAGGCCGTTCTTGAGATCGATATACGATCCGTGAAGATCCAGGTATTTCTGACAGTCAAACTGATAGAATATCACCGGCTTGTCCATGTACATCACATCCCAGCAGACGCTGGAGTAATCTGTTATTAGAAGAGCGCATCTCATCATTATGTCATTTAAGGGTTTTTCTCCAAAGGCAACGGGAATGATCCTTTCCGACACTTCTGATTTGAATGTCTCCAGGTACTGTGCGAATTTAGGATGGAGATAGAGGATCATCTTAAGATCATTTTCACGCAGTATCTCCTTAAGGGAATCGCTTCTCAAAAGATCCGAATAATTCCTGAAATAATCACTCGCTATAAACTCCTCATCGCTCACATCTTCAAGCCATGCTCTCCATGTGGGCATCATGAGAATGAATCTGTCATTCTTATCTTCCTTATCCTCAAGAACATCCCATCTGGTGAAACCCACCACAGGTACATTTTCTTCCTTGTACTTGAACTCGCTGACTACTATCTCCTGCTCGAGTCTTGAAGTAGCTACAAAATATTTCATTGGATTGGCTGAGTTTTTCCCGAACAAATGAGCGACCCTTTTCATGGCCGTGACTCCATGCTGCAGGAAAAATACTCCCTTGCTGTGTATCCTGTCATATACAAGGCTTGGCTTGGTCTGCCAGGCGTAGAGATGAGGCAGTGAATCTGTGGATATGACCAGCTTGGAAGTCATACTGTAGACCATGTGCCCAAGGCCCATGAACTGCAGCACATTTGAGCCATACTTCTCTACATTACTGTAGTCGGGGCTGTTCTTGTCTATGACATAGAAGAATCGTTTCCTCTCGGACTCCGGTAGATTCTCTATACAGTATCTGAAGAAATAGAAACTGTTATCCTGAGCTGTCTTGGAGAACTTCTCGTAAACGATATATATCTTCTTCCTCCTGAGCCAGAGACCTGCAAACAGGTATATGACCATCGCAAGGGCTTCTCTTCGGCGTATCGCAGAGGTGTCATAGCTGTTCTTCTCACGGTATGTGAACTTTAGGATATTGCCTTTTCCTATATAGGGGAAGAGCACGTGGTCCCCAAGGACACACTGGATATTCCTGATCTTCATTTTCAGACCGCCGCCGGGTCTGTGATTCCTGATCCTAACATCGTAACTCTCGTTTCCAAAGGTAACTCTGACCTTGCAGTGCCATCTCAGGGGTTTGAGAGGAAGATCTTCGGTAAGCCTCAGACTGAGTATGATCAGAGTCCCCCCGCTTCCGGCTTTTGTAACTGTTTCCATGGGAATGACGATATCTTCATTGTCCGAATCAAATATGAGATTCCCAGATGCTATATCAGACTCCTTCCAGCCTCTCAGGAATGCTTTGACCGTAAGTCTGTCACCCCTGCAGGAATATGATATAAGCCTTGCAGGATCGCTCATCTGATAAATGGCGTTCTTCTCCATGCTGATACGGACCCTGATGAAGTGATCTTTATCATCCATGCTAAGATTGGGGATAAGGAGCATCCTTGTGTCCACGGGGGTCATGTCGAGTCCGTCGAGCCTTCGTTTCACGCCTTCGTCACTGCTGTTTGTGATGGCTTTTATGTCTGCTCTGCGGTAATCTGTGGGGAGTACAGCCTCTGCTATGCTGGGAGCGTACATGCTCCCGTTCCTCTGTTCTCTCTTCTGGAGTCTTATTGCCTTTTCACACTTCTCCTTATCAACGAAGACCGCAGCCTTCTCCTGTCCGTCCATATCCCTGCAAATCAGGCCTATGATACAGTTCTCCTTGCGAAATACGGAATAATCCTCAAGGAGTCCCTTGAAATCGTAGTATGCAGTATTGTTGGCGATTTCATCATCAGTAAGCGCCCTTCTTGATACAAGGGTGTTCTTATTGTCGGTGATAAATGCTTCAACGGGTCTGAGATCCTCAGGCAGGTCATAGCGGATCTTCACATCGAGAGAATCTGCCGGGATCACCTCACGGACATCTATGAGGCGCATATCCTTCACTCTCATATGGCATCCTTCAGCTATGAGGCCAAAATCAGACTCGAATCCTCCGGGGACCTTGAGGCCAGGGAAACACCTTGCCACATCACGTTCGTAGATCTTCTTCTTATACTTCTCCTTGCCCAGATTCGACATGAGCTGTTCGTAGTAGGTCCTGGGCGGATCATTGGAAGTGATCACATAGTTGAAGTCGTCGTTATACCTGTCATAGAGCAATGGACTTATGCCCAGCTTGAATTCGTCTCTGTACATTAAGGCAACATCATTATCACCTGTTGCGACTTTGGACAGGGTCCTGAAGTCCGACTCCTGATATTTTTTCTTGGGACTGAAGACATTGATCTCCCTGCCTTTATTGTCAGTATAATCGATTATCGTCAGATCTTCTTCGTTGCCGTTTATGATAAGATCAAGTAGCTTCTCGGCATTGTCTGCCGAATCGTATTTGAAATATGTATCGTAGTATTCAGTATTGCTGTAATCATCGGATAGGCATACATCGTCTCTTACAGCCTCACAGAACTCATCTGCATCATAAATCTGCCTGAATGGCAGATCCCTCACATCCATGTACATGCCCCTGTCAGCCATGTACTGATCGTAGTCATACATGAAGAGCATGATAGGCTTCTTCGTAAGTGAGAAATCGAAGAATACGCTGGAGTAGTCGGTTATGAGGGCATCCACACAGTTCAGGAAGGTATAGTTATCGATCTTATCCGGGAATGGTTTGATATGTTTATACTTCTTGAAGGACACCGTTCCCTTGAGGATCGGATGGAAATTAACATAGAATATCTGGTCATCTCTCAGTGTCTTATCGAGTTTTGAGAAGATATCCTTGATCTCGCTTATATATTTGCCGTTGTCTATAGTCCTGTTGCTCGTGCCACGCCAGGTAGGCATGTAGGCGTAAACTGTCTTGTCTTCCAGTTTCAGCTGCTTCCTTATCTCTTCATCCCTGCCCTTTTCCATGAAGACCTTGTTCCTTGGATATCCGGACATGACAGCCTTGCCCGTATAGAGTTTTTCAAGGTTGTAGTCGGTCATTATGGCGTTCTTTGTGAACTCGTTGGGAAATGTTATGTGAGATGCCTGAAGGAAATTATGCTGGACATTGTACATGGATTCGATACCCATGCGCATCTGCTTACCAAGGGTCTTCAGCGGTGTGCCGTGCCATGTCTGGAGATATACCTGCCCTTCTCTTCTTATGTGATAGATGGGCAGAGATGCGTTGGAGATAATATATCCGGCAGTAGCAAGAAGCCTGGCGTACTTCATGGTATCGATCTCGATGAGCTTGACATCCAGCTTATTGGCATCGACGAACTTCTGGTGTTTCTTCAGATCATTGGATGCAAAATACACCGTATATCTCCCCGGATACAGTCGCTGGATCTCTTTAGCAAATACAAGCCCCGAATCCCCAATGGTCTTACCATGATAGGATTCGATGAGGATCACCTTATTATTGATCCTGAAATACTTGAGAAAGTAGCAATACCAGTATTTCATATGGATCTTGGGGTTTATAAATCTGTCGAGTTTTTTTGTGAAGTTCATATCAATTATCAATCGTTTTTAAGTTGTAACGATCTGCTTTCATCATCGGGGCAATGGCAAAAAAGAATATGCACGGGATTATCCGCATAAATGGCAGGAACGCTATTTCCAGCAAAGCAAATATAGAGTAGGTCCCTACGACCATGATTACAAACAATTCCCATCTATTGTTATACTTGCTTGAAAACAGGTGCTTTAAGGCCAAAATCACAACTATGATGAAGAAAAGAAAATATATGCTGCCCACCACGAGTCCAAGCCTGTAATAATACTCGATAATATTATTATGAGCTCTCGTTTCAGCTGCATCTTTAAGTTTTTCTTTAACATCTTTATGTGGTTTACCGAGCAAAGTTGTATTTTCAATATATGTCTC
>Ga0256871_1000366_pt1 | contig 18145 bp, 7 predicted proteins | sample RumenRJG_07RNA_FD_185439 | JGI IMG/M metagenome (GOLD analysis project Ga0256871, IMG submission 185439) | Metatranscriptome of bovine rumen microbial communities from Lethbridge, Alberta, Canada - Rumen RJG_07 (Metagenome Metatranscriptome) | ecosystem: Host-associated > Mammals > Digestive...
CTCAAAAGCTATGATCAAGAAAATTATCGGAGCGGCCCTGCTTGCCGCATTCACCCTTAGTTCTCACGCGCAACTTCTCAAAGGAAGCGTGAGCGGTTTCACGCTTGACGATGACGGCATACAGATATCGTATTCACCTACCGGTGGAGCTGTCGACAACGAATATACGACTATCCCTGTCGACAAAGCGGGTAACTTTATCTATAACGCTCCACTCTCTGACCGCAACAGCGATGTCTCCATCATTGTCTCCAATCAGGTCTTTGGCGTCCATCTCACACAAGGTCAGACCGTTACGGTGGCGCTGTCAAAAGGCAAAGGCGACAAGCTCGACTTCAAGATCAGCGGACCATTAAAAGATGTGTCTTTGGCCGTCAACGCTGAGATGCAAGCTTATGACATAATGAAGTATTTCTCTATGGATGAGTCTAAGGCAAAGACCAATGAGGAGTACCGTCAGATTCTCGAAGACAGCTACAAGAGCGTCTTACCTTACCTGAAAGCGATCAAGGACAAACAGCTGCGCAAGTTTTACACGGATTTGAATGAGGCACAGTATAAATGGACAAAGATTCGTCTCATTATGGATAAGTGCGAAACAGCGGGCACGCGGTATCAGGACGACAGCGAATATAAACAACTGATGAGTGATGTGGATATCAATTCCGATATTTCTTTTCGTTCCAACCTCGGCTTCGCCAAGGTCATGGCCATGATGACTTCACCGATGAACTTCAAGGGCGACATGGGACCCTATTGCCGCGAGCAGATGGCGCTGACCGACAAATATGTCACCAATTCATTACTGCGTAGAGATATTGCCAACAACATCGCTCAAAATTACTTCACTTTTGGTGACAATACCGGTGATTATCATCGTTTCTATGCCGATGCCGTGAAATGGGCAGGCCCAGACTCCACAGCATTCACAGCCTATAAAGGGAAAATAGCCTCATGGGACAACATGCAGACAGGAACAAAGGCTTTTGACATTACGCTTACTGATGAGAACGGGAAGACTTGCCAGCTCAGTGATATTACAAAAGGAAAGTTTACCTATATCGATGTGTGGGCTACATGGTGTGGTCCCTGTAAGCGAGAGATTCCCTACCTTGCCCAACTGGTTGAGAAGTATAAGGATAACCCTAAGGTGCAATTCATCTCCATCTCTATTGATGAGAATATTGATGCGTGGAAGCGGATGATTAATCATGACCAACCAGCCTGGCCGCAGTACAACATCCATGGAGATGTGGCCAAGACGTTCTCCCGACAATGGGGTATAAGCGGAATTCCGCGCTTCATCATGATAGACAAGAATGGAAACATCTTCAATGCCGATGCCACAAGGCCAAGCGATGATGCCACTTCAGATATAATAGACAAACTATAACGATGAATTCAGAATATATCTCTCATCTTCTCTACCACTACATCATCGGAGACATCTCCGATGCCGGCCGCCGTGACCTTGCTGAATGGTCGGCAGAGAATGAATACAACCGTAAGGTTTTAGAGCGTTTGCAGGACAAAGACTACCTCCAGCGCGAGTACCGCCGCATTAAGGCCGTTGACGCAACGCGTGCTATGAAGGACATGGAGTCGCGCATCGCCACTGCTCAGCGCTCTAACCGCAGGCCCTGGGGTAAGGTGTGGGTCTTCGCACTCTCTGTGGCGGGCGTTGCCGCATCCATAGCTCTCCTCGTAGGATTCTACATTTATAGTAGAAGGCTGTCACCAGAGCCCACCAAGGCCGTTGTTGCTCAGGTAGCATCCTCTCAGATCTCTCATGGCAGCACCCAAGCTATTCTAACTTTAGAGAATGGCGACACCCTTCATCTGGGGGCCTCGGCAACGGTCAATGCCGCCAAGATTGCTGACGGGCATTCTCTGTTTGGTAACCGCCATGCTAAGCTCAGCATTTCCACGCCCCGTGGCGGCGAGTTCAAAGTGACCCTCGAGGATGGTACAGAGGTGTGGCTCAACGCAGAGACCCAGCTTAGCTACCCCGAGCACTTCGGTGATGAGGAGCGTCGTGTTGCCGTCACCGGTGAGGCTTTCTTCAAGGTCGCCAAAGACAGCAAGCGCCCATTCTATGTTGAGACGGCAGGGCAGGTGGTCAGAGTCTATGGCACACAGTTTAATGTCCATGCTTATCCAGAGGATAAGGCTGTGGCCACAACACTCGTCGAGGGTAGCATTGCCCTGCAGACAGCTTCCGGAAATGGGGCACAGCTGATGCTCATGCCAGGCCATCAGGCGCTTTTCGACAAGCAGAGTCATGAGGCGAGTGTCAAATCAGTAGATACTGAGGTGGTGACGAGCTGGCGAAGTGGTAGTTTCGTCTTTGAAAACCAAAATCTCGGCGATATCATGGAGACGCTGAGCAGGTGGTATGATTTTGACTATAAGTTTGCTGATGCGTCCCTTGCCCGCACAGAATTCATGGGTAGCATCCCCCGCTATGGCGAGTTTTCAGATGTTGTAGAGATATTAGAGACAAGTGGTGGCCTGAAATTTCACATAAAAGGCCATACCGTAATTATTTTGAAGAAATAGAATTAAAGATGAAACAAATCCAACAGCTATTGTTGTCACTTGTTCTGACTGTTGTGTGCTCCGCCTTCGCGGTGAATGCTGCTGGCCAGACCTACAGTGTCGACTACAAGAACATGCCTATTGAGCAGGTCATCCGCGACTTGCGCAAACGCACAGGCTATGAGATCGTCTACCAGAAGCCGGTTATTGCAGGTGTACCAAGTATTTCATGTACCTACAAGAACCTTACGCTCGTACAGCTTCTCAACCGTGTCCTCCTTCAGCAAGCCGGTATCGACTATGAGATTGTCAAAAAGTCGATCGTCCTCAAGAAGTCAACACTCCCGGAAGAAGCTTTTTTCAAGAAGCAGGTCATTGGCATGGTGACCGACGAGAACGATGAGCCTCTTGTTGGTGTTACCATTCTTCAGAAGGGTACGGGGAATGGTGCTACAACAGATGCCGACGGCAACTTCTCTCTTATTGTCGAGGGGACACATGCCGAGCTGGAGATCAGCTATGTAGGCTATAAGAACCGCACGGTGAAGATAGACCGGCGCACGCCTTTCCTAACCTTACGTCTGGCACCCGACGAGACTCTCCTTGACGAGGTCCTCGTTACGGGCTATCAAAATATCAAACGTGAGAATGCCGTAGGAGCCTATCAGACCATCAGCTCCAAGGAACTGGACAGCCGCTATACCGGCAATGTCGTCTCCCGGTTGGAAGGCCAGATTCCAGGCCTGGTGGCTTACAACAATGGTAATGGCAAAACAGGCGAGGCTGCCCTCACCATCCGTGGTGCAGGATCGTTCAATGCCCGCACCAATCCTTTGGTTGTTGTCGACGGACTACCCATCGAGGGAAGTATAGAGACGGTCAACCCTTATGACATTGAGACCATCAATGTCTTGAAGGATGCCTCTGCCGCTTCTATCTATGGTGCCCGCGCTTCTAATGGTGTTATCGTCATCACCACCAAGCGTGCACACGCTGAAAGGTTGAGCATCGACGTCAACGCCGACCTCTCCATCTACGAGAAGCAGGACTATTCCAACTATGGATGGGCCAATGCCGCACAACTGTTGCAGTTGGAGGAGAATAACTTCAACTGGGTCACTGGCCACGATGATGTATACAGCAGTCTGTTAGGCACCTACCAGACCGACCCTGGCAGCCTTACTCAAGCCACACGCCTGCTGTTGCGCCACAAACTCGGCGAGGTTAGCGATGCCGACTACAACGCGCAGATGGCGCAGTGGCGGTCCAACGACTTCCGTAAGGAGTGGAGAGACGCAACGCTCAGAACCCGGGTTCTGCAACAGTATAATGTGGCGATGCGCACCCAAGGTAAGCGCCTCAACTCTAATATCGTGCTCAACTACAAGGGTGACAACAATGGTGTCTATCGGGAGAATGACCGCACCTATACCGCCAGTTATCAAGGCGATATGAATGTGTGCAAATGGTTGGATGCGAGTTTCGGCCTCAATGTCATCAGCGAGCGCTCCCGTGTCCATTCCGATGCCATGGGCACAATGACAATCGGCGCTTTTGCCCCATACCTAAGTATGTACAATACCGATGGCACTCCTGCCGCTATGGATGCTATCGTGTGGCTCGGTGAGCCCAGTCTTAAAGATACCTCACTGGGACTCAAAGACGAGGGCTATTACTACCTCGATGAGCTTAACCGCAATTTTACCAATGGGCGCCGTAACAACATCCGGTCCTATGTTCATGCCAACTTCAAGATTCTGCCTGAACTTTCTGTCTCTACCCGTTTTCAGTATGAGGATATCAGCTACAAAGGGGAAACCTATTATGAGCCGGACAGTTATTACATGCGCACGCTCTACAACTTTGCCACCTCCAAAGGCAAGCATTACATCCCAGAGGGTGGTATGCTGAAAACACAATATCAGTCGGGCGACTACTATACATTCCGCGCACAGGCCAACTACAACAAGATCTTTGCCGAGAAGCATGCTGTTGAGGCTATAGCAGGCTTTGAATACCGACAAAGTCATGACCGCTACAACAACGACCTCAAGCTTGGCTACGACGACCAGACGCAGACCAATCTCTCACAGCTCATCAACTTTGAAGCCCTACAGAGTCTGTCTGCTTCGGACCTCGGTCCCAACTATAGTCTGCTGGGCAGCGCACCCTCGGAAAGCGACTTTTCTACAAGCGATATCCTGCACCGGTTCTACTCCTATTACTTCAATGCCAACTACACCTACGACAGCCGCTATGCTGCTCAGGTGAGCTACCGCGTCGATAAGGCAGACCTCTTTGGTGCCGATCCTAAATACCGAGGACGTCCCCTCTGGTCGGTGGGTGCCAGTTGGAATATGCAGAATGAGCATTGGATGAAACCTTTGAAGTGGATAGACGTGCTCAAGCTCCGTACCAGTTATGGCATAACAGGAAATATCGACTCCAATGTGTCTTCCTATCTGACTGCTGCCATCGCCGTGAGCCAGATAACAGGTCATAAATATGCCACTCTCAATACGCCACCCAATGACCAACTGCGTTGGGAGAAAACAGCCAGTTGGAACTTTGGCGCCGATTTCTCGCTTTTCGGCAACAGAGTCAGCGGTAGCCTCGACTATTATATCAAGAATTCTTCTGACCTGCTAACCCTCACCGATGTCGACCCGACAACAGGATGGAGCAGCGTGAACATCAACAATGGCAAGGCACGCAACACAGGTGTAGAGTTGCAGCTTAACGGAGATATTCTCCGACCTGCCACATCCGACGGACTTGGGGTCAACGCCTCGTTCAATCTTGCCTACAACAATAATAAGGTGACCCGTATCGACCATGAGCCGTCATCAGGCTTTGAAGCCCTCTATACGCTTCATGAAGGACATCCTATCAACTCGCTTTACAGCTATCGCTATGCCGGTATGGTGACCGATGACGGAGGCAACCAAAGCTACGGATGGTATGACAAGGATGGCAACATACACGCTTCTGATGTCTCTACAGGAGAGTTCTCTCAGGCCGATGTGGTCTTCTCCGGTAGTCTTGACCCAAAGGTGGTGGCTTCATTCACCCCTGAGATAACCTGGAAAGGTTTTTTCCCTCTCAGCGCTCTTCTCCTTCTATGGCGGTCATTACATGCGGGCCGGGATAGAGAAGTGGACACATGCCGGCTCGGAATTGGGCTACAGCTCCGATCTCTCCGGTATCCCCGCTTCTTATCTTGACTTCTGGACAGGCGCCGACACTCCATACGCCCAAATTGCCAATGGCTATCAAGGACGCAACACTATCGGTGATTATCAGTATATTGATCAGGCCGTGGTGCATGCCGACTATCTCAAGGTGCGTAACATCGTTCTCGGCTACACCTTTCCAAAACAATGGACAACGCATCTTGGCATCCAGTCCTTGCGTCTGCGCGTGCAGATGAACAATGTGGCCACATGGGTACGCAACAGTCAGGGCATTGACCCCGAGGCCGTCAATCCGTACAGTGGTGATACGCTCGACAAACCGTGCCGAAGCTACACCATGAGCCTTAGCGTGAGTTTCTAATGGTCCACGACGGAGAAAGAACAATGATTAATAAAAGAGACTATGAATACAAGGAAACAATATATAAAAGAGGCGCTTGCTCTCTTGCCGATTTGCCTTTTTAGTTTATTATTTCTTACTGGTTGCGATGACAAACTCGACATCGTTCCCAAGGGTCAGTCCACTTTGGAGACTGTCGACGACTTGGAGTTGCTCCTCAACAAAGACATCAAATTAGGGTCGCCTATTAACGATCTCAGCATCATCTGCAATGAGTGTTTTGGACAGATGACGAGTGTGCCTACGGTCCTTTCACAGACCAACACGCTCAATTATGCCTATCTTGCTTACGATGAGAAGGTGAACCGTGCCAATCTCTCACAGAGTGACGACCGTTATACCAATGCCTACAAGACCATCAACGCCATGAATACCATCATCGACAAGGCGCCAGAGGCTTCCGGATCGGAGAGCAAGCGTAAACAGATTATCGCAGAGGCACATATCATGCGCGCTTACCTGCATTGGTTATTGGTGAATATTTATGCCAGGCAATACGACGCTACGACAGCGGCCACCGATGGCGGTATCGCCTATGTGCAGAGTGAGTCAGTCTTTGCCGACAACCCCAAGCTCACTGTCCAGGAAGTCTACGACAACATCCTTGCCGACTGTTCTGATGATTATATCAAAGCACTGCCTGAGCGCAACGATGATGTTCTCCGTGGCGACCAGGCCTGGGGCTATGCCGTGCGTGCCAAGGTGCTTATGCAGATGAAGCGCTATGCCGATGCACTGCCCTATGCGCTTAAGAGTATCGACCTCAACGGGACCATCGAAGACCGATCTGCCATCATCGACGCTGGTGACTGGATTCTGGAACGGCAGGCCCCCGACAATCTTATCTATGTAGGAGGCATGGTAGGACCTTTCTCGGAATGCCTCTCTAAGGAAACTGCAGATAAATTTGAGGCTGGTGACTATGTCCTCTATCATGCCTACATGTTTGGGCAGAAACCCGGCTCTGGAGAAGACAATGGCGATGAGGATGGTGATGAGGATGGTGATGACGAGGAGTGGGACGCCAAGCCACGGGCTGCCAAGAGTAGTGACGCGGCTATGGGTAAGAAAGCTTTTGCCGACGACAACTTCGATGCTTCAGCAATGGCATGGAACAGCCTCTATGGAGAGATAACAACTGGTGTCAGGGGATCCCTGATGTATTATGCCATGAGCAGCTGGGCCAACTTCTATGGCATTACCTCTGACCGCATGTATTACACGGCTGCCGAGTGCTTGATTCGTACCGGTGAGATACAGAAGGGTATGGACCTTGTCAACAAGGTGCGCGAGAAGCGCATAGATCCAGAACATTACGAGCCGTTGACAGCAAAGGATGAGGCTGACGCTATGGCCGCCATGCAGGATGCAAAATGGATAGAATGCATAGATACCTATGAGAACTTCTTCGACTGCAAACGGTGGAATACGGAAAAAGATTATAAACGTACCATCACCCGCAACCTCGGCGATTATGGTTCTTTCTCTATAGCTCCTGACAGCAAACTATGGATATTGCCCTTCCCGCTCCAGGCTACACGTAAGAATGCTTCGTTGACCAATAACTATTAAATGATTCGCAAAAATGAAAAAGATATTTCTCTCGTTGATGGCAATGGCACTACCTATCCTTGCCACTGCCCAAACTTTGAAGATAATGGCCAAGGATACCACCGGACTCTCCCGAGTGATAATCGCCAATAATGGGGAGTTCGTTCCTTTGCAGTTCACGGAAGGCTGTATGGTCTATGACAGACCGAAGATAAAACCCTATACCGCCGTCTTCATCATGGGTGACAGCCTCAGTGCTCCTGCTGTCTTGGAGCCCGGACAGACATTACAGGTCTCCATCAGCAAGAAGAAAGGACAGTGGGCTATAGCCTACAAGGGTAAGAATGCTGCCGCTTCCCGCTTCCTCAAACAGCTGGAGCGCCTCTCGGCACACGGTTGGGAGAAGGTGTCTGTAGACGAGTATGATGACGAAATCACAACCGTGAACAAAGACTTTGACTTCAATGGGGAAATGAAGCGCCTTGCCACCGAGTATGGCAATACCCTTCAGGCTGCCGACAAGGTTGACAACGACAGTCTGCGACGCATCTACCGCCATCAGGCAGATGTCTCCTATCTCGCCTCACGCATAGCCTGTCTCTCTGCAAGGGATAAAATCAAAGGGATAAGCACCGACGGACAGCTGCAAGAACTCATAACAAGCATAGACCCTAACGACGACACCATGCAGGAGATGGGGCTCGTGGATGACCTTATCGCTACAAAGGTAACCGGTTCTCTCGATGATGACAACATCACGCCGTATGTCCTAAGCTATATACATGCCGTCGATAATAATGTACATAATCCCCGTATCCGCCACGCATTGCTGAACAATATCGCTTCCACAGTATTCAATGCCGATGGAAAGACTTATGTCCTTGATGACTTTTGGCATGCGTTCAAGCAGGCTGCCGATACGGCTCTTGTCAACTATTACCAGACTGTTGTCGACAGTAAACGGGCTACTAAGAGCGGGGCCGTTTGCCCTGACGAGACTTTCCAGGATATTCATGGACAGACACACCGGCTCTCAGAATGGTTCAACAAAGGCAAGTATCTCTATATCGACCTGTGGGCAACATGGTGTATACCCTGCGTCAAGGAGATTCCTTTTGTCGAAAAGCATGTCGCCCACTACAAAGACAGTACGAAGATACAGTTCATTAGCATCAGCCTCGACAGCCACCATGATGCTTGGAAACGGAAGTTGGACAAGGACAAACCACTGTGGCCACAGTATATCTCAGCGACAAAGGATGAGATGGACAAATTGATGAAGGACTGGGGCATCACCGGTATACCAAGGTTTATTATCGTCAACCCCGATGGTACCATCCATGATAGCAACGCTTTCCGCCCCAGCGACCCCGACTTCTATAAGCTTATGGACGACATTTTGAAATAAACGCCGAGTTGGACTGCTGTCTCCGTATCGGGGATGCCCGGCCACCTGCTGAGAAGCCGATCTCTCAACAGGTGGCGTTATATTTGTATAAAAGTGACAAGTCTGGGAAAGTGTAAACGACAAAGGAATGATGCAAAAACATTTTCACACATTTATTGCTATTCCACAAGCATAGAAAAAGTCCCTGCCTCCAGAACATCGTTCTGTAAGCAGGGACTTATTATATGATTCCTCTCCCACCCCTGTCGTGAGCTCTCGCCTATTAATGGTTAGTTCTCGCCCATCAATGGTTGGCTCTCGCCCATTAATGGTTGGCTCCGTTCAGTAGGCCGCTGCTGTGCAGCGGCGCTTCTTTGGCGCCCCACATGAATGGCAGGTTCCCCCTGCGATGGGGGCGTGGGTGAGGCATGGCTTCTTTATTTCTCCGTCTCAGCGGGCTGAGCGTAGTCGAGCACGTTCTTCTTGTTGGCCTGCATGCGCTCGTAGTCCTCCTTAGAGCCTACGATGAGCTTATCCCACTGACGCATACCGGTACCAGCCGGGATGAGGTGACCACAGATCACGTTCTCCTTCATACCCTCGAGGTTATCGACCTTACCGCGGATAGCAGCCTCGCAGAGCACCTTCGTCGTCTCCTGAAAGGAGGCAGCACTCATGAAGCTCTTTGTACCCAATGCGGCACGGGTGATACCCTGCAGGATCTGAGTAGATGTTGCAGGCACTGCATCGCGCACCTGAACGGGCTTGAGGTCACGGCGCTTGAGACTTGAGTTCTCATCGCGCAGTTTGCGGGCAGAGACGATCTGACCCTTCGAGAGGACATCGCTGTCACCGGCATCGGTAACAACCTTCTTGCCCCAGATGCGGTCGTTCTCGTCGGCGAAGTCGAGCTTGTCGACAAGCTCCTGCTCGAGGAAGCTTGTGTCACCCGGATCATCGATACGTACCTTACGCATCATCTGACGGACGATAATCTCAAAGTGCTTATCGTTGATCTTCACACCCTGCAGACGGTAGACGTTCTGTACCTCATTGACGATGTACTCCTGTACAGCCGTAGGACCTTTGATGGCCAGGATGTCAGACGGTGTGATCTCACCATCGGAGAGCGCCGTACCGGCACGCACAGCGTCGTGCTCCTGTACAAGAATCTGACGAGACAGTGGCACAAGGTACTTGCGCTGCTCACCACTCTTGGAGGTGATGATGATCTCACGGTTACCACGCTTGAGCTTACCCATAGTGACCTCACCATCAATCTCGGATACGACAGCAGGACTTGACGGGTTACGGGCCTCGAAGAGTTCCTGCACACGAGGCAGACCACCGGTGATACCACCGGCATTGAACACTGAACGAGGAATACGAACGAGCGTCTCACCGGTCGTGATCTTCTGACCATCCTCGATGTTAGCAATATGACCGCCCACAGGGAAGTTGTAGGTACCAAGCACCTCACCATTCTCATCCTCGACATCCACTGTCGGAACGATGTTGTGGTCCTTCGACTCAACGATGATACGCTCAGTCATACCAGATGTCTCATCGGTCTCAGCCTTATAAGTCTGACCCTCCTTGACGTTATGGAAGCGCAGCGTACCGGCATACTCGGAAACGATGACGGCATTGAACGGGTCCCAACGGCAGATGACATCACCCTTCTTCACGGTATCACCATCCTTGAAGAACAACGATGAGCCGTAAGGCACGTTAAGTGTTGCGAGGACAACTTCTGTATTTGGATCGATGAACTGAACCTCGGCAAGACGGCTGACAACCATCTGGCAGTCGATGTCCTTCTCACCGCTCTTATCGACGAATGGAACGGTACGCAGACCGTCGAACTTCAGTTTAGCCTCATATTTAGATGTGATACTTGCATTAGCAGCAGCGTTCTCAGCCACACCACCGGAGTGGAAGGTACGGAGAGTCAGCTGTGTACCCGGCTCACCGATAGCCTGTGCAGCGATGACACCGACGGCCTCACCGAGCTGTACCATCTTAGAGGTAGCGAGGTTACGGCCGTAGCACTTACGGCATACGCCCTTCTTGCTCTCACAGGTCAGCACGGAACGGATCTCAACCATCTCGATACCAGCCTTCTCGATAGCGTCAGCCTTGTCCTCGGTGATCTCATCACCAGCCTGGACAATAATCTCATTGGTATGAGGATTGACGACATCGTGGACAGACACACGACCAAGGATACGCTCAGCAAGTGTGGAGATGACATCATCGCCATCCTTCAGAGCACGGCACTCAAGACCACGCAGTGTACCACAGTCTTCCTCAGTGATGATGACATCGTGAGACACATCGACGAGACGACGCGTCAGATATCCGGCATCAGCCGTCTTCATAGCGGTATCAGCAAGACCCTTACGGGCACCGTGAGAAGCAATGAAGTACTCCTGCACAGACATACCCTCCTTCAGGTTGTTCAGGATAGGGTTCTCAATGATGGAGTTACCCTCTGCACCGGCTTTCTGCGGCTTGGCCATCAGACCACGCATACCAGCGAGCTGTGCGATCTGGTCGGCACTACCACGGGCACCGGAATCAAGCATCATGAACACAGCGTTGAATCCTTGGTCGGCCTCGGTCATGTGCTTCATCACGGCCTTCTTTAGGTTGTCGTTGACGTGTGTCCAGGCATCGATGACCTGGTTGTAACGTTCCTTATCTGTGATAAGACCCATATCGAAGTTAGCCTGCACCTCATCAACCTCGTCCTGTCCTTTCTTCACGATCTCAGCCTTCTCTGGCGGCACGATGATGTCGTCGAGGTTGAATGAGAGACCAGCGAGGTAAGACATCTTATAACCGAGGTTCTTGATACCGTCAAGGAAGGTACAAGCACGAGCCATACCCACCTTCTTAATAACGGCAGAGATAAGGTTACGCAGTGACTTCTTGGAGATGATGCCATTGAAGAAGCCGAGCTCCTTCGGAATAATCTCGTTGACAATGATACGACCGACAGAAGTCTCTACCATGTGCTTGATAGGACGGCCTTGCTCATCGATATCATCGACGATACACTTCACGAGTGCGTGCTCCTCACAACGCTTCTCGTTGAAGGCGATAATAGCCTCCTCAGGGCCGTAGAACTTCAGGCCTTCGCCCTTTGCTCCCGGACGGATCTTAGTGATATAGTAAAGTCCAAGCACCATATCCTGTGAAGGAACGGTGACAGGGGCGCCATTGGCAGGGTTCAGAATGTTATGGCTCTGAAGCATCAGGATCTGTGCTTCAAGCACTGCCTCGTTGCTCAACGGGAGATGCACAGCCATCTGGTCACCATCGAAGTCGGCGTTGAACGGCGTACAAGCCAGCGGGTGCAGCTGAATGGCCTTACCCTCGATCAGCTTCGGCTGGAAGGCTAGGACAGACAGACGGTGCAGCGTAGGAGCACGGTTCAGAAGCACGGGGTGACCCTTCATCACGTTCTCAAGGATATCCCAGATGACGGGCTCACGGCGGTCAACGATACGCTTAGCGCTCTTCACGGTCTTCACGATACCGCGCTCGATGAGCTTACGGATGATGAACGGCTTATAGAGCTCGGCTGCCATGAGCTTCGGCAGACCACACTCACCCATCTTCAGCTCGGGGCCAACGACGATCACTGAACGGGCAGAGTAGTCGACACGCTTACCGAGAAGGTTCTGACGGAAACGGCCTTGCTTACCTTTCAGAGAGTCACTGAGTGACTTCAGCGGGCGGTTGCTCTCACTCTTCACAGCACTTGACTTACGGCTGTTGTCGAAGAGAGAGTCGACAGCCTCCTGCAGCATACGCTTCTCGTTACGGAGGATGACCTCTGGAGCCTTGATCTCGATGAGTCGCTTCAGACGATTGTTACGAATGATGACACGACGATAGAGGTCGTTCAGATCGGAGGTAGCGAAACGGCCACCATCCAAAGGAACGAGCGGGCGAAGATCTGGCGGGATGACAGGAATGATCTTCATGATCATCCACTCCGGCTTGTTCACATCCTTAGAGCTACGGAAAGCCTCCACAACCTGCAGACGCTTCAGAGCCTCAGTCTTACGCATCTGCGAAGAGTCGTTGCTGGCACGGTCACGGAGCTCATAGCTCAGCTTATCAAGACCCGTCACACCCTTCTCATCAGGCTCAGAGAGCTCATGAAGGAGGTCGAGGATAGCCTCGGCACCCATCTTGGCGATGAACTTGTTAGGATCGCTGTCATCGAGAAGATCATTGTTCTCATCAAGGCGGTTGTCGACGATGTCGATGTACTCATCCTCTGTGAGGAGGTCCATCTTATGAGAACCATTGAGATCCTCTACACCCTCAGCATCCTTCGCACCAGCGAGACGCCCCGGCTGGATGACGATGTACTTCTCGTAATAGATGACGGCATCGAGGTTCTTTGTCGGCATGCCGAGCAGATAGCCGATCTTGTTAGGAAGTGAACGGAAGTACCAGATGTGAGCTACAGGCACAACGAGCTCAATGTGTCCCTCACGCTCACGACGTACTTTCTTCTCTGTCACCTCCACACCGCAGCGGTCGCAGACGATGCCCTTATAGCGGATACGCTTGTATTTTCCGCAGGCGCACTCATAGTCTTTTGTAGGACCGAAGATGCGCTCGCAGAACAAGCCGTCGCGCTCAGGCTTGTAGGTACGGTAGTTGATGGTCTCCGGCTTGGTGACCTCACCATACGAATTTTCCTTAATCTCCTCTGGTGAAGCGAGACTAATGGTAATCTTCGTGAAATTGGTCTTTACCTTTGTATCTTTTTTGAAAGCCATATTCTTTCTTTATTATTTCTATCTAATCTTACTCCATCTTCATGCTCAATCCTAAGCCGCGCAGCTCATGAAGCAGCACGTTGAGTGACTCAGGAATACCGGCTGCCGGCATCGGATCGCCCTTGACGATAGCCTCGTAAGCCTTAGAACGGCCATTGACATCATCACTCTTGATGGTAAGCATCTCCTGCAGTACGTGGCTGGCTCCGAAACCTTCGAGAGCCCAGACCTCCATCTCTCCGAAACGCTGGCCACCGAACTGAGCCTTACCACCGAGCGGCTGCTGAGTGATCAAGCTGTACGGACCGATTGAACGGGCGTGCATCTTATCCTCAACCATGTGTCCGAGCTTGAGGAAGTAAGTGATACCCACGGTAGCCTTCTGGTCGAAGGGTTCACCGGTCTCACCGTCATATACTGTTGTAGAGCAGAGGTTAGGCAGACCAGCCTTGTCGGTCCACTCCTTCAGGTCATCAAGCTTAGCACCATCGAAGATAGGCGTAGCGAAACGCACACCGAGCTTCTTACCGGCTGCACCGAGAATAGCCTCGAAGATCTGACCGAGGTTCATACGAGAAGGCACACCCATCGGGTTCAGCACGAGGTCTACAGGACGACCATCAGCAAGGAACGGCATGTCCTCAGCACGCACGATCTTAGAAACGATACCCTTGTTACCATGACGACCGGCAAGCTTATCACCGACCTGGATCTTACGTTTCTTAGCGATGTAAACCTTAGCCATCTTCAGCACGCCTGAAGGCAGATCGTCACCGATCGTGATGGCGAACTTGCGGCGGCTCAGCTCTGCATCCATCTGCTTCGATTTACGCATGTAGTTGACAATGAGGCGGCGGATAAGGCCATTGGTATGATCATCGTCGGTCCAGTCGTTGCTCTGTACGCCATCGTACTCGAGGTTCTTCAGCGCTGCGACCGTGAACTTACTGCCCTTGGTGATAATCTCAGCACCAGTATAATCCTTCACACCCTGAGAGACCTTGTCCTCGGTGAGCTGCATGAGCTTGTCGACGAGCATGTTCTTCAGCTCGTCCTGCTTTGCCTCATACTCCTCATCAATCTTCTGCAGCGTAACCTTATCGCGCTTCTTCGACTCACGAGTCTTGATAGCACGAGAGAAGAGTTTCTTGTCGATGACAACACCACTCAGAGAAGGATTGGCTTTCAGTGAAGAATCTTTCACGTCTCCGGCCTTGTCACCGAAGATAGCACGGAGCAGCTTCTCCTCAGGAGAAGGATCGCTCTCACCCTTAGGCGAGATCTTACCGATCATGATGTCACCGGGCTCCACACGGGCACCGACACGGATGATACCGTTGTCGTCGAGATCCTTCGTAGCTTCCTCACTGACGTTAGGAATATCATTGGTGAAGACCTCCATACCGCGCTTTGTCTCACGTACGTCGAGTGAATACTCATCCACGTGGACGGAAGTAAGGATATCCTCACGGACCATACGCTCGGAGATCACGACGGCATCCTCATAGTTGTAACCCTTCCACGGCATATAAGCCACAAGGAGGTTACGGCCCAGGGCAAGCTCACCGTTCTCAGTAGCGTAGCCCTCAGTCAGAATATCGCCTTTCTTCACGCGCTGACCTTTGTTACAGATAGGACGAAGGTCAATGGTCATATTCTGGTTCGTACGGCGGAACTTAGGAATGCGGTATTCCTTGAGTGCAGGCTCGAAGCTTACAAACTCATCGTCCTCGGTACGGTCATAGAGAATACGAATTGTAGTAGCATCTACATAATCGATGACACCGTCTCCCTCAGCTGTAATCATAGTGCGGGAATCCTCGCAGACCTGCTTCTCAAGACCGGTACCCACGATAGGAGCATCGTTGTGAAGCAGAGGCACAGCCTGACGCATCATGTTACATCCCATCAGTGCACGGTGGCCATCATCATGCTCCAAGAACGGGATAAGACTTGCAGAAACAGATGCGATCTGCTGCGGCGACACATCCATGAGGCTCACATTCTCAGGAGTGACAACAGGGAAGTCGGCTGCCAGACGGCAGTGGACAACGTCACGCTTGAAGGTGCCATCAGGATTCAGCGGTGCATTACCCTGAGCGATGAGCTTGCCATCCTCTTCCTCGGCAGTGAGATAGACGACATCGTTGTTGTCGAGATCCACCTTACCGTTCTCCACCTTACGATACGGAGTAGCAATGAAGCCGAGCTCATTGATCGTAGCATAGGTACAGAGCGAAGAGATAAGTCCGATGTTAGGACCTTCAGGCGACTCAATAGGACAGAGACGACCGTAGTGAGTATAGTGTACGTCACGCACCTCGAAGCCGGCACGCTCACGAGACAGACCGCCAGGACCCAGTGCAGAGAGACGACGCTTGTGCGTAACCTCAGCCAACGGGTTCGTCTGGTCCATGAACTGGCTCAACGGGTTGGTACCGAAGAACGAGTTGATGACGCTTGAAATAGTCTTTGCATTGATAAGGTCTGTCGGAGTGAAGACCTCGTTGTCACGCACGTTCATACGCTCACGGATCGTACGGCTCATACGGGCCAGGCCAATGGAGAACTGGTTGGCGAGCTGCTCGCCTACCGTGCGAACGCGACGGTTGCTCAGGTGGTCGATATCATCCACCGAAGCATTGCTGTTGATCAGCTTGATGAGATACTTGATGATCTCAATAATATCTTCTTTCGTGAGGACACGCACATCAGGATCGATGTCGAGGCCGAGCTTCTTATTGATACGATAGCGGCCTACATCGCCGAGGTCATAACGCTTGTCAGAGAAGAACAAGTTCTGGAAAACCTCACGTGCGCTGGCGTCATCAGCAGGGTCAGCATTACGCAGCTGACGATAGATGTAACGCACAGCCTCAATCTCATTGTTGGAAGGATCCTTGGCAAGCGTATTGAAGATAATTTCGTAACGGCTTGCAGCCTCCTCATCCTTGTGGACAAGCACTGACTGTACACCAGAATCGAAGATAGCATCGATATTATCCTCTGTGATCTCTGTCTCACGCTCGAGGATAACCTCATTACGGGGAACGGTAACAACCTCACCCGTATCCTCATCGACGAAGTCCTCGTTCCAGCTCTTCAGCACACGTGCAGCGAGTTTCTTACCGATAAGGTCGCGTCGATGCTTCGGAGAAACCTCTATCTCCTCAGCGAGGTCAAAGATCTGAAGGATATCCTTATCGCTCTCGTAACCGATAGCACGGAGAAGGGTTGTAACAGGCAACTTCTTCTTACGATCGATGTATGCAAACATGACATTGTTGATATCAGTTGCAAACTCAATCCAAGAACCCTTGAAAGGAATGATACGAGCACTGTAAAGCGTGGTACCGTTAGCATGCACGCCCTGACCGAAGAACACGCCAGGAGAACGGTGCAACTGTGCCACAACAACGCGCTCAGCACCATTGATGACAAAAGTACCATTATCTGTCATGTAAGGAATCGTTCCTAGGAACACATCCTGAATGAACGTACCAAAGTCCTCATGATCCGGATCAGTGCAATAAAGCTTCATCTTAGCCTTCAAGGGGACACTGTAGGTCAGGCCTCTCTCGAGACATTCATCGATGGAGTAACGGGGCGGATCGATATAATAGTCGAGGAACTCGAGCACGAAATTGTTGCGCGTGTCTGTGATCGGGAAGTTCTCTGCGAACACCTTGTACAGACCGTCGTTCTTACGCTCCTCAGGAGGCGTGTCAAGCTGAAGGAAATCGCGGAACGACTTCAGCTGCACGTCCAAGAAATCCGGGAATGGGTACGGATTAGGTACGCTTGCGAAATTGATTCTGTTGTTAACGACTTGTGACATAAATGGTAAGATACAAAAGGGTTAGAACTCACCTACTGGGTGAATCCTAACCTTTTATAATTTATACTAAATTGTAGATCTCTGTCTCTTAACACGCAGAGACCAAAGGAAGTAATCTCAGATTACTTGAGCTCAACCTTAGCACCAGCAGCCTCGATGGCCTTCTTAAGGTTCTCAGCCTCGTCCTTAGACAGGCCTTCCTTGATGGTAGCAGGAGCGCTCTCAACGAGAGTCTTAGCGTCCTTCAGACCGAGACCACAAGCCTCCTTAACGGCCTTAACGACCTGGAGCTTTGTAGCACCAACATCAGTCAGAACAACATCGAAGCTTGTCTTCTCCTCAGCTGCGGCCTCACCGCCAGCTGCGGGACCAGCTGCTACAGCAACAGCTGCAGCTGCGGGCTCGATTCCGTACTCGTCCTTGAGGACCTGA
>Ga0256871_1000369_pt1 | contig 18073 bp, 33 predicted proteins | sample RumenRJG_07RNA_FD_185439 | JGI IMG/M metagenome (GOLD analysis project Ga0256871, IMG submission 185439) | Metatranscriptome of bovine rumen microbial communities from Lethbridge, Alberta, Canada - Rumen RJG_07 (Metagenome Metatranscriptome) | ecosystem: Host-associated > Mammals > Digestive...
ATTTACCTTAAGACTTTGCGCCCGAGATATTAAGCCTTAGGAGCCTCCTCTGCGGGCTTATCTTCAGCCTTGGGAGCTTCTGCTGCAGGTGCCTCAGCAGCGGGAGCTTCAGCCTTAGGTGCCTCAGCAGGTGTTGCTTCCTCTGTAGCGGCAGCCTTGGCAGAAGACTTCTTACCAGCACGACGAGTGCGGGTTTTCTTCTTACCTGCAGACTTAGCCATATTCTCGTCAAAGTCTACGAGCTCAATGAAGCACATATCTGCTCCATCGTCGGCACGGCTGCCAAGCTTGATAATACGGGTATATCCTCCTGGACGGTCAGCTATTTTGGCGGCAATTTCGCCAAAAAGTTCTTTGACAGCCAATTTATCCTTAAGATAGCTGAAGACTACACGACGGGAGTGAGTCGTATCCATCTTGGACTTGGTAATCAACGGCTCTACATACTTCCGCAGGGCTTTAGCCTTGGCAACGGTGGTTGTAATCCGCTTGTACTTAAACAGGGAAGCGGACATATTGGCCAGCATGGCACCTCTGTGAGAAGCTGTGCGAGATAGGTGGTTGAATTTCTTGTTATGTCTCATTGTAATTATTCTTTTTCGTCTTTTTCAAGTTTATACTTCGAAATATCCATGCCAAACTGGAGATTGAGGTCTGCAAGCAGAGTATCCAATTCAGAGAGGGACTTTTTGCCAAAGTTGCGGAACTTCAAAAGGTCGTTCTTATTGTACTGTACCAAGTCACCGAGTGTCTCCACATTGGCAGCTGCCAGACAGTTGAGCGCACGTACAGAGAGGTTCATATCCGTTAGTTTGGTCTTGAGGAGCTTGCGCATGCGAAGATCTCCCTCATCGATAGGATTGTTGGTCTCTGTCGTATTCTCAAAGGCCATCTTTTCCTCGGAGAAGAGGCTGAAGTGGTACATGAGTATCTTGGCTGCTTCCTTGAGCGCGTCCTTAGGATGTATGGATCCATCAGTGGTGACCTCGATAGTCAGACAGTCATAGTCGGTCTTCTGTTCTACACGATAGTCATCGATAGAATATCTCACATTGCGAATGGGCGTGTAGATAGAATCTATCGGAAGCATGTTGATCTCGGTGCAAAATTCGCGATTTTCATCTGAGGTTACATAGCCACGGCCTTTATTAATCGTAAGATCAATCTGCATTTTTGCCTTAGGGTCAAGGTGGCAGATCACTAAATCAGGATTGAGGACTTCGAAGCCTGTCAGATTTTTGTTGATATCACCAGCCTTGAATTCGGTGGTGTTTTCTACCGTAATGCTGACCTTGGCGTTCTCGTACTCATTGATTAGCTGTCTGAAGCGTACCTGCTTAAGGTTAAGGATAATGTTGGTGACGTCTTCCCGTACGCCCGGCACTACAGAAAACTCATGCTCTACGCCACTGATACGTACAGTATTGATGGCGAAGCCCTCAAGAGATGAGAGCAGAATGCGACGTAATGCGTTTCCGATAGTGGTGCCAAAGCCCGGTTCCAACGGACGGAATTCAAACTTTCCGTATGTTGGCGACTCTTCCAGCATTATGACTTTATCTGGTTTTTGAAATGCTAATATCGCCATGGATATATAATTAATTAGTTTTTGGAGTACAATTCAACGATTAACTGCTCATTGATATTCTCAGGAATATCAGCGCGCTCAGGAAGGTGGAGGAACTTGCCACTCTTGGTGTTCTCATCCCACTCCAGCCAAGGATACTTGCTGTGGTTGAATCCGGCAAGCGCATTGTCGATGACTTCAAGTGACTTGGACTTCTCGCGTACTGCGACAATCTGACCCGGAGCCACGGAATAGGAAGGAATATTGACCACCTTACCGTCTACCGTAATGTGACGATGGTTAACGAGCTGACGGGCTGCAGCACGAGTAGGAGCAATACCCAGACGGTATACTACATTGTCAAGACGACGCTCGAGCTCCTGAAGCAAAGCCTCACCGGTCACGCCATTGGAACGGGCTGCTTTTTCGAAGAGGATACGGAACTGTCTCTCGAGAACACCATATGTATACTTTGCCTTCTGCTTCTCTGCGAGCTGTGTGCCGTACTCAGAAGTCTTACGACGACGATCATTGCCATGCTGGCCAGGAGGGAAGTTTCTATTGCTTAAGACCTTGTCCGGGCCGAAAATGGGCTCGCCAAACCTACGTGCTATACGTGATTTTGGACCTGTATATTTTGCCATTACTTTTTGATTTTAAGGGTTGATTAGAAATACTTAGACTCTTCTTCTCTTCGGAGGACGGCATCCATTGTGAGGAAGCGGAGTCACATCGATGATTTCAGTAACTTCGATACCAGAAGAGTGAACGGCACGAATAGCAGACTCACGTCCGTTGCCCGGGCCCTTGACATAGGCCTTAACTTTGCGCAGGCCGAGGTCATAAGCTACCTTGGCGCAATCCTCAGCTGCCATCTGGGCGGCATAAGGAGTATTCTTCTTGGAACCACGGAAGCCCATCTTACCGGCGGACGACCATGAGATCATTTCGCCACTATTGTTAGTAAGAGATACAATAATGTTGTTGAATGAGCTATGGATGTGCAACTGACCTGTTGCCTCTACCTTTACTACTCTTTTCTTAGCTGTAACATTTTTCTTTGCCATAGTGCTATCTCCTATTATTTAGTAGCTTTTTTCTTATTTGCAACGGTCTTCTTCTTACCCTTGCGTGTACGCGCATTATTCTTCGTACTCTGACCACGAACGGGGAGGCCGATACGATGACGGACGCCGCGATAGCAGCCGATATCCATCAAGCGCTTAATGTTCATCTGAACTTCAGAGCGGAGGTCACCCTCAACCTTGAAATTGCTGCCGATAATCTCACGGATCTTTGCCGTCTGATCATCTGTCCAGTCTTTTACTTTGATACCGCGATCTATACCAGCCGTGTCCAATATCTTGCAAGCACGGCTGCGACCTATACCATAGATATAAGTCAAAGCGATTTCCCCTCTCTTATCCTGGGGCAAATCTACACCAACGATTCTTATTGCCATATAATGATTTGAATTGATTACTTTTGATTAACCCTGACGCATCTTAAACTTAGGGTTCTTCTTGTTGATAACAAACAGACGCCCCTTGCGACGTACAATCTTGCACTCTGGGGTACGCTTCTTAATTGATACTTTTGTTTTCATATCTAATGTTATTTGTATCTAAATACTATTCGGCCCTTGGACAAGTCGTAGGGACTCATCTCAACCTTGACCTTATCACCGGGCAAAATGCGGATATAATGCAGACGCATCTTGCCTGAAAGGTGGGCTATGATAGGATGCCCGTTTTCCAACTCTACACGGAACATGGCATTGGACAATGCCTCTACAATTACTCCGTCTTGTTCGATTACTAACTGCTTGGACATAATCTCAATATAACTTACCTTCTATTTTTTCAACTTCCTCAAAGGACGACATAATGTCGGCTTTGCCATGATGCACGGCAATAGTGTGCTCAAAATGAGCGGCAGGCTGGCCATCACGAGTATAAATGGTCCATCCGTCCTCATCTATGTAAATGTCACGCTTACCCATCGTTATCATAGGCTCTATGGCTATGCACAGACCGTTGTGGATCAGCATGCCATTGCCCCTGTGCCCATAATTGGGCACCATCGGGTCTTCATGCATTTCCCGGCCTATACCGTGTCCGGTCAGCTCTCTTACGACACCGTAACCTTGCTTTTCACAATGGGCCTGAACGGCTTCTCCGATATCTCCGATACGATGACCTGCGATCGCAGCCTTGATGCCGAGGTAAAGACTCTCCTTAGTCGTCTTAAGCAACTGCTTGACTTCATCTGAGACCTCACCCACGCAAAAGGTGTAACAGGAATCACCATTGAAACCATTGAGCAACGTTCCACAGTCTACTGACACGATGTCACCTTCCTTCAGAGGATTATCATTGGGTATACCGTGTACAACTTGAGAATTGACAGAGCAGCAGACCGATGCAGGGAACGGACCTCCGTAGGGACTGGGTACACCCTTAAATGTAGGGGTCGCACCATTGTCGCGTATGAAAGTATCCGCCAGCTTATCTATCTGATTGGTTGTAACACCAGGCTTGATAATCTTGGCTATCTCGCCCAGCGTGCGGCCCACCAGCAGATTAGCCTGCCTCAGGAGCTCTATTTCGTCCTCAGTCTTCAGGTATACCATGATATATTAGTAGGCACTAAGATGTGCCGAACGACGAGTGCGTCCTGCGCTCAATAGTCCGTCGTAATGTCTTACAAGCAAGTAGCTCTCTATCTGCTGCAAAGTATCGAGAATGACACCCACCAAAATCAACAGGGATGTTCCGCCGAAGAACTGGGCAAACTCCTGATTGACATGCAGAAGATTGGCGATAGCAGGCAAAATCGCGATAAACGCGATAAAGAGAGAACCGGGCAACGTAATCAAGTCCATGATACGATCCAAGTAATCGGATGTACTCTTGCCGGGCTTGACGCCGGGAATAAATCCATTGTTACGCTTCATCTCCTCTGCCATCTGTACCGGATTAAGCGTAATCGCGGTATAGAAGTATGTGAAGGCTATAATCAACAGCACAAATACTATATTGTAAATAAGACTATTGGAATTGAGGAAATTGCGAAGCAACCACCCAGGATTTTCTTTCGTACCATAGCTTGCCAGCGTCAGCGGGATGAACATCAAAGCCTGAGCAAAGATGATAGGCATCACGTTGGCTGCGAAGAGCTTGATCGGGATATACTGTCTTGCACCACCATACTGCTGTCTACCCTCTACACGCTTGGCGTACTGTACAGGCACCTTGCGGACAGCCTGAACCAACAGGATAGAGACAGCGATGACGGCAAGCAGGGCAAAGATCTCGACAAGGAACTTCACAAGACCACCGGCTCCCGGAGAAGTCAAAGCAGTAACGAATTCCTGACCAAGAGCCTGCGGGAGTCGTGCGATAATACCTATCATGATGATGATAGAAATACCATTGCCCACGCCCTTGTCAGTAATACGTTCGCCAAGCCATAAGATAAACATTGCACCACCGGCCAGGATAAAGGTCGAACTGATCAGGAACCAGAGCCAAGGTACAGACTGCGTAATGGCAGGGCCTGCAGTTGTCTTTAAATTGTACAGATACATCGGCGCCTGGAAGATGAGGATAGCCACAGTCAGGTAGCGAGTATACTGATTGATTTTGCGACGTCCACTTTCACCCTCACGCTGCATCTTCTGAAATGCCGGAACGGTAACGGCAAGCAGCTGCATCACGATGGATGCAGAGATGTAAGGCATGATACCAAGGGCAAAAATAGAAGCATTGGAGAATGCGCCACCAGAGAACATATTAAGCAGTGACATCAAGCCGCTGCTTGTCTGCTCATGCAATTTGGCCAACTGCGCAGGATCAATGCCAGGAATGACGACAAATGATCCCAGACGATAGATGGCCACGAAGAGCAAGGTAATCAGAAGACGCTTACGCAGATCTTCTATTCTCCATATATTCTTGAGTGTTTCTATTATTTTTTTCATTTACTGGATTTTGGTAGCTGTACCGCCTACAGCCTTGATTGCCTCTTCTGCTGTCTTAGAGAAAGCATTTGCCTCAACATCCAATTTGGAAGTCAAAGAGCCATTACCCAAGATCTTGACAAGCTGCCCCTTTCTGAGGAATCCTGCATCAAGCAGATCTTGCTTGGTAATCTTTTCCAGCTTCTTGGCGTCAGCAAGCACTTGCAGCACACCCAAGTTGATGGCCTTATACTCCACATGATTGATATTCTTGAAGCCGGATTTGGGCACACGACGCTGCAAAGGCATCTGACCACCTTCAAATCCAATCTTCTTCTTATAACCAGAACGAGCCTTAGCACCTTTGGTACCACGGGTAGAAGTACCACCAAGACCGGAGCCAGTACCACGACCAATTCTTCTACGAGTTTGGGTAGATCCTTCTGCAGGCTTCAAATTATATAGTTTCATCTTCGTAATCTTTATTTTTCTACACGGACTAAGTGATGAACAGCCTTGATCATGCCTTGAGTACTTGCATTGTCTTCCTGCTCAACGACTCTATTTAGTTTCTTAAGTCCCAGTGCATCGAGTGTGCGCTTCTCATTCTTAGAGGCACCGATGCGACTCTTGATTTGACGAATCTTTATAGTTGCCATAATTATCCATTAAAAACTTTATCAAGACCGAGGTTACGATCTCTGCCTACCGTCAAGGGATCACGAAGCTGCAGGAGAGCAGCAATAGTAGCCTTGACAAGGTTGTGAGGATTGGATGAACCTTTGGACTTAGCCAATACATCTGTTACACCTACACTCTCAAGCACAGGACGCATAGCACCTCCTGCGACAACTCCGGTACCGGATGATGCCGGCAGCAGGATGACTTCGGCGCCGCCAAATCTTGCAGAGACCTCGTGAGGAATTGTACCCTTGAGGATAGAGACTCTGACCAGATTCTTCTTGGCAGATTCTACACCTTTGGCAATCGCAGCAGAAACTTCTCCCGCCTTACCGAGGCCATAGCCGATGACACCCTTGCCATCACCTACTACTACGATAGCAGCGAAGGTAAAAGTTCTACCTCCCTTGGTTACTTTAACTACGCGATTAAGAGCAACCAGTTTATCAGTAAGCTCTTCAGCATTTGCACTTATTCTGTTTGCCATAATCCTTTAAAATTTTAGTCCGCCTTTACGGGCGCCATTAGCCAATTCCATTACTCGACCGTGATAGAGATAGCCGTTGCGGTCAAAAACTACTTTGGTGATACCTGCTTCGAGGGCGGCCTTTGCTATCTTCTCACCGACTTTAGCAGCTTGTTCTGATTTATTCATCTTCTCCATGCCCAGAGATGAAGCAGCTGCGAGAGTCGTAGCGGTCTCATCATTGATGATCTGGGCATATATCTGCTTGTTGCTTCTGAACACGCTCATACGAGGCTTCTCGGCAGTACCAGATATTTTATTTCTAACGCGATGCTTAATCTTAAGCCTTCTATTTATCTTGTTAGTTGTCATAGTCAAAAATTATTATTTAGCTGCAGCGGTCTTACCAGACTTGCGACGAATGACTTCTCCGACATAGAGGATACCCTTACCCTTGTAAGGCTCCGGCATTCTGAATGAGCGAATCTTTGCACAAACGAGTCCCAGAAGTTGCTTGTCACAGGACTCAAGGCAGATGTACGGGCGCTTGTTGCGCTCCGACTTCGTTTCGACTTTAATCTGCGGGGGCAGTTGAAGATAAATAGGATGAGTGTAACCGAGAGTAAACTCTATAAGATTACCCTGGTTGGATACCCTATAACCTACGCCGACGAGCTCCATCTCTTTTTTGAAGCCCTCGGATACTCCGACTACCATATTATTGACAAGCGCACGATATAGGCCATGAAAAGCCTGCTTCTGCTTCGGGTCTACACCCTCGTACTTCTCGTCAATGTCAAAGGTCAACTTGCCTTCGCTCATGGTAATCTTAATAGAAGGATGCACTGCTTGGCTCAATTCACCCTTTGGTCCTTTTACGGACACTACATTATCCTTCAGGTCAACTGTGACACCTGCAGGGATGTTAATCGGCAATTTACCTATTCTAGACATGCGTTTACTTCCTTAAAATCAATAAATGTAACACAATACTTCTCCGCCGATTTTCTCAGCTGCGGCCTCCTTGTCGGTCATGACGCCATGAGAAGTTGAAATGATTGCGATACCCAAGCCATTGATAACTCTCGGCATCTTCTTGTAACCTGTATAACAACGCAGACCTGGAGTCGAGACTCTCTTCAGTGACTTAATGGCTGAAGATTTGTCTTCATTGTTATACTTCAGGGCAATCTTGATGATACCCTGACGACCATCATCCTCAAACTTGTAGTTCAGGATATAGCCCTTCTGGAAAAGGATCTTGGTAATGTCCTTCTTCAGGTTTGACGCAGGAATCTCGACCACACGGTGCTTAGCCTGAATGGCATTCCTGAGTCTTGTCAAATAGTCAGAAATTGGATCTGTCATTATAAAAGTAATTTAATTGATCGGGAGAACCCGACAATATTAAAATTAGAAAACTCTTTTCTTTCTTGTTCCTACCAGCTAGCCTTCTTTACGCCAGGGATCAGACCGTTGGAAGCCATCTCACGGAATTGGATACGAGAGAGGCCAAACTGACGGATATAGCCCTTGGGTCTACCTGTGATCTTGCAACGATTGTGTAGACGGATAGGATTGGCGTTGCGAGGGATCTTTTGCAGCTTGCGAGCAGCTTCATATGCTTCGGCAGGATCGTTGGATTTGTTGACAATAGCCTTGAGAGCAGCACGCTTCTCAGCATATTTGGCTACAAGTCTGGCGCGCTTTACCTCACGGGCCTTCATTGATTCTTTTGCCATATCACTTATTTATTTTTATCATTGTTGAATAGGAGGCCGAAAGCCTTGAGCAAGGCGAAGCCTTCGTCATCTGTACGGGCAGAAGTGACAAAAGTAATGTTCATACCCTGGATACGCTCGACAGAGTCGATATTAATCTCAGGAAATATGATCTGCTCCTGAATACCCAGTGTATAGTTGCCACGTCCGTCGAAGTTACCTCCAATACCCTTGAAGTCACGGATACGGGGCAGAGCTACGCGTACCAATTTCTCGAGAAACTCGTACATGCGCTCTCTACGCAGTGTCACGCGGACTCCGATAGGCATCTTCTTACGAAGTTTGAAGTTAGCGACGTCCTTCTTGGAGACAGTAGCTACAGCCTTTTGGCCGGCGATTGCGGTGATCTCGTTGATTGCAACATCGATGATCTTCTTATCCTGGGTAGCAGCGCCCAAGCCTTGGTTGATAACGATTTTCTTGAGTACAGGTATCTGCATGGGTGAGGAGTAGTTAAACTCCTTCATCAACTCGGGAGCAATCTGCTCCTTGTACACTTGCTTTAGTTGTGCTGTATTTGCCATTACTTAATCACCTCCCCTGATTTCTTGGAATAACGTACAAGCTTACCATTTTCATCGCGCTTGCGCCCGATACGAGTAGGCTTGCCTGTCTTGGGATCAACTACATTAAGATTGGAGATATGGATAGGAGCTTCCTGCTTCTGGATACCTCCCTGCGGATGCTTGGCATCGGGCTTAGTGCTCTTGGAGACCATATTGACGCCCTCCACGATAGCACGCTGCTTATCCACATAAACCTTGAGGACTTTGCCTTTGGCGCCTCTGTTTACTCCTGTATTAACAAAGACTGTATCGCCTTTTTTAATATGTAACTTACTCATTAGGTTTCAATTAAAGATTAAAGAACCTCAGGTGCCAGAGAGACGACCTTCATATTGACAGCGCGAAGCTCACGTGCTACAGGACCGAAGATACGACTACCTCTCAACTCGTTGTCACCTGTCAAGAGTACGCATGCATTATCGTCAAAACGGATATAGGACCCGTCAGCACGACGTATTTCCTTCTTGGTGCGAACAATCAGGGCCTTGGATACGGCACCCTTCTTAATATCACTTGATGCAACTACATTTTGAACTGCTACAACGATGATATCGCCTACTGAGGCATAGCGTCTCTTTGTGCCGCCCAGGACACGGATGCAGAGGGCTTCACGCGCACCGCTATTATCAGCAACAGTCAATCTTGATAATGCTTGTATCATAATTACTTAGCTCTTTCAACGATTTCTACTACTCTCCAACGCTTTGTCTTGCTCAAGGGGCGGGTCTCCATCAACAATACGGTATCACCGACATTGCATTCGTTTTTCTCGTCATGAGCATGATATTTCTTAGTCTTGGAGACGAACTTACCATATATAGGGTGCATATCCTTAAATTTGGAAGCGACTATGATAGTTTTGTCCATCTTAGTGCTGATGACGACACCCTGACGCGTCTTACGTAAATTTCTTTCTTCCATGATTGATTATTTGTTAAGTTCTCTCTGACGCAATATTGTCTTCATACGAGCGATATCTCGACGACTTTCTCTAATCTTGGAAGGATTTGCAAGTGGGGAAACTGCGTGAGTCAACAGCATCTGGCCGTAGTTGGCAATTTCGCTATTCAGTTTATCCTGCAATTCGTTTGTAGGGATATTTACTATATCTGCAACTTTCATAATTAGGCGTTTTTATCATAATCGCGTCTTACGACAAACTTAGTATGTACCGGCAGTTTCTGAGCAGCCAGACGCAACGCCTCTTTGGCTACATCGTAGGAAACTCCTTCTACTTCAAAGATTATACGACCGGGAGTAACAGGTACTACAAATCCTACGGGATCACCTTTACCTTTACCCATACGTACGTCTGCAGGCTTTTTGGTAATGGGCTTGTCAGGGAATACCCTGCACCATACCTGGCCTTCACGCTGCATATATCGTGTCACGGCGACACGTGCTGCTTCGAGCTGACGGCTGTTAATCCATTCCGTATCAAGTGTCTTTATGCCGAAGCTGCCAAAAGACAGTTGATTACCGCGCTGGGCGTTGCCTTTGCTGCGTCCTTTCGCGGGTCTTCTCCATTTTGTTCTTTTAGGTTGTAACATCTTGCACTTTCACTTTTAACGGTTAACATTTCTACGACGTCGGCCACCTCTGTCGCCTCTGCCACGAGGATTTCCTCCGAAGTTGCGAGCCTTGTCGTTCTGCTGCGTAAAGTTCGGAGCTAAGTCTTTCTTGCCATAGATTTCGCCGCGGCAGATCCAGACCTTGATACCCAGAAGTCCCACCTTGGTGAGAGCCTCTGTCTGACAATAGTCGATGTCTGCGCGGAATGTATGGAGAGGAGTTCTTCCTTCCTTATACATTTCCTTACGGGCCATTTCGGCGCCGTTGAGACGGCCAGCTATTTGGATCTTGATACCAGCGGCGCCGGCACGCATTGTGTTGGCTACGGCCATTTTGATTGCACGGCGATAAGCTACCATGCCTTCAATCTGACGGGCGATGCTCTTGCCGACAATCTGGGCATCGAGTTCAGGTCTTCTGACCTCGAAGATATTGATTTGGATATCCTTGTCGGTAATCTTTTTCAGCTCCTCTCTGAGCTTGTCTACTTCCTGGCCGCCCTTTCCGATGATGACACCGGGATGAGAGGAGCAGATAGTAATCGTGATGAGCTTCAGAGTCCGCTCGATGACTATACGAGATACACTAGCCTTAGCGAGACGAGCTTCCAGATACTTACGGATCTTGGTGTCTTCCAGCAGGGTGTCACCAAAGTTCTTTCCACCGTACCAGTTGGAGTCCCAACCTCTAATAATGCCTAAGCGGTTGCTTATTGGATTTATTTTCTGTCCCATATACTATTTCGTTTCTGATTGTTCCGTTTCAGATGCTGCATCAGAAACGTTGTCTTTATTAGAACCTACATACAATGTGACATGGTTGGAGCGCTTACGGATGCGGTATCCACGTCCCTGGGGTGCGGGGCGCATTCTGTTAAGCGTAGAGCCACAGTCTACATATACTCTCTGTACAAAGAGTTCTCCATCCTCTGCCTTACGGTCATTCTTCTGCTCCCAGTTGGATATTGCGGAACGCAGAAGCTTCTCAACATCGGCAGAAGCAGCTTTCTTGGAAAACTTCAGGACACTCAGGGCGCGGCCTACTTCCATACCTCTCACAAGGTCTACGACGTAGCGCATCTTGCGGGGAGAGGAGGGGATATTTCGCAGGATAGCGAAAGATTCTCCCTTCAGGGCCTCTTTTCTTGCTTTAGCTGAATTTCTTTTTCTAGCTCCCATATTTAATTTCTTATTATTCTAAAATCATTTAGCCTTATTGCCAGCATGACCGCCGAACTTACGAGTAGGAGCAAATTCACCTAACTTATGGCCTACCATGTTTTCAGTGACATAGACGGGGATAAACTTATTTCCGTTGTGCACTGCGATAGTGTGACCGACGAAATCAGGAGAGATCATACAGGCGCGGGACCAAGTCTTTACAACATTCTTTTTACCGCTTTCATTCATTGCAAGGATTTTCTTCTCCAATGATACTGCGATATAAGGACCTTTCTTTAATGAACGACTCATAATTCTTTGTTCAAATATTAACCTGATTGCTACTTCTGATTACTTCTCTCAATAATGTACTTGTTGGACTGCTTCTTAGGACGACGAGTCTTGAGTCCCTTAGCATACAGGCCGGTACGTGAACGCGGGTGGCCACCCGACTGACGGCCTTCGCCACCACCCATTGGGTGATCTACAGGGTTCATGACGACACCTCTGTTGTGAGGTCTGCGGCCCATCCAGCGTGAGCGTCCTGCTTTACCGGAGCTCTCCAGAGCGTGATCGGAATTGCCGACGCTGCCGATAGTAGCTTTACAAGCGCTGAGTATCTTACGAGTTTCACCTGAAGGCAACTTTACGACGCAATAGTCACCCTCACGGGATGTAAGCTGCGCGAAGTTACCAGCAGAGCGAACGAGGATTGCACCCTGGCCGGGGCGGAGTTCCAAGTTGTGGATAATTGTACCCACGGGGATGTTTGCCAGGGGAAGTGCGTTTCCTACTTCCGGAGCAGCATCTGCACCAGACATCAGTGTTGTCCCGACTTCGAGGCCATTGGGAGCAATGATGTATCTCTTCTCACCATCAGCATAGTACAGGAGTGCGATGCGGGCCGAGCGGTTCGGGTCGTACTCGATTGTCTTTACGACGGCTGGGATTCCATCTTTCTCTCTTCTGAAATCGATAAAACGGAATTTTCTCTTGTGGCCTCCGCCCATGTAACGCATGGAGCGGTGTCCGAGGTTGTTGCGACCACCTGTGGACTTCTTGCCGTATACAAGAGACTTTTCTGGTACTGATGCAGTAAGTTCTTCGAAAGTACCAATAATTTTGTGTCTCTGACCTGGGGTTACAGGTCTAAATTTCCGTACTGCCATTGTTTATATATTGCTATAAAAATCTATAGTTTCACCTTCTGCCAATGTGACAATAGCCTTTTTGAAGGCGTTGGAGCGGCCCTTGAGCAGTGCATGCTTGGTATAGCGGGTCTTATCCTTGCCTGAGTAGTTCATTGTCGTCACTGACTTTACATTGACATTGTAGCGGCCTTCTACTTCGCTCTTGATTTGGAGCTTGTTGGCTTCAGGACGCACGATAAAGCCGAACTTATTGTTCTGCTTATCGGTGACTGCTGTCATCTTCTCTGTGACCAGAGGCTTTATGATAAAGTCCATTTCCTAGAGTTTACTTTGTTAAGATTTCGTTAATCTGCTCCAGTGCCTTTTCAGTCACCACCAGCGTGGCAGCATCCAAGACATTGTACGTATTAAGCTGCGAAGCCGTTGTCAGCTTTGCACCTTTCACATTGCGAGCAGACAAAAATACGTTTTTATCTGCACCTGGCAAAACCAGAAGGGACTTTTTATCAGCTACTTTGAGGTTTTCCTCCAGCTGGATGAAGTCTTTGGTCTTGGGGGCATCGAAAGTGAAATCTTCGATTACCAAAATTGCGCCTTCTTCCTTAGCTTTGTAAGCGAGGGCAGACTTACGTGCGAGCTGCTTTACCTTCTTGTTGAGCTTAAAGCCGTAGTCGCGTGGAGTAGGACCAAATACACGTCCGCCGCCCACCAGCACAGGAGAGTTGATATCACCTCTACGGGCGCCGCCGCCACCTTTCTGGCGACCGAGTTTGCGGGTAGAGCCGCTGATTTCACTTCTTTCCTTGGTCTTAGCCGTACCTTGACGCTGATTGGCCAGATACTGCTTTACATCGAGGTAGATGGCGTGGTCGTTAGGTTCGATGCCGAAAATGGCTTCATTCAGCGTGACCTTCTTGCCAGTATCCTCACCTTTTCTGTTCAAAACACTAACTTCCATTACTCTTTAACTATTACGATTGAACCTTTGCAACCGGCTACAGATCCCTTGACGAGCAGGAGATTGCTTTCCGGTATGACCTTTAAGACTTCGAGATTCTGCGTTGTTACGCGGTCGCAACCCATCTGGCCGCCCATACGCATCCCCTTAAACACTTTTGCAGGGTAAGAGCATGCACCGATAGATCCCGGCTTGCGGGCGCGGTCATCCTGACCGTGGGTTGACTGACCTACACCACCAAATCCGTGACGCTTTACTACGCCCTGGAATCCGTGGCCCTTGGATGTGCCGGTGATGTCGACATACTTCACATCGCTGAAGATGTCTACTGTCACGGTGTCACCCAGTTTCAGATCTTGCTTAAAACCATTGAACTCGGCCAAGTGCCTCTTAGGCGTTGTACCGGCCTTCTTGAAGTGACCTTTCTGCGGAGCAGTAGTGTTTTTTTCCTTCAATTCCTGGAAGCCGAGCTGGACAGCCTCATAGCCGTCTTTGTCTTGGCTCTTCACCTGAGTAACAACGCAAGGACCTGCTTCAATAACAGTGCATGGAACATTCTTTCCATCAGCACTGAAAACGGATGTCATTCCGATTTTTTTTCCTAATAATCCTGGCATTTCAGTTATAATTTATTTTTAGTACTATACCTTAATCTCTACCTCTACGCCACAAGGCAACTCGAGCTTCATCAGCGAGTCTACAGTTTTGGCTGTAGAGCTGTAGATATCTATGAGACGCTTGTAGGAGCAGATCTCAAATTGTTCACGAGCCTTCTTGTTGACGAAGGTACTGCGGTTGACAGTAATGATACGCTTGTGTGTGGGCAGGGGGATGGGACCGCTTACGATAGCGCCGGTTTCCTTTACTGCCTTTACGATCTTGTCGCTTGACTTCTCGACGAGCGTGTGATCGTAAGACTTCAGTTTGATTCTAATTTTTTGACTCATTATGTGTGTTTAGGCGAGGAGGTTGCTGCTTAAGAGTCATTCGTTAAGCAGCACCTTTCCTCTGATTGATTATTTATCCTTATACCAAGTCTGTTCTACCCTTCACTTCCTCAAGCACTGCCTTGGCAAGGCTCGAAGACAGAGGAGCGTGGTGATCATATTGCATAGAGGAGGTAGCGCGTCCGGAGGTGATGGTACGCAGTGCGGTCACATAGCCAAACATTTCAGCCAGCGGTACCATAGCCTTGATGATACGTGCGCCGGAGCGGGAACTCTCCATGCCCTCTACCTGACCGCGGCGCTTGTTAAGGTCGCCGATAACATCACCCATGCTCTCTTCGGGCGTTACGACCTCGAGGCTCATGATAGGCTCGAGCAGTACGGGCTTTGCCTTGGCGCAGGCATTCTTGTATGCATTGATGGCGCAGACTTCAAATGACAGCTGATCAGAGTCTACAGGGTGGAAGGAGCCGTCGAGCAGCTCTACCTTGAGGCTGTCCATCGGATAGCCGCCCAGGACACCGCTCTTCATGGCATTTTCAAATCCCTTCTGTACGCTGGGGATAAACTCCTTGGGAATGTTACCGCCCGTCACCTTGTTGACAAACTGCAGGCCGCCTTCCTTGAAGTCATCGTCTACCGGGCCGACGTTGACAATGATGTCTGCAAACTTACCGCGACCACCGGTCTGCTTCTTGTAGACCTCTCTGAGGTTGACAGTCTGCGTGATAGCTTCCTTGTAGTTGACCTGAGGCTTGCCCTGGTTGCACTCTACTTTGAACTCTCTCTTCAGACGGTCGATGATGATATCGAGGTGGAGCTCACCCATACCGGAGATGATGGTCTGGCCGCTCTGCTCGTCAGTATGTACCTGGAAGGTCGGGTCCTCCTCAGCGAGCTTCTGCAGTCCGAGAGAGAGCTTATCCATATCCTTCTGGGTCTTAGGCTCTACAGCGATACCGATGACGGGATCGGGGAAGTCCATAGACTCAAGTACGATAGGATGATTCTCGTCGCAGAGGGTATCACCGGTATGGATATCCTTAAATCCGACTCCTGCGCCGATATCACCGGCATCGATGCTCTCCATTGGGATTTCCTGGTTGGAGTTCATCTGGAAGAGTCGGCTGATGCGCTCCTTCTTGCCGGAGCGGCTGTTGTAGATATAGCTTCCTGCAGTGATTTTACCGGAATATACGCGGAAAAATACCAGACGGCCCATATAGGGATCAGTGGCAATCTTGAATGCGAGGGCGGCAGTAGGCTCATCCTCACCTGGTTTGCGGTCTTCCTCCTCATGGGTCTCAGGGTTGGTACCGACGATATTGATGGTATCCAACGGAGAGGGCAGGAATGCGCAGGTATAGTCCAACAGGGGCTGTACGCCTTTATTCTTGTAAGACGAGCCGAGCAGCATCGGGCAGAGGTCCATCGATACCGTACCCTTGCGGATAGCGGCGATGATCTCATCCTCCGTGATTGTGGAGGGATCATCCAGATACTTCTCCATCAGGGCATCGTCAAAGTTGGCTGCACTCTCCAGCATCTTGTCACGCCACTCCTCAGCCTGGCTCTGGAGCTCGGCGGGGATATCGTCGACCTCATACTCAGCGCCCAGGGTCTCATCGTGCCACAGGATAGCTTTCATCTTGATCAGATCAACTACGCCCTTAAAGTTCTCCTCTGCGCCAATAGGAATCTGTATAACTACAGGATTGGCGCCCAGGATCTCCTTCATCTGGCGTACAGTCTCAAAGAAGTCAGCACCCGAGCGGTCCATCTTGTTGACATATCCGATACGGGGCACATTGTACTTGTCTGCCTGGCGCCATACGGTCTCCGATTGGGGCTGTACGCCGTCAGCGGCGCTGTATGTAGCGATAGCGCCGTCCAGCACACGCAGGGAGCGCTCCACCTCGGCGGTGAAGTCTACGTGTCCCGGGGTATCAATCAGATTGATTTTGTATTCATTGCCATTCCATGTCCACTTGCAGGTGGTAGCTGCAGAGGTGATGGTGATACCACGCTCCTGCTCCTGCTCCATCCAGTCCATGGTAGCTGCACCGTCGTGTACCTCACCAATCTTGTGGGTTTTTCCGGTGTAGTAGAGTATACGCTCTGATGTCGTCGTCTTACCGGCATCGATATGGGCCATAATGCCGATATTTCGCGTCAAGTGCAAATCTTGCTTTGCCATTTTAGAGTCTTTCTGATTTAAGGTGTGTTATTTAAAATCTGAAGTGAGCAAATGCACGGTTAGCCTCAGCCATACGATGCAGGTCTTCCTTACGCTTGTAAGCGCCGCCCTGCTCATGGTATGCGTCGAGTATTTCAGCAGCCAGCTTCTCAGCCATGCTCTTACCCGCACGCTTACGTGCAAAGTTGATCAGATTTTTCATAGAGATAGAAGTCTTACGGTCGGGACGAATCTCCGTAGGTACCTGGAATGTTGCACCACCTATACGGCGGGATTTAACTTCTACCTGAGGAGTGATTTTGTCGAGAGCTTCCTTCCAGATATCCAGAGGCTCTTTGCCCTCGTCCTGTGTCTTGCCCTTTACGATATCGAGTGCGTCATAAAATATCTTGTAGGATACACTCTTCTTGCCGTCATACATCAGATGATTGACAAACTTGGAAACCTTTTGGTCATTAAAGACGGGATCGGGCAGGATCACACGCTTCTTGGGTTTTGCTTTTCTCATTTTTTGATTGGTTTTTCGGTTTGGGCTGCTTTTACGTACTGCTTCAAGTCTCTCACGAGTCCTTTACTCAACCGTTTTGCCGTCCGTACCAATGATTAATGTTTGATTTACTTACCTGCCTTAGGACGTTTGGCACCGTACTTGGAGCGGCGCTGAGTACGATTGGCGACACCGGCAGTATCAAGAGTGCCGCGCACAATGTGATAACGAACACCAGGAAGGTCCTTTACACGACCACCACGCACCATCACGATAGAGTGCTCTTGCAGGTTGTGACCTTCGCCGGGAATGTAGGAGTTAACCTCCTTGGCATTTGTCAGACGGACACGCGCCACCTTACGCATGGCCGAATTAGGCTTCTTTGGAGTCGTCGTGTAGACACGTACGCAGACGCCGCGGCGCTGAGGACATCCGTCCAGCGCAGGACTCTTACTCTTGTCTTCAATGACTCTTCTGCCTTTTCTTACTAGTTGTTGAATAGTAGGCATTTGATTGATTTTTAATATATTGTATTATTCTGTTGTTCCAAGTTTACCCTTTCTAAAAGGGCATATTGCG
>Ga0256871_1000372_pt1 | contig 18017 bp, 20 predicted proteins | sample RumenRJG_07RNA_FD_185439 | JGI IMG/M metagenome (GOLD analysis project Ga0256871, IMG submission 185439) | Metatranscriptome of bovine rumen microbial communities from Lethbridge, Alberta, Canada - Rumen RJG_07 (Metagenome Metatranscriptome) | ecosystem: Host-associated > Mammals > Digestive...
CACCTATATCTTGTATTCAGTTCCCAAGCTGCCCACGGGACAGCTATAAAACTGCCGCCGGCTGGTCAGGCCGGCGGCACATGCGGACGGAGTCCGCGCAAAGTCTTCGGTTAAATTCTATATATATTTGGTCGATATTTTTAGAATTTAGTAGTTTACGTGCTTTTCCTCAGTATGAACTATTCAGCGTCAACCGGTGGCTTAGGGAGAATAGATTCAACCTCAGTGTGAGGTCTAGGGATTACGTGTACGGAGATGAGCTCGCCAACTCTCTGAGCAGCAGCAGCACCAGCGTCTACAGCAGCCTTAACAGCGCCTACGTCTCCTCTTACCATTACAGTAACGAGACCGCCGCCTACGTGTACCTTACCGATGAGGTATACGTTAGCTGCCTTTACCATAGCATCTGCAGCTTCGATTGAACCGATTAAGCCCTTGGTTTCGATCATGCCTAATGCGTCCTGTTTCATGTTATTATGTCCTCCTTAAGGAATGTCTTATTTTATAAGTGTGAACTTGCTTGATGAATCAACGCACATAGCGTTTGCTTCTTCAATATCGAGGTGGCATTCGAGAGCCGAAGTATCGGTTACTCTGATAAGAACCTTATCGTAAATGCCGCCGCGCTGTCCGCCGAACTTGATCTTTACGACCTGTCCGTCCTTTACACCGAAGTGCTTAGCGTCAGCAGGAGTCATGTGTATGTGGCGGAGTGCCACGATAGCGCATTCTTTTCTGTATATTGAACCCTTAGGTCCAACGATCGTAAGGCTTGGAGCGCCTGCCAGATCACCTGACTGTCTTACGACAGGAGGGATTCCGAGCTTGCGGCAGTCACTTGCAAGTACTTCCACCTGAGTCTTGCTTCTAACTGGTCCAAGTACTCTTACTTTCTCGATGGCACTTCTAGGACCGGAAATGATGACATATTCTTTGCAGGCGAACTGTCCAGGCTGGCCGAGGTTCTTTATATTTGTCAGCTTATAGCCTTTTCCGAACAGGATGTCCAGATCTTCCTGTGAAAGGTGGATGTGTCTGTTCGATACGCCTACAGGAATCCCGTCGCCCTCTCCGATATCGTCAGTGGAGACGGCAGCCTTAGTCTGGCTGCTTACGGCTTCGAGAAGAAGCTTAACTAAAGCTTCAGTATTATCCATTATTAGTTTTCTCCTTTGAGGCTCTTCATCATCATGTTTACGATGTCAGCAAGCTGCTCCTGAGTAACGCCTGTGTCGCCGCCTGCAGGAGTAGTGCAGCACTGACCAGTTGTTACATTCTTGTCAGAAGCGAAAGCGTTTGCGAATGCGTCAGGAGAAGTAGCGCCTGCTGCAGGAGCTGCCTCAGCTGGCTTCTCGTAATCGAATGAAGGATCAGCCTTCTTGATGTCAGTCAGGTCAAGAGTCTTGCCCTGGAGGATCTTCTTAACTACGAGGTTCTGAGCGCTTACGTTCTCAGATACAGCAGATCCGCCTACAGGGCCGCAGCCGAGTGTGAAGGAGATTGGAGTACCTGTAGCAGCACCTACGCCGCCCTGTGCGCCATAACCGTTGAGGATGAATCTTGAAGCAGGGAGATCCATGAACTTCATAGCCATGTCCTTGCTTTCAGTGTGGATGTTGAATGTATGTCCGAGACCGTGCTGGAGAAGTCTGTATGAGAGGTCATGAGCTTCCTTCCAGTCAGCTACTGTATAGAATGCGATAACCTGAGTCAGCTTCTCGTATGAGAGCGGCCAGTCAGGACCAACGCCGTTCTGAGGTCCGATCAGGAGCTTAGTGCCAGCAGGGATAGTGATACCAGCTGCTTCTGCGATCTGCTCAGCCTTGTGGCCTACGAACTTGCCGCTCATAGTGTGAGTGCCAGGCTTGAAGATTACGTTGCAAACCTTCTTAACTTCTTCTGGTGAGAGGAAGTAGCCGCCCTGCTTCTTGAGTTCTGCTACTACAGCATCGTGGTTAGCTTCTTCAACTACGATGGACTGCTCTGATGAGCAGATGAGGCCCTGGTCGAAAGTCTTTGAAATAAAGATGTCCTGTACAGCCTTCTCAACATTTGCGCTCTTCTCGATGTATGCAGGTGAGTTACCGGAACCTACGCCGAGAGCAGGCTTACCTGATGAATAAGCAGCCTTAACCATGCCAGGACCACCTGTAGCGAGGATCAGCTTAACTTCGTCGCAGTGCATGAGCCAGTTTGAAGCTTCCATGCTAGGGATGGATACGCAGCCGATAGCGCCCTTAGGTGCGCCAGCTTCTTCAGCAGCGATTGCCATGAGTTCAGCAGCCTTAACGCAGCAGTTGATTGCCTTAGGATGAGGTGCGAATACAATGGCATTTCTAGTCTTCATAGCCAGCATTGACTTAGCGATGATTGTTGAAGTAGGGTTAGTTGAAGGTGTAATACCCATGATCAGGCCTACAGGAGCAGCTACTGTAACAGTCTTTTTTACAGGATCTTCATCTATGATGCCCTGAGTCTTCTGATCTTTGATTTCGTTATAAAGGAGAGTTGATGCGAGGTGGTTCTTGAATGTCTTATCATAAACATTACCGTAACCAGTTTCCTTATGAGCCATCTCAGCGAGCATAACCTTGTTTGCTTCTGCAACTCTGACCATGTTCTTGAGGATCAGGTCAACCTGCTCTTCAGAATATGTTGAGAATTCCTTTGCAGCCTGTGCGCCAGCTCTTGCAAGGTCTCTTGCCTGCTGAAGCGATCTTAAGTCACGATCAAATTTTTCCATTATTTTGCTCCTCCTTCATATCAGCCGAAGCTGAATGATGTTGTGCTATTTATAATATTCTTTAATTGCTTCGATAAGCATTTTTTTGTTGGCTTTTGAAATGTCGCGTCCCGAAAGACTGAATCCCTTATATCCGCGGGCTATTTTGCGAAGTTCTGAAACTCTGAATCCGGAAAGTCTTTCATCGAGAGCATCAACGCCTGATTCGGCTACAACTTCAGCTATGCCTTCGCGGTCATCGGCGATTGGATTGGATTCACGTGAATCATCCTCTGCCTTTTCCGAAGCTTCTTCCTGCGGCTCCGATTCCTCAGCCGGTGCCTCTTCAGCAGCAGGCGCTGCTTCTTCAGGTTCTTCAGCTGCAGGCTCCGGTTCTTCGGCTGCAGGTTCTTCCTGAACAGCTGTCTCGGTAGCTTCCTCGACTGCCGGCTCAGCGGCTTTTGCTTCCTTGCCTTCGTCTTCAGATTTCTCTGCTTCCTCAGGCTCGGCCTCAGCAGCCTCTTCGGTCTCTTCAGTCTCCGTTTCCTCTGCTTCCTCAGATTCAGGTTCAGGCTCCGCAGCTTCTTCAGCCGGTGCTTCCGGCTCTGAAGCTTCAACTCCTTCAGCCTGTTCCTTTTCTTCAGGAGCAGCTTCGCTTTCTACGGATATGTTTCCTGATTCCTCTGGTCCATTGTCAGGAGCGTTTCCGCCGTCCGGCTCAGGATCAGGTCCTTCTCCATCCGGACCATTGTCCGGACCCTCTGAAGCAATGTGTGTTACGACAATGCCTTCGAGTGAAGCATCAGGTCTCGGGATGACATGTTCTGATAAAAGTAATTCGGGTGAAAGTGCGTTAACAGCTGCGGCGCCTGCATCGACCGCCGCTTTGACAGCTCCGACATCGCCCTGTATGGTTACGGTTACGATACCGCTGCCTACGAAGACTCTGTCTACAAGGCGGACATCCGCCGCCTTGAGCATACTGTCAAGTGCTTCTACTGTACCTATCAGACCCTTTGTCTCTATCATTCCGAGTGCATCCATATCGGTTTCTCCTTATTAATCAGTCAGGTGTCAGTTTATAAATGATCCGTCTTGATTAATATGTAGCATAAAATGCTTTCATTTTATCAGGAGATCCGAATGTAACCTGTACGCCCTCTGGGAAGAATACAGAATCTCCAGGCTTTGCAGTGTAGACCTTGTCACCTACTGATACAGTAAGTGTTCCTTCTACTACATGGTAAAGTTCCTGGCACTCGGTAAGCCATCCAAACTTGCACTTTTCGATTGTGATCATGCCGGCATTCATCTTGCAGCCGTCGTCTGCATTGATGATCTCCTGATAGTATACCTGGTTAGAAGCATCTTCTGTTTCGAGGAAATCATACTTGATGCTGTCGCCGTGAACAACCTTAAGTCCGTTTGGGTCTACTTCGCAGTCGTAGGGTTTTGAGGGCACACAGGGTGCAGCCCCTCCATTATCAGCTGCGAGTCCGTTAAGCATACCTTTGTCCATCAGTACTTTGAGGACACGGTAGATAGTATTTACATCGATATCAGTACCTGACGCAGCAGTTTCCGCTGCCTGAGCTGGAGCAGGAGCTGCAGCAGGAGCAGGAGCTGGTGCCGGCGCAGGTGCTGGTGCAGGTGCTGGCGCAGCTGCAGGGGCAGGAGCCGGGGCAGCAGCTGGAGCTGGTGCTGGTGCAGGTTCCGGAGCCGGCTCAGGCTCAGGAGCGCCTACTGTGATTTCAATACCTGCAGCACGAGCAGCATCCTTAGCTGCTGGTGTTACGATAGTATTGTCATCGATGTAAAGCACATTTTGGCCACCTGCCACACAAGCGTCAACCTCTTTGGCTGTAACCAATTTTTTCATGCTTTTTGTCACACCCTTTCGTAATTGCTATTATTAAAACGTTTCACGCAATTACAGAACTGAAGGGATGAGTCTGTCTGATGGTGAAGGGATTACTTCAGCATCTACAACGAGTCCCTTGTTTTCTGCATATGCAAGGCCGGCAGCAACACCGGACTTAACTGCTGCAACGTCACCTGTGAAAGTGAAGTATGATTTTCCGCCGAGTCCGTTTCCGAGTCTCAGTTCGATTGCCTGTACTTCAGCAGCCTTAAGAATCTGGTCGGCAGCGTAGATCATTGTTGCGAGCGAGAATGATTCGAAGATGCCCAGTGCCTGAACTCTTTCCGGCATAGTAGCACCGCTGATTGCAGGGAATACCTGCGGATTTACGTTAGGAATTACCATTGAGTCAACATAGAACTCACCTGCGAGTTCTTCGCCGACTTCGATTGAAGCCTTTACGGCTGCTACATCGCCATCAACGATTGCGATGTATTTTCCCGGACATGTTGAACCTGCAGTTACGATCTGTACTTCAGAGATCTTTACCATCTGGTCTGCAGTGTAGATGCCGCGGGCTATGCTATTAAATTCTACCATTCCGATCGATCTAGCCATCTTAAGCCCTCCTTATAGTGATATATTCCGCTGAAATGTCTGAAACAGTACCAGCAATGCTTGCGTGGATTGGAGCACCAAGCTTGCCTTCCGGAATCTTACCGATCATCTGACCAACTTCTACGTGATCGCCGACAGCGACGATAGGCTCAGCGCCTGCGCCGACATTCTGTCTGATCATGATCTTAACTTCGTTGATCTCGTTTTCAGGGACTTCAGTAAATGGAGCAGGCTGATCGTATTCTGTGAGACCGATCCTTGCGATAAGTCTCTTGCTTGGAATGAGTCTGCTTGAACGCATCCTGAGCGGCTTGAACTCAGTCTTAGTAGGCTGGTACTTGATGCCTTTTTCTCTCAGCTCGTTCTTAAGGATATCATTTGCTGACTTAGGATAAAGTCCGATCGGGCATGAGTAATACTCGCAGAGTCCGCATGATGAGCAGAGCTGTGCAGTAGCCTTGAGCTCGATGCTCTTGAGGTCATAGTTCATAACTCTCATTGACATATGCGGCTGGAGATTATGACCGAGAAGGTGTCTCGGGCAGTTGTCTGTACACATTCTGCACTGCTCGCATGAAGTCTTGTCTACTCTGCGTGCAGCTTCGAGCGAAATAGTCTTACGCTTCCAGTGGTTGTGAGTTGACTTCAGTACAACGAATTCCTTAGTCTTCTTTGTAACGTATCCGCCGATGCCGTCCTTCATAGGCATACCCATCATAGGACCGCCGTTGATGCAGGAATAGCCAGTTGTATCTGTGATGCCTGCGAGCTTGAGCAGTGTCAGTACAGGAGTACCTACAGGAACCTTAACTGTGATCCTGTTAGGAACATCTCCTACTACGCTGACATATTTTTCTGTAACAGGCTTGCCTTCTGAAGCGCGGAATACATTGTAAGATGTTTCTGCGTTCATTACGATGCAGCCTGCAGCGATAGGAATTCCGCCTTCAGGAACTACTCTGCCAGTGAGTTCGTGTACGATCACGTGCTCGTCACCTGCAGGATAGATGTTAGGAAGAGCTCCTACTTCGATTTCATCTCCTAAGCCGAGTGCGGAGATTCTCTCACGCATCAGCTGGATAAGATCACCGTGAACGCCTTTGATTCCGATGATCGCTTTGTCCGCCTTACAAACTTCCTTTGCTACAGCGAAACCTTTTATTACTTCATCTGGGTGTACAGCCATAATGTGCTGGTCAGCGCGTGATAATGGTTCGCATTCCGCGCCGTTCATCAGCAGATAATCGGCCTTGGATCCGAGTTTTACGTGCGTAGGGAAACCTGCTCCGCCTGCGCCTATAACACCCGCATCTCTTATACTCTCAAGAAGATCCATTAATTTACAACCTCCTGATAATTTTAAAACTCGCAGTCCTCATCTATTATTCCAACGATAGCGGCATCAACCGGTATATCGTCGTTTCCAACCATTCTTCTGGCCGCTGTTCCTGTCGCGATCAGCACCCTGTCGCCGATTCCGGCGCTGAGTGTATCTACAGCAACGAGCCTGCGGCCATCGTCCGTGCCTCCTCCGATGACTTCCGTCAGCATGAACTTGAGTCCTGTCAGGACCTCAGACTTTCTGGTTGACCAGATATTATCCAGTACTTTTGCTGTAATCATGTAAAATCAGTTTCCTCCAGTCTGTCTTTTATGGCCCTCATAGCGGTTACTACCGCTTCTGTTTCGCCGAAGATGGCGAGCAGGATCATGTTCTGAGGACAGCTTCCTTTTATGTCTTCCACTGTAACGCCCACGCTTTTCTGTGCCGCGTCAGAGGCGACGACCATTTCGATCATCTTTCCCTGTACCAGCCCGATCGCATCGATGTTCTCTGGAATGACATCACGGGACGAACCTTTGCGTCTCAGCAAAATATCTACCGTGCCTTGTGATGGATGCTTTATGATTCTCATATCCATAGCAATTCACTCCGCTTAATAAATAACTTCCTGTCCGCAGCTTAACGCGATACCGAGCGGTGTTACAAACATTGGGTTCGACGGCTTATATGTCGGGATTCCCGTCTGTTTTTGAACTATATCCTCGATACCTGTCAGGCAGCTCGTACCGCCTACAAGGACGATCTGGTTTACATCATGTCCTTTGATGTGATAATTGATTATGGACGCTACTTTTTCTACGACCGGTTTAAGCACCGGCATCAGTTCTTTATGGTTAGCCGGATTCCTTTTATAGACATCCGCTTCACCAAACGGCATTTTATACGCTCCTGATATTACAAGCGAGAAATGTGTTCCGCCTGTCGGCTCATCAGCGATATAAACGACTTCGCCGTCCTTAAAAATCGAAATGCCGGTCGTTCCTCCTCCGATATCTACTACAGCTCCGTTTTGGAGCTTCAGCAGCTGGTTCGCTGCCGTAGATTCATCGAGAAGATTTGTCAGCTCAAATCCTGCGCCCTGAACTACATTTTTTACAGCGCCTCCGTCAAGCGTATCTGTGCCCGGCGGTATAGCGGCTGCTGCGTAAAGCAGCTCAGTGTCCAGTTCTTCTTCAATCTGGCTTTTCATATCGCGAACTAATCTTACAGCCCCGATATAATCGACAACCATGCCGTCACGGACAACGTCAGCGTACTGATATCTGCCCGCTACCGGACGCTTGTTCTCATCGAGAACTGCTACTACAACGCATGCCGTACCAAGATCGACTCCCACGTAATACGCGGACGACTTCTCTTTGATAGGATGCTTGCATACATTTTCGAAATCACTTACGAACTGGTCGCAGAAATCGAATGAAATCTGTGATTCATCAGCCATTAATTATTTTCCTCCGATTTCTTTACTGATCAGATGCGATATTGTATTGATAATCTGATTGAGCTTAGCTGAAACGACCATGTACTCTGCACGGTCTTCTGCGGCTTTCTCATTCACTTCCTCAGCCAGCAGCTGCATACTGCATCTTAACTTGTTAAGGAGAAGTATCTCCCTTCCGTTAGGAAGCTGCATGTGGAAACTGGTGACTTCAAAAGGATCCTTCTGTTCTCTGGAGAATTCAGCTGCGTTTGTGAATCCGCCGAGATCTGGATCAAGATCCTGAGGTAAAGCCGAGCCTTTTTGTAAAGCCTTTGTGATAGCAGATAACTGTTCACACAATGTCATAAGGCTCTGATCGAGCATTACGTTAAGTTTGAGCAGCTCCTGCCCTGCCAGCAGGAATTCGGCTTTTACTTCTTTTAACTGAAGCAAAAGTTTCTTGTCCTTACAAGGCTGGCACGAAGTGCCGGTTTCTGCCGGCTCCGATGCCACATTTGTCGAGTGCAGCTTGAACTGTACTGCTGGTTCAGGCTGCTCCGGCGGTGTCTCCTGGATTTTAACCACAGGAGTTTCCACTGGTTCCGGTTTAACCTCCACGGGTGCTGGTCTGGGTTCTTCCTTCTTTTCTTCGAAGGAGCTTACCCTTCCGATCTGGATCGGTTCTTCGCCCTGGATCGTTATGACCGGTGGTTTCTGCGGCTTAGGCTTGTAAATACTTCTGACATCATCGTCGAGGCTCTGCTTGATCGCTCTCGCAGCGCTCTTCAGTCCGTCGTCACCGTCGCTATAGTAATGTCCCTTGATTCCGCCGTTGCGGGCAGCGTCATCAAAAGATTTAATACCGCGATCAGAAAGAAACTGACGGGCTCCCGGCGTTAGTCTCGAGCCTGGCTCTGCTTCATAGGTTGTGAAAGGATGGATCCTGTAAATATCACGAAGTTCTGCCTCGGTGATAAATTTCATATCATCCTCCTTTTACGATCCTTGCTTATCTGATAGTGCAAATACGCCGACACTGCTGATAAAATCCATCAGTTCCTGTACTCCCGTGCCATCTTTGAGATTGACACTGAAATACGGTCTGTCGACGCCAGCGAGCTCCAGCTGTCTCTCGCACCGGCGTTTGTTCAGCGGGCTTGAGTCACTCTTTGAAATGACTCCTGCCACCTTACAGTTGAACAACTTTGCGAAGCCGGGCGGATATACTTCCGGTGCTCTATTTTGATCCACCATAAATATTATAATAGATGCGTCATTTTGTGCAAGTGAAATTATATGATCATACATGTCAGGAAATTCAAGATATGCTCCCGGAATATCAATCGTGTACTTTCCGTATATGACATCCTGTGTTCTTTTATGTTTCATTGTGCCACCCCCGTTTATCAAATGCGCGAGGGTTGTCTTTCCGCATCCGGTGGCACCCACCAGCATGACTCTTCTGCGATGCATGCCGGTCATGTCCTGGTGACTTCACATACCGTGAATCCCAGCAGGTCATGCAGTTTCGTATTGACAGCCTCAAGAGCCGTCTCGACGCTCTGTACATCTCCGGTGATGACTACAGAGCCTGTGAACCTGTCAAGGAATCCGATAGTGACGTCTGCCGCCTTGGTGGCTATATCTGCAGCGATAATAGCAGTTTCATAAGGGGAGATCGCAAGGATGCCGATAGCGCCTGCCTCGTCTATGCCGAGACGATCATATATATCGGAAACAGGAGACGCAACAACATGAGCCATGGTGACCTGCTTTCCAGGCACTGACTCTTCGATCACTCTCTGTGGTGTTTCCTGTCTGAAGATATCTCCCATCTATCTTCTGCCTTTCTTAAAAAACAGGGAAGCCCGGCCGTCCGGGCTTCCTCTGACGCCATTTAACTGACAGTATCGCCTTATTAATGACGTATTATGTTAACTTCAATACCTGCTTTCCTGATCATACCCTCGATCTCCTGCAGCCTTTCTTCCGGCATGCTCGGATCGTCTGTTATAGGGTATTCCTTATCGAGCTGAGTGTATTTACCTACTCCCAGCTTGTGATAAGGAAGGATGTCAACGCCCTTGAAATTCTTCATATCCTTGAACGGAGTCAGAAATTCTATAAGCGCGTTGAACTCTTCATCGCTGTCGTTGTAGCCATGAAGAACAGGCATTCTTACTTTTACATTGTATCTTCTGTGAAGAAGTTCACTCAGATTTTCAAGAATTCTCTCGTTATGCACTCCGGTAAGTTCGAAGTGCCTGTCCGAATCCATCTGCTTGATATCATACAGGAAAAGGTCGACATACGGAGCCAGCTTGAGGATATTCTCCTGTGAAGCGTATCCGCATGTCTCTATCGCTGTATTGATACCCTGCTGTTTACAGCCCTGAAGGACGTTAAGGCAGGCTTCCGGCTGTGCTGTGCACTCGCCTCCGCCTAGCGTAACGCCGCCGCCTCCGGATGCCATATAGAACATTTCGTCCTCTTTGACAAGCTCGACGATCTCTGAAATAGGCTTATCTTCGCCTACGATGGAAATCGCCTTCTGGATGCAGCCCTGTTCGCAGTTGTGGCAGCCTATGCATTTTTTGCTTCTGTCGACAACATGCTCTTTTGTTTCAGGATCTATCTGATGAATGCCCTGAGGGCAGGCTGCAACGCATTTGCCGCAGCTGATGCAGAGATTTTTCTTCATCATTACGACATATTTGCGCTCCAGGCCCTCAGGATTAGCGCACCATTTACATCTGAGCGGACAGCCTTGAAAGAACACCAGTGTCCTTACTCCCGGCCCATCAGCCGTATTGTATTTCTGAACATTGAAAATCCGGGCTTTTCTTTCTAATGAACTCATATTTTCCCGTCTCCTGTTCAATACAGTTTATACTGCGCGGCTTAGAAATGAGTCAGAGTTGTCCTGCTGATGATCTCGTCCTGTACATCCTTGCAGAGTTCTACGAAGAATGCTGAGTATCCTGCTACACGTACAACGAGGTCTCTGTACTGTTCAGGATGCTTCTGAGCTTCTATCAGAGTCTTGTTGTCAACATAGTTGAACTGCATCTCGCCGTTGCCGAACAGGCATGCTGCGCGGAGCAGGGAAATGAGGCCGTTTCTGCCCTCCGGAGTTTCGAGCATTCCGGACATGAGCTTGAAGTTATGTACCATACCGATGTTCATGTTATCGTTGGCAAGCTTTGAAACGGACTTGATGATAGCTGTAGGTCCTCTGAAGTCGTCTCCCTGAGTCGGTGAAATACCGTCTGAGAGAGGGATCCATGCGTGACGGCCGTTTGCTGAAGCGCCTGTCATCTCGCCGAACGGAGTGTTGTTGGAGATGGAGAGTGTACCATGGCTCATTCTTGAGAACAGAGTCTTGTACTCCTGGTGGATCTCTTCAGTGTAGTTGATGATGTCAGCCGCGATGAAGTCAGCGTAGTCATCGTCATTACCATACTTAGGAGCAGCCTTGCATGCAGCGTAGATGTCGTCATAGCCTTCGAAGTCAGCGAGGAGAGCCTTGTTGAGATCCTTAAGAGTGAACTTCTTGTCTTCGAATACGTTCTTCTTAATGGAAGCCATGGAGTCAGCGTATGTAGCGAGACCTGACCAAACAACGCCAGGGCCGTAGTTATACATAGCGCCGCCTGCTGATACGTCTCTGCCCTTTTCCATAGGTCCTTCGAAGAGGATGGACATGAAAGGCTTAGGTGCGATATCTCTGTGTACTCTCTGTGAGATTACAGTCATTACGTCAGTCCACTTAGTTACATAGTGGATCATCTTCTTGACTGCGGCATCGAACTCTTCATAAGTCTTGTACTGGTCTACATCGCCGTAATCAGGGCAAACCTGCTTGCCATACCAGAGAGGTACGCCGTGGTTGAGTACGAGCTCGATGCAGATAGGCCACTGAGTGTATGAAGTTGAAGTCCACTGATAAAGCCTTCCTGACTTCTGAGGCTCTACGCAGCCCATAAGGCAGTAGTCACGAGCATCCTCAAGAGAAACGCCCTTAGTGAGCATCATCTTGATATGAGTATCGTCGAAGTGGCATGCAGGGAATCCCATACCTGAGCGAACTACGTCTACGATCTTCTCCATGTACTTCTGCGGAGTCTTCTTATGGATTCTGCACGCGAGTGAAGGCTGGTAGATCCTTACGTGTCTTACAGCGTCCATGAGGAGGTAAGTAAGATCATTTGTAGCATCTCTGCCGGCACGAGTGATTCCGCCTACGCACATATTAACGAACGGCTGGTAGCCTGCGAAGAACTTTGACTGTCCTTCAGCTGTGAGCCACATCATCTCTGAGAGCTTGATGAGGAGGCAGCCAGCGATCTCGAATGCCTGGAAGTTGTTCATTCTGCCAGCTTCGATGTCTGCCTTGTAGAACGGATACAGATACTGGTCAGCACGTCCGATGGACATACCAGTCTGGTTTTCTTCGATTACAAGCAGTGACTCGATAGTGAACAGAGCCTGTACAGCTTCCCAGAAAGTCTTAGGAGCATGCTTAGGAACGTTGGCGTTGATCTCTGAGATCTTTTCGAGTTCAGCTTTTCTCTTAGGGTCAGTGCAGGCCTTTGCCATCTCGGCAGCCTTGTCCGATACTCTCTGAGCATAGTTGATAACGCCCTGTGTAGTATCGAGGATCGACTTATAGAAGTAGATCTTGTCTATGTCTTCAGGATTCTCGTAGTCCAGCTTAGCCAGATGTTCCTTAGCTTCGTTCTGGATGTCGAGCATTCCCTTCTTCATTACGATAACGTCGTAGCCAGGGTTGGAGTCACCGCCGCCGCTCATTGCGTGGTATGAGCAGTCGGAAACGTATGATTCGCCTGAAAGCTCCCATGCGCCTGCTTCACGGTACTGAGTCTCGCAGTACTCGTCAACAGATTTGCCTTCCCAGAACGGGAAGATCTCTTCTCTGAGGACTTTCTTGTCTTCCTCTGAGATCTCGAACGGATCCTGAGGTCTTGTTGAGATAGTGTCGAGTTCGTCTCTCAGCCATCTCCACGCGATATCAGGAGAGAACGCGCCTGCTCTAGGCCTTCCGCACGGAGCGCCTACGATCAGCTCGTCGTCCTGGATGACAACAGGAGCAGTCTCACAGCATTCGCGGAAGCTCTTAGCCCTGAGCTCGATGCGAGGGAGACCAGGATTCTCTTTGAATACCTTTGTAAGTGTTACTGCGCGGTTGATAGAAACGGAAGGTTTCTGGTCGAGGTAGTTGTCCTTCAGCCTTCTCAGTCTCGGTGTGATGCCTTCAGGGATTTCCGTAGTCTCCTCGGTAACGAGAGGAGCTTCTCTGTCGGTCTTGCCGCTGGAAGGAGCTTCAGGAGTTACAGGGATATCTGAAGGAAGAGTCTTTATCTTGTCTTCGACGCTTTTGAACATCGCCATGAGGGATTTCTTTTCGTCTTCGCTCATATCCTTTGCAGCTTCTGCAAATTTTTCGCTAAATTCACGAATATCCAATTATTTGCCTCACTTTCGTAAAAATATTTTCTAATACAGCAATATTACTGCTGCCTGCGAGCGCTCCGCGCTCATTTATTCAACATCTGAAGCAGCATCTCTCGAATAGCTTCAGCGTTAATGTCTGTCTTCCTGTCAGCGGAGCTGTCGGAGGATTCTTGCTTTCCTGCTTTCAGCCTGGAAGCAGCTTCCTCGAAAGTGCGTACTCCGTAGGCGACCTTTCTGATATATACGAGCCTGAGAGGTGAGATATTGTCACCGGTCATCTCGCAGCCGTAACGGCCTGATCCCAGGGTCATAGCCGGAACAAGCGAAGTGGTAAAGCCCATGTTTCCGAGTACAGCAGGAGTATTTACCAGAACTCTCTGTACAGCTTCGTTAGAAGCCAGTTTTTCGACCGCTGTCCGGTCGCTGGAATGAAGGATGAGCGTGCTTGCCTGCTCTTCTTCTACAAGAAGCTTTATGATCTTCTCACACGCGTGCTCCCAGTCCTTCTCTACATAATAGGTAAGGATAGGGGAAAGTCTTTCCTTCTCGTATTCTTGCTCCCTAAAAACAAATTTCTTCTCTGAAAGCAGGATCTTCGTCCCTTCCGGAACCTTAAATCCTGCAATACCTGCCAGCTCTTCAGCTGTTTTCCCTATTGTTTCAGGATCAGGAGAACCGTCTCTCCTGTAGAATACTCTGCTCAATTTCTTCGCTTCATCGGAGTCCATAAAATAGCCTCCCTGTGAAGCAAAGGTCTTTCTCACTTTTTCATCGATGCCGGCATCGACGACTACTGCCTGTTCTGCTCCCGATACTACTCCATTGTCAAAAGTCTTGCTGAAAATAATATCGCTCACAGCTTTATCTACGTCAGCTGACGCTTCGATAAAGGCAGGTCCGTTTCCGGTACCGCTGAAAAGGAGATATTTGCCGGTATCCACAGCTGCTTTGCGCAGGTGAGGAACTCCGGATATCATGATAGCCGATACATCCTTGTGGTTCATGAGCTCGATCGTACCTGCTTTTGAGATAGTTCTCAGATATGAGACCGCGCATTCCGGAAGGCCGTAGCCCTCTCCTGCTTTGATCATGATGTCAAGGGTGCGGGTTATCGTTTCTTTAGCTCTCGGATGAGGTGAAAAGATGATCGCGTTTCCTGATTTGATCGCCAGAAGAGTGTAGAACACCGTCGTTGAAACAGGGCTTGTAGCCGCGCACATAGCCGCGAACACACCGATAGGAATACCGTAATCGGTAGTTCCTTTAGCTGTGTCCCTGTCTATGACTCCAACGCACTTTAATCCTCTCATGCTGTCGAGCACCTCGCGACATATGAACATGTCCTTAAGGTACTTGTCGTCAGGATTGCCGTAGCCGGTCTCTTCACACGACATCTCAGCGAGCTCTCTCGCGTGTGCTTCTATCTCCTCAGCCATACGCTCGACGATAGCATCGAGCTTTTCCTGTGGAAATAAGGCAAGCTTCTCCTGTGCCTCACGGGCGTTTTCCGCGAGGATCCTCGATTCCTGGATGGAAAGCAAATCGTTGTCGATAATTTTCATGCCTGCTTCTCCATTCTTTCAGCCTTAGAACAAACTATTTCGCTGAATCGGGAATAAGGTTGTCGAGTGAATATCTCGCTATAATCTTCTCCAGAGCAGGATGAGGACTCGGAATAACTACATAGCTGTAGAGATTCGCGTCTTCCATAGCCTCAACCGCCTTAACGCCTGCTTCTACCGCTGCCTGACAAGCTGCGACGTCGCCTCTTACCAGAACTGAGATGTAACCTGACGCGGTATTTTCATATCCGACCAGTTCAACATCACCGGCTTTACACATAGCATCCGCGGCCTGAGAGATAAATACGAGACCGAAAGTCTCGATCATACCAAGTGCCTGATATGCTGCCATCTGTCTGCTTCACTCCTTTCCCGATTAATAATTGTCGATATCGTGAACTGACACGATATCGCCTACATCACTGATTGGACGAGGGATTACATTGTGAGCTGTCACTTTACCGATGGCTCTGGCAGCTGCTACGCCGGCGTCTACTGCGGCTTCACAGGCTGCGACATCACCAGTTACGATGACCGTAACGAGTGTGGAACCTATGTTTTCGTAAGATACCAGCTCAACGTCTGCTGCCTTCAGCATCTTGTCCGCGCCCTCGAGGGCAGGGACCATGCCAAGCGTCTCAAGAAATCCCAGGGCTTCTCCTCTAGGAATTTTCATATGCTTGCTCCTTTTACTGAACTGCTAGAAAAATATGGATTCATATATGCTGAATCAGCGCGGACACGGCAGATGCCGCGTCCACGCTATTTCACTTGAATTATACCGCATTACAAATGATAATGCGAATCTGTTGTTTTATATTAATTGTATACTTACATCCCACGGGATATTTCTTTAGTCAGGGATGTACTTGTTGATCACTTCAAGGCTGTCCGGAGTTGTATGATAATAAACTCTGAGATCACCGTTTTCGTCTTCGTCGAATCCTGATTCTTCTATAACACCGTTTGAGTTCAGTGTCATAAGAGCCTCGACAACCTGATTCTTCTTGAATGCCTTGTAATTGCCGTAATCAGCCTGAAGAGCCGCGATAACGTCGTCAGCGCACGCTTCGTCAACTGTAGTGAAGTACTTGATGATCGCGTAGTTTAAAGGTAATTTCTTTGCCATCTCGATTAAGCCTCCTCTTTCTTTCTGAACAGGTCAAGCGGATTCATAGCGATGAAGAAGATACCTACTATCATTACGATAGCTGCTGCCCACTGAATAGGAGCGAGAGCGTATCCGTCGATCTTCGCGATAAGTCCGAGGATGAGCCAGCAGCAGAAAGGTCCCCAGAATGAGAACATTCCGTTGCAGGCCATTCCGAGAGCGGCACCGCACATGCTGTTGCCCTTGTACCAGCGAGCATATGAGTACTGAGCGAAGAAACCTGAAATGATGAAGAAGATGATAGTCCAGTCAGTAAATGCCTGGCCCGCGAGCTGCCATCCGAATACGAGGTTCTTACCAGCCATGATCGACCAGATAGGAAGAAGGATGATGAGGTTCGAGAGACCAGATGTTACCTGACGGATAGTGATGGAGATCTCGAAGTCTACCATGCCTGTAGCATATCCGCCTACGCATCCTTCAAATCCCCAGCCTACTGCTGCGATGAAGGCGATGATGATACCAAAGAAAGCACCGTCCGGAGCGTCTTCTCCGAGAGTTGTGCTTCCGATCATGAATGTAGCGATCACGCAGATGATGATACCGAAGATCATTCTGAGGTTCAGTTCCTGCTTATAGAAGATACGTCCGAGTATAGCTCCTACTGCCGGGCACAGTGCCGATACAGGAACGGCGATAGAGCCTGCCAGCTGAAGTCCGATAACGTAAGCAGAACTTGAAATAGGACCTCCGATGATGGCGCATAAGATAAGGATGCGGCCTGCTCTTGAGTTAAGAGTCTTTACGTAGTCGCCGAACTTGCCCTTTACCAGCGCGATGATCACACACCAGATACCTGAGCATGTATCGTTTAACGCGCTTCCGAGTGAACCTAAAAGGTAAGTTACTACGAAAGCTGAAAGGGCAACACCTGTTGCTGAAGTGGCAGGATCAGCATAGAAGTGATCTGCCCATACGCCCTTGGCCATACCGAGTGTCATGAACGCAGTATAGAAGCCATAAGCGATACCTGAAATAATAGCCGTAAATACGCCCTTCTTAAAGAAGCTGCTGTCTAGTTTCTTTTTCTTTTCGACAGCTGCGGCGCTTGGAGCGGCAACATTTGCCATAACTTTTTCTCCTTTCGAACAAAACAAAAATAAATAAATTCGGAAACCGGATAAAACTCCGGTCTTAACCCTACTTTTCCCGCGTGTAATTATATCTTTTACCCTTTAGGGTAAGGTCAAGTTAAAAGTTTGACATATTTAAAGCGCGCTTTAGCCATTTTTCTCCGTTCTTTTATGCATTTTTTGTAAAATATGCATCCATATGTATTCGTTGATGAAATAAATCGAAGCGCTATGCAATATTATCTTATTTTTTAAATCGATCTATAACTTTTAGTGAAAACTTATTATTTGTTATACCAACGAGTTTATGATATTCCGCCTGCCTGAGCGATCATCCATAAGGATTGAAATTCAGCCGTTTCTATAGATATTCAAATCTGACCTTACGCTTTCATCAGCGGATTTCCCAGACCTTACCGCTGAGGGCAACCTTTTTTGCTGCTTTAACCGGTCTCAAGCATTTTCATCATCCGGACTTTATAATTCTGGTTTGTATCTGCTAATCCCTGCGGTCAGCCTCTATGAGTACCTCCGTCACGAACATTCCCGGATTCTGGCAGGTCCAGAAATCGGTCACATAACGTTCCATACAAGGGGCAGCCAGCTCATAGCCGTTCTCATCTGCCCAGTCGACCATCTTCCGATAAGTATCCGACAGGCTATCCTGCGTCCCTATATGGTAGCACGATACATACATGCCGCCGCCAATCCTGGTCAGGAGCCTGCTGTCCGGCACTTTGACACATTCCTGCACCACTCTCGCCTCTGAG
>Ga0256871_1000377_pt1 | contig 17966 bp, 23 predicted proteins | sample RumenRJG_07RNA_FD_185439 | JGI IMG/M metagenome (GOLD analysis project Ga0256871, IMG submission 185439) | Metatranscriptome of bovine rumen microbial communities from Lethbridge, Alberta, Canada - Rumen RJG_07 (Metagenome Metatranscriptome) | ecosystem: Host-associated > Mammals > Digestive...
GAAATATTCCGTATCAATTCGGTAGTCTGCGGCAAATAAGCGTGTAGCTGATGAAATTATGCTTGATTATAAAGATATTGAAGGCTTATATAATATTATTGATGATTTTTATGATAAAGAGTATGTAATTCGCATCCCAAAGAATACTTCATAGATTGATTGGGACGAATTAAAGATGTTCTCTGAAAAAGTAAAACTCACTCTTGCTATTGAAAATATATTTATGGCAAGTGATTGTAATTCACGATCAATTAATTATTATTGGGCTTATCCAATTACTACATGGTATGAATTAAATGGATTAGTTGATTTAGGTGTAAAACAATTATTTTTAGGTGTTCCGCTAACTTTTCAACTTCCAGAAGTAAAGAAGATAGGATTGCCGATTCGAGTAATTGCTAATGTATGCTATGATGGCTTTATTCCTCGTAAAGATGGAATCCGTGGATTCTATATTCGTCCAGAAGATGTGAAAGCTTATAGCGCATATGTGGATACTATTCAATTTGATACCGATAGTTTAGAGAAAGAGGCAACTTTATTAGGGATTTATAAAGAAGAATTATGGCCTGGTAATTTAAATCTATTATTGACTAATTTGAAATATAATGTTGATAATCGTGGCATTCCTGATGAATTTGCGCCGATGCGTATTAAATGTAAGCAAAGATGCCAAAGTGGAAGCGCTTGTAGTTTTTGTGAAACTGCGCTAAAGTTTAGCCGAGAAGTAGATAAGAATAAAGATTACTGGACTAAAGGTGTTGGTTTTACGCAACCAGAGAGCATTATTGACAATAATTAAAAAATATGATATAATATAATTACAAAATAGAATATAAGGAGAAATTTTTAATTGCGTGGGTTGAAAGCAAAAGAATATGAGACATTAGAGCAGCTATTTAAAATGAAACAGGGCAGCTTGCTTAAAACTATGTCTTATTTTCTTCAGAGTAAATACAAAACAGTAAAAACTACTGCGGATTATATTTATGCCATCGGTGATATTCCGATCGCTCTTGTAGCCCATATGGATACAGTTTTTCCTAAACCTGTTTCTGAGTTATATTATGATACAAGAAAAAATGTTATGTGGAGTCCGCAGGGTCTTGGAGCTGATGATCGAGCAGGCATATATGCTATTATTCAGATATTATGTTCTACAAATTTGCGTCCACATATCATTTTTACTACTGATGAAGAACGAGGCGGCATTGGAGCATCTGTGTTAGCTCAAGAGAATTGTCCATTTCCGCAGCTAAAGTATATGATTGAATTGGATAGACAAGGAAAAAATGATTGTGTATTCTATTCATGTGATAATGATGATTTTGTAGCATATATTGAATCTTTTGGATTTATTGAAGATTTTGGCAGTTTTTCTGATATTAGTATTTTAGGACCAGCTTGGCAAGTTTGTAGCACAAATTTATCAGTTGGTTATGAAAATGAACACACATATATTGAAACTCTAAATATTAGTGCTCTATTAAATACTATTGAAAAAGTCAAAAAGATGCTTCAAGAAGAATCTATCCCAGATTTTAAATATATTGAATTTAGTTTATCTACTAAAAGATGGTTCCAAGATTTATACAGCAGTAATGGAGCCGCAGGCGATAATGATTTTTATGTTCATTGTAAGAAATGTAAGGGATTATTTTCTGGTTATGAGGTCTTTCCTGTGAAGGGATTAGATGGTAAGACTTGTTTTTATTGCCCTGATTGTATAGTAGAAAATATTGAATGGTGTGATAATTGTGGAGAACCATTTGAAATTGATCCAAATAATCCTAAGAAAATTTGTAATGATTGCGCAGGAGGCCTACTTGAATGTCATTCGACATCAGAGAAATTAAAAAACAATTTGATGAAGTAATTCGTTATTCACAAGGAATTGAAAATCCTAAAACAGAAGAATTATTTAATAGATTTTTAGACGCTAAAAGAGATTTTATTGAATTATTTGGTGGTAATCTAATCTATGAATATCCGTATGTATTACATTTAAAGCTTGATAAAAAAGAAAAACAAAAGAATTTAAATAATTTTTTGGATACAATTGATTGCTTATATAGCAATTATGATTTAATTAATTTTATTGAAATTAATAGAGATGGATTTTTTACTAATCAAGTTATTGAAGAATATAAATTACCTGATGGTAAAATTATTCCAGTAGGCATGAAACTAGTTAAAGCATTTAAGTATTTTATTTCTGATAAAGACTTATTGAATGATATTCAAAATAGCGCAAGCCGTGTTATCCAAGAGGATAAGATTGAGGGTAAGCTATGTATATCAGTTCATCCACTTGATTTTTTAAGTTCAAGTGAGAATACTTATAATTGGCGGTCTTGCCATGCGCTTGACGGTGAATATCGCGCAGGAAATCTTTCATATATGGTTGATAAATCAACTGTAATTTGTTATTTAAAAGGTGCTGATGGAGTAAGATTACCTAATTTTCCTGAAGATGTGCTTTGGAATTCTAAAAAATGGAGAGTATTAATTTTCTTTGAAAAGAATTGGAGAGCAATTTTTGCGGGTCGGCAATATCCTCTTTCTACTTTAAGCGCTTTAGAGACTATTTCTATGTGTTTAAATAATATGGGAGTAGAGTTTCATAGATGGGAAGATAGTAATATTACTGGCTATACTGATAAAATTTCTGGTAAGCAATATCCTTTAGATACTGATTATATTGCAATTGGTGGGAAGATTTATCCAATTAGAGATAAAGTAGCAGATGCTAAAAATTCTTTACAATTTGATGATTTAATAAATTCTTCATGTTATCGACCTTATATGGCGGTTCGTGCAAGAGGATTTTATGCTAGTGATGCTGATGAATGGCATTGGGATATTGGCGGAGAAATTAATTGTTTAAATTGTGGTAAATCATTAATTGAGCATAGTGATTTTATGCGATGTGATAGTTGTGAATTAGCATATGGTGATAGTGAAAATGATATTTTTGGATATTGTGACTGTTGTGGCCGCAGAATATTATTAGATGAAGCTTATTATGTTGATTCAGATGAAATAGTTTGTAGTGATTGCTTTAAAAATGAATGTATGACTTGTGATAGATGCGGTAATGGATATTATCGTAGTTCTATGAAATATAATGAGGAATACCATAAGTATTTATGTCCTTGGTGTTCAGAAGATATGGAACGAGGAGAACCATTTGATTTAAAGCAATTAATTTTTGATGAATGTAATAAATTAGAGAAGAAAATAATGGAGGATAATAATGGCGAAGGGACAAATTAAAATTTTTAGATAAAAAGATGGACAAAATTTTTCAATTTTCTTATCTTAAAATTTAATATAATTAGAAGATATAGAGAAAGGAAGAATTTATATGCCAAAATCTGAAGATTTAACTGGAAAAGTTTTTTCGCGATTAACTGTTTTAAAAAAAGATGAAGAAGCCTCTAAGAAGCATCATAGAACATATTGGATTTGTTAGTGTAGTTGCGGAAATCAAAAAAGTATTGCTGCTTTAAGTTTAAAAAATGGAGCAACAAAAAGTTGCGGATGCTTACGAAATGAAAAAGTTTTTGAAGCAATTGGAAAAGATGAGACTGGTAATAAATATGGTAAATTAACTGTTTTATATAAAGATACAGTGTCAAAAAGTGTTAATGGAAAAGCAAAATGGATTTGTAGATGCGATTGCGGAAATATTGTATCTGTTGTTGGGGCAGAATTAAGAAGTGGAAATACTAGCAGCTGTGGATGTAAAAATGGAATATCTTTAGGAGAATAGAAAATTATAGATATTTTAGAAGAAAATAATATTTCTTTTGCTAAAGAATTTAAATTTTCTGAATTAAAAAATAAAAGATATGATTTTGCTATTTTTAATAAGGATAATAATTTAATTAGATTGGTTGAGTTTGATGGTGAATAGCACTTTAAACCAGCTAAATGGGGAAGAGAATCTTTTGAACGAACCCAGCAATCTGATTTAATAAAAAATTATTTTGCTTTTGAACATAATATTCCTCTTGTTCGAATTCCTTATTGGGAAAAAGATAATATAACAATAGAAATGATATTTAGTGATAAATATCTTGTAAAAAAAGGAGAAAGTTAATATGGCTCGTGGTAGCGTTGCGAAAGTAGAAGTTAAAAGTAGAATATCATCAGCATTTGGTAAAGATTATATAGGAGAATATGATGGTAAATTATATGTTTGGGCTACCGAAAATGGAGAGCGCTTACAGATCGCTATTTCTATGACTTGTCCTAAAAATCCAGTTGGTGATGTATCTACTGTTGGTTCTAACGCAATGAATTTTGAAGATTCTGCTCCAGTAGTTCAAGAGAAGAAAGAAATTACTGAAGATGAGAAAAAACATATTGCGGATTTGATGAAGCGTTTGGGTCTTTAAGTTGGTCATTTTCTATTCTTCTTCTAAGTAGATTTTTTAATAATATTAGAAGAAGAATAGAAAGAAGGTTTATTTTTGGGTAAAAAAATTAATTTAGTAGGTTAGCGTTTTGGAAGACTGGTAGTTTTAGAAGAAGCTGGGCATGATAATTCTAATAAGCTTTTATGGAAATGCTAGTGTGATTGTGGAATAATAAAAAATATTCGTGGTGCTGATTTACGCAATGGGAAAATTTTATCTTGTGGTTGTTTAGGAAAAGAGAATCGTTTAAAAGGAAATATTAATCGAAATCGTAAAGATAATCCGAGTTTTTATGAAGATTTATCAGGACAAAAATTTGGTAAATTAACAGTATTATCTTTTAATAAAGAATATACTATTTTGAAGCGAAAAGAATTAAATAATACTGCTTCTTACTGGAAATGTAAATGTGATTGTGGAAATATTGTAAATATTACTACTTCATCTTTAAAATTAGGACATACTTAGTCTTGCGGATGTTTGTAGAAAGAAAAAGCAAAAATAAATATGATAGAAAATATTTAGCCTTTAGGCATTCAATCTAAAATGTTAGATTTAGTTGGACAACGATTTGGTAAATTAACTGTTTTATATAAAGACAAAAAATAGAAGGGTAAGACACATTGGATATGTCAATGTGATTGCGGTAATATTAAAAGTATTTATCAATCAAGTTTATTACAGGGACTTACTTAGTCTTGTGGATGTATAGGAAATTCATTAGGAGAAAATTTAATAAAAGAAATTTTAACAAATAATAATGTTTCTTTTATTTAGGAATATACTTTTAATGATTTAAAAGATAAAAATTATTTACGATTTGATTTTGCTATTTTAGATTATAATGGAAAAGTTTTAAAATTAATTGAATATGATGGTAAATAGCATTTTAATAAATCAAGCATATGGCATACAGATAAAGTTATTGAACATGATAAAATGAAGGACGAATATTGTAGAAAAAATAATATTCTTTTATTGAGAATCCCTTATACAGATTATGATATAATAGATATTAATTATTTATTATTAAATAGAACTATTTAAATATTGGTCAATTCTAGTCTATAAGATTATTTTTGATTTTATAAAAAATAAATGATATAATATATATGTAAGATAAAGAAAGAAAGACTTTTACAGCAATAGTCATCCAAAGTGGGGTAGAGGATAGCCTATCAGAGTAAAATTCTGAAGACCGCGGTTCGAATCCGCGCTTCGGAAAAATGATTTATAAGTCTTGATTTTATAGGGGTGTCGGTTAATGGTAAACCACCGGTCTCCAAAGCCGGGACTCTCCGTTCGAGTCGGAGCGCCCCTGCGGGAATTTGTCACAATACCTTCACGTGGTGTTCCTGTTTTTACTAAAGTTGTGGCAAGTTTGTTAAATTTACCTGCCAAAATTTTCATATATTACTGAGAAAGGTAGGTAAATTTTAATGAATGGATTTATTTATAAAATTACAAATGATATAAATGATAAAGTATATATAGGAAAAACTTTATCATCTATTGAGAATAGATTCAAAGAACATAAGTAGGAAAGTCAAAGAGAGTCAGAACAAATTCGACCTTTATATCGAGCAATGAATAAATATGGAAATGAGCATTTTCATATTGAAGAAGTTGAAGAATGTCCTTTAGAAATTTTATCAGAAAGAGAAAAATATTGGATAAAATATTTTTTTTCTTATGAAAATGGCTATAATGCTACAATGGGTGGTGATGGTAAATAGTTATATGATTATGATGAAATTGTAAAAGGTTTTTTATCAGGAAAATTAATGTATGAATTAGCAAATGAATTTGAATGCTGTCAAGATACTATTCGCGCAGCTTTAAGTTTAGCTAATATAGATTCTACTATTAATGCTAATAAAAAATTAAAAAAAGGAATTATAGCGAAAGATTTAAATGGAAATGTAGTAAAGATTTTTGATTCTCGGATAGATGCTGTTAAATGGTTACAAGATAATAACTATGTTGCTAAATCTGTCGTAAAAGATAATGTTATAGCCGCAATAGGTCGAGTAGCTAATGGAAAACGTAAAAGTGCTTATAATTTGATTTGGGAAAATTTTTAATATTTGCCAGTCAAAAAGAAATTTTTTGATTTTATAAAAAATAAATGATATAATATATATGTAAGATAAAGAAAGACAATTACAGCAATTTTAATTTTTTAAATTGATTGGTAATCCGTGTGTTGTTGGTTCGAGTCCAACTCGTGCGTATTAATTTACAAATGATAGCTCAAGTGGTAGAGCAACGTAATTAAAAAAGTTGTCTTGTTTTATTTAGTTAAAAAATCTTTTTTGATTTTTTATAAAAAATATGATATAATATTTATATCAAATGAAAGAAAAAAATAAATAGTTTGGTAGTACCCAGAAAATGAGAGCTGAGCATTGGGAGATGAGTCAAAGGAACAAAAGACTTTATGAAGCGGACAGTCTCGCCAAACAAACCTTGCTTTCCCAAGCAGGTATATACTTACCTGTGACTCGCAGGACTAAATATTGGGAAGAGTATCTTATGGGAGACTAGCCTAGTGGTTCAGGCAGCGGACTGTTTCTTCTGACTTACAATGTTGTAGAATTATGTTAAATTCAAAACAAATTGGTAATATCACAGAAATGGAATCAATGCTTGCTTTTTTAAAGTTAGGTTATAATGTTCTTACTCCTTATGGAGATTGTGAGCGTTATGACTTCGTAGCTGATGTGAATGGAAATTTTTATAAAATTCAATGTAAAACTTCTCATGCTTTTGGTGAGAATGAAGGTATTGAATTTAGTTGTAGAAGTTCTCATCGAGCCGAAGGAAAATGTATTAACGAACGATATACAGCAGATGATGTAGATTTTTTTGCTACAACATTTAATGGGAAATGCTATTTAGTTCCTTTTAATGAATGTGGTGGCAGTAAAAAATTAAGATTTGTTAATCCAAAAAATGGACAAATTCAACGAGTATCATTTGCTGAAAATTATGAGTTAGAGAAGGTGTTAATGACATTGTAACTGATGTAAGAAGCAATCCGCCAAGCAAGGTTCAATTCCTTGGTTTCCCGCCATTATTGGTCTTATACATGGGGTTTCCGATTTGAACTAGGCAGAGTAGTCACTTGCCGTTGGCAATAGACCAATTAAAAATAAACTGAGGCAAAGGGAAATCGGGTAGCTATAATGAACTTCATAGTAAAATCCTCTCATAATCAAGCTAATTGGGAGAGGGGTAGCGCGGGAACGGGGAGAAGCGCGCTATAAAAGGTGAAATACTTCTTTCCACCATATGCCGGTGTAGCCGAATGGCATAGGCGAATGATTTAGGATCATTAATCTGAAGGTTCGAGTCCTTTCACCGGTACCAACAATATAATTATATTTATTATTCGTAAAGGAAGTATTATGAATATTGGAAAATTAGGTGAAGCTAAAGTCCTAACAAAATTTACAGAATTAGGTATTTAGGTTTATCTTCCTTTCGGAGAGGGTAGTTCTGTAGATCTTATAGCAGAATTTAATGGTAAATTAAATAGGATTTAGGTTAAATCTACAGAAAAAGATAATAATGGAACATTGGTATTCTCAATTTGTTCTACTACTCTTCAAGAAGGTGGAAAGATACAAAAGCATATTTATTCTACGAATGAGATTGATTATTTTGCTTTATATAGTTCAGTAACCGATGAAGTTTATTTATTACCTATTGAAGAAGCTCCTACAAAGAAGTTTTCTTTACGGTATAAAGAATCTTATACTTTAAAATCACATAAAGCAGAAGATTATTTACTTACTAATTTTTTATAAGTTATGTAAATAAGTTGCTAATATGCCTTATGGTGTAATGGAAACACGCCGCCCAGTAGAGGGCGGAGTCTTTGGTTCGAATCCAAATGAGGTAATGGTAATTAGAACGGGAATGATAATCGCCCATAAAGTAATATAGGATTATCATTATAGATTATATTTATTAGATAATGGCGGCTAAACCTTATTAATTACTTGGAAAATATGTGATGCTGCGAGACTTATCAAGTTAGTCTATAAATCACTTGGAGCTATCTTTTATGCTTACTCTTTTGATTGTTTGGACTGCTTTACGCAAAAGGAAAAATGGAAAAGAGGGTAAGGCTTAACCATAAAGCCAGCTTTTTTGTGAATGATTTTTTAAGAGGGAATATAAAAGTTATTTAAGGTGATACTGCCTTGGCGGGTCCGGAACCGCCGAAATGTGATATGCTCTGGTGGCGGAATGGCAGACGCGATCGGCTCAAACCCGATTGTCGAAAGACGTGTGGGTTCAAGTCCCACTCTGAGCACCAAAAGGATTTAGCATATTAAATTCTTTTTGACATTTTTAAAAAAATATGATATAATATTTTTACAAAGTTAAGAAAGGAATTTAAAAAAGATGTTCAATGACTTTGATACTCAAATCCAATCCGATGAATTTGAATGGCAGTTCCTTGAATGGTGTAGACTAATGGAGGAGGAATATGGAAATGAATACCAAGAAGAAAATTGATAGACGCATCTTTAAGAAAAGTCCTGATGAACTTCAAGAATATATGATGTTTAAACGGCGCGGTTCTCGAACTCCTGCAAAAAAAGGTAAGGGAATGAAATATGAACGCGCACAAGAAAAAGAAAAGTCAAGAAATTTAGTTTCTGATAATTAATCTGGCCTCGTCTTCTAATTGGCAAGGAAATTAGACTCTCATTCTAATAATGATGATTCGAATTCATCCGAGGTCACCAATGCCTTTTACACCACCAAAAGGCTGAGGTCTGTGGGAACCTCCCGCCAAAATTCCCACGTTTTTAACGGCGCATAGACAAATAGGTATAGTCACTACCCTTTCAAGGTAGAATGTAGGGGTTCGATCCCCCTTGCGCCGACCATATGGTGCTATAGTTCAGTTGGCTAGAATGTCGGACTGGTTTGAATAGTTTAAATGTAAAACTTTGGACAAATCGAATTCAGGAAGTCGAACTCATTTTTATATTTCTATGAGAAATAAAAATCAAGGAGATATAAAATAAAAATGAGAATAATAGATTACTACACTCAAGAAGAATTGAAATAGATAGTTTCTATTTCTACCTCATATAAAGATTTAGCAAGAAAATTAGGATATAGTAATACTTGTTCTGGTAAAACTATTAATAATTTAAAAGAATGGTTTAAAGAATTTGATACGTCTCACTTTTAGACTAATTCTTTAAATGATAATTTGTAGACAGAAATAAATTTACAAGATATATTTATTACTAATTCAAAAATATCACAAAAAACCCTTCGTAAATATTATAAAAAAGGTGAATATACTATTTATGAATGTGCTATTTGTGGATAGAAACCTTTTTGGAATGGAAAAGAATTAACTTTAATTTTAGATCATATCAATGGTATTAATAATGATGATGTGGTAGAAAATTTAAGATGGGTTTGTCCTAATTGTAATTAGCAATTAGAAACTACAGGTAGTAGAAATTCTAATAGAAAAATATTTGCTAAAAAGTACTATTGTAAAGATTGTGGCAAAGAAATAACAAAAGGTTCAATTAGATGTATATCTTGTGAAGCTAAATCAAGAGTTATTCCATTTGAAAAAATGGAAGTATCGAGACAAGATCTAAAAGATTTGATTAGAATAAAATCTTTTGCAGAAATTGGAAGACAATTTTCTGTATCTGATAATACAATTCGTAAATGGTGTATTAAATATGGACTTCCTTCAAAGAAGTCTGAAATAAATAATATTTCAGACTTAGATTGGTCTAAAATATAAGGTCGTAACTTGTTTCAAGCACCATCTCTCCGAAGGTCAGGGGTTCGAGTCCCCTTAGCATCGCCATTCGCTTTTCCCGATATAAGCGATTTTGAAGCATAGAACTTGATGGAGCGTTCTATTAGTCTGATGCCTGCATTAGGTTAAGTTTTATAACCATCACAATTAAATATGCCTGTGGAGCTTATGAGGAACAAGCGCTAGACTCATACCCTAGAGATATTTGGTTCGAATCCAAAGGCAGGCACCATTGCGGTGGTCTTCTAACGGTAGGATACTGGGCTCATAACCCGGAGACGCGGTTCGATTCCGCCGACCGCAAGAGATACATTAATCAAGCCTCCTCGTGGCGTATCTTGGGTAATGCTAATTGATTAAGATTGTCTTATTTTGTTCATAAAATGTAATATGTAAGCCCTTAGATATTGTGCGTTTCTTCTAAGGTATCATAATATTAGACGTATTCAGCAAATATTCTTTAAGAATAATTTTCGTGATTTGGTTTCACATTTTAATTGCAAATTAAAACGAATAGGTTCGAGTCCTATATATTATCTTTTTACGTCTAGTGATTTTAATAAGTCGGTTAAGTACATTTAAATAGTTTCTATAATTGATTAAAAGACACAAACAGCCATTAAATATTTCTAATGATATTTGAAAGTAATTGTGTCTTGTTTTTTATTCCTGAAAGGCAGGTATCATATTGGATACTAAAATGTGTTCAAAATGTAAATAGATTTTACCAGTAAGTAATTTTCGATTTAGAAATAAAAGTCAAAATATTTATCATTCTCAATGTAAAGAATGTGAAAAAGCAAGAGATAAAATCTATTATGCAAATAACTTAAATCGAAGAGAATCTGTTCAAGCAACTGCAGATTTTCAAAAAGCACGAAATATTAAAATTGTTGATGAAGCAAAGCAATGTGGTTGTAAAAAATGTGGTGAGAAAAGAAGCTATGTTTTAGACTTTCATCATCGTGATAATTCTTTAAAGCAAGACACAATTAATCATATGTTAAAATCTGCTAGTGCAGAAAATTTAATTAATGAAATTAATAAATGTGATGTATTATGTGCTAATTGTCATAGAGAATTTCATTATTTAAATACTGCTTTAAATATTTCTTATAATGATTGGATAAATGGGCAGATAGCTTATGAGGTCTGAGCACTGGTCTGAAAAACCAGAGGGTGAAGGGTCGGTACCTTCTCTGCCCACCATTGAAGAACAGCACGAGAGGATCCATATAGGAATAATGATGTTGTATGGCTGCTGGGATTCCTTTGAAAGAATAAGGACTACTCTTTTCTATATATTTGGATATATAGGAACAAAAAACTATTCAATAGAGAGAGTTTTTTACATCTAGTTTGTTTTATGTTTTTCTTTAACTTCCTGTTTTGTATCCTTTCGATGGGTGGTCATGTTTTGTTTTCTCTCCTCTTTCTGTAAAGCAAATCGTTTTTTTACTCTCTATTTTTCATATATGCGGAGGTCGCATAGAGGCCTAGTGCGGGGGATTGCTAATCCCTTGATCGGGGCAACCCGGTCCGAGAGTTCGAATCTCTCCCTCCGCGCCATTAGACTTGATAACTGCAAAAATTTACTACTAATAATATTTTCTAATAATAGATAGATGAAATATTATGAAAATCTAAAGTAAGTAATTGGACAAACTTTGTATTTCAATAAGAAAAGTGATTTATTTGCTTTTCTAATATTTATTTTCTAGTCCTGCGAGTCTAGTAATTGAATATGCTGGGGTGCGCAAGCGGTCATAAGCGCCTAGTCTTGAAAACTTGTGTGAGCTAATTACTCCCGTGGGTTCGAATCCCACCCCCAGCGCCAACAGAAAGAAAGGATAATATAAATTATGAATGTTGTTAATGCTGGTAGCCGATTTCAAATTTATGGCGAAGATGTAAAAACATATAAGCGTCTTCCAATTATGTCTTTTGAAGTTAGCTTTAATAAAATGACTGGCTTTTTCTTGGTTTCTCGGCCTGATTTGTCGATTAATGAAGAAAAGATTTACGGTAATCATGAAGAAAAAGTAAATAAAGTAATTAAATCTTACAAGTGTTCAACTCGTAATTTTGGTATTATTTTAAGCGGTCAAAAGGGTATTGGCAAGTCTCTATTTGCTCGCGTCCTTGCGGCAAAGGCTATTGAAAATGGATTGCCGGTTATTATTGTTAATGAATATATTCCGGGTATTGCTAATTTTCTCAGCTCTATTGAGCAGGAAGTCGTAGTTATTTTTGATGAATTTGAAAAGACTTTTGGTGAAGTTGAGCATAGTGATCCGCAAGAAGAAATGCTTTCTTTGTTTGATGGACTTGATAATGGCAAGAAACTTTTTGTCATTACTTGTAATGAAACCCGTAAATTAAATGAGTATCTTCTTAACCGCCCCGGTCGTTTTCATTATCATTTTATGATTAATTATCCAACAGAAAATGAAATTAGAGAATATCTCAAAGATAAATTGTCGCCGGATTATTATGAGGTAATTAATTCTATTGTTAATTTCTCTCGTACAATTAACATGACTTATGATTATCTGCGTGCTATTGTTTTTGAAATTAATCAGGGTTATAGCCTTGAGGAAACTCTAAATGATCTTAATATTACTCAGAGCAGTTCTGTTACTTTCAATATGACAGTTACTCTTACTTCTGGTAAAGTATATACAACTTATGGTCGTCATATTGATTTAGCTGAGACTTCTTATGAATGGTATGACGCATATGATACTAAGAGTGATAATAGATTGCGGTTTGCGATTATTCCTAGCAAAATCACTTTTAGAGATGGACAGCTTTACATCAAGGGCGAAAATACTAAGATTTATGTTGATCCTGACGATTATTGGCAGATTGAAGACGAAGATGAGCGTAAGGCTGTAATTAAAAAGGCTGAGTCTCAGAGCATTAAAGAAGTTACTTTCCAGAAAAATACTCCTGATTTTACAATGAAGTATCTTGTTTGATTTTATAAAAAATTTATGATATAATATATATGTAAGGTTGAGAGATAAATAATCTCTCCCTTATATGCCGGTGTGGTGGAATGGTAGACACAAGGGACTTAAAATCCCTCGGTGACAACACTGTGCGGGTTCGAGTCCCGCCACCGGCACCATTAAACAATAGTAGCTAACGATAGTTGAATAGACGGGTCGGGGCTAACATAGAAAGGTTAGCAGGTAGTGCAGCGGTAGGTAACAAATCCGCAAGTCGAAATGAGTCGGGAAAACCGAATGATACGGCTTAGATGTTTTCCTCATTTGAGGTTTGGATGGAGATTTTAGGCGAAGGATAACAACCTTTGACTGCCATCCTGTAAAGCGACCATGAAACCGGGTCATAGCTGCCATGCTATTGTTTATTTTTAATGTGCGGGTTTAAGTCCCACCACTAGTATTAAATCTATCCCTTTAGCTTAGTGGAATAAAGCGCGTGACTACGAATCACGAGACCGGGAGTTCGAGTCTCTCAAGGGATGCCATGTGGCTGTAGTTCAGTTGGTAGAACGTCTGATTGTGGCTCAGAAGGTCGTGGATTCAATTTCCACCAGTCACCCCAATTAAATACTCCAATAATTTAAAAAGTAAGAGCTGAAAATTTTGGACATAAAATTTTAATTCAGTAAATTAAAATTTTATATTTAATAGAAAAATTTTTAAATTAAAGGAGAATTTGATATGCCAAAAGCATTAGATATAACAGGTCAAAGATTTGGAAAGTTAGTAGCACTTAAAAAAGTAGAAAGTCGTAAAGGTAATACTTATTGGCTTTGTTAGTGTGATTGTGGTAATCAAAAAGAAATTCAAACTAGCCATTTAACTTTAGGATAGACTAAATCTTGTGGATGTTTAAACAGAATAAAACCTAAAGAAGAATTTTGCTTAAATTGTAAAGTAGAACTTCAAAAAGGATAGTATAAATATTGTTCTATAAAATGCTAGCGAGAATATGAAAGAAATATTTATATCGAAAAAGTTAATAATGGTGAAGAAAATGGATTAAAAAAGACTGGTAATACTTATAAAATTTCTGATAATATTAGGTCTTATTTATTATAGAAATATGATAATAAGTGTTAGAAATGTGGTTGGGGAGAAATAAATCCTATTACTGGTAAATGTCCATTAGAAATTCATCATAAAGATGGAGATAAAACCCATAATGAATTGGATAATTTAGAATTATTATGTCCTAATTGTCATTCATTAACTTCTAATTATAAATATTTAAATAGTAAAAAATTTCAATTATCTTAGGAAATAATTTTAGAATAATATGGGGTCGTGGCCAAGGGGTAAGGCCGGCAACTTATCTAAGACTAGTTTAAATGGTAAAATAGTCTGTGCGCAAGAAAGATGTAAGTTCAAATCTAACGTCTTAGGCCAAATTGCCAAATCGTTGGTTCGAATCCAACCGGCCCTACCATATTAAAAGGCATAAACAGCAAATAATTAAATATTTTGCCATTTTCTTTTAAGCGAATGACGCACCATTTCATTATGCCTAGTATATACTTCATTAGCTCAATGGACGAGAGCATCTGATCTCTAATCAGAGGGTTTGAGGTTCGAGTCCTCAATGAAGTGCCAATTTTTGATTTTATAAAAAATTTATGATATAATATTTATACAAGATAAAGAAAGACAGTATCAGCAATTAATGATATTTGCTTTGGGAGCCGGAAATTATAGGTTCGAATCCTATATCCCCGACCAATTTCGGGGATTAGTTTAAATGGATAAAACGCCGTTAAAAATCTGTCTTGTGTATGCCGAAGTCATATAACGGTTAGTATGCGGAACTGATAATTCCGTCATGTTGGTTCGATTCCAACCTTTGGCACCATTATTCCAACAGAAAGGAATTTTAAGATGAAACTTACAAATATTTCTCAGGTTGAAGATTTTATCGCTGCGGTTAATCGCGCACATAGTAATGTATGGCTTGTAAGTCCGCAGGGTGATAGATATAATATGAAATCTGCGCTTTCTCAGTATATTGCTCTTGGAGCTTTGCTTGGTCAGCATGGTGATGAACTTGAGCTTTTCTGTGATAGTAAGCAGGATGAAGGATTGTTTATTGAATTTTTCGTTAAGCATCCTGAAGTCTAATTTAACATTTAAACTATTTTAATTAAAATAGTTTATATCCGGGTGTAGTTCAGTTTGGTAGAACGCTTGATTTGGGAAAAGCGATTTTTATCTTTAAAAAATATGTTAGATATAACTCAACAAAAAGGAACTGTAACAGAATTACATTGTATTTTAGATTTAACGAATCTAGGAATTAGATGTTTAAAGCCTGTTGATGAAAGTTCTAAATATGATGTAGTAGCTGATTTAGGCCAAGGAAAGTTTATTCGTATTCAATGTAAAACTTCTTCTTGGGCAACTGATACAAAAGAAGAAAAAGTAGCATTTACAATTTCTACTTGCTGTGCTACAACTAATACAAAATCAACTACTAGACATAAGTATTCAAAAGATGATATTGATTATTTTTATACTTGGTTTCAAGGTCAAGGATATTTAGTTTCTATCGAAGAAGCAAATGGTTTAACTTTTCGATGGCGATATGAATATCCTGCTACTAACCAAAAGCAAGGAATTCATATCGCTAATGAATATAAAATTGAGGAGGTCTTAAAGATAATCTAAAATTTTCCTGGATCAAGAGGCCGTGAGTTCAAGTCTCGCCACTCGGACCATCAGGGTTCTGTTAAAGATACTTAATTGAAAAGAATTGATCTCCCTGAGTAGATTGGTATTGGAATGAAAAAATGAGGTCTAGATGACACAGATAACCTCCCCTGAACCATCCCTTTTGTTAGTAAGCTATCAGGGTTAAATAACTAATATTAAAGATACACACAGCAAATATTAGATAAAATCTATGTGTTATTGGTTCAAGTCCAATATTATCTCTGTTTAAGATAATTCGTCCAAATAGTAGGGCAATAGCTAATTTATTTAATGTGTCTTGTAAATTTGAATTTTTAAAAAAAATATTATATAATATATAAGTAATCAATAAGAAATTATTAATTACTTATAATATAGGAGGCTAGAACAACGGTTAGTTCGTCAGGCTTTGACCCTGAAGATAGGGGTCCGATTCCCTTGCCTCCTGCCAATATGGGAGAATATTCCGTAGAAGGTAGCGGGCTTGACTGTAAATCAAGTGCCTAACGGCTCGGTTGGTTCGATCCCAACTTCTCCCACCAATTAAAAGATTAATTATGAGAAAAATAAGTAAAAATTTATTTGATTTTTTTAAAAATAAATGATATAATATTTATAGAAAATAAAGATATGCGAGATTAGCGCAGCTGGTTAGCGCATCTGCCTTACTCGACAAACTTTTCAGTTTCTTGTTTTTATGACACGAAATACAAAAGAAATCGGTAATTTAACTGAATTACAATGTATAACTGGTCTATATGAATTGGGTTGTGATATATCTTTACCTTTCGGTAATAGTCAGAAGTATGATTTAATTATGGATTATAAAGGAAAGCTTTATAAGGTTCAAGTTAAACACGCAAAAGATGAATATACTTTAGGTGAAATAACTCATTTCTCTTTTAAGACTCGTTGGCAAGGTCATAATGCTAATGGATATACTCAAACTTCATACACCAAAGATGATATTGATTTTTTCGCAACTTATCATCGAGGTAAAGTTTATTTAATTCCTGTTGAAGAATGTAGCGGAGCAACAAAAACTATCCGTTATGTTCCACCAAGAAATGGGCAACGGATAGGGATTAACTTCGCTGAAGATTATTTAGCGGAGGAGGTGTTGAAGAAATTGTAAGAGCATTGTTAAGTAAAGCAGGAGGTCACTGGTTCGAGTCCAGTATTTCGCACCACATGGTGGTTATTCATTCATTCCTTTCTTTTAGTTAAAAACACAGACGCATACAGCAAAAACACAAATTTTGTGTATTATCGGTTCAAGTCCGATTCCGCCGTCCTTTGGCAGATAGTTTAATGGTTAAACAACAAAAAAAAATGCGTCTTGGTGATATTGAGGGGTAGCATAGCGGCAAATGCGCCGGTCTCTAAAACCGGATAAGTGGGGTCGGCACCCACCCCCTCCGCCATAAGTAAAGCCATATGTTCAAAGCATTGATAAGACTTTACTTCGATAGGACGTAGGATTAGAAGTGTCCAGCGTTTAAAGATTGATTTGCGATCGCGAGGTAGATCTTTGGTCAAAAGACACACTATCGGGGTTTGAAGATAAACCTTAAAATCTTCGCCATATGTTGAACTCTTTAATAGTGACATAATATAACCTTTGGGATATATTTATTTCACATCAACAGTGTATTTTATTCCTAATAGAGTATAAGAATAACGTTCCAATACGAAACATTGGTGAATAATAGGATATAAATTTAATTAATTAATGAAGATGTTTGGATCATATGTTTATTAAAGTAATCATCGGTGAAATGGCAGTAAGATTTCCTATTTAAATCTAACCAAACTGAATACTAAAATCGAACCGAGAAAAGACTCTGTGAAATAAATATTGTAAATTCTGATGGATAGCTTAATGCTTGATAGGAATGGGTTGGACAGCATAACGCAACATATGTGTTAGCGGTTATGGAGTAAGAATTTACAATATTTAAAGTAACAGAGTCTTTTTGTTTTATATAAAAAGTACGGCAAAGCTGCTCCGGCCGATGTCAATCGCAC
>Ga0256871_1000380_pt1 | contig 17941 bp, 13 predicted proteins | sample RumenRJG_07RNA_FD_185439 | JGI IMG/M metagenome (GOLD analysis project Ga0256871, IMG submission 185439) | Metatranscriptome of bovine rumen microbial communities from Lethbridge, Alberta, Canada - Rumen RJG_07 (Metagenome Metatranscriptome) | ecosystem: Host-associated > Mammals > Digestive...
CCGGCCTGAAAAATTTAGTTTTCCCTACTATCGATTAGTACATTCCCTGCTGCTGTGCTGCAGCTGCTGCGGCTGCATCAGCCTTAGGATCCTTGATATCAGCTACTGCACTCTCTGTTGTAAGGAGTGTGCTTGCTACTGAGCATGCCTGCTCAAGAGCTGTACGTGTAACCTTTACAGGATCAATGATGCCGTTGTCAACCATGTTGACATACTTCTCATTGTAAGCATCGAAGCCCTCACCATCTTTAGAATTCTTTACATTGTTGATGATGACTGAACCTTCAAGTCCTGCATTGTCAGCGATGTAGTAAAGAGGAGCATCAAGAGCCTTGAGAACTACATTAGCACCTGTCTTCTCATCACCATCAAGTGACTCAGCAAGCTTCTCAACATCCTTCTCAGCATGGATGTAAGCGCTTCCGCCTCCTGCGATGATACCCTCCTCAACGGCTGCCTTTGTAGCGTTGACAGCATCTTCCATTCTGTACTTGGCTTCCTTCATCTCTGTCTCAGAAGCAGCACCTACACGGATGACAGCTACGCCGCCAGCGAGCTTAGCGAGACGCTCCTGAAGCTTCTCTTTATCGAAGTCTGAAGTAGTCTCTTCAATCTGCTGTCTGATCTGGGCAACACGGGCCTCAATATCCTTCTTGTCACCTTCGCCATCAACGATTGTTGTATTCTCTTTTGTGACCTTGACACTCTTTGCACGTCCGAGCTGATCCATTGTAGCATCCTTGAGCTCAAGACCAACCTCAGATGAAATAACTGTACCGCCTGTCAGAGTAGCGATATCCTGAAGCATTTCTTTTCTTCTGTCGCCATATCCAGGAGCCTTGACAGCTACTACATTGAATGTTCCACGGAGCTTATTCAGGATAAGTGTTGTAAGAGCCTCACCATCAACATCCTCAGCGATGATCAGAAGCTTTGCGCCGTTCTGTACGATCTGCTCAAGGAGTGGAAGGATCTCCTGAATATTAGAAATCTTCTTATCTGTAATGAGAATATATGGATCATCAAGAGTAGCTTCCATCTTCTCATTATCTGTTACCATGTATGATGAAATGTATCCTCTGTCGAACTGCATTCCTTCTACAAGGTCAAGCTCGGTCTGCATTGTCTTGGATTCCTCGATAGTGATTACACCATCATTTGAAACCTTCTCCATTGCATCTGCAACCATCTGTCCGACTTCTTCATTGCCGGCTGAAATAGCTGCAACCTTAGCGATCTGCTCTTTGCCTGATACCTTGTCAGACATCTTCTTCAGAGACTCAACAGCTGTATCACAGGCCTTCTTCATTCCTTTACGAAGGATGATTGGATTAGCACCTGCAGCGAGGTTCTTCATGCCTTCCTTGATCATTGCCTGAGCAAGAACTGTAGCTGTTGTAGTACCATCACCAGCGACATCATTTGTCTTCGTAGCAACTTCCTTAACGAGCTGTGCGCCCATGTTCTCGAACTCATTATCAAGCTCGATATCCTTGGCGATTGTAACACCATCGTTTGTGATTGTCGGAGCACCATAGCTCTTATCAAGAACTACGTTTCTTCCTTTTGGTCCAAGGGTTACACGAACTGTGTCAGCGAGCTTGTCAACGCCGGCCTGAAGTGCCTGTCTTGCGTCAGCACCGAATTTAATATCTTTTGCCATGACTATTAATCTTCCTTTCTATTATTACTCAACAATAGCAAGAATATCATCCTGCTTTACAATAATGTACTCTTCATCATCAAGCTTGACATTGGTTCCGGCATATTTGCTGTAAACAACCTTCTGTCCGGCCTTGACCTGCATTGTGACATCCTTTGTTCCAGGACCAACTGCAATGACACAAGCCTCCTGTGGCTTCTCCTTAGCGCTGTCAGCAAGGATGATGCCTGACTTGGTCTTCTCCTCAGCCTCTAACTGCTTCAAAACTACCCGGTCTGATAACGGATTCAGTTTCATGATGAATACCTCCTTGTGTTAATATATTATCCTTTTAATCTTGTTAGCACTCAATTTGGTGGAGTGCTAACCAATTGACTATATAATAGTTTTTTGTGCGCGGGTAATCAACTTTGAAAATCGCGTAGTTTTCTTCATTATTCTAAAAAAAATAAGGAGTATTCTTCTGAATACTCCTGTTTTCTCAAAAATCAAAAAATAATTATTACGGTCATAGCGGCCACATCTGCCTGAACAGGCGCTTTCCGGTATCAGTCTTAAATATCTTTTCGAAGGCATTTTCCCTTGCCTGCATATCCATATCGTCCTCATATATATTCACGAGGAAATCAGCCTCTACAAGAATCTGATAATCTATGCCGTCTATATTATTATAGGTATGATGATGTCCGACCAGATATGCTACCCGGTTTACTACCTCATCAGAAAATCCCATATCACGAAGCAGCTTCACTGCCTCTGGTGCTCCGAGCTTCTCCTGCAGCCTGCCAGCTGTCGAATGGAAGCTCTTCTCAGCCTTGTGAATGCCGATATCATGAACCATTGCAGCAATTTCCGTGATCTGTCTCACCTTAAGCGGCAGATGCTCTCCAACAGCAATCAGATGTGCATAGTAATAGACCTTGGTGAAATGCTGAATCCTCTTCGGATCACCCTCGTCGTAGTCAGCCATTGCCATATACACATCTTCTATTGATGGTTCTTTTTCCAGAGAGATCTCTTCAGCCTCAAAATCATAGACCTGTCTGTCAGGCACACAGAATCCTATATATGGTCTTGTCTGTCTTGCCCTGAGCGCCTCTCCGGTATCTATATCACAGAAAATCAGATCTTCTTCGGCACCACCACGAGCAAGTACCCTGCCATCAGGGTCCACAACAAGTGAATCTCCGGCAAATGTCAGCTCATTTTCCTCACCGACACGATTGGCCATGGCAATGAAAACATTATTCTGATATGCCTCAGCAATGATCTCAGCCTTGAATACATCAAGCGGCTCTGAAGTCAGATTGGCAGTCGGGATCAGTATCAGCTCAGCACCGGCAAGAGCGCAGGCCCTGATACTTTCCGGAATATGCCTGTCGAAGCAGATCACTACACCTATATTTCCAAAGGGGGTCGGAAACACACGGAAAGGCTCCTCTGACGGATGGTAGTAATCACCCTCGTAGAAATTCTGTGCCGTGAAAATATTATGCATATCGCTCGTTCCTACAAGCCTGCCTGTCTTCTCGAAGAAGTATGATCTGTCAAAAAGCTTTCCTTCCTCTTCCTTCACATAGAAGTTCGGAACAAGATAGATGTTATTTTCTCTTGCAGCATCAGAGAACTGTGTAAGTATTGATGCATCCTTTTCTATAGAAAAAGCCTCCGGCTTTATCCCCATTCCCTCAAGCAGTCGTGACGGATACTGAGGAAAAAACGGAGTAAGCGTCAGCTCCGGATAAAGCAACAGATCAGCTCCGGCCTTCGCCGCCTGAGCCGCAATCACAAGAGACTTCCTTTCATTAACCCTCTTATTGATGTCCATCTGCATCTGTGCAAGTGCTATCTTCATGACTTTTTGCCTTCTGCTTTCTGTACGAACCTGTCATCAGTAACAATAAATCTCTCATGAGTGCCTCTGCCGATAAGACCAGCCTCATCATAGGCTTCCCATGAAAAGGTAAGCTTTCTCCTGTCAACAGCAGTTAGCGTCGTCTTCGCAGTCACCTTCATGCCCTTCGGCGTAGCAGACTCATGCGAAAGAGTCATTGCAGTCCCAACAGTCGACTGTCCGTCTTCCAGCTCAGAAGCCACAGAGCTCCATGCAGCCTTTTCCACAAGAGCTGCCATAGCAGGAGTAGCAAAAACAGGCAGCGTCCCGCTCCCCATATTTATAGCAGTATTTTCATCATTAACAGCAGCACTGGCCTCACCAGTAATACCTTCTTTTAACATATCACAATTTCTCCTTTCGGTTTTTACATATAATAACCAAAAATCACAGTCATTTCAAGGAAGTACAGTAAACCGTTTGAACGGTTATAATGTTAAAAGTATGTAAAATCAAAATTAACTGTTGCAACTGACACCAAAATCATTTAGACTCTATATGTAATTTCCGTGTGAAATCTATGTAAAGAGAGAAGAAAATGAATATTATTATCTTACTGAAACTCATTGGCGGTCTGGTGCTATTCCTCTATGGAATCGAGTACCTGGGCGAAGCACTGAAGAAGGTATCCGGCGGCAAGCTGGAAAAGATCCTCGAGGGCCTGACCAACAACAAATGGAAGGCAGCGCTTCTCGGAATGCTCGTGACAGCAGTCATCCAGTCATCCGGTGCTACGATAGTCATGTGCGTAGGCTTTGTAAATTCAGGAATCATGAGCCTCGAGCAGTCAGTCGGAGTCATCCTCGGAGCCAATATCGGAACCACGATCACAGCATGGCTATTATCCCTTTCAGGAATCCAGAGTGACGCGCTGCTCCTTCAGCTCTTCAAGCCAGAGAACTTCGCACCGATAATCGGACTCATCGGACTCATAATGCTGATGAGCAGCAAGAGGGAGAGACATAAGAATGTCGGTGCCATCCTCCTCTCCTTCGGAATCCTTCTTATAGGTATGAGTTCAATGTCAAGCGCCGTGTCACCACTCGCAGAAAACAAGACATTTACGAGCATTCTCACAATGTTCTCAAATCCCTTCCTCGGACTGCTCGTAGGACTTGGCATGACAGCTATTCTCCAGTCCTCATCCGCATCAATCGGAATCCTGCAGGCGCTGTCCACCTCCGGAACAGTAACTTTTGCTACTGCAATCCCAATCATCATGGGTGAGAATATCGGATCAGCTATCACAGGAATCATCTCATCTGTCGGAGCCGGAAGAAACGCAAAGCGTGCAGCCTGGATGCAGATGTTCTACTGTATCATCAAGACGACAGTCTTCATGACAGTCTTCTATATACTGAATGCGATCATCCACTTCGACTTCATGACAAAGCTTGCGGCCCCTGTTACGATAGCTATTTTCCACAGCGTATTCAATATCGCAGCAGTACTGATCATGCTTCCGTTCTCAGATGTTCTGGTGAAGATCGTAAAGAAGGTATTCCCGATCACAGAGGAGGAGAAAAAGGAAGCCGAAAGCATGCATACCTTCACAATCCTCGACGATCGTTTCCTTTCATCACCGGCCTTTGCCCTCAACCAGTCAAAGACAGTACTTATCGAGATGATGAGACACAGCGATGATGCAATGAGGGATGCAATAAGTCTTCTGTATGATTACGATGAAAAGACTGCCCACGAGGTCGTCCGACTCGAAGAACTTGTTGATGAATACGAGGATCACCTGAATACATATCTGTCAAAGATAGCTACCGGAGACCTGACCGATACCGAGGGACATACACTTGCATCGCTTATCCACTCCACAAATGATTTTGAAAGAATCAGTGATCATGCCCTGAATATCAAGCAGTCCGTGGATAAGATGCAGGATGACGATACCGGATTTTCTGAGGGTGCACTTAAGGAGCTTCACATATTTACAGATGCTGTAGAGGATATTCTTGATACCACGAATAAGGCTGTCAGGAATGATGATATGGAAATGGCAAGGCGTATAGATCCTCTCGAGGATACTATCGATTCTATCAATATGGTGATAAGTGAGCATCATGTACAGCGTCTCCAGTCAGGCGAATGTACTCTCGAGCAGGGAATGTTCCTTTCAGATATCACTGTTGATCTCGAGCGTGTTGCAGACCACTGCTCCAATATCGCAGCATATATTATCTCAGCTTCCGACAACAACTTTGATGTGCATGAGTACTCTCAGAGGGAGCGCGAGGCAAGAAATGAAAGCTTCCAGCTGATGGAGGAGGGCTATCATGCAAAATATGAGCTTCCTGAATATGATCCACAGAAGCCTGTGAAAAAGGAGGAGCCTGAACAAAAGAGGGATAAAGCTGATAAGTCAGGCAAGAAGGATAAGAAAAAGAAGAAAAAGAAGGACAAAAAATAAAAAAGCCGCGGTCCTCAGGGCCGCGGTATTTTTTTGCGTTAAATTATTTTGCGATCCAGCTCTCCCAGTCCTTGATGATCGAGTCATCATCGAAGTAATTGATACGCATCTTCTCCTGCATCTCATGGAGAGTCTGATTCGTCTCAGCAACTGCATGTGCCGTACCAGCCTTCAGGATATCATAGACATCAGGAATCCTCTTCTCCCACTGATGACGATTCTCACGGATCGGATCAAGCACACGGTTAAGTACCTTTATCAGGAATTTCTTGCAGTCCATATCGCCCAGACCACCCCTGGTATAATGAGCCTTCAGTTCATCGAGATTCTCATATTCCGGCCAGAACTGTCTGAAATCATCATCGGTGCAGAATGCATCGAGATAGGTGAATACACAGTTGCCCTCGAGATGTCCCGGATCATCCTTTCTCAGATGCTCGGGATCTGTGTACATGCTCTTTACCTTTTTCTCAAGAGTCGCTGCATCATCAGCCAGATAAATAGCATTTCCAAGGGACTTGCTCATCTTGGCCTTGCCATCAATGCCTGGAAGCCTCATGGCTGCCTTCGTATCAGGAAGCATGATGTCAGGCTCTACGAGCACATCACCGTACGTCGCATTGAATCTGCGGACGATTTCCCTCGCCTGCTCTATCATCGGCTCCTGATCCTCTCCTACAGGCACACAGTTGGCCCTGAATGCAGTGATATCAGAGGTCTGTGATACAGGATAGGTAAAGAATCCTGCCGGGATGCCTTCACTTCCCGGCTTGTCAAAGCCACGGAGCGTGATCTCATTCTTGATAGTCGGGTTCCTGGACAGACGCTCAGTCGTCACCATGTTCATGAAATAGAAGGTCATGGCATGAAGTGCCGGAATCTGCGACTGAACACAGATAGTCGTCTTGTCTGGATCAATGCCGACAGACAGATAATCAAGAGCGACCTCTATCATATTGTCCCTGATCTTCTGCGGGTTCTTTGCATTATCTGTGAGAGCCTGGTCATCGGCGATCAGGATATTTATCTCATCGAACTTGCCGCTGTTCTGAAGCTCGACTCTTCTGCGAAGAGAGCCAACATAGTGTCCCAGATGAAGCTTTCCTGTAGGTCTGTCTCCTGTAAGGATAATATTTTTTTTGCTTTCCAAAACTGTTTTCCTCCTGTCACATTTTCTTCAGGATCATTGCCGACATCGGCTCTGAAACTATCTTCTCATTCTCAATATGAGGCTTTGAATCCTGCCAGTATGTAGAGCAGTCCGTATCCGCAAGAAGCTGCCAATGTCCGTCAGGCAAAGAAAGCTTTCTGCTGTATTCTGAGCCATTGTACACGAAGAGCAGATGTCCCGTGGCATCCTTTGCCTGTACGAATACCAGACCCTCAGGAAGGCCGTCCTCACTGCCTCCTGTGATCATATAGTCATCGGCCAGATGATCATCCTTTCTGCATAGGATTGGCAGCTTCTTTCTGAGTGCTATCAGCCCTTTGTAATAATTGATCAGATCTTCATGCTCATACAGCTGATCCCAGTGGACTGCATTCTCTTCAATCGGCGCGTTGTATGAATTCTCATCACCATTTTTGGTCCTGGCACCCTCTTCTCCTATGAAGAAAAACGGCCTGCCCGGAGTCATCAGATATATGGCAGCTGCAAGTCTGTTCTGTCTGAGTCTCCTGTCCTCTGAATCACCGACCGGATGAAGTCCATTAACCTTTGAAAGCTTGTCCCAGAGCGTACGGTTGTCATGGCATGATACAAAGGTAATGCTCTGTGACGGATTTGAGATAATGCCATCTCCGCCAAGGCAGGATGCAATTCCCTTTTTCAGGGTTTCCTCATCCTTTGCTCCATCGACAAATCCTGCGTCATCATCAATAAAAGCACATCCAGCAACAGAATCCCTGATGATATCATTGAAGTAGCCGATTGATGGATCAAGCTTCGTGAAATGTGACTTGTCAGACATCACTGCATCTCCATACGCATGTGTCTGCATGTCCCATGCCTCACCATAGATCAGCTTCTCTCCCTTTCCGAATTCATCATCCAGATGCCTTCTTATATCATTCATCAGGTCTGTATCGAGAAGCCCCATTATATCAAAGCGGAATCCGTCAAAATGATATTCCTTTGCCCAGTACATCACACAGTCCAGTATGAACTTATGAGTCATAGGCATCTCAGATGCCACATCATTACCGCAGTATGATCCTTCTGAGAGACTTCCGTCCTCATTCAGGCGGTAATGGTACCATGGAGCCGTCTTCTGAAGCGGTGTATCAGTCCCGTAGGTATGATTGAATACCACATCCATAATCACACGAAACCCGGCTCTGTGAAGCGCCATAATGGCCTCTTTAAGCTCTCTGACACGAACCTCTCCACGATATGGATCACTGGAGAGACCGCCCTCCGGAGAAAAATAGTTTCTCGGGTCATATCCCCAGTTGTACGGCTCCCCACCTTCAGTACCCTTGAGATTATTAGCAAAGGCTGCTGCCTCGTCAACCGTACAGTAGTCATACACTGGAAGCAGCTGGATATGTGTGACACCCAGATCCTTAAGATATGCAAGGCCTGTAGGCTTCCCATTGTAGCTCGTATGCTGCTTTGTAAAAGCAAGGAACCGGCCTCTGACATCATCAGGAAATCCTCCTGACCTGTCCCATGAGAAGTCCTTCACATGAGTCTCACAGATCACTGTCTCTTCCGTCTCTGCCGGAGGTCTGTCCTCTACCCATCCATCAGGATCGGTAGTCGTCAGATCAAGGATCTGGCCTCTCATACCGTTTACTCCGCATGAGACTGCATAAGGATCGACGGTCTCAACAGTCTCATCCTCATACTGTATCAGATAATCATAGTATTTGCCGGTCAGATTCTTTCTGCTATTGATGGAGAAAACGCCATTCTTCCCATACTGCATGGTATAGTCGGATGTCGGAGCATCTCCCTTTGTACCGTCCTCTTCAGGTGAGCCATGATCAAAAAGCCTCAGATGCACTTCCTGCGCCATCGGACTCCACAGCCTGAAATGTGTGCCCTCATCGTCAATCCAGGCACCAAGCCGGCCTGAATAATTGTATTTTGCTGAAAAAGAACTGCTTGTGTAAAATTCCTTCCATTCAAGTGGTGTACGACTCATAAAAAAATACCCAATACAATAAAACAGGGACGCATGGCGTCCCTCATAACCTCTTATAAATCAGTAAGCCTTGTCTTTATCCGGTCGAGGACTCCTGTAGGAACCGTACCATCACGATACAGATCAGAGAAACTGCTTTCTGAATCCAGCAGAGCTGTCACATCAAGCCATCCCCCGTTCCGGAATTCCTCATCAAATACCGCGAATACCTGTCTGTCCGACAGCAGTTTCTTCAGAGGAATATCATCATACTGCATCTAAACAATCTCCAATCAGACTCTCTTCAGATACTCTCCTGTACGGGTATCAATCTGAAGCTTATCTCCTGTATTTACGAAAAGAGGTACCTGAATCTCAGCACCTGTCTCAAGTGTAGCAGGCTTTGTAGCACCTGTAGCTGTATTTCCCTTGAGTCCCGGCTCTGTATCTGTAACCTCAAGCTCTACAAAGAGAGGCGGTTCTACGGCGAAGACATCACCATTGTGAGAGCAGATCTTTACCATTTCGTTCTCCTTAACGAACTTAAGGGAATCACCGATATCCTCCTTCGGCAGAGAAATCTGGTCATAGGTCTCTGTATCCATGAAGTAGTACAGATCACCATCGTTGTAAAGATACTGCATATCTCTTCTGTCGATGTGAGCCTGTGGGAACTTCTCTGTAGGACGGAAGGTAGTCTCTACAACTCCGCCATTCTTTATATCCTTAAGCTTGGTACGAACGAATGCTGCACCCTTTCCTGGCTTTACATGCTGGAACTCGAGTATCTGATATACTCCATTGTCATACTCGATTGTGATGCCGTTTTTGAAATCGCCGGCTGTTACCATATCTGAACCTCCTTGATTCTTTTCAAAATTTACTGAAATATTTTACACTATTGCATCTGTAATTGCAAGCTTATTTCTCTTTCATCATTTTCTTCAGTTCATTCATGAATGAATTCACGTCCTTGAACTCCCTGTACACTGATGCAAATCTGACATAAGCAACAGGATCCACATCCACCAGCTTGTCCATAACGATCTCTCCTATGAGCGAGCTTGGTATCTCCCGCTCTTCCCTGGCAAAGATATCCTTCTCGACCTCATTTACGATCTTCGTGATCTCCATTGCAGACACCGGTCTCTTATGGCAGGCAACGAGAATTCCCTTCTCAATCTTCCTTCTGTCATACTGCTCACGACCCATATCCTTCTTGATCACGATAAGAGGGATTGTCTCTACCTTCTCGTAGGTCGTAAACCTCTTATTGCAGTCGTCACAATGCCTGCGGCGTCTGATAGAGGTATTGTCATCTGCTGGTCTTGAATCAATGACTCTGGTGTTGTCTGATCCACAATACGGACATTTCATCTTCGTTTTCCTTCTTTCTTATCACACATTGAACCTGAACAGGATTACATCTCCATCCTGAACCACATACTCTTTCCCCTCTGTACGTACCAGTCCTTTTTCTCTGGCGGCCTGCATTGAACCGCAGTCCATCAGATCCTTGTATGCGACTGTCTCTGCACAGATGAATCCTCTCTCAAAATCTGAATGGATCTTGCCTGCTGCCTGCGGAGCCTTCGTGCCCTTGGTAATGGTCCATGCCCTTGTCTCGTCCTCACCTGTGGTAAGGAATGAGATGAGACCGAGAAGTGAATATGATGCCTTTATCAGCTTGTCAAGTCCTGACTCTTTGAGTCCGAGATCTGACAGGAACTCCTTCTTCTCCTCTGGGTCATCAAGCTCTGATATCTCCTGCTCGATCTCAGCACTTACTACAAATACCTCAGATCCGTCTTCCTTTGCGGCCTCTCTTACAGCCTGTACATGTGGATTGGATGCTCCGTCATCTGCCAGATCATCTTCTGCGACATTGGCAGCATAGATTGTAGGCTTTGCAGTGAGGAGATTGTATCCCTTAAGCAGAGCTTCTTCGTCCTCATTTTCACACTCGAATGCCTTGGCCATCTTTCCCTCTTCGAGGAATGGCTTGAGTCTCTCAAGAAGAGCCACCTCAGGCTTCAGAGTCTTATCCATATTGGACTGCTTCTTTATCTTCTGGTATCTTCTGTCGAGAACCTCCATATCTGAGAAAAGAAGCTCCAGATTGATCGTCTCAATATCCCTCTTCGGATCTATATTTCCATCCACATGCACGATATTCGAATCCTCAAAACATCTGACAACATGGATGATTGCGTCACATTCCCTTATATTTGCCAGGAACTGGTTGCCAAGTCCCTCACCCTTGCTGGCTCCCTTTACGAGTCCTGCAATATCTACGAATTCAATAACAGCAGGAATAGTCTTCTTGCTGTGATTCATCTCTGTCAGCTTCTCAATACGCTCATCAGGTACATTTACGACTCCGACATTCGGATCGATCGTAGCGAACGGGTAGTTGGCTGCGAGAGCCCCCGCCTTTGTCAGTGAGTTAAAAAGTGTACTCTTCCCGACATTCGGAAGACCGACGATTCCTAGTTTCATTTCTTCTTATATCTCCTTAAAAATCCTTATATTTACGGGCTTTGCGCGGTGTGCCATTTTGACCGAGTGCCACGGCGAGTACCATGGATTTAAATTTCACATCAAGTTTTATATGACTTTCAGCGCATCAGCCACGAGATCAATCTCTCTAAAAGAAGCCCCGAAATTAGCTTTAATATTATACACTAATTGAGGGGCAATTGCAATGTTACTTCATTTTTCAGTAATGAGACAGAAGCTAGAAAGAAGCCGGGAAAAGGAATTAAAATTCTGATTCAGTGTAATCCTTGTTTGAAATTACATTCATCGTCGTATTTCTCATAGATATCATCCGGCATATCAAACAACAGATCAAGATCACTGCTGCCTGCGATTGCTGTCTGCCTGCTTTTCCTGAATCTTATGCGTCCAGACTACACTCGCGTAGTTCTGACGCACTTCGTCCAGGAGGACCTGCCGGTTATTTTCTTCCATTGATTATCTTTTTTCCATATCCTTAAGTATTACTTCGGTTGCTATAACCATAATTGAAAATCTTTTTCCTTATTCCACACCCAGCGCCTTGAACACCGCATCCTCCGCACTCTGGTAGAAGATTATCTGGAAGCTGCCCATTAGTTCCGGCGGCACAGTTCCCATATCCGCTGCTGACGTAATTGGAAGCAGAATCTTCTTGGCCCCGCTGTCGAGGCAAACCTGCAGGGTATTCGCCAGTTCATCAACCTTTATCATTGATCCAGCGATACTTATTTCGCCGAGGACGGCAAGAGAGCTCTGTGTCGGACGATTTAATGCAATCGAACAGATAGAAATAACCGTCGGCAAAGCCAGTTTCTCTGTAATGCCAATCCCCTGTAAATCCTGATAATTGATGTTGTAATCCTTCGAAGTCATGCTGATGGAACCGCTGATCCTGTTGGCATTGGCTTTCAGAAAGTTGAACGCCGTATTCGTAGCTTCCTTTGCGTCGCGATCACTTCCGAGACCGGTGCAGACAAGTTTTCCTGTTCCGGGAAGCATCTGAGATTCCAATCGGAATACTCCAATCATTCCACTCTTACCGCGGGAAACTGTGTAAACCTGACCCGGATTACAGATTCCTTCCGGGATCAATTTCCCACCGCCCTGCTCTGGCACGGATATATATTTTTCCTCAAATGTTTCATTATCGATATAGCTGAAGTTCACATCGTAGAATTCCATGCCGCCAAGCTTCTTGAGCTGCTCTTTCACACGCCGACGCATTTCAAGAGAAATCTTCAGAACTTCCTCAACGTCATCCTTCGTGAATTCGCCATTCGGGTACATCAGCTTCAAGTACCCGTCAACCATTCGGCGCACGGCAATCACATCACGCTGATTCAGATTCTTTCCGAGACGAAAGTAATGATCCAGTGCATCTCCGAGCTGCTCTTTTCGCATCTCCCGGATCCATCCGGCCAGGTAATCAGTGATAAAGCCGTAATCATCCGTAAAATGCTCCGGACGGAATTTCGGCACTTCCCATCCCGGCAGATAACAGTGAATACGGTCTAGGAATGCTGTATCGGTTCCCATCTCCGGTGGGAATGGAGCAAAGAGGCTCGATGTCTTAAGGAGCACATCCACACTCTGATTGATATTACCGACAAAAACCATTGAGGCGGATGCTGCCTTTTCCTCTTTGCCACGAGCAAAGGATCCGGAAGCCATGTAATCCTTCATAATCTGGATTCCGTCATTATCCTTGAACTTGATCCCGGCAACCTCATCGAAAGCAACGCAGTCCCACAAGCCGACGAGTCCCATTGTCTTTCGTCCCATGTTGTAAAATAAATTTGCAACCGTCGTCTGGCCACCGGAGACAAGAATACTATTCGGTGATACTTCTTTATAGAGATAGGACTTACCGGTAGAGCGCGGACCAAGCTCGCAGAGATTGAAGTTGTTCTCCACCAAAGGAATCATACGCGTCAGGAGAAGCCATTTCTCCCGATAGGTCAGTTCATCCGGTTCCATGCCGATTGAACGCATGAGAATATCGAGCCATTCTTCCTTAGTGAAATCCTTCCGACCCTCTTTCAATCCATCCATATCCACATTCGGGAGCTGTATCGGTGTGAGTTTTCGAATACTGATCGGCGTCAGATCCTTCTGCTTTTTACGCTTTGACTGCAGTCTATCTCCGGAGGGTGAAATGATTTCAGGCACGGCATCCTCGCCGGAATCATACTCCAACTGGACGATGCACCAGATTCCCCCGCAGAGCAGACGGTCATATCGTTCCGGATAATCCTCGCTGATCGGAATCCCGCTCAACCCGAGATTTGAGAATGATGCTTCATATTCGTCATAATGCAAGTTGAGGTCAACGGTGACCATATCAATGATGGTATGACTTCCATGCTGCCTCAGCCTCGACAAAACCTTCTGTGCCTCATCCGGACGGACATAGTTGTCCGCAAGGATCTTCTTCACGTTTTCAATTCCCTGCTCGATAGTTTCTTCGTCATCTGTACTGCAGTACTGGCCGAGAAGAAACTCCAGTACATAAACCGGAACGTTTGCGCCTTCCTTTATTTTCTTCGTCAGGTCCTTGCGCACGATTTTGCCGTCAAAGTTCTTGCGTAATTTTTCTTTTATGATTTCACGGGTGCTTTTATCCCCGGTAACCTGTTCATCCATTTACTGTCATCCTTCCTTAGCTGAAAAAGTCAAAATCATCCACGGCAAAAGCAATGTCAATCTGGAATTCTTCACGTTGCGGCAGCTGCAGACCACTTTCGTCAGCAATCACAAGGTAGTAGCTTTCCGTGCTACTATATTTCATTGACTTCAGATTGAAGCTCACGCGGAACGTTCTATCCTGATTATCGCTTCCGGTACGATCCGCAATGACACGCTGGGTATCGCTGACCTGCTTGCCTTCCGAATCTGTAAAATATAACAGATAGGTGGCCGCTTCACGGTTTGCTCCGACAGCTTCCTTCTGATAGAAGTTCAGTGAGAAGATCATATTGCTGATCTTCCGGCTTGCAGAGAGCAGACTCAGTGTCACCGGCTTTGTATCGTACTTATTTTTGTTCTTCCGGTATTCCGCACTGTCCGTACGCATGTAGTGATAATCGATCACCGGCACAACCATTTCCTGCAGGCTGATACCTCCGTGCACGAAATATAGACCTGGGCCTTTCTTCTTGATTCGGGTATTTCCAATCGGAGCAAAAGCATCATAATTCTCATCATCTAAGAATTTCACTGGTAACAGAAAGTTCGGTCTCGCGCCTTTTTTCGTGATCAGATATCTGCGGTCAACCTCTACATCTTCACTGGAAGCCGTAGTCTTATCGACCTTTGCATCTTCAGAGAGTGGTCTTGCTGTATAAATAAAGCCGTGATCCGATGTGATGAAGATCCGCGTCCCGCTGAATTCATTGACGATGATTCGTACCATGTTCTTGAGCTCACTGATCGTTTCTTCACAAGAAGCAAATACCTTTGTCTCGTCCGTATGGCTTGTCTCATCAATCCGGTTGTGATAGATGTACACGACATCCATTCCCTTGACGAGAGCGCTCCGATCGGCACGTTTCATTTTGATGATGTTTTTATATTGCAGAGTAACGCTCGACGGATCAGCAGATTTCAAAATGCCATCGCGGCAACCAGCGTCCGTCGGCTGCCCATCAGCCAGCACACCAATCGTGCCATTTACTTGTAACGTAGCTTTAAGGTTCTTATGCGGGAGCAGAGCCGCCATGCCGAATTTCGTCACCGTTGGGAAAATGCCCTCACAGGACTCCATCGTAACCTTCGCCTGCGTCTCCTGACGGAGCTCATTTGCCAGAGTGACGGCCACCTCATAACGCATGGCATCAGAAATGATCACAAATACTCGTGTATCCGCATTTTCAACACGCGACCTGTAGAAGTCCCGCTGCTGCGGCACTTCCAGAATTCGACCATACTCTTTCAGATTATCCTTTGCCGCAGTTGCCCAGTTCGTGCCGAGATTATCCAGGTACCAGTTCACATACAGGTTTTCGATACTGTCTGCCACCTGTTTGAACAGATCGTCAAGCTGCTCATTGGAGGAAGTCAATGAATTCAGGAATGCATTCTGGAACAGCCGGTAGTAGGTATCCATGTGATAATAATCACTGATGTATTCCTTCCATACCTTATGCGGCTCCACGGTATGGAATCCAGCAGAATGATCCAGATAGAATTTCTGCATATTGGCTGCCTGCACAACGCCGGTATAATAATTCTCCACGTGCTCGTACCAAAGATACGTCCGCCTCCGGTCAATTACTGTAAGTGCGATATCCGCATCCAGCGTATTATTCACGATATCCGCCATAAAGTTCTTCAAGATGCACTCGTCAATACAAGGGAAAAACTCCGTATTGACAAGCTCTGTAACCGGAAGCTGGCTGAATCTTACCGGAAGGCGCAACTCGTCCTCGGTTTCCCTAGCGAGTCCGTAAAGATCCTGCGCCTCATCTGAATGCATCCACTCAGACATAAAGTCGTAGCAATAGCTCTGATGCGGAATAGAAATGAAGTTATCCAGTCCGACCAGATTGTCCATTTGCATCGTACGTGTAGCGGCTGTCATCAGAATGTGGCAGGAAAGCCTACCGAGATCAGGCGTTTCTTCACGGTATCCGGTGACCTGCGCAACCATCTGCCAGAAGATAGAATCCGCGCCGTATTTCACCAGTGACTGATAGATGCCATTCTGTTCCTGCTCTGTGCCGGCACGAAGTACCGTCCGGATCAGAAGATTCGGGCCGGTATCTTTCACACCGCAGAGAACCGCAATCACAGCCTTATGCAGATGTACAGGCGCAGTAATCTTCTGATTGAGATTTGCCACCTTTGTGCGGTGCGCTTTTGTCTTGAAGAACAGGCGATAGTCCTTCACCGTCTTACGCAGGTTCGCCGTGTTCTCTATGCCCATCTCCTCAAGCCAGATGGAAACAAGATCCGCGCGGAATTCCTCGCTGTAAAGCTGCACCGGCAGAAGCCAGTTCTTTTCATCTGGATATGTGACCGGGCAATAGACACAGAAATTGCTCGTCCTGTCGTCATGCGTCAGGAGCTTCTTGACTTCAAAATTATTCGTATCGTCAAGTGTGATTAGCTTCGCATCCGCCAGCTGAATCTCTCCGCTTTGGATTTTTTCTTCAAAATCCTGATCTTCGTCGTACCAGAAGATGATCCGACGATCATAAAACTCAGGAAGTGGCGCAGCAAATCGTCGGTTTAATTCCTGTATTACTTTATCTGAATCAGGCAGAGCCATAAATCTTATCTCCTTACTTTATCCTTGCAGCATCAGAACCTAATATATCCAATGAAGTTGCAAGTTAGTTTCAAGTTTGTTTTAAATTAGCCTTAGACTGAATTCCGGTTGGGCATGAAACACCTGCTAAAATCAGCCAAGATCAGTATTATTTCGATTCTAAGTTAGTTGCAAGTTGGTCTCAAGTTAGTTGCAAGTTTAAAGCAAAGAACAATCAAAATGACTCTAATTGTTCATAAACCACCTGGCGGCACTTGTTTTTCCTATGCAAATAACCTTTCCGTCTTCTCTCAATTCTCTGATTAAAACCTGTATCTGACTACGGCTCAAACCCGGCAGAACTTGCTGCAATTCTTTGAACGGAGTACCAACAGCGTTGTTCTGATGGATATGCTTCAGAAGCAGTTCTTTATTGGTTTCCCGGTCCAAACCGACACGTCTTGTATGCACACCGGTCTTGCCTGTTGCTGCATAGAGACTTCTGGCAAGTACGTACTTCTTTCGCCCTATATGCTCGACAATACCCATGTCCGTCAGGCGTCCCAGCCTTGACTGCATTTTTTTAGTAAGCGGATGTGCATGGTAAAGTGCATTAATCGTTAAGAAATCCTCCGTAGAAAGCATTTCAGAATCACTTTCGCTAATCCTTCGGATAACAGAAAGCATCTCCTTATCAAGGATCACACCGTTCAGAGTAATATTGACAAAATAATCATCGGTGCCCGTGAAGTCGGGGAGGGCTTTTGCCTCCTGTACACTTAGTTCGAACATCAGGTTCATTCCCTGTCCTGATCGTTCGACCATTCCACAAAGAGACAGCATTTCTGCAATACAACGATTCCGTGGAAGCTGCCTGTCAAGTATATTGTCAAGTGTTATACCGTAGGGTAATCCACCTGGGCTTTCCACAATCAGTCTGTTACGAAACTGTCGTACAAATATGCTTCCACCTGATTGATAATTTCTATGGCTCACCGCGTTCAGGATAGCTTCTCTCACAACACGTTCATTAAAAGTAGGAATATCAAATACAAAGAATCCCTCCTGA
>Ga0256871_1000390_pt1 | contig 17824 bp, 15 predicted proteins | sample RumenRJG_07RNA_FD_185439 | JGI IMG/M metagenome (GOLD analysis project Ga0256871, IMG submission 185439) | Metatranscriptome of bovine rumen microbial communities from Lethbridge, Alberta, Canada - Rumen RJG_07 (Metagenome Metatranscriptome) | ecosystem: Host-associated > Mammals > Digestive...
CGTCTTCAAGCTATTATTTGCGCAGTGGCCTCGACTTTTTTATCCAACTGGTGTAAAATCAGAATAATTTTATGTAAGTTTGATAAGTAAACCTTATATATGTTATCCCAGTTTTTCTATTATTTTTCTTTCACTTAGAATCTTATCGCAATCTATAGCGGATATATTCTGTTCAGGCTCATTGTTAATCTTTAATTCATACTTATTCTCCCCTGCCAGTCTTATATGAACTACGATTGATTCATCTTTAGTGATGAGGTAGAATGAATCTGGGTCATCTTTGTCTGTATTCCCTTTTACTATGACATTAGCATATCTTGGATTGTCATGATCATAGTTTCCATCATTGTCTGTCGGCTGAATAACTCGCCATCCAAGACTTTCAATGTATATTTCCCTATGTTCCACGTCCGAACGTATTTTTGAGCGTAGGTACCAATATCCATTTTTACCTTGTACTATAATCTTTTCTCTTGCAAAGTTCATAACTTGGGGGCAATGAATTATAAAGAAACGCCAGTCATCCGGCTGAACCTGTGAGTTTTTAATGCACATGTCAAAGAATTCATCTGCAGGCAAGTCTTCATAATTACCTATCCAATAGTCTATAAGCTCTTTCAGTTTCACACCATAATATTGTGAGTCATCCTCCTTAATACGTAGATATTGTTTAAGGCTGCGGTCCCGTTGCTTATTGAAGGTATATAAAGTATGGTTAGTCTTGTTCCTATAATCACTGAGTGTAAGCATTGCTGCATAAAATTTGTTCTGGTCCTTTAATTCACCTTTACCGACGATCTGCTTAAAATAATAGTAATATTTCTCAAACTTATTTATGTTGCCATCTGACCAGCTAAGGAGGCTGCATACTTGACCAGTTAAATAGTCATTTTCCTCAACAGTATCCAATACTTTGTTCCATTTAACATCAGCAAGTCGCAGTCTGGCTTTCTTTTTTTCCTCTATCACCCTTTCATTCTCAATTCCTCTGCGGCGATTTACATCAAGATACTTAACCACAAATTCTAGAAAGCTATCGACTTCACCCTTCGAATCCATCTGTGCATATTCCTCTAATATTTCTTGAAGGAGTACCAATGTGTCGTCAAGTGCTTGCAGCTTGTCTATTCTGTCATATCGATTATCGTTAAGGACCGTATTACGGGTAAATCTCATCCAATCTCTGAAGTTTTCCACTGAGTTCTCGTCTACATGAAACTTCCGTGCATATAAAAGCATGGAGTCAAACATAGCAATAGTGTCATAGTTTATGTTGTCTTTCAGGTATGAATCAAGTAAAGTCCCGTCTCCATCAAAATGTATGGCTACTAAATATTTCGAAATGTCTGAATAACGTCCTTTGTTCTTCTCATCTTCATAGATTAGAACATCCATATCAGCCATCAACTCTTTCATGTCAAGGATCCTTTTATTTCCTGTTTTTCTAAATGACATGTCGAGATAAGTTTGCATAATTTGGTCAAAGCCAGTCTCTCCCCATTGAGTTCTTGTCGAGAACACGGGACGAAAATCTTCATATTCTGCCTTGCCTCTTGTTGAGATAAGCAATCTAAGCGCTACTAATCTTTGTAATAATCTCAAATAGTTATTCTCTACTGGAATCACCTTTTCATATTCCTTCGCAAGATCATCACTTATTTCCTGACCCGAATACTCATGTTCTTTATAGTTCTGCCAGAAATAGTACATCCACTTACCGTCGACTTTTTCTCTCCAAGCTTTCTCGAAATCAGTTGAGCCCTTGTCTTGTAATTGAATTTCTTCTTCAAATGTAGATTTGAGTATATCAAACGATGACAGATTCTTTCCTCGAGAATTCATTTTAACATACAATTCATCACTCATTTCTAACTTATCTAAATCTAATAGATTAAAGGTGATGTGGTTGAGGTTAGAATATACTTTGGTTGTGTATGAGTAATTATTTCTATCTATTAGAGACATAACTTCGTCCATAACGACAAGCATGGAATTTACTGACGGATCCTTGCGCCATCCCCATTCAAACCAGTCTTTTGATTTTATAAAGTCCGATAATTTTAGTTCTTTCTTTTGATATTGAACAGCGTTACCATCTTCCTTAAAAAACCAAGCCCCAATGGATATATTGGCATATTCTTTTTGCCATTGTTCTTCCTTATTATCTTCCGCCTCTGACTCTTTTTCTGTCTGACTTGCTATTTCCTTTTTCCATTCATCTATCAAATCACAAGCATAGTGACTAACTAAGGCATTACAAAATTCCTCAGAAGTTATACGTGTGGCATAAGTGAATAGGGCTTGAAGAGGATTACTTGAGTTTCTTAGTATATCCTTTTCTAAGTCTTTTGGACGGAAAATCCAATAAAGCAAGAAGAGTGTTGTTAAACGCTGTTGTCCATCCAATGGCTCAAAGGCATTGTCTCTGTCATATCCATAGACAAAATCCAACTTCATCTCTCTTACTTTACCAAATATAGGCTTTAAGAGTTCATTTATGAAGTTTTTACGAATGTCAGAGACCTTTTTGTTCTTTCTTCCCTCAGCATAATCACGCTGAATCATAGGAATGCGTATCTTTTTCTGACTAATAATGTCTTCAAAGGAATAATCTGTTAGTTTGTCGTTCATAAAATAATAGATTTTAATTAAAGAATACTCCCAACACTTCGCGAATTGCAGCAAGATAATTTCTACGGTCCTCATCCCTCCAACGCATATTCTCAAGTTGGGATGAAGCCATGTCGGATGACGAGTAATATTTTAAAAATAAATTTTTTGTACACATCGGAACGAATAGTCCTTTCTTATCCCGTTCTATGATACAGAATCTTTTGTATGGAAATGGGGCATTGTGATAGCTACGGTTCGTTGCTTGGTCAAGAAGTGCTAAATTATCAATAGTATGTTTATCATCTTCATTATTGAGGCTTGTCATTTTGTCAGAATAATAGTACACGATCTTATGATAGAAAGTGGGAAAATTATTGTTTGTGTCTTTACCTTCCTCATACAGTGCATTTCCTAATGAAATTGCAGTCTTTAGCAAATCCTTATTCTCAGGAGTTTGCTTTTCCATCATAAGCGCCTTAATAACAAATTTTAGCCATCTCAATCTGTCCTCGTTCTCTACAATGTTGTTCTCTTTTTGAGAATCTATATGCTCAATATCCCATCCTTCTTCATTATACTTTGCAAATGGGAAACGAATTCCAGCTCGATTATAAGTCTCAATATTGAATAGTAGGAGAGCCATTCTCAAGTAGCGCTGGTCCCCACTTCCATTACTATAGCGAAGCTCGATAATTGAATCTAACGTGTCATTCCTGCCGAAAGTAGACTTTATCAATTCCTTAAGTTTTTTGATGGTCTTATTTATATCCCAGTTATTGTCTTTAAGCTTCGCATCAGCTATATAAGCGTATATTTCGTAAGGTGTCTTACCATACTTAACGAGAAATCCAATGTAATTGTACAAATTTACATCTTCGTACCAATGCTCAAGACGATAATATACTTCTTTAACTTTCTGCCATAAAATATCAAAGTCATCAATCCCTTGGAGTTCTTCCGGTATCGTATCACTCTCCTCTTTGTCAAATATCTTTTGGAATATACGGTAGGAATAGTCATTATCATAATTGTCAATGGGTTTGTGCGTCAGGAAGTCAAAAAGAACATCTATGCGTGTCTGAATATCTGGATTGTTGTTACTGATAAACGTCCAAAAGTCGTCATCTTCAAATCTCTTTTCCATCTGGTCCCATTCCAAATTTATCTTTTGTAACTGGGATTCATATTCGGGACTATTATTGCGGCTTATCTGACATTTTTTACTCTTTTTCTCTCGGTTAAGGACAAACAAAGCCTTGATAAGTTCCGATGATGTCAAAGAAATCTTGCCTTTATTGAGGTTATTGAAAATCTTTATCGCGTTTAGGTCATCTGAAGAGTCTACAACATACCAAATAAATTTTACTAATTGTTCTCTTTCATTCTTATGAAATATGGCACTAGTAATCTTTGTACGATATATTGTGTCATCGCCAACCATGTTCTTCACTGACTTACTAATAATCCTCCATGCCATATGAACGTAGAACTCATCCATTCCTAAGTTCGGATCTACTTTATCTAGATTTTCGAAATCTATTGGCTGACGATTACTATAAACAACATCATAAAATTTTCCCTTGTAGTAATCTTTATTGTCTGAATCCATTTTTTCATAAAGGACATGAAGAAGTATCAGCATAGTCGTTAAGCGTTGCTGGCCGTCAAGGACCTCATACACTCCATCTCTGATTTTCCTTACGACCAACGGCTGGAGATAATAGCTTTTTTGATTCGAAAGAACAAATTTCTTTAGATCGTCTATCAAGTCTTCTACCTGCTTTTTATCCCATCTGTATCCTCTTTGAAAAGATGGGATTTGAAATTTGAGTGAACCCGTCAACAACTCTCCGACAGATATTGGTTTAAAGTTATCGTTGCTTACCATAAATTACCTTCATAATATTTTTAATTAATTCGATTGAAGCGCCTAATTGAGTATAGGGTAAATATGAACCAAAAAATAAAATTTCCTTTCTGTAATATTATTACATTATAAGGCGAGAAACTTCATAATATAACTTTCTAGACAAAGTACATTGCCTTATTCTGAAAGCGTATAATGTTTTTTTATTTCACCAGATATGTTACTCCGGAGGTTATCAACAATTTACCTTTACGTTGCTGACGAATTGGCTTACCTAAATAGTCATAGATTTTCACGCCTTTCATTGGTAAATCCGTGTAGCATGTTCCATTGGGGCTCCATATTGCAGGGACCTTAGTCCTATCCGGTTTTGTCCATGAAGAAGTATAAATATCACCATTGACTGTCAACGTCGGACGAGTAGAACCGGACGGGCACATAGTTGTCATTGTTTTGTAAGCGTAATAGGCAGGCTTTGGAGATAAGTCTTTATGTACTACGCCGAAATTGTCTTCACTATATGTAGAGTCCAATTCACATGAACGGAACTTATATCAAAAGACTTTGTCAATGCCGTATGCAAAAGATGTGAGATAGAAGCGTGCGACTCTACGTGCTTGCTCCTGCTCTTTATTGACATACCTTTGGGTGCGAAGTAGTGTCTGGATAATGATGATATACTTTTATTTATACCAGCATTTATTGAGATGAACATGACGCTTGTCTACAGGTGGAATTTCCATATAATGATTGTATAGAGACTTAAGATAGCCATCATAATTTTCTGCGCCATAAAATTTGGTATCTTCAAACTTATATAAGGTTGGGGTTCCCATATAGGAAAAAGGCATTGTCTCTTTTACTCCCCAGAACCCATAAAGATTAGAAATCGAATCACCTTTGGAGATAAAGTGCTTGTTTGCGAACTTTATTAAAGTATAGCTCTTTATGTTTGGCATAATTATTTTAGAAATAATAGTCACTAATCTTCTTATGCCATTGTAGTCGCTGACCTTACTAAATCGTATTGCATTTAGCACACCAATCTTATGAACAATATTGTTCTTCGATAGTTTCCCTTTCTTGCCATTAGTGTGATCCAAAGGGAAAATATCAATGTTTATACCAATGTCAGTTCTACTGCCTTCTATCATTCCTGTGCTATCATCTGATATTTTACATGCATCAGATATTATAGAACTATTATACATAGTATTCAACTTGTAAGGGGAGGGAAGTTCTTTCGCAAGAATCTTTAACAGTTTGTCATAGTATTGACGCTCAACTCCAAAGTCCATATCGTCATCCCAGGGTATGAAACCTTTATGACGGATTGCTCCAAGCATTGTTCCTCCAAGCATGTAGTAGGGAATATCATGTTCTCTACATATTTTGTCGAAGACCTTCGCTATGTTAAGCAAGATACCGTGTAATTCATCTAAAGTTTTAATTTCTTTCATCTAACATAATCATTATTTATAGCAATATCCAACATTGATCTCTATTATGCTCCCATTGATATAATCATTGTCAATGCAGAATCGGTATGCATCCACAACTTCATCAACGGATGCGAATTTATGCAAGGCGGTTTTCTTGCAAATATTATTTCTTATCTCTTGTGTTTTTTCTTCTGCCACTCAGTATCTACAAATCCAGGAGCGACAGCATTAATTGTAGTACCTGTTCCATCGAACTCTTTCATAAGACCTTTGGTTAAGGCAACGACTCCGGATTTTGAGACACCATAACCAAGTACAGTAGCATGTGGATATAAAGCCAATTTAGAAGCGGTAAATACAATCCTTGAATTTTGATTGATTTGATGAAATAGTTCTCTAATAATAATATAATGTGAATTTACTGCTACTTCCATCATATCATCCCAATCGGAATCTAATGTAGAAGTAAAGCTGCTCCTTCTCGTTATACTAGCATTACATATAAGGCAATCAAGCTTTAATCCGCTTGCTTTTATTGAATCTATAATGGCATAGGTCTGCAACCTATCTGTTTGGTCAATTTTGCAAACATCAAAAGACTTTGAAACATTAGTAGCTTCATTTGTAAAGGCTTCTGCTGATTCTTTATCATGTGCATAAGTAACAATCACATAATATCCCTTCTTTAAGAGCATCATTGCCACCCCTTTACCTATGCCCTTAGTACCTCCAGTTACTAGAGCTACTTTCCTTTCTTTAGCCTTTTCCCCCCTAAGCGTTGGAGCTTGTAATCATAGCTGTGATTTCCTTCTTTTCTAAAGTCAGCATGATAACGTTCCAAAACTTCATGGAAGACCTCGTCATATTTTGGGATGAACAAGTCGTCTTTGGCTTCCAGATGTTTGATTATCTCTTCAGCAAGAGAAGATGTTTGACTCAGATCCGTCTTCTGACCATTAAAGCTTGTACCCTTTATGCTTCCCGGTGACACATTGAGTATGCGGTTTTTGCTGCCTGCTCTATCGAGTTCAACGTTAACACTTTCGATAAAAATTTTCAAAGCGGCTTTAGTTGCTCCATACAATGAGAAGAACGGAGATGACATAAAACCGGCAATACTAACCATAACACCACAATGAAAATCTTCTTCATTTAGTAACTTGTCATAGAAATGCTTGATGACACGAATTACAGATATTGTGTTGACATTGAAATATTTTGCAATCATCGCTTCTGGCACATCTTTAAACAATGACAATCTTCCGAAACCGGCTGTAATCATTAATCCATCAACGTCTTGCAGTTTATCAAAGATGCTGTAGTCTGAACTTGTTAAGTCAAACTCAAAACTTTCAATCTTTGGCAAATGGTTCTCTGCTGCCAATGGGGCCTTGTCTACTATGTAGACTTTCTCCGTTTTGTCTTTTTTAGCCAATTCGGTTGCTATTGACAAACCAATGCCATTAGCCCCACCAACTACCAATACTCTTTTCATATCTCAGTGAAATTAATTCGTTTTGTAAATTGTTCCATGCATTCAGCCATTTTGATGCTTTCCTTACGTCTGAGACGAGCTGACGATATCCTGTGATTAACGATCATACTTATAAACTCCTGAATCTCATAACGAAGTCCTTCTCCGTCCCAACTATAAAAGAACTTCTTGTTCTTGTTCTGATCCTCATAACGAAGCTCAAAGTAGTCTGTCTTCCACCATGGTGCTGGTACATACGCGTAACCTTTTGTTCCTGATATAACAAGGTTGCCTTCCGTCTTTACCCCTAAGCCCAGTTTTAAACTGCAAATAGCTTTGTCATATCCCAATATAGCCTTTGTATAAACATCTACACCATTTCTCATTCGACTATAAATATTCATATTCTTGATGTCAATGCCGCAAAGTCGAATGATAGGCAACAATGGATATGATCCCATTTCATAAAAACTTCCACCAGCCTGTTTGGGGTCAAGTTCACGGAGTGTCGGGTCTCCCCATACTTTAGATTCGGATGCGTCAACATCAACTACTTCACCTATAAGCCCAGTCTTAATCAAAGTCACAAGATGGTTGAAGGCAGGACAAAATGCAGTTTTGTTGGCTTCAAGAAGAACAAGATTGTTGTCTTCTGCTAATTTGTATAGTTCTTTAGCCTGTGAGCCATCAAGAACTAATGGCGTTTCGCATAATACATGTTTTCCATGTTCCAAAGCATATTTTGTCTGTTTATAATGGTCAAGATGAGGAGTTGCAATATATACTGCATCTGACTTATCTACAAGATCTTCAAAAGAACAGAATTTATTGCATTTATGATTTTCTGCGAAATGTTCCTCTACATACCTGTCAATATCAAAGACGCCTGATACACTAACTTGACTTACAACTTTAGACTCATTAGGAAACCTATTTGCAACACGACCACACCCAACAATGCCTACCTTTATATCTTGGTCGCGCTCAGCACGAAGCATAGTTGAAGATATGCCTTCTGTTCTAGGAAGATAGACAACTTGGCAATACTCTTTCAGGTAATCGAAATGACCTTCCCAATCTGATCCGACAGTAAAGATGTCAACATCATACTTCTGAATGTCATCTATCTTCTGACCGATATAATCCTCTATTATTATTTTGTCCGCGAGCCCCGTCTTTCTTACAGCTTCAACTCTTTCAAGAACGTTGTTCTTAACATTGAGTTTTCCACGCTCTCTGTCGAAGTTGTCATTGGTTACACCTACTATAAGATAGTCACCAAGGGCTTTTGCTCTTTTCAAAAGATTAATATGCCCTTGGTGGAGCAAATCATAAGTTCCGTATGTAATGACTTTCTTCATCTTGATTAAACTCTTTTCTTCATATATTGTTTAACAACAGGCCTAAACCAACAATGACGGAAGGCTATATAGATAATGCCATACATTTTGTCTTTTAACAAGAAGTTTAACTGCGATTCCTTATAAAAGACAGGATTAATATCTGCACTATTGCGAAGCTTATTAAGTAAGCCAATTATCTTATCCTCTGAATAATCACAACCTTTTATACCTATAGTATGGAGAAGAGATGCTATAGAGCGATACACAATAGTATAAGTGTAAAGGTAATGATTATCTTCGTATATCTTTTGATTGTTGTATGGCTTTAGATAGGAATCCAACTTATTGGGGAAGTTAAAAGCCAATTGAACATTTAACGCATTAAACTTTGATGATGTTGAAAGACCAATATGATAGAGGTGATGATAATAAATATCATGCATAATACCCAAAGCAGGTTTAAAAGAAACGACTCTGCCACAGAAATCTATGTCTTCACCACCTGCTTTATAACTTGTGTCAAAACATAGTTTGTTCTTTTCCAGGAATTCTTTACGGGATAAAGAATCCCAGACACATTGCATAGCGCCATCTTTTAGCAACTGTAAATAATACTTTCCTACTTCATCTCCTCTTAAGATTTGCTCATCAAAGTTAAAATAGACGGTATCAACAATTTCTCCGTCCTTATCCTTAATGACATCATGACCATACTTTACAAAGTCCAAACTATGTTTTTTTGCAAATGTGTATGCAGCCTCGAAGGCTGTTAATTCAGTCTCATCATCATGGTCACTGAAACCAATATATTCACCACGTGCTATGGCGAGGGCGGCGTTGCGAGCGGTACAGATGCCACCATTCTTCTCATGAATAACAACCACACGATTATCTTTAGCTGCATAGTCATCGCATTTCTCGCTGCTTCCGTCAGTGGAGCCGTCATCAACCAATATCAGCTCTATCTCTTTCAAGCTTTGGTTGAGGATGCTGTCTACAGCCGTTTTCAGGTATTTGCCTGAATTATATACCGGCATGATGACACTTACCTTGATCTTTTCTTCTTGCATCTTAGAATAATTTTCTGAATCCTTACTCCAAATTAGGATTACCTGTCCTTTTGACTTCCTCAATTACTTGAAGAAGATATTTGCCGTACTCGTTTTTGAGCATCGGAGCGGCATTCTCTCGCATCTTCTCTTCTGATATCCAACCTTTGCGGTATGCGATGCCTTCTAGGCAAGCAATTTTCAAGCCTTGGCGTTTTTCGATGACTTCAATATAGGTCGAGGCTTCAGCGAGAGAATCATGTGTGCCTGTATCCAACCAAGCAAAGCCGCGCCCTAAAGACAGAACTTTCAGCTTGCCATCATTTAAATATTGCTGATTTACAGCAGTTATCTCCAGTTCTCCGCGTGAGGAAGGCTTTATTGACTTGGCAATCTTCACTACACTATTTGGATAGAAGTACAAACCAACTACAGCATAGTTGCTCTTCGGATGTTCTGGCTTTTCATCAATGCTTAGGCAGTTGCCATCTTTATCGAATTCGGCAACACCATAACGCTCGGGGTCACTCACCCAATAGCCGAAAACTGTTGCCTTCTGCTCCTTTTCAGCAGTCTGGCGGGCTTGGCGTAGAATTGACGTGAATCCACCTCCATTGAAGATGTTGTCTCCAAGGACCAAGCATACATCGTCATTACCAATGAACTGTTCGCCTATAATGAATGCTTGTGCCAGCCCGTCTGGACTTGGTTGTTCAGCGTATTCAAAATGAACACCGAACTGGCTTCCATCTCCAAGCAAGCGCTTGAATCCCGGCAAATCGTAAGGCGTAGAGATAATCAAAATCTCCTGGATGTCAGCCAACATCAGAACGGATATTGGATAATAAATCATTGGCTTGTCGAAGATAGGAATCAGCTGCTTGCTGACGCCCTTTGTGATAGGATACAAACGCGTACCACTACCACCTGCTAGAACTATTCCTTTCATGGGCTATTATTTCTTTATGGCATCCAAATTCTTCATGCAGGTTTGAAGAGAAGCAAGCCAGTATGGAATCTTGATGTCAAACGTTTCCTTAATTTTTGTCTTGTCAAGTACTGAATAGGCGGGCCGCTTCACGGGACTCGGAAATTCGTCACTGTGACATGGTTGTATGTCGCAACGATTATGACCAGCAAGTCGTGCTATCATGATCGTGAAATCATACCAACTGCAAACACCCTCATTACTAAAGTGGTAGATGCCCGTGTTACCTTCGTATTTTCGATTCTCAATGATATCGAAAATTACAGCAGCGAGATCTCCAGCGTAGGTTGGTGTACCACACTGGTCGAAAACCACTTTTAGGGTCGGCTTGGATGCTGTCAAGTTAAGCATCGTCTTCACAAAATTATGACCGAATTCGGAAAACAACCAGGCTGTACGCAGAATGATGAAATTCGCCCCTGTGGCAGCAATTTTATGCTCCCCGTGAAGTTTGGTAAGGCCATACACTCCAGTTGGAGTGCCCATTTGTTTCTCTGTGCATGGTGTGTTGTAAGGATCACCGCCGAACACATAGTCCGTACTTACATGTATCAGTTCACCGCCAACTTCTTTCATCACCTTTGCAAGATTCTCCGGTGCTGTAGCATTGAGGGTCTCCACAATTTCTCCGGCTGTCTCTGCCTTGTCCACATTGGTCCAAGCAGCGCAGTTGATGATACACTGGATGTCGCAGTCTTTTACTTTCTTACGGATAGCCTCTATGTCCGTGATGTCCAGATGCTCATATCCGTCACAAACATCAGTAAAGATATACTTATCTTTCTTGCTGCTTTTGGCAACGATTTGCATTTCGTTGCCAAGTTGTCCGTTAGCTCCCGTTACTAATATGTTCATCGTTCTATAATTAGTCCTACTTATACAAATCTATATTGATATCGAAAGGAGAGTCGAAATCCTTGAGAAGAGGATGCTTGGTATCTTTTTCAGAGAGATTGGCATGTTCTGTAGGAATACGCCAGTCAATGCCAAGATTGTCATCTAGAATACTGATACCTCCATCAGCCTCGGGATGATAGAAATTGTCACATTTGTACTGGAACACGGCTGTCTCGGAGAGGACGGCAAAGCCATGGGCGAAGCCACGTGGGATAAAGAATTGCCGATGGTTGTCTTCCGTGAGCTCAACGGCAACGTGTTGCCCATAAGTAGGTGAGCCTTTGCGAATGTCGACTGCGACATCCAAGACCCGGCCTCGTACACACCGAACCACTTTGCTCTGCGTGAAGGGCGGACGCTGGAAATGGAGACCACGCATCACTCCATACGACGACATGCTCTCATTGTCCTGGCAGAATTCTATGGGCCGCACTTTCTCATTGAACTCATTTTGATTCCACGACTCAAAGAAATAGCCGCGAGCATCACGAAAAAGGCGTGGCTCTATAACCACAACACCATCAATAGAAGTTTTGATAACATTCATAACTATATCTTATTGTCAAGTATTACGTTTCTTTATTATATTTCCTATTTGTCGCTCGTGTTGGCAACATTGATCTGCAAGTTTGTCTTTGAACTATAATACCTATGGATCAATATTTGGTCGGATTGAGAAACGTCCGAGAAGATTCTATAAGGTATGTTTTGCCTGAACACATATCAAATGAATGATGCTCAGCTCATCGGCTCTTATACATATTATCATAATACTTCTGGTAGTCTCCCGATGTGACATTATCCATCCACTCTTGATTATCAAGGTACCAGCGGACAGTCTTCTCTATGCCTTCCTCAAACTGAAGGCTCGGCTCCCAACCAAGCTCTCTTTGGAGTTTGCGGCTGTCGATAGCGTAACGCTTGTCATGTCCAGGACGGTCTGTGACGTAAGTGATGAGCTTTTCGTCCTCGCCTTCCTTTCGTCCAAGCAGATGATCTACTGTCTTGATGAGAACATGTATGATATCGATGTTCTTCCATTCATTGAAGCCGCCTATATTATAGGTATCTGCAATCTTACCCTTATGGAAGATAAGGTCAATGGCACGGGCATGGTCTTCCACATAGAGCCAGTCCCGCACATTCTCGCCCTTACCATATACAGGCAGAGGCTTACGATGGCGGATGTTGTTGATGAAAAGCGGGATGAGCTTCTCGGGGAACTGATAGGGCCCGTAGTTGTTTGAGCAGTTCGTCACGATGGTCGGCATGCCGTAGGTGTCGTGGAAGGCGCGCACGAAATGATCGCTGCTGGCTTTTGACGCTGAGTAGGGAGAGTGGGGGCGGTATTTCGTCTCCTCGGTGAAGAACTCCGTGCCGTAGGCGTGGTGGTGCTCACTGGAAGCCTTGGTGGTGAACGGGCTCTCCACGCCCTCGGGATTGGTCAGCTCCAGAGCGCCGTAGACCTCGTCGGTGGAGATATGGTAGAAACGGCAGGGAACATCCTCGCCCTGTTTGTTGATGTGCCAGGGTGTGGGTTGCTCCTCCCAGTAGAGCTTAGCGGCTTGCAGGAGCGAGAGCGTGCCCATGACATTGGTGTGTGCGAAAGTGAATGGATCCTTGATGCTGCGATCAACGTGGCTTTCGGCGGCCAGATGGATGATGCTGTCTACCTGTTCGTCCTTCATCAGCTTGAAGAAGTCATCAAAGTCGCAGATGTCCATCTTCACGAAACGGTAGTTGGGCTTGTCTTCCACATCCTTGAGATTGGCCAGGTTACCGGCATAAGTTAGTTTGTCGAGATTGATAATCTTATACTCCGGGTACTTGTTTACGAAGAGTCGAACAACATGACTGCCGATGAATCCGGCACCGCCAGTAATTACAATAGTTCTCTTGAAATCCATGTCGTATTTATTTTAATTTGCCGTATTTATGTATCAAAGCATGTAAATAGCCCTTCGACATCATCTTCAGCTTTTTCATTTTGTTATCATCAAATAGTATAGTGAAGAAAGCCATACGAGATACACGATAAAGTGCTCTTAAAGTAAAATGATGCCTTTGTCCAAGATAAATTCCATTTCGTACCATATAGTAGTATCTAATAGGACTATGATGATATATTTGTCTTTCCTTACCAAGGAAATGCCTTATCTCGCTATGTCCTACTTCATGTAATAAGGATACATCATTAACTTTAATAATTTTATAACCATCCTCTCTCATTGAGAGGCATATATCAAAATCAACTGAGTCTATGAACATCTCGTCGCAGAAGCCACCAACCGCATGCCAAGCTTTAAGATTCATCATAGAAGCTGAGGTTATGCACATCGGAACTTCTTCAATCCCATGAGCATGGTGTTTCTGTTCTTCCAGTTCACCAAAATTTCGATCGACGATCTTGCAGCATAGCATTCCAATCTTAGAGGCATCTGCATATTGAGCGTAGGTCTTAACAAGATTGTATGGAGCTACAGAGTCTTGATCAAGTGTTATAATCCACTCATAAGCTTGAGAATGTGCATATTTTGCTGCTTTGTTTAGGGCCGTTGCGATACCCAAATTTTCATTATTGAAAATACAATGAATGTTAGTATAGGAAGAAACTAAAGACTGTATATCTTCAATGTTGGACGAGCCATTGTCTACTATGACAATCTCATCAACTTGTTGGCAGATAGCATCTATATTTTGTTTTAGACGTTCCTGCTCTGGATTATATGTAACAATTGATGCAATTACTTTCATGGTCTAACAAATGTAACTGTTGTACTATCTTTACGCTCGAAGATTCGCATTATATATATTACTATCAAAGTAAACAATATATAATCCAAGCAATACATATACGCCCAACAGTAAATTCCATTGAATCCTATCTTTACATAAAGATTTAGTAGAACCAACGAAGAAAAATAGTTATACTTTCTATGTGTTGCAAGCCAAAATAGTCCAGAAACTATCGTAAGGAAAATCAAGCCTCCTACTACATTAAAGTCAATATAAGCATCTCCCATTACAGTGTAGTAGACATACATTCTAATACCCGTATAAGTAGAGAGGCCCTCATAGTCACGTCCGTCAAAATATGGTGAGACATCTTTTAGGAAAGTGTAGCCAGTACCATTGAATATGCTAAAGCCGTCTGTATGTTTTGTTACAAACCAACCTGTCTCACCAAAATTCACAAAGCCTTCACCTACATAACGATATATTCCCTGCAAAGCAAGGTCTGATTCACCACCAGATCTTGCAAAAGTCATCACTATCAGAACTACTATGAAAATAGCCATTATGCCAATGCCGAAATAAGTAATTGCTTTCCTTGTCCCTTTACTGAAACTTTTATAAAAGACAATATAGTTAAAAACAAAAACGAATATTGATTGAAACAAGGCACCGCGTCCACCAAAGATAATACCCATCAAAACTGGGTTAATTGCACCTAATCCAACAAGCAAGGTCCAATACCATTTCTTCCTCTGTTGCAAGAAGTAGAAGAATCCAACAGGCATAAAATATTGAAACCATGTAATAATGCCGTTACAGAATCTTCCAACGGTAGAAAGATGGGAACGCATATCCATGGTTGATCCTTGTCGATCAAAATAGACATCAGCCATATTCTGCCCCGACATTTCAATAGCTTTATTGAAATTCTCAATAAAAGGTACAATCGATAGAATTCCAAGTATAATGAAGATTATTGTTAGTACATTCTCTCTTCCAAGTTTGGGTACTACAATATTATCAATATGTTTGTAATGTCTTAATGGATATATTAGTATTATAAATCCAACAAATAGGTAGACTAGGGCAACCCAAGATATATTATGTGTGGCTTCTGTTAAAGTGAGGTATAAATCAGAGTTATAGTAGAAATTACTAAATAAAGCAGAAAGGGCGAATAAGCCCAAAACTAGCATTGCATAGTACTTGCCAGTAGCCTTGCTCTTTAGATTGAATATAAAATAGCCTAAATAGGCCGCAAAGTTCAATGCTAATATTGTATTCATTATTTTATTCTATAATCTTCGAAATTCTTGCAGGATTACCTACGCACACTGAATGGGGGGGGGTGGATCTTGTTACAACACTACTTGCACCTATGATACTACCATCACCAATATGTACTCCTGGGAGAACTACAACATTATCGCCAAGCCATACATTATTACCAATGACTACCGCACCTTTAGACACGAGATTACGTTTCGATGGTGCTATAGACATGTCCAAAGCACTGCTCTCTCCATGGCTATTATCTGTAATTGTGCATCTTCGCCCCATAAGCACATTATCACCAATAATAATCTGCTGGGCCGCCGTAATATGAGATCCCTCTCCGATAGTTACATTATTACCTATTTTTATAGAACCGAGATTATTTGTTGCTGCATTTTTATGTACGGCTAAAATTGAAGACCTAAACACATGAACATTATCGCCTATAGTAATGTGATGAGCATGCCATAATCTTATTGTACGCTCACATCTGAAATTGATGCCACAACTACCAAATAACTGTAATAATCGAGCAGAATAGACTTTATCCTTGAAATTTCTCATTTTTTCTTCCAATTCTATCGGAAAGAATATGCTTGAGATATATGCTATCAATGAAATTATCGTCTTCATTTTCGTTCTATCATCATTTTAAGTTCAGTTTTGTTCAACACAAATCGTACCAAAGTAGCTATGGCATAAATAATAAAAGCAATGTTGATACCGGTCCATATATTGGAAAAAATAAATAGAGCTACCATAAAAAGTTCCATACCTAAATTTTTCCAAACTGAAGCTGTAACGAACATTTTTGAAAGCATTACTTCTGCAACAACACTTCTGAGGATGATTGACAGCAGCATGCATGAAACTACAGCAATCATACTCTTAATAACAAATATAGATATTAGAATACCTAAAGCGCTGAATGCCAGAGCAAGAACATTGCACAGCAAAAGGCTTTTTACATGATTAAGAACTTTAAAAAGTGTATTGCAGAGAAGATTCATCTTTGTATCAAATATGCAAAGAGGCAATAAGAACAAGAGATATTTAGCTGATTCCAAGTATTGAGGCAACCAAAGTTCGACAAGATAATATATCGGCAGGTATAGAAGAAGAACAGTCGGAAATACCAAAGACATAACACGTCTGAACTTTACATAAAACCGTCTAATTCTCTCTTCGTCCCATCGCCTTAATTCTGGGAAAAGTACCAAACTACCTTGTTGTACAAATGTCATAAAGAAGTTGACGAACATAAATGAAAATGATACAACTGAGAAAGCTTTGATGCCCCATTCCTCATCAACCATAAACCTTCCAAATCCTAAAACCAACATACCACAGATATTTGAAAGTAAAAGCACGGAACCTACTTTTATATCTTTGATTAAATGGCTCAAATAGCCATCAGAAGTTTTTAAAGAGAATGTATATGCCAGTATTTCTTTAGTTTTTGTTATATAATAAACCATGCACACTGAATTACATATCATATAGCAAATCACATAGGGCTCAAAGATGTCTATACGTAAAAACAATAAAACGACAATAGAAGAAAGGAAACAAATTGTTGTCAACATTCTTCCAAAAGACATATACTTTATTTCGTTAACTGCTTGTAGCACATACATCAAATATCCCATCACGTTGGCAAGGATGACGTATATACAACTTGTTATAATTGTAAATGAGCGTTCGGCAGTCGCATGATTCATTCCGTAAATGGCAACAGGCAATAAAATTAGTAGCTGCCATAAAACAAACATTCTTAATTGATATCCCAAAAAAGAGTAATTCAGTTTTTTATATTCTTGACCACCTATTTCAAGGTATGTTCCATCTATCATACCGAAAGATAAAAAACCACCATATTGAGTATAGAATATAAATAGTTGCCAATAGCCAAACTGCTCCACTCCCATAAGTTTCGGGATTAGAAGCGACCACAAGACACTTTGTATTAATTGAAGTCCTTGTGCACCAAAAGCAAAAGCAAAATTTTTTTTCAAAGTTCCCATACAGGAATCTCTTCTTTTTTTAGGTTCGTAACTTTATAAAAGCGATAAGATATATGATAGCGTTTTATATTTGGAGGGTCAGGGGGACAGGTACCGACGACCCTCAATGATTGTTA
>Ga0256871_1000404_pt1 | contig 17575 bp, 29 predicted proteins | sample RumenRJG_07RNA_FD_185439 | JGI IMG/M metagenome (GOLD analysis project Ga0256871, IMG submission 185439) | Metatranscriptome of bovine rumen microbial communities from Lethbridge, Alberta, Canada - Rumen RJG_07 (Metagenome Metatranscriptome) | ecosystem: Host-associated > Mammals > Digestive...
AGGAAAGTAAAAAAACACAGAAATCTGCACCTTGTGCCAGGTTTATAATTATGGGCGTGCCCATAAAATAATTCTGGGGGCGGGTTTTGTGTAGTCAAAAAATATACAATAAACAAAGAGATAATGAATGCCAACAGTAAATCAACTGATTCGGAAGCCACGTAAAAAGGTTGTCGTTAAATCTACGGCGCCGGACATGATGGAAAATCCACAGAAACGTGGCGTTTGCACGCGTGTGTACACAACTACGCCAAAGAAACCTAACTCGGCACAACGTAAGGTGGCTCGTGTTAAATTGGCGAACGGTCGTGAAGTAACTGCGTACATCCCAGGCGAAGGTCATAACTTACAAGAACACAGCGTTGTTATGATTCGTGGTGGTCGTGTAAAGGACTTGCCGGGTGTTAAATATCACATCATTCGTGGTGTATTGGATACCAAGGGTGTAGAAAGCAGAAAACAAGGTCGTTCTTTGTACGGTGCAAAAACGAAAAAATAATAATTAACCTAAAGTAATCTTGTCCAGTAGGGGCAGGGTGAATCTAACAGATATAGGAAATAAAAATGTCAAGACGTAAAGCTGCAACAAAGCGTGAAATTTTGCCAGATTCCAAATATAACAATCTGGTTGTTGCAAAATGTATTAATGTTGTAATGTGGGACGGCAAAAAAGAAGTTGCCGAAAACATTGTTTATGGTGCATTGGATAAATTAAAGAAAATCGCAAAAGACGGTAATGAATTGGCTGCATTTTTGGAAGCAGTCGATGCCTTGAAACCATCTGTCGAAGTCAAAGGACGTCGTGTAGGTGGTGCAACTTATCAGGTTCCAGTAGAAGTACGTCCTGCGCGTCAACAAACATTGGCTTTGCGTTGGTTGATTGGTTATGCACGTAAACGTGGTGAACGCAGTATGGAAGACAGACTGTTTGGTGAATTACGTGATGCTTTGAATAGCACGGGTGGTGCATTCAAGAAAAAGATTGATACACACAAAATGGCGGATGCGAACAAGGCGTTTGCACACTTCCGTTGGTAATCTACAAAGAAAGGAAAGAAAAATATGTCTGTCGGAAAAACAGCCCCCTTACATATGTACCGCAATATTGGGATTATGGCCCATATTGATGCGGGTAAAACAACAACATCAGAGCGTATCTTGTTCTATACCGGTAAAACATATAAAATCGGTGAAGTGCACGATGGTGCAGCAACTATGGACTGGATGGCCCAGGAACAAGAACGTGGTATTACGATTACATCCGCTGCAACGACATGCTTTTGGCGCGACCATCGTATCAATTTGATTGATACTCCGGGACACGTGGACTTTACAATGGAAGTGGAACGTTCTTTGCGTGTTTTGGACGGTGCTGTTGCGGTATTTGAATCTGTATCTGGTGTTCAACCACAAACAGAAACAGTATGGCGTCAAGCCGATAGATATAATGTTCCACGTATTTGCTTTATTAACAAGATGGATCGTATCGGTGGTAACTTCTTCCGTTGTGTTGATATGATTCGTGAACGTTTGGGGGCAAATCCATTGGTATTGAATTTCCCAATTGGTGCAGAATCTGATTTCCGTGGTGTTGTTGATGTGTTGGAAATGAAGGGACTGGTTTGGGAAGATGAAACTGGTTCACATCCTGTTACAATTGAAATTCCAGAAGAATTAAAAGCAAAAGCCCAAGAATTACATGACAAATTAATTGAAGAAGTTGTGACATTGGACGATGCTGTTATGGAATCATATATGGAAGGTAATATTCCAGATCATGACACAATCAAAAAATTGTTACGCAAGGGTGTGATTGCTCAAAATTTCGTACCAGTGTTGTGTGGTACAGCGTTTAAAAACAAAGGTGTTCAACCATTGTTGGATGCAATTGTTGATTACTTGCCATCGCCTTTGGATGTTCCTGCAATTAAGGGAACCAAGATGGACAAAGAAACAGTTGCAGAACGTCATCCAGATCCAAAAGAACCATTTAGTGCATTGGCATTTAAAGTTGCAAACGATCCTTTCGTTGGTAACTTGATGTTCATTCGTATTTATTCTGGTAAATTAACAGCTGGTTCTTATATCTATAATTCTAACCGTGATAAACGCGAACGTGTTGGTCGTATGTTGTTGATGCATTCAAATCAACGTGAAGAAATCAAGGAAGCTTCGGCTGGTGATATTATCACATTGGTTGGTATGAAAGAAACAATTACAGGTGATACATTGTGCGATGAAGCAAATCCAATTATTTTGGAAAACATCCATGTTCCAGAACCTGTTATTTCTATCGCAGTTGAACCAAAGACCAAAGCGGACATTGAAAAGATGTCTTTGGGTCTGCAGGCATTGGCAAAAGAAGATCCTTCTTTCCGCGTTTCCGTTGATGAAGAATCTGGTCAGACTATTTTGGCTGGTGTTGGTGAATTGCACTTGGAAATTTTGGTTGACAGATTGTTACGTGAATTCAAGGTTGATGTTAATGTTGGTGAACCACGTATTGCATACCGTGAAACATTCCGTAAACCTGTTACCGAAGAATATACACACAAGAAACAGTCTGGTGGTTCTGGTCAATACGCACAAGTTAAGATTGAATTTGAACCATTGGAACCAGGTAAAGGTTATGAATTCGAAAACAAGATTGTCGGTGGTGCGATTCCAAAAGAATACATCCCTGGTGTAGAAAAAGGTTTAAAGATAGCACAACAGACAGGGGTTCTGATTGGCTATCCGACTGTAGATTTCAAGGCAACGTTAGTAGATGGTAAGTATCACGAAGTTGACTCTAACGTGCTGTGCTTTGAAATTGCGGCGCGTGCTTGCTTCCGCGAAGCGATGAAGAAGGCGGCGCCAAAATTGTTGGAACCGATTATGAAACTTTCGGTCAATACTCCGGAAGAATACGTCGGGGACATCATTGGCGACTTGAACAGCCGTCGTGGTCAAATCAATGGAATTGAAACACAGTTTGGTAACCAGTTGATTTCAGCATATGTTCCATTGGCAAACCTGTTTGGCTATGTCAAGACATTGCGTTCTTTGTCGCAGGGACGTGCAAATCCGTACATGGAATTGTCGCACTATGATGAAGTTCCACAGAACGTCGCAGATGAAGTTATCAAGAAACTGACAAAATAAAATAAAAAAAGATTGCGATTTTCAAATTCTGGTTTATTATATATCAGAATTTGAATTTCAAAATCGATTAACAAAAAAGCCCTAAGGAGAAAACTATGGCAAAAGAAAAGTATGTAAGATCAAAGCCACACGTTAATATTGGTACTATTGGTCACGTTGACCACGGTAAAACAACATTAACTGCTGCTATTGTTCATTACTATGGTATTGGTGCTGATGCCCAGAAAGGTGTTAATGAAATCGATAGTGCACCAGAAGAAAAAGCACGTGGTATAACAATTAATACAGCACACGTTGAATACGAAACAGAAACACGTCACTATGCACACGTTGACTGCCCAGGACACGCGGACTATGTTAAAAACATGATTACTGGTGCCGCTCAGATGGACGGTGCTATCTTGGTTGTTGCTGCAACTGATGGTCCGATGCCTCAGACACGTGAACACATCTTGTTGGCACGTCAGGTGGGTATTCCAAAAATCGTTGTTTATTTGAACAAATGTGATTTGGCAAACGATGCTGAATTGTTGGAATTGGTTGAAATGGAAATTCGTGAATTGTTGTCTGCAAATGACTTCGATGGCGATAATGCTCCTATCATCCGTGGTTCTGCGATTTCTGCATTGGAAGGCAAAAGCGACGGTTTTGGTAAAGAATCCATTGATGCTTTGTTGAAAGCATGCGATGAATACATCCCAATGCCAGAACGTCCAGTTGATAAACCATTCTTGATGCCAATCGAAGACGTATTCAGTATCACAGGTCGTGGTACAGTGGTTACAGGTCGTATCGAATCTGGTACAATCAAAGTTGGTGATGAATGTGAAATCGTTGGTTTGCGTCCAACACAGAAAACAACAGTTACTGGCGTAGAAATGTTCCGCAAATTGTTGGATCAAGGTGAAGCCGGTGATAACGTTGGTTTGTTGTTGCGTGGTACCAAGAAAGAAGATGTGGAACGTGGTCAGATTATCTGCAAACCAGGTTCTATTACACCACACACAGAATTTGAAGCAGAAGTTTATATTTTGACGAAAGAAGAAGGTGGCCGTCATACAGCATTCTTCTCTAACTATCGTCCACAATTCTACTTCAGCACAACTGACGTAACAGGTACAATTACACTGCCAGCAGACAAAGAAATGGTTCTGCCAGGCGATAACGTTCGTATCACAGTTGCATTGATTGCTCCTATTGCTATGGACGAAGGTCGTCGCTTTGCTATCCGTGAAGGCGGACGCACAGTTGGCGCAGGTGTAGTATCTAAGATTATCAAATAAGAAAATAACCGGGTCGGTGTAATTAGGTGAAAATTCCTAGTGATTACCGGCCCGAAGCAATAAGGAAACGAATAATGGTACCAGCATCTAAAATTCGTATCAAGTTGATCGCGTTTGATCATAGAGTCTTGATGGAATCAGTAGAAGAAATTGTCAAAACAGCCAAACGCACCGGTGCAGATGTCGTTGGGCCTGTTCGCTTGCCGACATTGATTCAGAAATTTACTGTTAACCGTTCACCACACGTTGATAAAAAATCACGTGAACAGTTTGAAATTCGCAATCACAAAGCGGTTGTGGATATTGTTAATCCAACCCCTCAGACAGTGGATGCATTGATGAAGTTGGATTTGGCGTCGGGTGTAGATGTAAAAATTAAATTGTAAAACTTGTTAGTGTTGGTGTGGGATGCAATTATAAACATACCAACCTCTGACATAAATAAAGGCAAAATAAAATGAAACGTAGCGGATTAATTACAACAAAAATGGGAATGACACGTCTGTATGATGATGCGGGTGTGGCACATCCTGTAACTGTTTTATCTGTGGGTGATTGCACTGTTATCGGCAATCGTACAATGGATAAAAATGGATATATTGCAAATATTTTGGGATTGAGAGAGGCGAAAACAAAGCATGTTGCAAAACCACAGGTTGTTGCAGCAGAGAAAGCGGGTGTAAAGCCTTATCGCAAGGTAGTTGAATTCCGCGTTAGTGATGATTGCGTGATTCCAGTTGGAACAGCATTGTCAGCAGAACATTTTATTGCCGGACAATTTGTTGATGTCCAAGCGACAAGCAAAGGTAAAGGTTTCCAGGGTGCTATGAAACGTCATAATTTTGGAGGTAAAGAAGCATCTCACGGTGTATTAAAAGCACATCGTTCCATCGGTGGTACAGGTATGCGTGAATGGCCAGGTCGTGTTTTGAAAGGTAAGAAAATGGCTGGTCAGATGGGTAACGAAACTGTAACTGTTCAGAATTTGAAAGTTTTTGGTGTAGATGCATCAGAAAATTTGATTTTTGTCGAAGGCGCAGTTCCAGGCAGCAACGGAACATTTGTATTGGTTACAGATGCTATTAAAAAAGAACAACAGAATTTGCCGGTTCCGACAAAATCTGGTGAAACAACCCAAGTAACAGAAGCTGTTGCGGAATAATCTAAGGTGAATAAAATGCAATTAGACGTTATAAATTTTGATGGTAAAACAGTTGGCAAAGCCGAACTGGTGGACAGCATCTTTGGTATTGCGCCACGTGCAGATATCTTGCATCGTGTTGTTACTTGGCAGCGTGCAAAACAGCGTGCAGGTACCCATGCAGTGAAAACAGTATCTGATGTTGCAGGCAGTGGCAAGAAAGCTTTTAAGCAAAAGAAAACAGGTAATGCACGTCAGGGTGAAAAGTATAATGTTCATATGCGTGGTGGTGGTGTTGTTCATGGACCAGTTGTTCGTGATCACAGCATTGACTTGCCAAAGAAAATTCGTTCTTTGGGTTTGAAGATGGCTTTGTCATCTAAAGTAGCAGATGGCACATTGGTTGTTATCGATTCTGAAAAATTAAAGGTAGCTAAAACGGCAACTTTTGCAAAGCAGTTGAACAAGTTAAATATTACATCTGCATTATTTGTTGGTGCTGATGTTTTAGATGACAACTTTAAGAAATCTGCGGCAAATATTGCAAATATTGATGCATTGCCTACAATCGGATTGAATGTTTTGGATATTCTGAAACATGAAAAGTTGGTTTTGACAGCAGATGCGGTCAAGGCGATAGAAGCACGTTTGGGGTAAAATATGAGTATGGGAATTTTTCAAGGCAAATCTATTGATTCAAATACAGTTGTGTATTTCGTTTCGTATGGTTTGTCTGCTAGAAATAATTCTCGGTACTTTACACCAAATTTAATCAAAGCAAATCTTAGGGATAAACTGGGAAATGCTAAATTTGATTTGGAAAAACATTATCGCAGAAAATTGGAAGCAGGAAAGTCTTTCATGGTTACAGCGAGTTTTTGTGAATCAAATCTAAAAGTAAAATAAAAACGAGAGCTAAAATGGCAGAAAAGAAAGTTAGTTCAGAAAAAAAAGTCGTTGCAACAGCAGGTACTTATGATATACTGCGTCGTCCGATAATTTCGGAAAAGACAGCAAAAATGTCTGAAAATAATGGCGTTGCATTTGAAGTCGCAATGGATGCAACAAAAGAGGATGTTATTCGCGCAGTTCAAGCGATTTACAATGTAAAACCAACCAAGGTTAATATTGTTGTCGCAAAAGGAAAAGTAAAAACTTTCCGCGGACGTAACACAGGCACGCAACGTACTGTAAAAAAAGCATATGTATCTTTGCCAGCGGATGCAAATTTGGATTTGTCGGCAAATATATAAAAAAAGAACAGCCCCGGCAGAGAATCCGTTTCTATTGGATGTTAGTGTCTGGGTATTAAAATAAAGGTAAGAAAAAATGGCATTAAAGCATTATAAGCCAAATACACCGGGTACGCGTGGTTTGACATTGATTGACCACAGCGAACTGCATCGTGGTGCACCAGAAAAAGCATTGACGGTCGGTTTAAAATCCCATGGTGGTCGTAATAATTTTGGACATGTGACTGTTATGCATCAAGGTGGCGGTCATAAACGTAAATATCGTTTGATTGATTTTAAACGTAAAAAACAAGGTGCAGCAAACGTTATTCGTTTGGAATACGATCCAAATCGTACTGCATTTATTGCATTGATTGAATATGCTGATGGTATTCGTTCATATATATTGGCACCACGTGATTTAAAAGCTGGTGACACAGTTGTATCTGGTGAACGTGAAGATATCAAACCAGGTAATGCAATGCCATTAAAGAATATGCCAATTGGTACAATCGTACACAATGTTGAATTAAAACCTGGCGCAGGCGGTCAATTGGCACGCAGTGCAGGTTGCTATGCCCAGTTGATGGGTAAAGATGGTGTTTATGCCCAGATTAAAATGAACAGTGGTGAATTACGCAAAGTTCATTCAGATTGCTTGGCAACAGTTGGTGCGGTGTCTAACCAGGATCAACGTAATGTCAATTTGGGCAAGGCTGGTCGTGCACGTTGGTTGGGCGTTCGTCCATCTGTACGCGGTATGGCGATGAACCCGAACGATCACCCGATGGGTGGTGGTAATGGGCATTCCAAGGGTCACGAACCTGTGTCACGTACTGGTATCCCATCCAAGGGTTATCGTACACGCACTAACAAACGTACTGCCAAGATGATTATCCGCAGCAGACATTTGGCAAAGAAAAAATAATCTAGGAGTTAAATAAATGTCTCGTTCAGTTTGGAAAGGTCCTTATGTTCATCCGTCCATATTAAAAAAAGTTGCGACGGCAATAGAAAAAGATGACCGCAAGCCAATTAAAACATGGTCTCGTGGCAGCACGATTATTCCACCAATGGTTGGTTTGACGTTTGAAGTTCATAACGGTAACAAATTTATCCCTGTTGCAATCGTAGAAGATATGATTGGACATAAATTGGGTGAATTTGCGCCAACTCGTACATTCAAAGGGCATGCTGCAAATAAAAAAGCGGCCAAATAAAAGATAGGATAGCAAGTTATGACAACAGCAAGATATGGAATCAAAGATAATCAGGTACGCGCTTTCAACAAAATGATTCGCGTCAGTCATCAGAAACTGAATTTGGTTTGCGATACTGTGCGTGGATTGCCGGTGGAACGTGCCATTGATGTCTTGAAATTTTCAAAGAAACGCGTTGCAGGTGAAGTGTTAAAAACATTAATGTCTGCGATTGCAAATGCGGAACACAACAAGAATTTGGCAGCAGATACTTTGTTTGTCAAAGAAATTTGGTGTGGCAAGGCATTGACAATGAAACGTATTATGCCGGGACCGCGCGGTAGCGCACGTCCAATTTTGAAACCGTTTTCTAATTTGACAATTGTTTTGGAATCTGGTGCGGCACCGAAAAAGAAAACAACAAAAAAAGAAGCAAAATAATATAACGTGATGGACGGTATGGATGTAAATCCTGAATAAAACAGAAATGTTTCAAGAACGTCCATCGCAATACTAAAAAGGAAAAGCAAAAAATGGGACAGAAAGTATCACCAATTTCATTGCGTGAATTTATAAACAAGATTACTGATTCACGTTGGATTGCTGGCAAGAAAGATTATGCTGGTTTGTTGGCAGAAGATATCAAAATTCGTAAATTTATTGAAAAGAAATTGAAAAAAGCTGGATTAGCCAAGGTTGTTATTGAACGCTTTGCTAAGAAAGTTGTTGTTACGATTCATACATCTCGTCCTGGGATGATTATCGGTAAAAATGGTGCTGATATTGAAGCATTACGTAACGATATCAAGAAGTTGGTAAAAAATGATCAGGTCGTTGTTAATATTTACGAAGTTCGTCGTCCTGACCTGAATGCAAAATTGGTTGCGCAAAGTATTGCTCAACAAATAGAAGGTCGTGTATCCTTTAAACGTGCTATGAAAAAGGCCGTTCAAAATGCACAGAAAGCCGGTGCACAAGGTATCAAAGTTATGTGTTCCGGGCGTCTAAATGGCGCCGAAATCGCCCGCAGTGAACAAATCCGCGAAGGACGTATTCCATTGCATACATTGCGCGCAGATATTGATTATGCAGCAATTCAGGCGAAAACAACATACGGTGTTATTGGTGTTAAAGTTTGGATTTACACCGGTGATGTCGTTAATAAAGAAAAGCTGGCATCAGAAATGGCACGTCCTGCCGAATATGCTGGCAGTAGCGAAAAAAGAAACAAATAATTTGTTGTTAAGATAAAAGGTTTTAGAAATGTTAATGCCAAATAAAACAAAATTTCGCAAACAGCACAAAGGCCGTATTCACGGTGTTGCAAAAGGTGGCAGCGAATTGGCGTTCGGTTCTTTTGGATTAAAAGCATTAAGTCCAGAACGTGTAACTGCACGTCAGATAGAAGCTGCACGTCGTGCCATCACACGTCATATGAGACGTCAGGGAAAATTATGGATTCGTATATTCCCAGATGTTCCTGTATCTAAGAAACCAGCCGAAGTTCGTATGGGTAAAGGTAAGGGTGCTGTTGAATACTGGATTTGCCGTGTTAAACCAGGTCGCATCATGTTTGAAATTGATGGTGTAAAACCAGAAATTGCGTGTGAAGCTTTTGCTTTGGCTTCGGCTAAATTGCCAGTTAAAACAAAAATCGTTGAACGTAAAGTTAATTAATTTGCAAAAAGGTTAAAAAAATGGCAGAAAAAAAGATGGAAAAAGAAGCTTTGACAAAAGAGGCTTTGCAAAGCAAATTGGTTGATTTGAAAAAAGAACGGATGAATCAACGCTTTGCTCATTCTGCGGGGCAGTTGCCAAAAACGCATGTTATGCGGGCAACACGTCGCGAAATTGCACGTGTAAAGACTAAATTGAACGCTGCAAAATAAAAAATTGCTGATTTTTGTTGAGATTTCCAAAAAAAAGGTTATCATAACCAAATCGGCGTTAGTAAAGTAATAAAAGTATAGGGGATAGTAAGTTATGCCAAAACGTATACTGCAAGGAACTGTTAAGAGTACAGCAAACGACAAAACAGTTGTCGTTGAAGTGGAACGTCGTTTCCGCCATCCGCTGTATGGTAAGTTCGTTAAGCAGAATAAAAAGTATAAAGCACATGATGAAGCCAATGAATATAAAGTTGGTGACATTGTTGCAATAGAAGAACATCGTCCAATTTCCAAGACAAAAACTTGGGTGGTTAAGGGACGCGTTGGTGTGTCCAAGGACGAAACAGTAGATGTTGCTGAATAAGTAATATCATGAGGGCTCTTTGAGGGTGGAATAGTTATTTTCCATCAGTCGGGGCCCGTAACAAAGCAGTGGGGGATTGCCCCGCTTGCAGGAACAAGGGATAGTATTATGATTCAAAATGAAACAATTATGACGGTCGCAGACAACTCTGGTGCGCGCAAAGCAATGTGCATCAAAGTTTTGGGCGGTTCTCATCGCCGCTATGCGACAGTTGGTGACAAAATCGTTGTTGCCATCAAGGAAGCGATTCCACGTGGTAAAGTTCAAAAGGGTACAGTGCAACGTGCTATTATCGTTCGTACTAAGTTTCCTATTAAACGCCCAGATGGTTCTATTATCCGTTTTGATGACAATGCGGTTGTTTTGATTAACAAGAATAACTTTGAACCGATTGGTACACGTATCTTTGGACCGATTGCGCGTGAAGTTCGTCGCAAATATGATGTTCAAAAAATTGTGTCCTTGGCACCAGAAGTGATATAAAAGGGGTTTAGATATGAAAATCAAGAAAGGCGACGAAGTCGTAGTTATATCCGGAAAATATAAGGGTGTCAAAGGTAAAGTTTTAGAAGCACGTCCGTCCGAATCGCGTGTGGTTGTCGAAGGTGTCAATCGCCACAAATGGCACATTAAACCGACACAAGAACAACCAGGACATATTGTTGATCGCGAAGCGCCAGTTCATGTTTCTAATGTTGCATTGATTGATCCTAAGACCAAAAAAGCAACACGTGCAGGCTATAAGATGGAAGGTGACAAAAAAGTTCGTATTTCCAGAAAGTCTGGGGCTGAAATATAGAATACATATTCCCGCTGTTACGGGAAATAACAAAGGAAAAGTAAAATGCAAAGCAGATTGCGTGAAATTTATGAAAAACAAATTGTTCCTGAATTAGTTAAAGAATTTGGGTACAAGAATGCATTGGCTGTGCCAAAATTAGACAAAATTGTCTTGAATATGGGTGTTGGCGAAGCTGTTTCTGATAAAAAGAAATTGGATTCTGCGGCCGCTGATTTAACAGCGATTGCTGCACAGAAATCAGTTATCACACGTGCGAAAAAATCTATCGCAACATATCGTTTGCGTGAAGGTCAAGCGATTGGTACCAAGGTTACATTGCGCGGTAAAAGAATGTACGATTTCTTGGATAAATTGATTACTGTTGCATTGCCACGTGTAAAAGACTTTCGTGGATTATCAAAATCTAAATTTGATGGTCGTGGTAATTATGCGTTCGGTATAAAAGAACACTTGATATTCCCAGAAATTTCTGTTGATAAAATTGATGCGATTCGCGGGATGGATATCGTTATCGCAACAACAGCAAAAACTGACGAAGAAGCACGCGCATTGCTGACAAAAATCGGCTTGCCATTGGTTTTGAAATAAATACAAAGTAAGGACAAATAAATGGCTAAATTAGCATTGATAAATAAACAGAAAAGACGTGAAAAATTGGTCGCGCAATATGCTAAAAAGCGCGAAACAATCAAAGCAAAAATGTCTGTTAACGCAACACCTGATGAACGTATGGATGCAATGAAGAAATTGGCAAAATTGCCACGTAATGCAAATCCAACACGTTTGCGTAATCGTTGTTCTGTTACAGGACGTTCACGCGGTTATTCGCGTTTGTTTGGTCTGTGCCGTCAACAAGTTCGCACATTGGCCAGCGAAGGTAAGTTGCCAGGTGTACGCAAGTCCAGTTGGTAATAATAAACAATGCAGTTGTGGACAATGCAACTGTAGTAACGCGCAAGTGTAAAATACTTGCAGCAAAGGAGTAAAAAGATGTCATTATCACACCCAATCGGCGATATGGTGACCCGTATTCGTAACGGTCAGAATGCCGGTAAAGAAACAATCGTCGTTCCAAACAGCAAATTGCGCGCTGCAGTTTTGACTGTATTAAAGGACGAAGGCTTTATCACTGATTTTAAACAAGAAAAAATTGATGAACACCGTTCTAACTTGGTAGTTGAATTGAAGTATATTAGTGGTGAGGGCGCCATTCAAGAAATTTCTGTTGTATCTAAACCTGGTCGTCGTGTATATTCTGGCAGTGCTAAGATGCCACGCGTATTGAATGGTTTGGGTATCGCAATCGTATCTACACCAAACGGTGTTATGACCGATCACAAGGCGCGCTTGATGAATGTTGGCGGCGAAGTATTGTGCAAGGTTATATAAAGAATAGGGGATTAGAATTATGTCTCGTGCAGGAAAATATCCAGTTAAATTGACAGATGGCGTAACTGTTGCGATTGCAGATGGTGCGTTGGTTGTCAAGGGTCCCAAGGGCGAATTAAAATTGGCTTTGGATACAAAACATGCCGGCTTGGTTGATGTTAAAATAGAAGGTGCCGAAGTTTCTGTTACTCCAAAAGATGCAGAAGATAAAACTTCTCGTGCAATGTGGGGTACAATGACACGTAATATTCGCAGTGCCGTAGAAGGTGTTACGCATGGATTTGCCAAAGAAATGTACATGAAAGGTGTTGGTTACAAGGCATCTGTTAGTGGCGGTAAATTAGTTTTGGTTGCGGGTTATTCTCATGATGTTGTCATGGAAATTCCTGCAGGTCTGACTGTGGAAATGGGCGGCACACCAACAGAATTTACAATCAAGGGTATTGATAAATGTGCAGTTGGGTTGTTTGCTGATAAAATTCACAAGGTTCGTAAAGCAGATCCGTACAAAGGTAAGGGTATCTTCTACAAGGGTGAAAATATCCGTCGCAAAGAAGGTAAAAAGAAATAATTAAAAGGTAATTTCCGCTGTTACGGAAATTGAAAAAAAGGAAACAAAATGTTGAAACATTTAGATTCAGAAGCAAGACGTACTCTGGCAAATCGCGGTGCGTTGAAAAGAAAAAATCCTGGAAAAATTCGTTTGTCGGTTTTTCGTTCCGGACGTCATATTGAAATTCAGGCAATTGATGATACACGTGGTCACACAATTTGTGCTGCATCTAGCAAAGAAAAAGGTTTTGCTGGCAAGGGTTGGAATGTTGCAGGTGCAGAATTGGTCGGCAAGGCGTTTGCAGAACGTGTGGTTGCTGCGAAAATAGCAGATAATTGTTATTTTGATCGTGGTGGCTATCGTTATCATGGCCGTGTAAAGGCTTTGTGTGAAGCAATCCGCGCAGGCGGCGTTAGAATCTAAGTTTTAGGAGTTTATAAAATGGCACGTTTTGATGATAAAAAATTGCAAACGGATAACTTGGTTGATAAATTAGTTTCTATTAACCGTGTGTCAAAGACCGTAAAAGGTGGTCGTAATATGTCTTTCAGCGCGCTGGTTGTTGTTGGCGACAAAGCAGGACGCGTTGGCTTCGGCAAAGGTAAAGCATTGGAAGTTCAAGCTGCTGTTCAAAAAGCAACTAAAGCAGCCAAGGCAAAAATGATCCGTGTACCATTGAAAGAAGGTCGTACATTACATCATGATGCAACTGCAAAGTATGGTGCATCTAAATTGGTTGTTCGCAGTGCTGTTCCAGGTACTGGTATTATTGCTGGTGGTGCTTTGCGTGCAGTATTTGAATGTTTGGGCGTTCAAGACGTCGTTGTTAAATCCCAAGGTTCAAATAATCCAAATAATATGATTCGTGCTGCATTCTTGGCTTTTGCAAAAATGCATTCACCAAAGACAGTGGCTGCACGTCGCGGTAAAACAGTTTCTGAAATTATTGCTGGTCGTGATGGCAAGAAAGCCGAAACAGCAACAACAGAAGATAAATAATACGCTGAAAATGGAGTAAAGTTATGGCTAAAATAATTGTTAAACAAGTAAAGAGTTTAATTGCACGTCCTGAATCTCAGCGTAAGATTGTTATGGCGTTGGGCTTGGGTCGTATTGGCAAAACCAAGGAATTGGAAGATACTGCATCTGTTCGTGGTATGATTGCGAAGGTATCTCACTTGGTGGAAGTAGTTGAAAAATAAAATTTATAATAAACCGAGTATGTATAACATCTTGTATACATGCGAAAAAGGACTATAATAAGTTCACAGGAAAAAGGAAATAAAAAATGAAATTAAATGCGTTGATGGATAATTTTGGTGCACGTAAAGATATTAAACGTGTTGGTCGTGGTATGGGTTCTGGTTATGGCAAAACAGCTGGACGTGGAACCAAAGGTCAAAAGGCACGTGCAGGTTCACGCAAACAGGCTACATTCCAAGGTGGTCAGATGCCGATTTTGCGTCGTTTCCCAAAATTTGGTTTCAATAACCCTTTTGCGAAAGAATATGTTACAATTAATTTAGGTGATATTGAAAAATTTATCGCAAGTGGAAAAATTGATGCTTCTGCACCAATCACAATTGATTCTTTGTTGACGGCAAAAATTATCAATCGCAGATTAAGTGGTTTGAAAGTTTTGGCCAAAGGCGAAATAAAATCATCTGTTAATATAGTTGCTGATAAATGGTCTAAATCAGCCGAAGCGGCAATTGTTAAAGCAGGTGGCACAATCAAAACAAAATAAGTAAAAAAGGGGGGAACTTATGAAAAAAATCTTGTGTTTTTTTGTAGTCGTACTAGCAATAGCAGTAGGATACCAATTATGGTTTCATTCGACAAAAACGCCAAATGCACAGGATTTGGCCACAATCGAGGCAGTTGTTCCGGGTGCTTCCTTTGTGCGTGTAGGTGATATGGGAGATTTCTTGTTGCGTACACCAGTAACACCTGAATTAAAGGCAATCGCATCCAAGGCGCATACAGCTGAGTTTTTATCAGTTAAAGTTGCCGAAGTTGACGTGTCTGATGAATATGTTCTGATAAATGTTACACCACGTGCAATTTTACAAAATGCAGGTATTAACGAAAAATGTATGTACCGTGTATTTTATGGAACGGTCAAAGACTTTGAACGTGGTAATTACGCTGTAAAGTTGTGCGAAGAATAATTTGATTTCAAGGAAAGGAACTGATACAGATGAAGTTTATAAAAGATTTTTTCAAAAGCCTGACTGATTTACAGAAAAGAATTCTGTTCACATTGGCCGCGTTGATTGTTTATCGTATTGGTTCCTTTATTCCGTTGCCTGGGGTTAATGCATCCGCTGTATTGCACTTATTTAGTGGCGAAGGCAGTGGCATGATGGGTATGTTTGATATGTTCGCAGGTGGTTCGTTATCACGTATGTCTGTGTTGGCTTTGAACATATTCCCTTATATATCGGCTTCGATTGTTTTACAGTTACTAACAGCAACCAGCAAACAATTGAATGATTTGCGCAAGGAAGGTGAATCTGGGCGTATCAAGATAAATCAATATACTCGTTACTTAGCAGTGTTATTGGCCGTCGTTCAAGGATGGGCAGTTGTTCGTGGATTAGAAGTAATGGCGCCTGTTAATGGTGTTGCAGCTGTTGTAAATCCTGGGTTTGCGTTTGAATTATCTGCGATTATCGCGTTGGTTGGCGGAACTGTATTTGTTATGTGGTTGGCGGAACAAATTACTGCACGTGGTGTTGGGCAGGGTGCGTCTTTATTAATTTTTGCTGGTATTATTGCAGAAGTTCCCAGTGGTATAGCCAAAGTATTTAGTCTGGGGTCTGTTGGACAAATGTCGCCTGCGATGATTGCGTTGGTTGTCGCTTTTGTTGTTGGTATTATTGCATTGATTGCATTTTTTGAACAGGCACAGCGTCGTATACAGATTTTGTATCCACGTCAAGTTATGGCGAATGGTGTTGTGAATACTAATGCCTCTTATTTACCAATCAAGGTTAATATGTCTGGTGTTATGGGGCCTGTGTTCGCGTCTTCTATTATGATGTTGCCAGCATTTGTTCAACGTTTTGTTCAATCTGAAAATTTGGTTGTTCAAAATATAATGGGATTCTTTACGTATGGTGCATGGTCTTATATTATCATGTACACCATTTTGATAGTGTTCTTTGCATATTTTCAAACTGCTGTTATATTCAATTCCGAAGAAACCAGCAATAATTTGAAAAATGCAGGTGGCTATATCCCGGGCGTTCGTCCAGGAGAACAGACTATTACATATTTGGATTCGGTTGTATCACGTACAACAGCGATAGGTGTTTTGTATTTAATCGTTGTTTGCGTATTGCCGATTATTCTGAATACTCATTTTGGTATGCCTTTGATGATTGGCGGAACAAGTGTTTTGATTGTGGCTGGCGTTGTATTAGACACAATGAATCAAGTTCAATCATATTTGGTTGCCAAAAAGTACACAGGGGTTATTAATAATAGCGCTGCGCACAAAGGTCGTTTCCGTAGTTAGTTTAATTGCGGAATTATAAAAACAAAGTTTGACTTTTGCTGTTTTTTGTATAACATAACTCGGTAAAAGTAAAATTCTGTATTCGGACGGTGAATATAGAAAAATAAACGGACACAAATGTGTTCACAGTTAAATAAAAAGGGAAAGTAAAAGATGGCACGTATAGCAGGTGTTAACATTCCGACAGAAAAACGCATTGAAATTGCGTTGCAGTACATTCATGGAATCGGCCCAGCCAGATCTGCACAGATTTGCAAGGCATTGAAATTAAAAGATGGTCTGCGCGCAAAAGATTTGACAGACGCGGATGTTATACAAATTTCAAATTATATTGAACAAAATTTCAAAGTAGAAGGTGACGTTCGTCGCGAAGTTGCAATGAATATTAAACGTTTGCAAGATTTAAAAGCATATCGCGGTATTCGTCATCGTAATCGTTTACCGGTTCGTGGTCAACGCACACAAACAAATGCACGTACCCGCAAAGGAAAACGTGTTGTGGTCGCTGGTTCTGCAACCAAGGGTAAATAATATTTGGGTAGAGATTAACACTATAGTTAATTGAAGACATCTATATAAAGGATAAAAAACAAAATGGCAGTTACAAAAGCTAAGAAAAAAGTTGTAAAGAAAGTATCGCACGGTATTGCACATATCGTTGCAACAAATAACAACACACGTATTACAATTACAGATCAATCTGGCGCTGTGTTAACATGGGCAACAGCTGGTGCCAATAACTTCAAGGGCGCAAAGAAGTCAACACCTTATGCTGCGACAATTGTTGCCGATAGTATTGGTAAGAAAGTTGCAGAAATGGGCATGAAGACAGTTGATGTTTTGATGCGTGGTATTGGTCAAGGTCGTGAAGCGGCTGTACGTGGCTTAGCGAATGCAGGATTAATAGTGCAATCTATTACTGATACAACTCGTATCCCGCACAACGGATGCCGTCCAAAGAAAGTCCGTCGTGTTTAATAAGAATCCGCCAGTTGGCGGATTTTTTTATTTTGTATATTACGCAAAATATGATATAATGTGCAAGATAGAAGGGAG